>Ga0302302_1000948_pt1 | contig 17649 bp, 13 predicted proteins | sample III_Palsa_E1_3_FD_198766 | JGI IMG/M metagenome (GOLD analysis project Ga0302302, IMG submission 198766) | Peat permafrost microbial communities from Stordalen Mire near Abisko, Sweden - III_Palsa_E1_3 | ecosystem: Environmental > Terrestrial > Soil > Palsa > Peat permafrost | place: Sweden...
AGGAACCCACCGGAGCGCGGCGTGAGCCGCGCTGGAGGAATCCCCGCCGTTCACGCCGGGGAGGACGTCAACAAGGGCCACAGCTCCAGGCCGCCGGCGGCGTCGGCGGCCTGCCCGGATGGAGCAGTTGGTGCCGGGCAGGTAACTCTTGCCCTGGCCATACGCGTGTGCAGCCCGCTGCGATACATTCTGCGTCGTCGTGCGCTGCTGCGAGCTGAGGAGGTGAGACCGATCAACGCTGTGATAGGTCGGGGCTCCCTCCGTCGCATGGCCTAGGGAGTGCCCGTAGAAGGCATCCCGAAAGGCTTGAAACGCAATGCGCTTACCTCCCAGACGTCGTCCGGCGGCGTCACCGAGCAGCCCTTCACCTTCGGCGAGATCCCGGTGTGCTATGGACGCCGGACGGCGTCGCGGAGGTTCGCCCCCTTATCCTGATGGGACACGGCGGCGGGCAGCACAAGAAGGCCCCCGGCATCGTGGCGCGCGCCCGCCGCTTTGCGGCCGAGTACGGTTTCGCGGTGGCGGCGGTCGACGTGCCCGGCCATGGCGACCGGCCGAGAAGTGAGGAACACAACCGGATCATCGCCGAGATGCGGACCCGCGCGCAGACCGGAGGGGAACAAACTCCGCTGCTCGCCGGTTTCCATGCACTCCTGGCCGGCCAGACCGTCCCGGAATGGCAGGCGGTCCTGGATGCGGTCCAGGAACTCGACTACGTCAGCGCCGGTCCGGTGGGCTACTGGGGGATGTCGATGGGCTGCGCACTCGGCGTTCCGTTCATCGCCGCCGAGCCCCGCATCCGCGCGGCGGTGCTGGGTTTGAACGGGGCGGAGACCTCGGCCGAGGCCGCCGCACAGATCACCGTACCGGTGGAGTTCCTGGTGCAGTGGGACGATCAATGGGTGCCGCGGGCGGCGAGTTTGGCGCTGTTCGACCTTTTCGCCTCAGCCGAGAAGACGCTGCACGCCAACCCCGGCAAGCACGGGGACCTTCCGGTGTTCGAGCTGGACAGCGCGCTGCGGTTCTTCACCCGGCACCTGGGCTGATAGACCTGTCGTCCGCGTTCAGCGCACACTGGCCCGGCGCGGCCGACAGGGTTCGGACCGGACGGCCAGGACCGGCCGGTACCCGGTTTCGCTCCGGGCCCGGTGCGCTTGGGAGGCGCAGAACGTGGCCGGAGCCCGCATCGGCACCGTCATTCTGCTGACGGCATAACGGTGGCCGGAAGGTAGGCAAGGGCCGGTCCGTTGCCTTGTAATACTGTAATCAGCTGCACTTGGAGGCGGTCATGGCAGCAGACCGTCCACTGGACGCGTACTCGCTCGTTGTGTCAGGCGTGGCCGAAAAGCTCACGCCCAAAGTAGCCAGCCTGCGCGTGCCCCGGGATGGACGCGGCGGCTCCGGGGAGAGCCTCGGCTCAGGGGTCGTCTTCACCGGCGACGGGTTCCTGCTCACCAACGCGCACGTCGTCGGGCGGGCGCAGGGCGGCACGGCATCGTTTTCCGATGGCACCACCGTCCCGTTCCGGGTGGTCGGCGCCGACCCGCTGTCCGATTTGGCCGTGCTGCGCACGTCCGGGGCTACCCCGGCCCCTGCCGAGCTCGGTGAGGCCGACGATCTGGTCGTCGGGCAGCTGGTCGTGGCGGTCGGCAACCCACTTGGCCTGGCCGGCTCGGTGACCGCGGGGGTGGTCAGCGCGCTGGGCAGATCCATGCCCGCGGGTGGCCGCGGCGGGACCCGGCTCATCGAGGACGTCATCCAGACCGATGCCGCGCTCAACCCCGGTAACTCCGGCGGCGCCCTGGCGGACGCCGACGCCCGGGTGATCGGCATCAATACGGCGGTGGCCGGAGTCGGGCTGGGCATGGCGGTGCCGATCAACTCCACCACCCGCCGGATCGTGTCCGCGCTGATCCGGGACGGCCGGGTCCGGCGGGCCTACCTGGGCCTGGTCACGGTGCCCGCCCCGCTCGCGGCACCCTGGCAGGAGCGGATCGGCCGGCCTAACGGGCTCCGGGTGGCCGAAGTCGTCCCCGGTGCGCCCGCCAGCCGGGCCGGGCTGCGGCCTGGTGACCTGCTCCTGTCGGCGGCCGGGCACCCGGTCGCGACGGCCCAGGATCTGCAGCGGCTGATGTTCGGCGACGCCATCGGCAAGCCGCTCCCGATCACCGTCATGCGGAACGGCGCCCTGGTCGACGTCATCGCCGAACCGTCCGAGCTCGTCGCCGCCTGAGCGGCGGTGCTCCTGCCGGCCCCTCGCGAGGTCCACTCTGGGGCCGCTGTGGCCGCCCTCCCTCGCGAGCGGGCCCGGCGGCATTCGCTCAGGTGTCCGGCCGGACGGCGGATAAGCCGCGAGCGGTCTGGGCCAGGAAACGCCCGACGGCCGTACGGTCGCCGAGCCGCACGAAGCGCAGGTGCGCGTTGGCCGGCTCCTGCATCGCGGCGCTGTATCGCTCCCGGTAGATCGCGTGCCGGTGCCATGCCCAGGAAATGATGGACTCCTCCGGAGCCCAGCTCAGCAGGTTCGACCACCGCTCCCGGTTGCCGTTCCACAACTCAGTACGGAACGTGACGCGACGCAGGGTTCGCCAGACAACCTGGCGCATCACCACATGCCGGGGCAAGTCCAGCCAGACGACGGTGTCCGCGCGCCCCCAGACCAGGGGTCGGACGGCGCTGTAGTTGCCGTCGATGACCCAGCCATCGCCCGCGGCCAGCTGCGCGACCTGGCGGCGGAACTCCCCGTCGGCCAGCGGAGCCCAGCCGGGCTGGTGGTAGATGCCATCGAGCTCCACGAAAGGGACGCCGAGGTTACTGGCCAGCTGGCGGGCGACCCTGGATTTGCCGACGCCTGAGGTACCGACCACCGAGATTCGCCGCACGAGCCGTGAACGTATCAGCCGCCTGCGGCCTTGCCCACCTCATTTTCCGGCCCGAGTGGGATTTCCCGGGCCTTCCCCGCCCCGGTGCCCCCCAGCCGACCCTTCCCCGCCCGGTGCTCCCGGCTTCCCCGGCCTTCCACGCCCCGGTGCTCCCCAGCCGACCCTTCCCCGCGCCCCGCCGCCCAGCTGCTCCGGCCGCCCAGAGTCCGTCCTTCCCCGGCCCCAGCGCTGCTCTGCTTCCCCGGCTCCGTCCGGTCACGTCCTGGCTGGGACAATTGGCCCATGACAGATATTCGTCTGGGCACCGGCGTGGACCTGGGCCGTGGGGTGACCATGCCGTTGGTGGGGTTCGGCACGTGGCGGCTGCGCGGGCAGCAGGCGTACGAGGCCATCCGCTTCGCGCTGGAGACCGGCTACCGCCACATCGACACGGCAACCATGTACCGGAACGAGACGGAAGTCGGCCGCGCGGTACACGACAGCGGCCTCGACCGGCATGACGTCTTCATCACCACGAAGCTGCCCCCGGAAAACGCCGGCCGTGAGCGCGCCACGCTCGACGCGAGCCTGCGCGCGCTGGGCACGGACCACGTCGACCTGTGGCTGATCCACTGGCCGCCGCGCGGCTCGGCCTCGCTGCGGGTGTGGGAGCAGTTCGTCGCTGTGCGGAACGCGGGACTGGCCCGGGCGGTGGGGGTCAGCAACTACGGCCCCGCGCAGATCGACGAGCTGATCCGCACCAGCGGCGAAGGGCCGCCCATCAACCAGATCCCGTGGAGCCTGCCCCAATACGATCCCAAACTGCTGGCCGCGATGCGGGAACGGGAGGTCATCGTGGAGGGATACAGCTCGCTCAAGGGCACGAACCTACGCGACATGACCCTCGTCCAGGTTGCCGAACAGCACTCGGTGACCCCCGCCCAGGTCGTGCTGCGCTGGCATCTCCAGCACGGGATTCCGGTGATCCCGAAATCGGCTGATCCGGAACGTATCGCGGCCAACTTCGCGCTGTTTGACTTCTCGCTGAGCGACGACGAGATGGCCCGCCTGGACGGCCTGTCCCGCCGGTAACGCTCCTGCGACTCGCCCGACGGACGCGCATTATGCCCGGCTGGCGTCGTGCGGGGAAGTGCTATCTGGAGGGCTGGGGAAAGCGGGTGTGGCTGTCCCCAGCCGTGCGGCCGGGGACGCCCGGCAGCTTGGCGGGGGGCCACCTTGGAGGTAACCCCCGGCGGCACGGACGCCGCCGGGGGACCACCAAGGGAGCGGCGGCTCGCCGCCGCCGGAGCTCAGGAGGATCGAGATGAGGCAAGGCGGACACGTGACGCTGGTCGGCTTTGTGGCGACCGAGCCGAGAATTCACCACTTCAGCGACGGCACCGTGGTCGCGAACCTGCGTATCGGCTCGACCGCCCGCCAGGTCGACCGCCAAACCGGGGAGTGGCGCGACGGTGAGACATCGTTCTACTCGGTGAAGTGCTGGCGAAAGCTGGCCCAGAACGTGGCGACCAGCCTGCGCAAGGGGCAGCCGATCATCGTGGCCGGGAAGCTTTATACCAAGAGCTACGAGGACCGCAGCGGGCAGCAGCGGTCGGAGATCGAGGTTCAGGCCGACACCATCGGCTTCGACCTGGCCCGCGGCGAGGCGCACTTCAGCTGGAACCGGCGCTCAACAGCCGACCCCGCCGCCATGGCCCGGGGCGAGGCGATCAGGGCCGGCCTCGACGTCGAGGATGACGCCAGCGTGCCCGGTACCGGCCAGCTGACCGGAGCTGGCGCCGCGGACGGCGACGAGATGTTCGACGAGCAGGAGATTGCTGAGCTTGAACAAGAACTCGACGCCTCCGCCGCAGAGCCAGCGGTCAGCTAACACCACCGGAGCCAGGTCAATGGCACCGGAGTCAAGTCCAGACAACCCCTCGCATGGAACTCACTCTCTTCATGTAGCCAGCACTTGTCTGCTGGGGGGCTTGCGATCAGGTCACCGCGGGCGAGATAAAGCTGAGCAGACCGTCTATCTGCCTGTGTAATCGCCTTATGTGCCTGTGTACTGCCCCGCGCGGACCAACATACCGACTTGGCTCCGTAAACACACGTACCGTTCTCCAGATGTTACTGAAGGTGATGCAGGTCGCGTATCGGCGACGTAGAGTGCCAATACCGATCCGATTAGTGACAGGCGTGAGGCATGTCAGCAGCCGATCAGGTAATGAGTCAACGGGTGTCTTCTCGCGGCATCCTACGGCGCTTCGGACGGCCGCGGAGCTGGCAGCTCTTCGCGCTGCCGCCACCCGTGGTCGGGTACGTCTTCGCGATCATCGCCGCTGATCTCGGCCTGACCCTCCGGGGCATCCTTGGCACACCGGTACGGGCCGCTAACGTAGCCCTGTTCGCGGCCCTGCTCGCCTGCGGGGCCATCTGCATCGAGGCGACGCGGCGCCTGGGCCAGCCGACCGGGGTAACCCGCGACCTGCTGTCGGCGTGGTGGCTGCCGATCGCGCTGCTACTGCCGCCGGTGTACGCGCTGGTGGCCCCGATCGCCCTGGGTGTACTGCTCTACCTGCGGGTCCGCCGCACGCCTGCTTACCGGCGGCTGTTCAGCTCCGCGGCGCTCGGGCTGGCCGGCGCGACGGCCTCGGTGGTGTTCCATCACGTTGGTCCCGCGACGGCGGCCGCCCGGTCGGTGCCGTGGCTCGGCCACCCCACGGCGCCCGCCTGGCTGATGCGGCCGGCGGCCGTGCTGACCGCGGTCTGCTGCGCCGTGCTGTTCAACGTACTGAACATGGGCATGGTCGCCGTCGCGGCCCACGCGGCCCAGCCGCAGGCCAGCTGGGTGGAGGTGCTGTGGGACCGGGAGAGCCTGCTGCTGGACCTGACCGAGATCTGCGTGGGTGTTCTGGTGCTGATCGCCTGTGCGCTGAGCCCGGTGCTGCTCTGCGTGGCGCTGCCCCCGGTGATCGTCCTGCAGCGCAGCCTGATGCACCAGCAGCTGCAGGCGGCTGCGCGCACCGACCCCAAGACAGGCCTGCTGAACCCGACCGCATGGCAGCGCGAGGCGGACACCGAGATCGCCCGGGCGCTACGGGCCGGCGAGAGTCTCGCGCTGCTGCTGTGCGATGTGGACCACTTCAAGCGGGTCAACGACACCTATGGGCACCTCACGGGGGATGAGGTGCTGCGCGGTCTCGCCGCCGAGCTGCGCCAGCAGGTGCGCGGCTCGGACGTAGTGGGGCGGTTCGGCGGCGAGGAGTTCGTCGTCCTGCTGCCCCGCGCCGACGCCGACGAGGCGTGCATGATCGCCGAGCGGCTCCGGCACCGGGCCAGCGTCATGCCTATCTACGCCGATAACGATGCGGTCAACGTGACGGTCTCCATCGGCGTCGCGGTCCTCGGCGTGCACGGCCGTGACCTGCTTGAGCTGCTGACCGCCGCCGATCTCGCGGTCTACCGGGCCAAAGACGGCGGGCGTGACCAGATCTGCGTGCACGCCTCCGATGGCACACCCGGCCCGGGCCGCCGCGGGCCGGAGACCCCCGACCCGGCATTAGAGTCCCGGGCCCATCCTGCAGGCCCCGGGGCGCGAACCCGGCGGCCCGGCTGGTCGGCTGAGCCGAATACGCTAGGTGTCATGCCGGAGTTCATCTACCAAATGCGTGCTGTGCGCAAGGCGCACGGCGACAAGGTAATCCTCGACGACGTCACGTTGTCGTTCCTGCCGGGAGCCAAGATCGGCGTCGTGGGACCGAACGGTACCGGCAAGTCCACTTTGCTGAAGCTGATGGCCGGTGTCGAGCAGCCCTCCAATGGTGAGGCGCGGCTGATGCCGGGGTTTACGGTCGGGCTGCTCGCTCAGGAGCCTCAGCTCAACGAGGACAAGACGGTTCTGGGGAACGTCGAGGAGGGCGTCGCCGAGACCAAGGCGATGCTGGACCAGTACAACGAGATCGCCGAGAAGATGGCCACCGAGTACTCCGATAAGCTGCTCGAGGAAATGGGCCGGCTTCAGGAGCAGCTGGATCACCGCGACGCCTGGGACCTGGACAGTCAGCTCGAGCAGGCGATGGACGCGCTGCGCTGCCCGCCGCCGGATTCGCCCGTCACACAGCTGTCCGGTGGCGAGCGCCGCCGGGTGGCGCTCTGTAAGCTCCTGCTGTCCCAGCCGGACTTGCTGCTGCTGGACGAGCCCACCAACCACCTGGACGCAGAGAGCGTCCAGTGGCTGGAGCAGCACCTGGAGAACTACGCGGGCACCGTCGTCGCCGTCACCCACGACCGGTACTTCCTGGAAAACGCGGCCCAGTGGATCCTTGAGCTCGACCGCGGGCACGCCTACCCCTACGAGGGCAACTACTCCACCTACCTGGACACCAAGGCGTCCCGGCTCAAGGTCGAGGGCGCCAAGGACGCCAAGCGGCGCAAGCGCCTCGAAGAGGAACTGGAGTGGGTGCGGTCCAACCCGCGTGCGCGGCAGGCCAAGAGCCGGGCCCGGCTCAACCGCTACGAGGAGATGGCCGCCGAGGCCGACTCCCGGCGCAAGCTCGACTTCGAGGAGATCCAGATCCCGCCGGGCCCGCGCCTCGGCAACGTCGTGGTCGAGACCGAAAAGCTGGTCAAGGGCTTCGGCGACCGCGTGCTGTTCGACGGGCTGAGCTTCTCGCTGCCACGCAACGGCATCGTCGGTGTCATCGGCCCGAACGGCGTCGGCAAGACCACCTTGTTCAAGATGATCGTGGGCGAGGAGAAGCCCGACGGGGGGACCGTCCGCGTTGGCGAGACGGTGGACATCTCCTACGTCGACCAGAGCCGCAGCCGGATCGCCCCCGACAAGAACGTCTGGGAAGCGATCTCCGACGGGGAGACGCACATCAACGCGGGCCACACCGAGATCCCGAGCCGGGCCTACGTGGCCGCGTTCGGGTTCAAGGGCGCGGACCAGCAGAAGCTGGCCGGCGTCCTGTCCGGTGGCGAGCGAAACCGGGTCAACCTGGCGCTCACCCTCAAGGAGGGCGGCAACCTGCTCCTCCTCGACGAGCCAACCAACGACCTGGACGTAGACACGCTCTCCTCGTTGGAGAACGCGCTGCTCGATTTCCCCGGCTGCGCTGTGATCACCAGCCACGACCGGTGGTTCCTCGACCGTATCGCCACGCACATCCTGGCCTGGGAGGGCGAGGCGAACTGGTTCTGGTTCGAGGGCAACTACGAGGCCTACGAAAAGAACAAGGTGGAGCGCCTCGGCGCCGAAGCCGCCCGTCCCCACCGCGTCACCTACCGCAAACTAACCCGCACGTGACTCCCGGGGGCGACCCCCCGGAACCCCCCGAATGCGCTCCGCGCCCCGCGGTGGTACCTCGCCGACACACCGGCCGCTCACCCGGGCCCAGGGCCCGGGTTCGCGGCCGCTAACGCGGTGTGAGCCCGAGGTCGCGGCCGCCGGGGCTGGCGGGGCGGTTGACCAGGCTTTGCGCCGCCATGACGAGGTACTTCCACAGCTGCGCATCCAGCGCCTCGTCGAGGGCCAGTTCATCCAGCGCGGTCCGCATGTGACGGAGCCACGCGTCCCGTTCGGCCTCGCCGATCACAAACCGCGCGTGCCGCATCCGCAGCCGGGGATGCCCGCGCAGCTCGTTGTAGGTCTGCGGGCCGCCCCAGTACTGAATGAGGAACAGCCGGAGATGCTCCTCGGCGGGCCCCAGGTCCTGCGCCGGGTACACCGGCCGCAGCGCCGGGTCGTCGGCGACGAGCTCGTAGAAACGGTGCACGAGCCGGGTGAATGTGTCCTCCCCGCCGACGGCCTCATAGAACGAACGGGGCGGTCCGGCGGGTTCGGCTGATTCAGTGTTCATGACGGGCCTAAGCCTACGGCGGCGGTGTGCCCCGCCCGGCCGCAGCTCCGTCCAGGTCGTTCTCACCGGTCTCCGGAGGGACGTCCGTGACCGGGGTTCCGGGAGGGGCACTCGCGTCCCGGCCGTTCGGGGGGACGTCCCTCACCCGGGGCTTGACCGCAGTTTTGTGCGCCCCGGTGCGGCTCGGGGCCGTGCCTGGGTCGAGTGCGGTCGCGGTCCGGCGCAGTGTCTTGCCCGCGGGCGGCCCCGGTCGGGCCTGCTCTTCGGTGGCGGCATCGATCGCGGACAGCACCCGCTCCCGCAGTTCACGCCCGACCTCCCACTGCCGCAGCGGCAGCGTCTTGGCCACCACACGCATCACGATCTGCGAGGCCGAGATGTCCTGAACGCCCCAGACCTCAGGCTTTTCCAGCATCAGCTTGCGCCAGCGCCGGTCCTTCCACATGCCGCTGGCCGCGTGCTCCATCAGCGTGCGGGTATCCCCGATTTCCAGCTCAGGCGGGACCGGAATGTCGACGACGGCCCGGGCCCAGCCCTGCGACTCGTTTCCCACCTTCTCCAGCGCGCCGTTACGGAGGTGCCAGACCACCCCGTTCACGTCGCGCAGCCGCGTGGTGCGCAGGCTGACCGCCTCCACCGTCCCGGTCGTCGAGTCACCGATGTTGATCACGTCACCGACGCCGTACTGATCCTCCAGCAGCATGAAGATGCCGGCCAGGAAATCCCGTACCAGGTTCTGTGCGCCAAACCCCACCGCGATACCGACCACCCCGGCGCTGGCCAGGACCGGGGCCAGGTTGACGCCCAGGTCACCGAGACCGATCGCGACGGCGATCGCGAAGATCGTGACGGAAGCGGCGTTGCGGAGGATCGAGCCGAGGGCGTGGGCCCGCTGGTGCCGCCGTTCGGATGCCGCCTCGTGCACGGCCGTCGTCGCGGTCTCGGCGGCCGGCGGCAGGCCGTCGGCGGCCGTGTTCGTCCCCGCCAGCACGGAGTCTGTGGTGAAGCGCGACCGCCCGCGCCGCCGGCGCTTCCGCCGCGCGGGCGCGGTGTCGCCGTTCTGCCGCAGCCGGCTGTGCAGCGGGGCGTCGGCGGCCCGGCTGGTAATCCGGTTGATGAGCCGGTGCACCAGCGCGCGGGCGACCAGCGCCAGGAAGACCAGCCACGCCAGGCGCAGCACCAGATTGGCGGGGCCGGCCAGATACACGGCCGTCAGCCGGGCAGCCATGCCGCTGTGCGACACGTCCCAGACGAAGCGGCACGCGATCCCCGGATCGTGCCCGCAGCTGCCGGTAAGCGTGACGGGCGCCTGGGACAGGTCAAGTCCGTTGAGGGGGGCGTGAAGAAACACGAGATCCTTCCCGGAGCGCGGAGCACCCATCCGTCCCGTTCCGGGCGCTCCCGGACCTCCCTATATTGGCCGGCCATCCCCCCTGGGCGGGCCCACTCGCCACCACCGCCGGCGTCAGGGCTGCTCCGGGCCCTGCAGTCGTCGCCCGCAGCGGGTCATGCTGGTGATCCGCTGGCCGTGAATCCTTTACGCCTGAGTTTTGAGGTTCCTGCGCAAACGCCGGTCCCACCCGGCGCCTGCCCGGTCACCCGGATGACAGATGAGCCCGGCTGCGTCGCCGCTCACGATCGGCCCGCCCCCGCACCGCTCACCGCCGCCCCCGCGTGCGCTGTGGCCTGACCGTAGGTAGGTGCCCCTGGTGCTGCTGAGTCATTTTTCGCGCCGTAACCGGCGTCCCGTCAGCGGCACCCCGGCTTACCGGGTGCATTCTCAGGGCTATGCACTGAAAACGCTCCCCGTAAGCACCGGCGCCCCGGCCGGGGCACCTCCAGCGTCACAGGAGACCCAACGCGGCTCAGCCGCCCCCGATCCAGCCCGACGTTCAAACTCAAGTTTAAGGAAACGGCGGAAAAACTCCCGGAGGTCTTACGTCACGCCAGGTAGTAGAGGCTGTTGCCCACCAGCCAGAGGCCGATCAGCAGGGACACCAGGACGATGACCTGATCGCGGTGGGTGTCCAGCCAGGTCCGCAGCTGCTGGAGCCGGGCGCCGGCGGCGGCGGGCGCGAACGTCGCGTACAGCTCGAGGTACAGGAAGCTGGCCGTGGCCAGCAGGACGAACAGCACCAGCGTCAGGTAGTCAGCGGGCCCGGACAGTTTGGCCTGGGTGATGGTCGCGGCGCCGGCCGCCACCAGCGCCCACGGCTGGAGGAAGGCGGCGAGCCCGGCGGCAGCCCACAGCGACAGCCCGTCCAGGCGCGCCATCCAGGTGGGCGGCTTGCTCGGAATGCCCCTCCGGCGCCACTTGCGCACGGCGTACAGGACCAGCGCGACGCCCAGGGCCAGCTTGATGGCCAGGGCGGCGGTCGACGGCGCGGTGTTCGGCGCGGGCGGCTTCCCCTGGGTCGTCAGGAGCACCGCCGCGAGCACGATGACCAGGCAGGCCAGCCAGCCAAGGACGAAGGCCAGGCCCTTAAAGGTGCCCTTCTCGGCGCTCAGCAGCAGGATGAACGCGGTGAGGGGGAAGGGTTCGAGGGTTATCGCGAGACCGATCAGCACCAGGTTTAGTACCACCGGCCCGTCCCCTTACTGGTCCTGCCGGGGCCGGGCAGATCTCCCCGGCCCGGCTGGCCGCGATGTCACAGGCCTTGTTCAGCGACGATTCGCCCGGACTTGACGGCGTCGACAACCGCGTCGTGGTCACGCTCGTTCTGGTCGGCGTAGGCGTCGGCGAATTCCGTGATGGCCTGGTCGAAGACGTCTGAGCCGCCCAGGTACGCGGCGATGGCAATGCGGTCTCCGGACCGGGCGTGGGCCCGCGCCAGGGTCCAGCCGCACAGCTCGCCGTACATACGCATGCCGCTCGGCACCATGGCGTCGATGTCGACGGAGAACTTCCAGTCCCGCAGTTGGCGGACATAGAAGTCACGTTGCTTTCCGTCCAGCCCGGCGGCGATCCGGTGCCAACCCAGGAAGATGTCACTGGAGGCCTGCATCAGCCGCTGGCCCGCGACCACCCGCTGGCCCATGTTCGCGAACTCGCTGGCGCCGAGGAATCGGCTGAGGACCGACTCCTCAGCCTCCTTGACCTGGAGAAACAGCGGATCAGACTCATCGCGCCCGAGCATCAGCACGATCCAGCACCGCGTCCCCACGCTGCCGACGCCGACGACCTTCCGGGCCAGGTGAACGAACTCATACTGGTCGACCAGGTGCCGGCGGTCGGTCTCCAGCGTCCGCCGGTACTTGCCTATGATGCTGTGTACCTCGGACTCCAGCGCGCTGCGCTGTGCCTGATCGGATATCAGCTCCTCGATCGGCACCAGGAGCGGCGGGTCAGATACGATCTGCAGCTGACCGTCCACCGTGGTGGTGAGCTTGGCCAGTTCCTGCATGCTGTCCCGGGTGCGGGCCTTGGCGGCGCTCTTGGTGACGAGCTTGCGCTGCCTGGCGTCCAGCCTGGTGTCAAACTGGGCCCGTAGCTGGTCGATGTCCGCGTGCGCGTACCAGATGTCCAGGTGGGTCATCCCGGCAAAGTTGCGCATCGCCTGCCGGTAGCTGGCCACGGTGGCTGCGACGATCTTGCGGCGCTGCTTGCCGCTGAACCCGTTTGACCGCGCGGCGACCTCCATGCTGGCGGCCAGCCGCTTGACGTCCCACTCCCACGGGCCCGGCAGCGTCTCGTCGAAGTCATTCACGTCAAAGACCAGCCGGCGCTCGGCCGACCCGAAGACGCCGAAGTTCGACAGGTGTGCGTCACCGCAGGCCTGGACGGTCAGGCCGGAGACCGGAGTGGTAGCCAGGTCGCTGGCCATCGGCAGGGCCGCGCCGCGATAGTAGGTGAACGGCGAGACCATCATCCGGCCCCACCGGACCGGCACCAGTTCCGGCACGCGCGTCTTCGCCTGCTCCTCGAGCAGGGTAATCGGGTCGGGCCGGTCGGCGGGCACCTTGAAGTCCGCCTGCGATTCCCGCGGCACCTCAGCCCGGGCCTGCGCGCCCCGGGCCGCACGCTCAGCTGGTGTCGGATGCCCCAGCTTGGTTTCGAGCTGGGCCCGCGCCTGAGCTCGCGCCGTCGGCCGCGAGGAAGCCGCCACCTTGTGTTCACTCATATTCCGGCTCCTTTCCAGCCTGCACCTTCTACGATGCCCGGCCGGCGAACCGTCCGCCTCACCCCGCCCGGGTGAGGCGCGGGGCGCGCAGAGCAGAGGACCCTACAGGAGTGGCGGTCACGAATCAGGAGCAGCGGAAGACACGGAAACCGGCACCCGGTCAGCACCGGGGGATGGCCTGGATTCCCGGCGGGACCTTCCGGATGGGCTCAGCCGACTTCTATCCCGAAGAGCGGCCCGTGCACCGGGTCACCGTGGACGGGTTCTGGATGGACCGCCAGCCCGTGACGGTGAAGGAGTTCGAGCGCTTCGTGACGGCGACCCGGTACGTGACCGTCGCCGAGCGGCCGCTCGTCCCCGCGGACTACCCGGACGCCGACCCGGATCTGCTGGTGCCGGGATCGCTGGTCTTCCAGCCCACCCAGGACCCCGTTGACCTGAGCGACTACCGCAACTGGTGGGCCTACGTGCCTGGCGCGTGCTGGCGGCGCCCGCAAGGACCGGGCACCGGCGGCCGGGCCCGCGGGTCGCATCCAGTGACCCATGTCGCGTACGCCGATGCCGAGGCGTACGCCGCGTGGGCGGGCCGGGACCTGCCCACCGAGGCCGAGTGGGAGTTCGCCGCCCGCGGCGGCCTCGACGGTGCCGTCTACGCCTGGGGAGACGAGTTCGCACCCGGCGGCCGGATGATGGCCAACACCTGGCAAGGCTCGTTTCCCTGGCAGAACCTGCTCACCGACGGGTTCGGCGGGACGTCCCCGGTGGGCTCATTTCCCGCCAACGGCTACGGGCTGCACGACATGACCGGCAACGTCTGGGAGTGGACCAGCGACTACTTCACCTCCCAGCATCCCGCCGACGCACCGCACGCGTGCTGCGTGCCGCGCAATCCCCGGGTCACCGCGCGGGAGCCGAGCATGGTGGCGGGCGAGCCCGGCGCGAACCTGCCCCGTAAGGTCATCAAGGGCGGTTCCCACCTGTGCGCACCGAATTACTGCCTGCGCTACCGCCCGGCCGCCCGGCAGAGCGAGACCGTCGACAGCGCCACCTGCCACCTCGGCTTCCGCTGCGTAAGCCGCAGCGCGCCACCGGTAAATCCTTAAGCTGCATCAGCCCCGGCGCGGCACCGGGTCCACCCCCGTCAAACGTTCCGGCCGGCGATGCCTTACGTGCACCGCCGGCCGGATCCTTCTGTTCGGGGGCGTTACTCCCGCGCGAGCATGGCCTGGGCCTCGCGCTCGAGGTCCACGTAGGGGTCGCCGCTGACGTCCACGGCGACGCGCTTGATCGTGCCGCCCGTGAAGGTGTACGGGTGCTCGCCCGGATAGTCGCTGGTCACAGCCTCGCCGCTGTCCCGGCCCACGCACAGGCCCTCACCCGCCAGGCTGAACAGCCCGGGCTGGGTCTTGATCCGGCCTTCGCCGACCTTCTTGTCCCCGTAGTACAGGGACAGGATGCCGGTGGAGACGCCGGGCGGATCCTCCCCGTCCTTGTCGAAGGAGGCCGACAGGATCAGGTCGACTCCGGTGGGGACGTCCTGCGTGGCGTCGATCTTCTGCTCCATCAGGCCGACGAAGTTATTGACGTAGTGCAGGCGGCTGTCCTTGATGTACAGGGCGTGCCCGCCGAACCGTGACCCGTGGGCGAACAGCACGCCCTGCGCGCCTGGGCCGGGCAGGTCGACCAGCGCGCCGATGCTGAAGGACCGGTTGCGGACGTTCACCGCCTGCTGCTCGGGCACCTCCGCGGTCCCGGGGAAGTAGGCGTAGCGCTCGCGCGCCGCGGCCAGCTGCGGCCGCGGCGTGATGATGATCTCCAGGGCGGACCGGTCATCGAGCGGGAAGGTCCCGTTTTGGCCGGCTTCGGCGAACCACAGGTTGACCAGCTCCCGGAGCTTCTCGGGATGCTCGGCGGCCAGGTCGTGCAGTTCGGCGCGATCGGTGTCGGTGTGGTACAGCTCCCAGGTGTCGTCGTTGAAGTGGCCCCAGCCGCTGAGCGTGGGGTGGGTGGTGATGGCTTTCCAGCCGTCGTGCCAGATCCCGCGGGAGCCGAGCATCGAGTAGAACTGGGTTTTGCGCGCCGAGGGCGCCGATTCCATGTCGGCGCTGTAGCGCATGCTCACGCCGTCGAACCGGCTCTGCACATGGCCCTTGATCGCCGGGGGGCTCTGCACCCCCAGGGTGTCCAGGATGGTCGGCACGATGTCGATGGCGTGGTGGTACTGGTGGCGGATCTCGCCCCGGCCGGCCGTGGCCCCAGCCGTAGCGGGCCAGGAGATGATGCACGGGTCGGCGGTGCCGCCGTTGAACTCGTACCGCTTCCACATCTTGAACGGCGTGTTGAACGCCATCGCCCAGCCGTTCGGGTAGTGGTTGTAGGTCCTCGTCCCGCCGAGCTCGTCCAGCATGGCCAGGTTCGACGCCATGTCATCGGGGATCCCGTTAGCGAATTTCATTTCGTTTACTGACCCGTTGGGGCCGCCCTCGCCGCTGGCCCCGTTGTCCGACACGACAATGATCATCGTGTTCTCGCGCTGCCCGGTCTCCTCCAGGTAGTCCAGCAGCCGGCCAATGTGGTGGTCGGCGTGCGCCAGGAACCCGGCGTACACCTCGGCCATCCGGGCGAACAGCCGCTTCTCCTCCGCAGTCAGCGAGTCCCATGGCTTGGTGTAGTCCAGCGGCGGGAACGGCTGGCCGTCGGGACCTGTGCGGGTCTCCGGCGTCCCTATCGGGTTGATTGGCGGCAGCCCGGTTTCCGGTGGGACGATGCCCATTTCTTTCTGCCGGGCCAGGGTCTGCTCCCGCATCGCCTCGTAACCCATGTCGAACTGGCCCTTGAACTTGTCAGCCCACTCTTTAGAGACATGGTGCGGTGCGTGCGCGGCGCCCGGCGCGTAGTAGAGGAAGAACGGCTTGTCCGGCGCGAGCACCTTGGCGTCGCTGATGAACTCGATCGCCTTGGTGGTGATGTCATCGGTGAAGTGGTAGCCCTCTTCGGGGGACTTGGGCTGGTCGACCGGGTGGTTGTCGTAGACCAGGTCCGGGTACCACTGGTTGGTCTCGGCGCCCAGGAACCCGTAAAACCGCTCGAAGCCCCGGCCGGTCGGCCAGTTCCGCCGGGTCGACGCCAGGTTCATCTCCACCGTCGGGCACAGGTGCCACTTGCCGACGATGTAGGTGTTCCAGCCCAGCTCGCCGAGGATCTCGGAGACCATGCCGTTCTCCGGCGGGATCGTCCCGCTCGCGTTCGGGAACCCGACCGCGGCCTCGGTGATGCAGGCCATGCTGTTACGGGTGTGGTTGCGCCCGGTAAGCAGGCACGAGCGGGTCGGCGAGCAGAGCGCCGTGGTATGCCACTGCGTGTAGCGGATTCCCTCGGCCGCGATCCGGTCGATGTTCGGTGTCTCAATGGGACCGCCATAGCTGCTCATGGCCGAGAACCCCACGTCATCCAGCACCACGTACACCACGTTCGGAGCCCCGTCCGGGGCCTTCGGCGGCTCGAACGGGGCCCAGTCCGGGGCCGAATCGCGGATATCGGTATTGATCGTGCCCTTGAACGGCTCGCTCATCTGAATTGCTCCTCGCACCGGCGGCCAGCTGACGGGTCCCACCACGGAGGAGGGGACCTTCAGGGTTTTGCTCACGCAGACCCGTTACGGATGCTGTCAGCACTCACGTCAGCGGCGCATCACCCGTCCTGAGTGATTACCACCTCGGGCTGCGGGCGGCCACGTGCTCCCGCCTCGGTCTCGCGGGCGAGGAACCGCAGCCGGGCCGCCCGCGCATCCCAGGCATAAATGACGGCGCTGCCGGCAATCAGGTCGTGCAGGGCACGGTGCTCGCGCTGCACCAGGATGCCGAGGAAGCCCAGGCCGCAGAGCAGGAAGCTGAGCGGGAACACCAGAGCGCGCAGCACGCCGCGCCACGGGTCGAGGCCTTTACCATCGGCGCGGACCACGCGCACGCCGAGGGCCGCCATGCCGAACGTCCGGCCACTGGCCGCCCAGGAGTAACCGAAGTAGAAAAACTGCCAGGCCACGTAGATGACGGCGACGACGATGTTGGTCCGGTTCCAGTTGACCGAGTGGCCGGTCACAACCTGCGCCACCAGCGAAGCAGCCGCGAGGCCGAGGGCAAAGAGGCCGGAGCTGACCAGGAGGTCGATGACGTAGGCCAGAAACCGGGATGCCGAGCCGGCGTAGTGCCCCTGCCAGCTCACCCAGCCCGCGTCCCGGGTCCGGGCGCTCATGGCCCGGCCTGAGCGTCCAGCAGGGCGGCCGGGGCCGGCGGCCTGGGACGTTTGCGCCAGAGCAGACGGCCCGTCCAGCGGTCGATGAACTGATCCAGCCCAACCGCCTGGCTGCGCGCCGCATCAAGCGCTTCGCTCGCCGCGCCGCCGGACGACGCGGCGATGACGGCGCCGAGATCCGTCTGCTCGATCAGCGCGTCCGTGTCGACCCGCTGCACCATGGCGTTCAGATCGACCCGGTCGAGCAGTGCGCCGAGATCGACGCGGCGCATGAGGTCATCGACGTCGACCTGGTCCAGTAGCGCGTTCATGTCGGCCTGGCCCAGCAGTGCGTTCAGGTCGGCCCGCTGGAGAAGGGGATTTACGTCGACGCGGGCGAGCAGGGCGTCCAGATCGACACGGCGCATAAGGTCATCTACGTCGACCTGGCTGAGCAGTGCGTTTAGGTCGACTCGGCCAAGTAGCGCGTTCATGTCGACCCGGCTCAGTAGCGCGTTCATGTCGACCTGGCCCAGCAGTGCGTTCAGGTCGGCCCGCTGGAGAAGGGAA
>Ga0302302_1000968_pt1 | contig 17408 bp, 13 predicted proteins | sample III_Palsa_E1_3_FD_198766 | JGI IMG/M metagenome (GOLD analysis project Ga0302302, IMG submission 198766) | Peat permafrost microbial communities from Stordalen Mire near Abisko, Sweden - III_Palsa_E1_3 | ecosystem: Environmental > Terrestrial > Soil > Palsa > Peat permafrost | place: Sweden...
GCCGCCGTTGCGGGTCTGGTTAAGCGCGCACAGGTGGCCGCCGCGCGCGGTGACATCATGCTGCCGCCGGGCAACAGCGCCTACGATCTGTACCGCAATGCGCTGGTGATCGACGGCAGCAACGCGGCGGCGCTGCAGGGTTTGCAGGCGCTGCCGGTGATCGTGGAAAAACAGTTCAATCAGGCCTTGTCCAACGGCAATCTCGCACAGGCCAGCCAGATGCTGGACAACCTGGCCGAGCTGGCGCCGGGCGAAGCATCGCAAAGCGCATTGAGCGATCGACTTGCCGGCGCGTGGCTTGATCAAGCCGACCAGCAGCTGCGTAACGGCGATCGCATCGGCGCGACTCAGTCGCTCGATCGAGCGCGCAAGCTGTCGCCCAATCAGCCGCGCGTTCTCGATCTCGCTGCACGTTTGCAGGGCAGCCCGTGAGTCGCGCATGCCGCCGGCCCTGAGCCAAAGGAAGTCGCCTTGACCGTATTGGTTTTCGGGGGAAGCAGCCAGATCGGACATTTTCTGCTGCCGCGTCTGCTCGAGCACGGCGAACCTGTCATCGCGCTGAGCCGACATCCGCCAAGCGATGCATCGCCAGTGCAATGGCGGCTCGGTCAGCTGCCCGATGCCGTGCCGGCGCTGCCGCCGCTGTCGGCGATCATCAGCTTCGGCCCGCTGCTGGCGGTGGCCCAGTGGTTGGCGGATAACCCGCTGATCGGCGCACCGCGCGTTATCGCCACGAGCTCGATGAGTGCCGAAACCAAGCGCGATTCCAGCGTGCCGGCCGAGCGGGAAATTTCGCGACAATTGCGCGACGGCGAGACCGCGCTGGCGGCGGCGTGCGCGCGTCACGGCTGCAGCTGGACGGTGCTGCGGCCCACGCTGATTTACGGCGCCGGTAAAGACAAGAGCCTCACGCCGATGGCGCGTCGAGCGATGCGGCTGCGGCTGTTTCCACTGCCGTCCGGTCGCGGCCTGCGCCAACCGGTGCACGCCGACGATATCGCGCAGGCGGTCATCGCCGCGCTCGATTGCCCGGCTTCGGTCGGGCGCATTCTTTCGATCGGCGGCGGCGAGCGGCTCACCGCTGGCGAAATGTTTGCCCGCGTGCACCGCAGCCTGCCGTGCGCCACGCTGCCGCTGCCGCTGCCGGCGTGGCTGCTGCGATTGGGTCGCCACGGCGTGCCGCGACTGCGCGGCCCACTGCATCGGCTCGACGCAGATTTGATTGCCGACAATGGCGAACTGCAGCGATTGCTTGGCATCAATCCGCGGCCGTTTCGCCCCGACGCCTCGGCCTGGATGCCTACGCATCGCTGATGCATCCGGGCTTGATTGCGTGAGCCCTTCACGCATTGCCCGCAAATTGGCCGCAAAGCGGCTGCCGCGTTCATGGGCGCGCGAGGATGCAAGCCTTATGATCGGCGCACCTGATTGCCGGATTCCCCCACGTTGGCTTTTTTGAATCGTCTTGGCGCTTTCGCGCGCCGCTGCTGGCCCTGGCTGCGAATTCCCGTGTGGGTGGGCCTGGGTCTGCTGTTCGGCTTTATTCTGCCGTATACGCTGATCCTCAATAAGCGCGTGCAGGATCGTTTCAACGATCTGGTGTTTGCTGTTCCCACGCGCGTTTACGCGCGGCCGCTGGCGCTGGCGGCGGGTACTCCGATGACGCCTGCCGCGCTGGAGCTGGAGCTGACTTTTTCCGGCTACAGTCATGACGGTGGCCAGGTCGTCGGCAGTTGGACCAGGCAAGGCTCGACGTACACCATCTCCTCGCGCGGCTATGCCGGCCCGGACGGTGGCGAGCTGCCCAAACGCATCGAGGTGACATTGGGCAACGGCAGCGTGCTGCAGGTGCGCAACGCCGACACCAGGGACGCGATTCCTGTGGCGCATCTTGACCCTGCGCGCATCGCCACGCTGTACGGCGCTAAGCAGGAGGAACGCCGTTTTGTGCAGCTGGCCGACGTGCCGCCGCTGCTGCTCAGCGGACTGCAGGCGGTCGAGGACCGCGACTTCAAGCATCACATCGGCATCGACTTCAGCGCGATCGCGCGTGCAATGTTTGCCAATATGCGCGCCGGCCACACGGTGCAGGGTGGCTCGACGCTGACCCAGCAGCTGGTGCGCAATTTGTTTCTCACGCGCGATCAGAATTTCACCCGTAAATTCAACGAAGCGCTGATGTCGCTGCTGCTCGAAGCGCATTACAGCAAGGGCAGGATTCTTGAGGCTTACGTCAACGACGTATTCCTCGGCCAGCAGGGCGATCAGGCGGTGCACGGTTTTGCCGCGGCGGCGGAGTTCTACTTCGGCCGCCGGATGGAAGATCTGCGCCCGCAGGAAATCGCCCTGCTGGTGGGCATGGTCAAAGGGCCAAGCTACTACGACCCGCGCCGCTCGCCTGAGCGCGCATTGGCGCGGCGCAATCTGGTGATCCAGGAATTCGCCAATACCGGCCTGCTGACGGCGGCGCAAACGAATGCCGCGCAGGCCGCGCCGCTGGGCGTGATCAGCGACGGCCAGCTGCCGCACAACCGCTTTCCGGCGTTTATGGAACTGGTGCGCTCGCAGATCACCGCCGACTTCGACGAGCAGTCGCTGCGCGACGGCAACCTGTCGATCTTCACTACGCTTGACCCTACGGCGCAGCTGTATGCCGAGCAGGCGATCACCTCTGCGCTGAAGGGCCTTGGCAAACGCGCGAACGAAGTGCAAGCCGCCGGCGTGGTGACTGACGCGCCGACCGGCAGCGTGTTGGCCGTGGTCGGCAGCCGCACGCCAGGTGAGCAGGGCTTCAATCGCGCCATCGATGCACGACGTCCGATCGGTTCGCTAGTCAAGCCCTTCGTCTACCTGGTGGCGCTGACCCAGCCCGAGCGCTGGAACTTGTCGACGCTGCTTGACGACAGCCCGGTCAGCATGCGCCAGCCCGACGGCAGCTACTGGGAGCCGCACAACGACGACAACCAGAGCCACGGCCAGCTGCCGATGGTCGATGCGCTGGCGCATTCGTGGAATCTCGCCACCATCCATCTCGGCCTTGCCGTGGGTCTGCCGCGCATCCAGGCGTTCCTGAAATCGTTCGGGCTGGAAAACGTCAGCCCGAGTCCGTCCCTGCTGATCGGCGCGCTCGATCTGTCGCCGCTGCAGGTAGCCCAGATGTATCAATACCTGGCCGCCGACGGCCACGCGCTGCCGCTGGTGGCGGTGCGGGGCGTGGTCAACGGCAGCGGTCAGACGATCAAGCGCTATCAGGTGCAGACCGGCCAAGGGGAGTACCAGGATGCGGTGCGCCTGACCACGTGGGCACTGCAGCAGGTCACCCTGTTCGGCACCGCGCATTCCATCGGCGACTCCGATCTCGCGCGTCTCAATGCGGCGGGCAAAACGGGCACCAGCAACGACATGCGCGACAGCTGGTTCGCCGGCTATACCGGCCAGCATCTGGCGGTATTCTGGATGGGCCGCGACGACAACAAGCCGACCGTGCTGTTCGGCGCCACAGGTGCCTTGCGCGCGTGGCGCGAGCTGTTCGAGAAACTGCCGACCAAGCCGCTGTCGACCACGCCGGCACCGGGGCTTGAACTGGCCTGGATCAATCCGGCCGACGGCAAGCCGACGCAGTCGTCGTGCCAGGGTGCGCGTCAGTTCGAGGTGGTGGCGGGCTCGCTGCCTGCGGACACCGAGGGCTGTTTCTGGCAAGGTGTCAAAAATCTGTTCGGCGGTGGCGATCAGCCTGCGGCCGTGGGTAGCGCGCCGCCGCCGCCATCCAACCCCGATACACCGCCTGATAACACGCTCCGGAATTGATCATGCTGCCTGCCACCAAACCTGCTTCTTTCTTGCTGCTGGCGATTGTCGTCGCCTCGCTGGGCGCTTGCAGCCTGTTCGAACCGCAGCCGACCGCGCCCGCGAAGCCTGCGTATACGCCGCCCACTTACGATCTGGTCGCTTCGATCCGCGCCGCGGGTGCGCGCGAAAAATCGGTGATCGACGTCAATCCGCTGCGCGATGCCGGCGTGGCCGATCTGCAGGACGCGGCGAAGAGCGACGAACAGGCCGGTCGCTACGCCGACGCCGCAGGCAAGCTCGATCAGGCGATCAAGCTCAGCCCGAACTCGCCCGACCTTCTGCAGGACCGTGCCGAGATTGCCGTGCGCATGAAGGATTACCCGCTGGCCGAAAAGCTCGCGCACCAGTCGTGGTCGCTCGGGCCCAAGCTCGGGCCGCTGTGCGCGCGCAACTGGCAGACCGTGGTCGAGATTCGCCTGCAGTACAACGATCAGCCGGGAGCTGCCACTGCGCGCAAGTGGGTTCAGCAGTGCCACAAGCCGGGACAGCCGCGCTATTGATGCCACGCTTTTGCTGCCTTCGGTTTGCCGCATCGCCGTGGCACGATACTGCTTGAATGATTGAACACGACGACATCGGCGCCCTGCTCGGCGCCGACGGCCCGTTTGCCCGCGAGCTGCCGAACTTCGCGCCGCGTGAGGCGCAGCAGACGATGGCGGTCGCCGTGCAGCAGGCCATTGCCGGCCGCGACACGCTGATCGCCGAAGCCGGCACCGGCACCGGTAAAACCTATGCTTACCTCGTGCCGGCGCTGCTGTCAGGCGAGCGCGTGATCATTTCCACTGGCACCAAGGCGTTGCAGGATCAGCTGTATTTTCGCGATCTGCCCAAGGTGCGCTCGGTGCTGGGCTCGCGTTTAAAAACCGCGCTGCTGAAAGGTCGCGCCAATTATCTCTGCCTGTATCGACTGGACCAGACTGTGCGCGAAGGCGCCACCTTCGATCGCACGCAGGCGTCGCAGCTGGCGACGATTCGCGCATGGTCGGCGCGCACGCGACGCGGCGATCGCATGGAGCTGGCCGAAGTGCCGGAGGAGTCGCCGCTGTGGCCGCGCGTCACCTCCACGCCGGAAAACTGCCTCGGCGTGGAGTGTCCGTTCTTCGACGACTGCCATGTGGTGAAGGCGCGGCGCGAAGCGCAGGAAGCCGACGTGGTGGTCGTCAATCATCACCTGCTGTTTGCCGATCTCGCCTTGAAACAGGAGGGATTCGGCGAAATCCTGCCCGGTGCGGCGGCTTTCATTCTCGACGAGGCGCACCAGATTCCCGAGCTCGCCGGCCAGTTTTTTTCGCAGAGCATCAGCGCGCGCCAGCTCACCGAACTGGCGCAGGACGCGCTGGCCGAATGCAGCGGCATCACCGGTGCGATCGGCCTGCTGCTGGAGCCGGTCGAAGCGCTGCAGAACGCCGTGCGCCAGCTGCGCCTGACGATGGATGCGCTGCCGGCACGCGGCGCGTTCCAGCAGCTGGAAGATCAGCCGGGCGTCGAGGTGGCGCTCGGCGATCTGCGCGACCTGCTGTCCACCATGGTCGAGCTGCTGGCCTCGCAGGCCGAGCGCTCGCGCGGCTTCGACAACCTGCACGAACGCGCTTTGCTGCTGAGCGGTCGACTCGATCGCATCGTCGAAGACCACACGGATCGCGACGTGCGCTGGTACGAACATTACCCGCGCGGCTTTGTTTTATACGCCACGCCGCTCGATCTGGCCGAGCCCATGCGCGGCCTGCGCGAGCGCACGCAGGCCGCGTGGATCCACACGTCGGCCACGCTGTCGGTGGCCGGCGACTTCGGCCACTTCGCGCGCCAGATCGGTCTGGACAATCCGCAGACGCTGAGCCTGCAAAGCCCGTTCGACTATGCGCGGCAGGCGCTGTGTTATCTGCCGCCGCCGTTGCCCGATCCGAACGCGCGCGACTACACCGACAAGGTCATCGAAGCCGTGCTGCCGGTGCTGCACGCGTCGAACGGCCGCGCGTTTCTGCTGTTCACTTCGCACCGCGCACTGCGACGCGCGGCCGAACTGCTGCAGGACAAGTGCCCGTGGCCACTTTTTGTGCAGGGCACGGCGCCGCGTCCGCGCCTGCTGGAAGAGTTTCGCGCCAGCGGCCACGGCGTGCTGCTCGGCGCCGCCAGTTTCTGGGAAGGCGTCGACGTCGCCGGCGAGGCGCTCTCCGTCGTGGTGATCGACAAGCTGCCGTTCGCCGCGCCGGACGATCCGGTACTGATGGCGCGCCTGCAGGCGCTGGAGCAATCCGGCATCAACCCGTTCATGGGCTGGCAGATACCTAACGCGGTCATCGCGCTGAAGCAGGGCGCCGGCCGGCTGATACGCGACGTGCACGATCGCGGCGTGCTGGTGCTGTGCGATCCGCGCTTGATCAGCAAGGGCTATGGACGTCTGTTTCTGGCCAGCCTGCCGCCGATGCCGCGGACGCGGGAGTTGGCTGATGTGCGGAATTTCTTTGCCGCAGGGATGTCTTCGAGGGTCGCTGCTGGTCGTGAGGAAGGCTGATCGAAAGTTATCGTCTTTCTCTAGCGAGCCGATTTGTTGGAAATTACCTCCAGAGCAGAAGCTTTCGCACTCCTACGGAGCGCGACTACTTTCTCTTGCGTGGCCAAGAGAAAGCAGCCACTGCGCCACAGGAGCAGCGCGAACAGCGAAGCTGGCCCGAAGGGCCAAGGGCAGGATGCCCAGAGTAAAGAGAAGGCTAACCCACTTGGCGCTTGCCGGGCAGGGCCCGCCAAGTACGTGAGCCGACGTCTGGCCTTTCGGCAGGACTCCTGTCCTGACGAAAAGGAATCGGCATCCATGCCGATTCCCCTTGCGGGCCTGGCGACCTCGCCTCACCGCCGCATAGGGGTTTAGTAGATCAATTGCAAAAGCTATTACGGCCAAATCTTCCACGACAAAGCCGTTGGCTCAGAGCAGTTGCAGCAACTACTTATTTTTTCACCCTGAACGTAGGCCCGTAGGGCCGAAGTCGAGCGGCTATTCCATCAATGGAATCACTGCGAACACGCGATGCAGTGCTTTTCGGCCCGCGTGCGCCACGTGGCCGTCACTCAAAACACCGACGTTGCCCGCAGCACGCCTCAGCGGACTGTTCTGATCGACGCTCCCCACGTGGAGATCGACCCGATGAATGGATGGATGCAAACGGTGACGGCCAAGGTGCTGGGCATCGCGCTGTTGGCGCTGCTGATGACGATACCGCTGATGCAGGTGAGTGGACTGGTGAGCGAGCGTCAGCAGCTGCGCGAAAAGGCGATTGCGCAAATTGCGCAGGGTTGGGGCGGTGAGCAGGTGCTGGGCAGTCCGGTGCTGGTGGTGCCGACGCGTGAGGCAATGCCAGTCGCGAGCGGAAACCCGCCGCAGTGGCGTGCCGGTACGCAAAACATGCTGGCCGATAGCACAACGCTGGATGTCGCAATGGCGGTGGAGAAGCGCAGCTACGGCATCTATAGCGCGCCGGTGTTTGTCTCCACGGTGCAAATGCATGCGAGCTATCGCGCTGACGATCTGGCCCAGCTTCGGCAGGCCATTGGCGCGCCGTGGCAGGGCATCAAGGCCGAATTGCGTGTGCCGATCAGCGATCTGCGCGGACTGCAGCAGGTGACTCGTCTGCTGGTCAACGGCAGGGCGGCGCGGTTCGATTCTTCAGCGGCACATCTCGGCGCATGGAGCACGATCGTCGTGCCGGTTGACCTGGATACACTGGGGCTGCCGGTTACGGCTCAGACGATGGATCAGCCGCTGCAGGTTGACATCAGCTTCAAGCTCGCAGGCACTCAATCGCTGCAGATGCTTCCACTGGCGCGCAGCACGGACGTGACCATACATGCGCCCTGGCGCGATCCCAGCTTTATCGGCGCGGCGCTGCCGCTGGAGCACCGGGTGGATGCCCACGGCTTCAGCGCGCACTGGCACCTGCTCGATCTCAACCGCAATTACGGTCAGCACTGGAGCGATGGTACGGCGGATATGACCGGCGCACTGCAGGCCTCTGCCTTCGGCGTGCAGCTTTATCAGCCGGTGGATATTTATCAGCGCAATGAACGGGCGGGCAAATACGGTGTGCTTTTCATCGCCATGACCTTTGTGGCGTTCTTTCTGTTCGAAACGTTGAAAAAGCTCCGCGTGCACCCGGTGCAGTATCTGCTGATCGGCGCCGCTCTGGCGACGTTCTACGTCGTATTGCTGGCGCTGTCCGAGCAGATAGGTTTTGCGGCGGCCTATGCGTTGGCGGCCAGCGCGGTCGTGCTGATCGTGGGCGGCTACGCAACCGCCGCGCTGCGCGCCGTGCGCGCGGGTGCCTTGCTGGCCGCGGTCTTAGGACTGATCTACGTGATGCTGTACGCACTGATCGCCGCGGAGCAATACGCGCTGCTGATCGGCGCGCTGGTGCTGCTGGCAATGGTGGCGCTGATGATGTATCTCACCCGCCGCATCGACTGGTACGCACACATTGCCAGCGCGTCGGCGCCAGCAACACCGTCGCCGGTTATCATGGAGCAGCCATGAACATTCTCGCCATCGAAACCGCCACTGAAGCCTGCTCCGTTGCCCTGATCCACGGGCAGGACATCATCGCCCGCAGCGAAATCGCGCCGCGCCGGCACACCGAGCTGGTTTTGCCGATGGCCGACGCCCTGCTGGCCGAAGCCGGCATCGGTCGGCACGCACTGGATGCCATCGCCGTGGGCCGGGGCCCCGGCGCCTTTACCGGCGTGCGCCTTGGCGTGTCGCTGGCCCAGGGCATGGCGCTGGCACTCGACCTGCCGGTAATCACCATTTCCTCGCTGGCCGCGCTGGCGCTGGAAGCACCCGAAGACGAGGATGCCGCCATCCTCGCCGTGATCGATGCCCGCATGGGCGAAATCTACGCCGCCTGCTATCGCCGCGATGACAACGGCGGCCTCATCGTGCTGGACGACGAACGCGTGTGCACGCCCGAATCGCTGCAGCTGCCCGATGCACGAGCCTGGCAAGTCGTCGGCACCGGTTGGGCGACTTACGCCACCATCATCAGCGAACGCTTCACCGGCGTGCTTCGCTCCGCCGACGGCGTGCGCTACCCGCAGGCCGCGCACGTTGCCGAACTGGCCATGCAAGAGTTCAACGCCGGGCGCATCCACGCCCCCGAACTCGCGCTGCCGGTCTACTTGCGCGACAAGGTCGCCTTGACGCTGGTGGAGCAGGGCAAGGCTTGATTGGGTGACGCAAGCTGGATGGCCATTGTTCCCGGCCGAGGTCCATACCAAGCCAAAAGCGTCGCAGCCAATGCCTCAGTCCATTAGCGACACGCTTTGGTCCGTGCGCCTCCAGCCCGCGTGGCGAACACGTTCGACCATAGCCATATGTGGCGCGGTTAGTGCGGCCAGCCCGACAAAAATCGTCCGCACGATCGTGACGTTGAATGGCTGGCGGACGACGTGCGTGGCCACAAGAATCAAAGCGGCGAAGACCAGCGTCATCGGCAATGCGTTGACCGCGATAAGTCGCCGTGCGGGAATGTCGCCTGCGTAGACAACTGTTCGCAGAATATGCCGGGCACCGTGCATGAGGCAAAAGAACACAGTGAACGCATAAAGCGGCGGTGCCGCCAGCACGAGGCAGCCGAGCGTCGCCAGCTCAAGTGCTGGTCGTGCCAAGCGACGTCGTAGATTGATGGCCGCGAGCGTCAGACCTGTCAACCATGGCCACGCCAGCCACTGCAGGCAATGAGTAATTCCATGGGCGCCGGGTTTGCCCACCAGCATGGTGAACAATGACTCGATCGCTGCGGGGTGCAAAAGCGCCGGCAGCACGACCATCGCTCCGCCATAAAGCACTTTGGTGAGCATCGGGACTCTCGGATCCAAGTCGCCGGAAAAATGTACGGCAGACGCCACTAAAAAAATCAAAAGAAAGGGTGTGGGTGCGGCCAGCCAGAAGAGGACGACCAGCCCAGCGACAACGCTATAGCACAAGCCAAAGATGAACCAGCCTCCGGCGCTGTGAATCCCGTAGAGCTGCGACGCAAAGACAGGATCTAACGCACCGTGGGGAACACCTAAGAGAAGGATAAAACTGCCGACGATCAGCAAGCCGGCCGTATTGTCTGTGGGCGGTAGCAACGGTGCGAACGCAGCGATGGCTAATGCCACGATGCAAAACAGTGTGCTCTGTTTGCGCAGTAGCGTGTTCATCATGCCGCTCCGGACGCCGACGCACGTGTGCGGCCTGAAAAGACGGCACCTAAAAAAGGTCGTGCAGGTAAAGCGCCAATCATTGCAAGATGATCGGCCAGCGTACCTTTGTCGCTCAGAAACCGGATGATACGGGCCGGATCGGCGTGCCAAAACAAGTCAGTAAACAACTGAGGTCCTAAATCCGGCCGCGCGCGAAGCGCTTTTAATAGCAGTCGGTCCATGGTGCGTGTTGGTAGTGGATCCGCTTGATGTGGCTTTGGTACGTCGCCTCCACGAAGTGTCCGGGCAGCATCGCTGGCCCAGCGTTGGATACGCTGAAATGCATAGCCGCTGGCGGGCCGCGCGCCACCATGCATGATGCCTGCACTGACAAAGCTGCCTTTGGACATGGCGCGACGCGTTCGCCATCCCATCGGCAAGATGCCGCTTTCGGTTCGATGCACTTCATACAACGCGCCGCCGCAATACTTTTCGACCGCGCGCAACTGTCGTGCAGCCAATGCTGCAGCATTGTGTGGCTGCGTTCCGAAGACGGTAGTTTCCACCAGCGCGCGCTCCGGCGACATCGGTAGCAGGTAGGTGAATCGCAGCTCGTCGTGGCTTTCTGCTGCAAAGTCCATCAGTTGAACGGTTGAGGTGTCGAACGGAGCCGCATCGCAACGGATTTCCTGTCCGCTGAAGGACTGCCACAGCAACACGTCATCGACCGCCGTCGCGGGTGGACGCGTATCGATGACAACGTTTGCGGTCACCGGCCCGCGGGCCGTATCGAGCTGCCAGTAACTGCCAACTCGCTTCGCCTCGCCGTGAAACGGCGTATCGAGCATCAGCGACACGGTGTCGCTGGCGTGGACGAGTCGGCATGCCTGGTCGTAAAAATCTTCCGAGGCGAGCATCTGATACGGCGTTTTCCCGCAATCCGCCACCACCGACTGATGCGCAGAACTTACCGCCACCTGCGACCATTGATGGCGTATCACCGCATCGAACCGATGCGGTGCGAGCCGCCAGAAGCACCACGTGCGGTCATTGGCATAACGCTTGCGCGACTCCAGGATCATCACGCGACGGCAGGATCCGGGATTCTCCGCCAGTCGCAGGCCGAGGCTGAGCCCTGCGCATCCCCCGCCGAGGATGATGAGATCCAGGTCAGCAGGCATGCCGCTGGTTGAACTTGACGTGCGCGTGCGGCAGGTTCTGCAACAGCCCGTGGAGTGCGGCATCGTGAGGACGCAGTGGCTGATGGAAGCGAGGCAGCAGCGAGACATTCGCTACAGCGCCTAGGGTAATGGCTACTTTCCGCGTCAAGGTGACGCGCACCCGCTCCGACCAAAAGTCGCATTCGCGCCGCCGCAGCTCGGTTCCGATTTCGCGATAAGTCCTGGCGGCGACGAGGATGCCCGATCGCGAGCGCGATGGTAGATACGCCAGCCCGGCCTCACCGCTTCGGTAGTAGCGATCGGCCATGTCGAGCAGGCTGGTGATGGCCGATCGCAGCATGGGCTGCTGTGCGCGACCGGGTATCACCAGAGACCGGGGTGCCAAAGGGCCCACCAGTGAGGCGGGCAGATAGCGACGTCCGACGAGCCCGTCAGCGCTGACGTCGCGACAGATATTGGTCAGCTGCATCGCCACGCCGAGGTCGATGGCGTGAGGCAATGCATTGGGGTTCGACGTGTCCAGTGCGGCGCTCATCATCAGGCCTACCGTGCCGGCGACGCTGTAACAGTAGCGCAGTAGCTCTGCCTCGTCCTGGATTTGCACCAGGCCTAAATCGCTCTCGACGCCGCGAATCAGCTGCAGTGGAATGGCTGGATCGATCTTGCACTCACGCATCAATCGAATCATCGAAGCGGTCAGCGGGTCGTTCGATTGGCCGCGCGTCAGCGCCGCCGCTACGTCGGCCAGCGCCTCGCGCGGCGTCGTCGTAGTGTCTCCGTCGGCGAGGTCGTCAATGAGGCGGCAAAACCCGTAAAGAATGGTGGCACGTTCAGCGTGTTTCTCGCTCAGCAAGCGACGGGCCCAGTAAAAGCTGCGGCCGTGCCGGGTGAGCGACGCGTTCGCCGAAGCATAGGCCGGATCCGTAGCCTGGTTGGCAGGTAGTGAGTGGATCATGGTGGCTCTCCTCAGGTGCTTTGGACTAGCGTGGGACCGATCAGGGCATCGAGCACTTTGGCTGAACACAGCACGCCGGGCAGGCCGGCACCCGGATGGGTGCCGGCGCCGACGAGATAGAGCTGGCGAATGCCTTCCGCACGGTTGTGAAAACGAAACCAGGCTGATTGCCTAAACAGCGGCGCCACGGAAAAGCCTGCTCCGTGAACGCTGAGATAGTCATCGCGAAAATCCGTCGGGGTCTTTTGGAACTCGGCCGTAATGGTGTCGGCAAGCCCGGGCAGGATCGTCGCGTCCAGTGCCGCGACGATGCGGTCTCGCAGTTTTATGCCTTCAGTGACCCAATCGATATCCGTTTGCAGATTGGGTACCGGGCAAAGGACGTAAAAGCTGTCGCAGCCGGCTGGCGCAAAGCTGGGATCGGTCGCGGTGGGGCGATGGACGTATAGCGAAAAATCCGCTGGAAGCGTCTGGCCGGTGAAGATGTCACGCAGCAGCTCGCGATAGCGCGCGCCGAGCCAGATCGTGTGATGCGCGACATCCGGATAGGTGCGACGCGTGCCGAAGTACAGAACAAACAGCCCCATCGAGTAACGCGCGGTCTTCAATTTCAACCGCGCCGATTGCGCCTGCTGCTTGCCGGCGAGCATGCTGCCATAGAGGTGCGCGGGATCCGCATCGGATACGACCAGGTCGGCGTCCAGCGCGCGGCCATCTGCCAGTTCCACGCCGATGGCTGCACCCTTTTTTACACGCACACGCTGCACCGTCGTACGCAGTTGAATATCAACGCCTTGGCGCGTCAAAAGGCTGCCAAGCGCCTCGGTGATCGCTCCCGTCCCGCCCATGGCGAAGAACACGCCGTGCGTGCGCTCAAGGTAGTGAATGAGTCCGTAGATGCTTGTCGTATCAAACGGGTTGCCACCGACCAGCAACGGTTGTATCGAAAATGCCTGTCGCAATTTGGGGCTGGAGAGATACGCGCAGACCATCTGCCAGACGGTGCGATCGCAGCGCAGCCGGATCAGGGCGGGGATCTGTCCAAGCATGGTCGCCAGCCGATGAAACGGGCGACCGGAAAGTTGGGTAAATCCCACGTCGAAAATCCGCCGCGAGTGCTCCAGCAGTTTGAGATAGCCCTGGCTTTCACCGGGGGCTACACGTTCGATCTCGGCCAGCGTTTCTTCCAGCGATCCGCCGTAGTCGAAGTGCTCGCCGTCGGCAAAGTGGAAGCGATACCACGGCTTCAGCGGCACCAGTTGCACGTGATCTTCCAGGCGTTCGCCAAAGAGCTCGAAAAGCTCCTTGAAAAGGAATGGTGCGGTGATCACCGTCGGTCCCGCGTCGTGGCGAAAGCCGTCCTGCTCAAACACCTTGGCGCGGCCACCGAGCTGTTCGCACCGGTCCAGCAGTGTCACTCGGTAACCCTTCGCACGTAACCGAAGAGCGGCCGCCATGCCTCCGTACCCAGCGCCGATAACTATGGCGTGCATGGTGCTCCTCCGAGTTTCCTAATGGAGCGACGGGCCGACTCTGGCGCAGGTGATGCGTCCGCTATCAGCGTCGGATTGCATATCTCGTCGCAGCGACCAAGCCGCGTTCGATATCTCGATTGGACATGTGTGCCATGGATGACAGCGGCGGAGCCGTGAGCTCCGCCGCTTTTCTTCATGGCGTTTTTCCCTTTCACCGCGACTCAGTACTTTTCTGACTCGGACTTACGTACCGCAATCAGGAAAATAAACACGCCAAACATGGCTTTGGCCACGATGTCGGCGACGGAATAACCGACCTGTACGGCGATCGTCGCGCTGCCTCCGGTAAAGCCAATCATCGGGAAGATAAATACCACCGGGTAGAAACACCACGAGATCACCGTTAGCCAGCGCGCTGCGCTGACCATGCCGCGGGCGTTAGCCGGCTGTTCGCTGATGGATTTACGCAGGCCGATGAACAGATCGAACACGATGATCAGGAAAGGGATCATGGCAAGAACCCACCAGAGCCAGCGTGTGCCACCTTCTGACGAAACCTCTCCGGGGTAACCAAGCACCACCATCAGCGCAGCCAGCACCCCGAGTTTGATGCTCTTGCGAGTGGTTTCTGGTGGAGACAGACGCATCACCAGGATCAGTTCCACCAGCAGCAGTGGCACGGTGAGCAGCCAGTCGACGTAGCGATAGGCATCGTTGAAACGCACGCCGGTCGCGGTGACGACATCGCCAGTCACGGCGTAAGCCGCTTCCCAGCTGTTGAAGATTCGAAAGTAGTGGTAGCAGGCGATCAGTGTGACCAGGCCCGTAATGGTCACCGCGGTGCGATATACCGGCGCTACCCGGTCACGTGATATGAAAAAGAAAATCGTCGCCGCCCCCATGACAGCGATGGCGAACGAGAAAGCGTTATAGACCAAGTCGTACTGTCCGACGGTAATTCCCATTGCTAGATCCTCGTGTGGTCGATCTTCGTGTGGACGCAACAAACTTCATAAAATTGGACAAAGACTATTCACTAGTCGCATTTGTACGTCTCTATGCGGTTAGTGTTTATTCTTTGTTCAATTGAGAATATAGCCACAGGTGGTTTTTGGTTGCAAGTACGTTTGCATCAAACGTCGTTTTTATTGACTTTGATCGGCGTTTTATAGGGCTTTTTCTATCGTTTGGCTCGGAGCGTCTAACGTTTAGAGTTATGACTTAACAAGTATACAAAACATGGACATTGCATAAAAAGAAGGCCTATTGGTGCCATGACGAGGTATTTGCGGGTGCGCGTCGTTTGAATTAACGACTCGGCGGACCCAGAATCTAGGCTTGGCAACAAAACCCGTCTCCGGCTTTTTATGGCAATGAAAAACCCAAAAACTTCCGAGCCAGCGCCCAGCGCTGGTTCGTATCGGATTGCGTCGGTAGCGACCCTCACGGGCGTTCCCGCGCCGACCATCCGCATTTGGGAGCGCCGTTATGGACTGCTTAGTCCCAGCCGCAGCGCGGGCAACCTGCGGCTCTACACGCAGGCCGACATCGACCGCCTAGTCTTGGTCAAAGCAGCCGTCGACGCGGGACACTCCATCAGCACCGTCGCTGAGCTGAGCGCCGAGCAGCTGCGCGAGCGTGCGCAGGACGCACCACGGCGAAACGCAGCTGATCGAGCGGTCCGGGCGACTGTGTATGGCGATGCCTTGGCGGGCGTTCTTTCCGAGGCGTGGAAAAGTCGAGCGGATATTCACGTTACGGCACGTCCACTGCACGACGCGCTGGCCAAACCACCACGAACTGATGTAGCCGACGTGACGATTGTTGAAATTGCGTCTCTGCACGACCTGTCGATCGAAGTCTTGCGGCGCTTGCACAAGGCCAGTCGATCGTCGTTGACGCTGGTGATCTACGGCATCGGCGGAAGTAAAAGTCTTGCGGGTATTGATCGGGAGGGCATCATCGCCCTGCCTGCACCCGTCAATGCAGCGCACCTTGCGCGCCTGTGCCTGCTCAACTTTTCAGGATTTGGCGGAGCACCTGGAACATATGAGCCACTCCGAAGCGCCGCACCGAGGCGCTACGACGATGCGCAGCTGGCGATGATTAACCAGATGCCTAATGCCGTCGATTGCGAGTGCCCTAACCACCTTTCCGATCTGCTCATACGTATCAACGCGTTCGAGCAATACAATTACCAGTGCGAGGATCGCAACGCCGAAGACGCTTCACTCCACGTCATGATGGCGGAGGCTTCGGTTCGCTGTCGTGAATTGCTGGAATACGCCCTGTCACGCGCGATCGAGCACGCAAACCTGGAAGATTCGATACCGCAACCGGCGAGGGCGAAAGTCCAATCCACTGATAGAAAAAAATGAGCGCTGTGTCTCAGGCCGACGTAGCCCAGAACCTTATGTCCGTGTCACCACTTCACTTCGTCACGCGATTAGTTAAGTGCAAGAAACTGACTGCCGCCACGGCGGTTCGCTTGCCGCAACCTTGATGCGGGTGTCATGGCCTAAACAATCGTGAAACAGGCTTTCAAAGCTGCCCGATCACTCGCTGTACCAGCAAACTGCTGACGGCCACCGCCACCCAGACGCCCAGTCCCAGCAGGATGGGTTTGATGCCGCTGGCTGCCATGCGGCGCAGATTGGCGGACAGGCCGATGGCGGTGAGCGCCACGATGATCAAGAATTCGGCGACGAAGTGAATGGACGGCTGGATGGCCAAGGGAATCAGGCCTGCGGTGCGGATGCCGGAGGCCACCAGAAACCACAGGATGAACCAGGGGAAGATCTTGGCGAGGCTGAAGTGGCTGGCGGTGCCATCCTTCGCCGCATTACGTTTTTCGCGGGCGGCGACGACAAACGCCAGCACCAGGCAGACGGGAATGATCAGCGTGGCGCGTGTCAGCTTGACGATGGTCGCGAAGTCGCCGGCGGTCTTGCTGTAGCTGTAGCCGGCGGCGACCACCGACGAGGTGTCGTTGATCGCGGTGCCGGCCCACAGGCCGAAGCCGAGATCCGACAGATGCATCAGGTGACCAAGCAGCGGAAACAGCAGCACGGCGACCAGATTGAACAGGAAGATCGTCGAGATGGCGAAGGCGGTGTCGTGATCTTCCGGACGGATGATCGGGGTGACGGCGGCAATCGCCGAGCCGCCGCAGATCGCTGTGCCGACGCCGATCAGAATTTTCAGCTTGTCGTCCACGCCGAGCCAGCGGCCGAGCAGCCACGCCGAAAGAAACGCCACGGTCATCGTCACCAGCGTGACGGAGAGCGATTGGAGCCCGGTTTTCGCCACCTGGCTAAGGCTCAGGCCGAAACCCAGCGCGATGATCGACCACTGCAGCACGTACTTGCCGGCAAAGGCGATACCCGGCCGAAAATGCTCGCCCGGCGAGGCCAGGTTGCCGACGATGATGCCCAGCACGATGCCGATGACCGGGCCGCCGACCAGCGGCAGCAGGTGCCCCAGCCAGAGCGCCACCAGCGCGATGCCGACCGCCAGGGCGAGGCCGGAGGCAATCGAATGCTGCTGCGTGGGCTGGACGTGGATGACCTGGGCGTTCATGGCGTGTGTCCTTGGGATGCGTCATTGTCCTCGGGAGTATCTATCAGCAAAACTTGGAATATCTGATGGAAGCGATAAGATCAGCTTATGATCAATATCAGCCCGCGCCAGCTCGACGTGTTTGTACAGATTGCCCTGCACGGCAGCGTGCGCGCGGCGGCGGAGCGCTTGCACCTTACCCAGCCGGCCGCCAGCATG
>Ga0302302_1000970_pt1 | contig 17378 bp, 10 predicted proteins | sample III_Palsa_E1_3_FD_198766 | JGI IMG/M metagenome (GOLD analysis project Ga0302302, IMG submission 198766) | Peat permafrost microbial communities from Stordalen Mire near Abisko, Sweden - III_Palsa_E1_3 | ecosystem: Environmental > Terrestrial > Soil > Palsa > Peat permafrost | place: Sweden...
CTCGAGCCTACGATCCGGAAGGGGATTGAGGCTCCGGAGGATTGGCCGGGCTGGCCGCCGCCGAGATAAAGCTCGTAGTCGCCGGACAGAACGCTACGGGTACCATCTGCGGACACAGTGCTGAGATGGCGAGGGTCAATCGTGGCATGGAAAGATCTGGATTCACCGGCTTTAAGATGTACCTTTTCAAAGCCGACTAAGGTGCGGAGTGGGGCTCCGGCGATTGACCTGGGGACGAGGTAGAGCTCTACTGTTTCGTCACCATCCTGATGACCGGTGTTCTTGATCCGGGCGGTGACAGTGAGGGGCGCCCCCGCGGTGAGGGATGCGGTTGAGAGCTTCGCGTCTGTGTAGGCGAATGTGGTGTAACTGAGGCCATAGCCGAAGGGATAGAGCGGCGTGCCGGTGAAGTAGCGGTAGGTGCGCTGCTCCATAGCGTAGTTGTCGAAGGGCGGAAGCTGGCTGGTTTCGGCGTAGAAGGTGACCGGCAGACGGCCGGAGGGGTTGTTTTTGCCGAAGAGGGTTTCAGTGATGGCGGTGCCGCCGGCCTGGCCGGGGTACCAGGCTTCGAGGATGGCGGAGGCCTTTTCGGCTGCGGATTGCAAGGCGATGGCACCGCCGTTCATGAGGACGAGTACAAGCGGCTTGCCGGTCGAGGCGAGTGCAGAGACGAGTTGCTGTTGAGCCGCAGGAAGTTCGATGGAGGTACGGTCGCCGCCAGCGAATCCATCGACCTTGAGTGGCATCTCCTCGCCTTCGACCTCGGGGCTGAGGCCGAGGAAGGCTACGACTACATCTGACTTGGCGGCGGCAGCTACGGCTTGCTCGCGCAGGGCGGCGATGGGGGGCTGCCAGTTGAAGGTGAGGCCAGCGCCGAAGTGTAGAGCGTCGTGAGTGTATTCAATCCGAATGGGGTGGGGTTTGGTGTCGTTGAAGGTGAGTTGGAATGGTGTCGTTGGAGCACGGCGGCCATGGGTGCGGGCGTGGGTGAAGTTGTAGACGAGTTTCCCGTCGAGCCAGACCTTGACCGTCTCGGCATCCTCGCAGGTGCTGCAGTGAGCAAAGGAGAAACCGAAGCCGATGGTGCCGGGTGTGGGAGCGGCGAAGGTGCCGGTCCAGCGGACCGAGAAGGATTTATCAGACAGGCCGGGGACAGGGGCTGCGCCGTTCCAGTCGAAGTCAATATTGTGGTCGGTTCGGGTGGAGACGGGTGCGGCAGTGAGATCGGCGCCGCGAAAGAACTCGGCCTTCAGACCGGTTGAACTGAAGGAGGTCTGGGGGACGGGGATGGGAACGCCTTCGACGTAGGGCGAGCCCTGTGCATAGAGGATGTGGCCGGGAAGGCGCTGTTCGAGCGCGGATAGCGGCATGACTGGGTGCGAGGCTACGGCGTTGTAGTTGCCTTCAAGCGCGGGCAGAGCGGCGGCGTTCGGGCCGATGACCGCGATGGTGTGCACAGAACCAGCCAGGGGCAGGGTGCCTGGATTGTTCTTGAGCAGGACGAAGGATGCGCGGGCGGCTTCGAGCGAGAGCTCAGAGTGAGTGGCGGAGTCGTTTTCGGAGAACGGAATACTGTTGAACGGCACTGCGGCGGGAGGATCGAACATGCCGAGGCGGAAGCGAGCGGTGAAGAGACGTTTGACCGACTGGTCGATCTCGGACTCGGTGATGAGGTTCTGGTGAACGGCTTCGACGAGGCTTGCGTATTCCTTGCCGCAACTAAGGTCGGTACCGGCCTTGACGGAGACGGCGGCAGCGTGCGGCATGTTGGGCGCGAACTTGTGGCCGACGGCGACGTCGGTGATAGCGGCGCAGTCGGAGACAATGTAACCGTCGAAGTGCCAATTATGTTTAAGCGTCTGCTGGAGCAGCATGGTGTTGGCGCAGGCGGGTGCACCGTCGATGGAGTTGTAGGCACACATGACGCTGTCGGCATGGGCGTCTACGACGAGCGAGCGGAATGCGGGCAGGTAGGTGTCCTCCAGATCATGCGGAGAAACGACGACGTCAAAGGTGTGGCGCTCCGACTCGGGACCGCTGTGGACGGCAAAGTGTTTTGCAGTCGCAACGACCTTGAGGTAATTCGGATTGGAACCCTGCAAGCCACGCACGAAGGCGTTGCCGATCTGGCCGGTGAGGAAAGGATCTTCTCCGTAGGTCTCCTGACCGCGTCCCCAGCGGGGATCGCGATCGATGTTGATGTTGGGTGACCAGAGGGTGAGGCCGTAGAAGATGGAGTGGTTGTCCTGGCGCTGGGCTTCGTTGTATTTGGCGCGCGCCTCGGTGGAGATGACGTCAGCGATGTGCTCGATAAGGGGCGGGTTCCAGGTGGCGGCGAGGCCGATGGCCTGGGGAAATACGGTGGCATAGCCGGAGCGGGCGACGCCGTGCAGGCCCTCGTTCCACCAGTCGTACTCGGCGACGTGGAGACGTGGGATGGCAGGGGCTTCGTTCTGCATCTGGCTGACTTTCTCTTCGAGTGTCATGCGTTGCACGAGGTCATCGACGCGCTGTGGCAGGGGCAGGGTAGGATCGAGATAGGGATCGAGCTGGGCGTGTTTATGGGCCGATGTCTGGGCGGGCAGAGATGTGGCTGCGATGAAAATTGCCGATAATACGAAGGCTGAATTGATGGAGAAGCAACGAGTGAACGACATGACCTGCCTTCTGCGTGGGTGGTTGAACGGTGAGCGTTGTGCGATGAAGTTAGAGGGTGATGTGATCTACTTTTTCGAGCGCTGTGTCTTTTGCGTCGCGGCTGCCGAAGCTGCGAAAGTCCTGTACGTTGCTGAGAGCGAAGGCTGGAGTGCCACGGCCAATACGAATGCGGAAGAGGTCGAGGCCATCTACGGCGTGGGCCCAGATGGCGGGGCGTTGGTCGGGTTTTTCGGTGGCGATCTCGATGTTGCTGAACTCGAGGTTGCGGGCGTGGCGCAGAAAGAAACCACGAGCGGGCAGTGTGCCGAACATACTGGCTTCGGGATAAGCGGCTTCGTTTTCAGGGGGCTCGATCGCGGCCCATGCGGAGGTGCCCCCGCCGAGATTTGAAAGATACATGTCGCTGATCTTGATGTCTTCGATGAGGCAGCCGGGAACTCCGCTGATGATGGAGGGGTATTCGGCCGCCGAACCGTAGCTGGTGAAGTTGGAAAGAACGACGCGGCGGAGGCTGCCGGCGGCTACGCCTTTAGGGCCGCGCATACGGGTGCCGAGGCGAAGGAAGATAGGAGCGTGTACAGCCCCGCGTAGGACGAGATTAGTGACGGTGATGTCTTCGATGAATGCGCCGTCGACGGTTTCGAGCGCGAAACCGCGGCAGCCGTCGAGAATGCAGTTGGAGATGGTGATGGCGCGGAAGCCGCCGTTCGATTCGGTACCGCACTTGATGCGGCCGACGGCTTTGCGCTGCTGCGAGTAGTTGGCACGCTTGAAGGTGCCGTCGAGCATGGTGCCGAACTCGTAGAGGCCGGTGACGTAGCAGTTCGAAATTGTAACGTTTTCGGTTGCACGTGCGTAGCCAAGCGCAAAGGAACTTTTGGGACAGATGGCGTCGTCCCAGGGAGAGTTGACGGCGCAGTTGGAGACGCGGACGTTGCGGCAGCAGTCGATGTCGATGCCGTCGCGGTTGGTGTCGATGGTGAGGCCGTCGATGACGACGTTGTCGGTGCCGGTGAGCAAGATACCGAAGTGTCCGCCCATGAGGATTGAGAAGTCGCGCAGGGTGACGTTGCGGCAGTTCTTGAGGGCGATGGCCTTGTTGCCTACACCAGGACTTTCAGCGGCAGGAAGCTCATTGGCTTCGCCGCGGCTGAGGCCTTTGCCCCAGATGAGACCGGGGCCGAAGATGGAGACGTGTTCGAGAGACTCGCCCCAGATGAGGGAGTTGGGCCAGTGGTTGTGGCCGTAGTCCTGGTAGGCCTCCCATGGCTGCGCGGGGCCGGCAGGATCGTAGCCGCCGGTGGTGGTGCCTTCGTTGGGAACGCTCGCCGCGAGTAAGGTGGCTCCGGCGTCCAGGTGGAGCGAGATGTGGCTCTTAAGGCGAATGCTGTAGGAGGCGTAGGTGCCCGCGGGAAAGTAGATGGTGCCGCCACCGACTGCGACAGCGGCTTCGATGGCGCGGTTGATGGCGGGACTGTCGATGGAGACTCCATCGCCCGCAGCGCCGAAGGTGCGGACGTTGAAGATCCCGGTGATATTTGCTGTGCCTGATGCGGGGCGCGATTGGGCTTCGAGTGCGGTGGGGATCAGTGCGGCGGCGATGCCGGTTGAGCCGTGGCGAAGGAATTCTCTACGAATCATGAAATCTCCCTATGGGGTGCGAGGGCTCTGGCTCGCTGACTTAGGCCGATGGTCAAAGGCGTCGCGGATGGCGAAGAAGGCCGGCTTGGGTTGGTAGTCGTTATCGAAGGGCAACGAGCGCTGTGGACGGTTGGGTTGTTTGCGCTTGTGGGTAGGGCCGTCGTTGAGCCATGTATGGCTATCGCTGACACCCCACATGAGAACAGTCTTGACTGCTGGCTCGGCGAGCGTGACGTTCAGGTAGTCGCGGTAGACGGCGGCGATGGTCTGATCACGTTGGGCGACGTCGTCGTAAGGCAGATCGTCTTCGTTGACGTCGAGTTCGGTGAGGAAGATCTGGAGACCCATGTCGCGAACGGAGGACATGTAGTCGCGGAGGCCTTTGCCGATGGCGGAAGGAAAACCCGCTTTGATGTGGGACTGGATGCCGACAGCGTCGATGGGCACGTTGGCGGATTTGAGTCGGCGGAGAAGCTGGAGGATGAGTTTGCGGCGTTCGGCATCCTCGTCATCGTCGTACTCTACGCCGTAGTCGTTATAGGTGAGCAGAGCGTGCGGGTCAGCCTGGCGTGCAGCGCGGAAGGAGATGTCGATGTAGTCGGGACCGAGCAGCTTCATCCAGGGCGAGTCGCGGAGGCCGTCGGATCGGCCATCCTTAGGGAGCACGGCTTCATTCACTACGTCCCAGGAATGCATCTCTCCCTTGTAACGGCCGACGACTCGTGCGATGTGGTCTTCGAGGAAGTGCTTCGCGTTGTCTTTGGTGACTGTGGTGGCGAACCAATCGGGAATGGCCTCGTGCCAGACGAGGGTGTGGCCGCGAAGCTTGATCTTGTGATGATGCGCGAAATCGACGAGAGTGTCGGCGTGTTCGAACGAGAACTTGTCGGGTGCGGGGCGCAGGCCCTTCCACTTCATGGCGGTTTCGGGTACGAGGATGCTCGATTGCTCGGCGAGAATGCGAGCGTAGGTTGGATTCGAGGTGAGCAATTCGACGTTGACCGCGAATCCCGTAAGCAGACCGTGCTTGTGGGCGTGAGATTTGAGGGAGTCGTGTCCGGTGATCCTGGGGTTCTGCGGGCTGGTATCCTGCGATGCTGCCCACATGGGTGCCGTGCGGAGCATCGAGGTTGCCATAACAGCTGCACCGGCGCGTGAAAGGTTGGATAGAAGCTTTCTACGGGTGAGGCTCGTCGTGCGATCTTCCAAATCATCCTCCGGAGTGGTTGAGAGAGGGTGTGATCGCGATGCGATGGGGCCACAGATATCTCCCGAAATGCCTCGGAGATATCTGCGACCCCATCACGATGCCGCGTGTGGTGCCCGGGAGGGACGTTAGAAGATCAACTTGCCGGAGAACTGCGCGATCCGGGGATCGTTGGCAGTGGCGCCGTTCTGCGGTGTGGTTCCGGTGATCTGGCCAAACGTTCCGGAGAGCGTCGTGCCTGGATCGCCAAAGTTGGTGTGGTTGAAGAGGTTGAAGTACTCTGCGCGGAACTGCAGAGTGGCCTTCTCCCCCATGCGGAAGTTGCGGGCGATGGCCGAGTCTACATCGGTGTAACGCGGGCCGACGAAAGCACCCTTGGTAACGTCGCCGTAGGTTCCAGCCGGGTTAGCCGTGAAGCTGGCTGGGTTGAGATAGGACTTGCAATGGGCGGTGGGGGAGCAGGCGCTTCCACCGTACGCATTGCCCACCAGAACTGCGCGGTCGCGAAGCTGACCGGAGCCCGAGGCGTTTGTCGTGTTGGAAAGAATCGTCAGAGGATCGCCACTGCGGGTCTGGAAGAGGCCCGAGATCTGCCAGTCGTCGAGGATGTAACGAACCACCGCAGGACTGTCTTTCCTGACCTTGGGCGTGACGTACACGAACGAGATGGACGCAACGTTGCGGTGATCGAAGTCCGAAGGACCGCGATCAAGACGCTTGAAGTTGGGTTCGTAGATAGGAAGGACATACGACTGACCGGCGGCGATGGCCGTGGCCGACTGGTTGTAGGGCAGGTTATCGGTCGCCTTCGACCAGGTGTAGTTAGCGAGGATGGTGAGACCGGAACGGATGCGTTGCTCAAGCGAGGTCTGCAGAGACTCGTAGTTTGTATTGCCGCCCGTATTGGCTTCGGTGATGGCCTGGGTGAAGCAGCTATTGTTGGCAGCGCAGCCGGGTCGGTTGTAGACACGCTGATTGAACATCGGGCTCGTGGGCGACACAGCGTCTGCGTTCAGGATGGGGTTGATCTCGACCGGGGTCCACTGGTGGTTGCTATGCGATGCCACGTAGGCGACGCGGGCGAGGAGGGTATTGGTCATCTGCTGTTCGACCGCGAGGTTCCATGAATACGTGATCGGAGTCTGGAAGCCACGGAAAGGATCGAAGGTGAGGAATGATTGTTGCGGAATAGGAGACGTGTTGGGCGGTGGCTGCGGTGCCGGGAACGGATTGGCGATGCCAAAGCTCGAGTAGGGGTTGGTGAAGTTGATGGAAGGACCGGCAGCGGCAGGGGTGCCAAGGGCCGAGGTGATATTCACGTTTGTGATGAACGGCGAGTTGTTGGAGTAGATGTTGTAGAAGACGCTGCTCATGCGGCTGTCATAGAAATCGCCGGCTCCGCCATGCACGCTGGTCTTTCCGGTGCCGAAGACGTCCCAGGCGAATCCAACCCGTGGCATGAAGTGGGTGTAGTTGTCGGCCACGCCATTGGGATTGAAGCCGGGGTCACCCGCAAACAACAGACCTGCAGGCGCATTGGGAAAGAGAGTGGAATGGGTTCCGGCAGCATTCAATGCCGGGAAGAAACTGCCCATGCGACCTTCTTTTTCATGCCAGGGCTTGAAGGGCTCATAACGCAGGCCGTAGTTGAGGGTGAAGCGCCGTGACAGCTTCCAGCTGTCCTGACCGTAGAAGCCGAAGAACTTGCCGCGAAGATCCAGGAACTGGCCGGATGCCTGGGCGAAGTTCTGGACGTAGCCCGTCAGGAAGCTGGCAATCGAGCTGTTGGTGATGGTGGAGTTGAAGGTGAAGAGTCCGGGCTGTTGGAAGAGGCTGTTTACGTCCACCTTGGACTGTTCGCCATGAAAACCGAAGCTGAGACTATGGTTGCCCCGTTGGACGTGCAGATCATCGGCCAGCGTGTAGTTGGCGCGGGCGAAGGTTCCCTGCGGATTGTCTCCGATGGTAAAGAAGTTGGTCACTGCAATCTGGTTGATCTGTTTGAATGCGGGCTGGAAGATGTTGACGCCCAGATCGCCGACGCTGATACCGCCGGCCAATGGTCCGCGGGTGGCGTTATCTATCTGATAGCTGAGGATGAAGTTGTTCAGAATACGGTCGCTGAAGGTGTGGGTCTCTGAGATCAGCGAGTTGTAGTAGCGGATGTCAGCCTGGTCGGAATAGGTGAGCAGGTCCGTCAGGTCGAGGACGCCGTTCAGGTGGTAGCTGTCGGAGAAGTAACGGGCGGTGAGCCTGTCCTTCGAGCCGAGATCCTGGTCGAACCGGGCGGTGACCTCTCCGAGAGCCGTGAAGCTGGGCTTGATAAAGGTGTAGTTTCCGTTCGCGTCGCCGGTGGGAAGGAACTTCAGCAAGGCGAGAGATGAGGAATTATAGGTAGCGGGATTGATATGTGCGGTGTAAGAGTTTCCGCCGTTTGATACGTATGGATAGCACTGAGACGGAAGCGCGGCGGTGGAAGCCAGGGCAGTGTTCACGATGCAAGCCGTGTTGAAAGCCGCGCTTCCAGGAGTGGCGGACGTCGTGAAGTTGTAGTTGCCGGCCAACTGGGCGGCGGTGGGTAAGACGTCGGCCGTGGCGCTGGTGGACGCAGTGTGGGCGATCGTCTTCTGGTATCCGACGAAGAAGAAGGAATGCTTAGTATGGAAAAGGCCGGGAATTTCTACCGGACCGCCCACGGTTCCACCGAATTGATTGCGCTTGAGGGGGTCGACGGTCTTGACGCCGTTGACGTAGCTGAAGTAGTTGGCGGCGTTGAAGGCGCGGTTACGGACGAACTCGAACAGGTCGCCGTGAAACTGGTTGCCGCCGCTCTTGGTGATGATGTTCACGACGCCGCCGGCGTTCTGGCCATACTCGGCGTTGTAGTTGCTGGTCTGGACGCTGAACTCCTGGAGCGCGTCGGGCATGGGGAAGGGAGCGTTGACGTTGGTGTATTCGTCGACGTTATTACCGCCGTCGAGCAGGTAATTAGTCTGCCCCACGCGGGTACCATTGGCGGTGATGGTGACGGCGTCCGGAAAGGTTTTGGTCGCACCCTGATCGGCGTTTGCGTTGGGCGCGATGATGACGCCGGCGACCAATGTCGTCAGGGAGGCAGCGTTGCGGCCATTCAGGGGAAGGTCGTTCACCTGCTGCTCGCCAATGACCTGCGAGAGGGTGCCGGTGGTGGTGTTGACAGCTGCCGCGTTGGCTTCGACCGTAATCACCTGCTGATCAGACCCGATCTGGAGGGTGACGTTCAGCGTCAGGCTCTGGTCTGCCTGCAGGAGGATGCCGCTCTGGTCGTACTTCTGGAAGCCCGCGGAGGTGACCTCCAGCTTATAGTCAGCGGGGTGGACGGACGGGAAGACGAAGAGGCCGTCGGCGTTGCTTTGGACGGTGGTAACCTCGCCGGTCTTGACCTGGGTGAGGACGACTGTTGCCGATGGAACCGCGGCGCCGGTGGCGTCGAGAACGGTGCCGGTGATGGTTCCAAGACCCTGAGCCAGGGCAGTATTGGATAAGCAGAGATAAATGGCACAGATGAGGGCAATGCCTCGAATGAGCCTGAGTGCGGCTTTCATGATGGTCTCCTGGAAAATATTGGTACGGGATATGTTCTGTCTGCCGATAGCGCCGGGAGGAGATACGGCCAGCCGAGGTGTTTCCGGTCAGCATGTTGCACGTGATTTGCACGCCTTGCTCTCTCCCAAATCCTTGGCCTCTGCTGTTCTTGCCGCCCTCGATTCATGATTGGCGACGCGAAGCAGCTGCCTCAGCTGATCAGAGGATTGGTATCTGCACAAACAGACTGCTGGATAGACAGGTACGGTTCCTGACCGTCAGGAATAGGTATATGTTGTTTATTTTGTTACGGTTAATATTTCAAGCCGATTGCCGATCCGGGTGCTCTGAGCTTATTCGACTGAGACCGCGAGAACCCGGGGTGGGCCGGGAGTATCGTCGGTGACGGTGGTTCCGAGGACAATTTGGACGTTCCGATGGTTGCCGTCAGGGGGAATGGCGGCGCTGACGGCCTGCATGAGTTGGGGGTCGGTAAGGAACTCGCCGGCAGCCTGAGTGCCGTAAGTGTAGAGGCCGCCGATGACGACGACGACGTGCCCAGTATCGGAGTTCCATATGCGGGAGATCAGGGCGTAGTCCTGAACGACGGGACCACCCGCGCCGCGTTTATGCTCAGTTGGCTGGTCGGTACGCCAGCTCCATGTACGGGCGACGGGATTTTTTATGTCCTTAATATAGATGAGGTGTTTTTCTGAATCGAGAGAAAGGGTATAGCGAAGCTGGTGGGTGAGCCGCAGACTCCATTCATTGTTGAAGGCGCCGATAAGAACGACAGGGCCTTCACGCAGATCGGAGAAAGAGCTGGCGCTCTCGCGACGGATAAGAACCTTCTTGCCATGGGCCTCGAGAACTCCAACGACGCTTGCGATGGTGACTGCGTCGGCGAAGGGGACGTTGGCGGAGGACGCGGTGTGGAGGATCGGCAGAGAGGACTCCTCGTCCGCACCCGGCGTGGTGGGGGTGGGAGGGCCATTGGGAACGTCGCCAACGGCGATCAGGACTGAACCGGGAGTGTCAAGCAGAGGCCGCCAGAAGAGGTCTTGACCGGAATGGGTATGAAATCGGCCGACGGCGATCGTGCTGGCGATCGAAAGGACCACGAGGGAGACACCTACAAGGAGCAGCGATCGCCGACGAGGAGCTGAGACGGCCGTCGGTGGGATGCTTTCAGGCTGTGGAGAGATAGCAATCTCAACCTGGGTAACGGCGGCGAGCGATGTGGAGTCGGAACCCATGCTGATTTCAGGTTCGGGCGGCTGGATCGGCAGCGTGAAACGGGGAATGTACGAGCCGGGAACGAGGCTCATGCGCAGCTCGGAGCGGTGCTTCTCCTCGCCGTAGTAGATGGCGAGGCGCTTGCGGAGCTCGATAGCCGCAGTGCGCACGACATGGTCCATGTTGGTGTCGTAGGAGGGAGCCCTGCCGAAGACCTCGACGCCGATGGTGCGCTCTTTGATCTGGTCGGCGTAGCCCTTTAGTGTTTGTTCGACGACGTAGCGAAGGAACTCGATGGACCTCTTGCTGGAGCGGAAAACGTGGTCCTGAACCAGCAGCTCGAGCTGCTCACGAATTTTCTCGGCGCTCAGTTCTCCACTTGGACTTTGTTCCACTTCAGTTCTAACCATAACAATTCCAGTGACCTAGATTTCAACATCCAGCCTTTTAGGATACGCCAGTTAGATGTTGGGCGGTCCAGCCCCAGCTGCAGGCCACCTGAAGCCTTCGGTATCCATCCTCGCCTTCTTAGAGAGTACCGATTCAATCTCACTTTCCGAAGCCTCTGCAACGCCTCCCACGAGCCAGCGGAGATTTTTCCCGTGTTCTGGTACTGGCGGGGAAAATACGAAGCTTTTCAAGCGCAGCGTTGGACTCAGTGTCGGATGGATTATTACCCATACCGGCTTCCAGACTTCGATAGCGGCCTTCTCGTTCTTCCATGGCGCCACAACAACAGAGGCAATTCGTCGAGCGATAGACAGCCCGACTCAAAGCCAGGCGCTGAGCAGTCGCCCGGCACTTCCCAGAACTTTGAGAGAGTCGGCGCGATCCTTGAAGTAGCGTGCATTGATCTCGTCAGAGCCCAGGTCTTCCAGTGTGCGAAAGGCGCTCAGCTCAGAAGCAATCTCCGGCGGTGTGAAGAAGAGTTGAAAGGGTTCGCCGGCCTGCTGAACACGCGAGGCCAGAGAGTCATGGGCGAGCTGCTCGAAAAAGGGCAACGCGGAGCGGGGCTGACCGTAGTCGAGAACGAGCCCACTGCCTCCTGGCCGCTCTGAGATGAAGCGGATGGTGGAGCGAAATGCTGGAAGAGTGAGGTAAGGGACCACCCCCAGCCAGGCGAAGAATGCAGGAGAGCTGGCGTCGAAGCCTGTCGCCTGGAGTCGCTCGGGCAGCGATTCACGTTCGAAGTCGACTGGCGTGTAGGTGAGGTTTGCGGGGGTGGTGAGAGTGGTTGTGTGGAGCAGTTCGCGTTTCCACTGCTGAGTTGCAGGGTGGTCGACTTCAAAGACGCGGAGGTGCGGAAAGGGGTTGCGGTGGGCGAAGGTATCGAGGCCTGCGCCAAGAAGGACGTATTGAGTGACCTCGTTTGCGGCGGCAGTGGTGAGGGTGTCTTCGGCATAGCGGCTGCGGGCCACCAGGAATGCGCGGAGACTTATGGAGAAGGGGCGGTCTTTCGTGTTGGGATTACGACCGGGGGTGCGATGGAGCTCCTCCGCGTAGGTGGGGCCAAGGATGGGGACGGCGATGGGATCGTCGAGAACCAGCGGGCGAGCGTCGAAGAGCTGGTGGGCGGCGCGGCGCAGGGCTACGCGGAGAGCGGTTCGGGAGGGGCTGGCGGCTTGCATTCTTATCTGAGTTTAGCGGCACGCGCGGTCGTTACGATGCTTCAGGAACAGCCTGGGCTGAAGCTGGAATCAGCTAAAGGACGGGTAGAGTTTCTCGTCATCGACCATGTCGACCGGCCTTGGGAGAAGCGATGTCGTGCCGGACGGGCCCACTGCGCGTGGGGCGGGCGTTCCACGCCTTTTTAAGTTACCTGGGTGGAATAGAGAGCAATGGCCCTGCCGTTGGTCGGGATCATGCATCTGCCGACCAACGGGAGGCCCACAGAAAATCTTCCCTGCATGACAAGGTATACACGTCACGAAGTGACCTCTCCACGCGCAGTGGGCCCGTCCGGACAGTTTTAAACAGGCTCCCACATAAATGCGGGACTTCTGAATTGAATGCTGTTTCTGGAATTAGGTTAGGCGGTCATCCAGCTCAGGGTCTGAGCGAGGTATTGCTTCATCTCTTTACGCGGAACGATGGCGTCGAGGAAGCCGTGCTCCAGCAGAAATTCGGACCGCTGAAAGCCGGGTGGGAGCTTCTGTCGAATCGTCTGCTCAATGACGCGGGGACCGGCGAAGCCAATGAGCGCGCCGGGTTCGGCGATGTTCAGGTCGCCCAGCATGGCGAAGCTGGCGGTGACGCCGCCGGTCGTGGGATCGGTCATCACGGAGATATAGGGAATCTTCGCATCGTCCATACGCGCAAGCCCCGCGGAGACCTTGGCCAGTTGCATCAGTGAGGCGATGCCCTCCATCATGCGAGCACCGCCAGAGGCGGAGACGATAATGAGTGGGTGACGCGTAGCGAGCGAGCGGTCCACAGCGCGGGCGATTGTCTCGCCAACGACCGCGCCCATGCTGCCGCCGATAAAGCTGTACTCCATCACGCTCAGCACGACATTGTGCGATCCGAGCATCCCGATGGCATTGATGATCGCGTCGTTGAGCCCCGTCTTCTGCTGCGCTTCGGCGAGCCGTCGTTTATACGGCTTCAGATCGGTGAACTGTAGCGGGTCGGTGGAGCGCAGTTCGAGGTCGACCAACTGGTAGCCGGGTTCGAGGAGGCTTTCGATACGGGTGCGCGCGTCGATGCGGAAGTGGTGGCCGCAGTGCGGGCAAACCTGCAGGTTGGCCTCAAGTTCAGCCTTGAACAGGGGCTTGCCGCAGTCGGGGCAGCGGGTCCACAGGCCCTCGGTGCGGACCGTCTTCTCCGAGTCGTTGACGATCTCGTTATCTTCGCGCTTGAACCAGCTCATGCCTGCTTGCCCTTCCAGAGTGCCTCGACCATTGTAGCGGGGCTGAGGAATAATTGAGTCCTCAGTTTTCTCCTCGTGTTGACTGCAAAGGATTTAAGCTTGCTGGCACGGATATCTGTAGAGGATGAACTTTCAGATCGGGCGAGAGAGGTTGTGGGGTTTGACGCTTGCAGGCGGGAACGTGCTGTCTAAGTCTAAATAGCGTCAGCGAGTCGTGGGTACAGGCCGGCATGATTCGTCTCATACAAGGCCAGGAGCCGTTGGCGCATTAGGTAGTAGGCCGCAGCTGCTTCGTGAAGATAGAAAGGGATATGTACCTGTTTCATGCCCAGAAAGGTCTCCAGCATAATACGGGTGACCGAGCGCCTCAACTGCAGACCATCACGCCGCATACGCTCGGCGATGATGATGCCCTCTTCGTAGTTCCAGCGCTCGACGTAGGCGGCGAGTGCAATCAGGATGCGGCCGTTTTCACGCATGCGCTGCAGGCCTTCGAGGCCTCCCAGCAGATTCCACATCACCTCGGGTTGAAGCACGAGCTGATCTTTCCCCGGTGCAAGATGATCGAGAGCCACTGTAATCACGCCATCGGATTCGATTGGATGCAGCTTTGCCAAAAGCTCATCCCAGGTACAGCGAGCCAGTTGGCGAGCAGCGCGATAGGAGCGCCAAAGAGCGTATCCCAGCAGACAGGCAAACATCGCGGTAATTGCTACAGCGGCCATAGGCGGTTACTCAGGGGTGCGTGTTCGGGTTACCCTCGCTAGATCGTATTGTACGCGGCTGTGAAGAGCAACCAGATAATCCTGCATTTTCGCGGATAACGGTGCTCGCGCTGGCTCCGGCCGCCAGAATGTGAATATCCAGTAAATAAGAACGGCAATGTACAGAAACGATAAGAGGTGGTCGAAGACGACAAACTCTCGCGACCAGCCGAAGACGATATGGGCAAGATCGCTGGCTACCGCTCCAAATGCCCATGCGGTAATACCCTGGGCGAGTCCCATGACGTGGTTGCGCCACTCAAGACCGAGGCGGTTGGAGGCGTAAAGCATCGCCAGAAAGAGCTCGCAGTCCAGCAGAGCGGTAAAGAGGTTTCCGCGAATCTCCCAGATGCCCAGCGTCGAATGCGCAAGCGGTTTTACCGTCAGGCACAGCCCCACGGCCACTGCAGCGCCGATGGCTCCGGCAAGAATAAAGGAAGAGCGGGCATCCCGAATCCACGTCCCGGTGGGGCGCAGCACGACGCGGGCGATCTCGAAGATGAGCGCCAGTTGAAAGAGGATGTCTCCGGCAGCGGTGCACCAATAGATGACGGCATAACTGTGCTGGCTTCCATAGCGGAAGGCGAAGAAGAGCGCGATGGTGATCGAGGCTTCGTAGGTGATGAAACAGGTGAAGATGGGGAACTGACGCCATCGACGACGAAACAACAGCACGAGAAGGAGGGCGGCGTGGCCGACGAAGCCCGCCGCCCAAAGGAAATTGTCCAGCGCTGTTAGATTCATTCCTGCCTCGCAGGAGTATTTTGAACGATTTTACAGACCGACGACAGTGAGAAGAATGCTGGCATAGTCTCCGAGAGACAGAGCGACTGCTATCTGCGGATGCGGGTTGGTGCCCATCACGTTTGCAAACATGGGAACGGCCGAGACGAAAAGGGCGGTGGCGAGCGCGAGGTTACGAACTGACTTCTTCATGATGAGGCTCCTTGGGCGCAAAAGGTGCGCAGTCATCAGCCTAGGCCCCTTGGCCTCCAATCACTAATAAAATCAGGGGTTGAACCCACTCAGATAGCAATCCTTTGTAGTATTGACAACAGGGTGCAGGTCACCGGGCGAAGGTCGCCTGTCGATCGGCTAGTTGAAGCTAGCTGAGATTGAGCTGCAGGGTAGTCACGCTGGCGGCGGGAAATGTGTGTACCAGACGGCCGCCCGTGACCTGGCCGATGTTGGCGGTTCGTGGGTGTACGGCGTTGGGATGGTCGAAGTCGTTGTGTGCGTGGACGTCGGCTTCGTTGAGCACAGTGCCGGTATAGCTGCTGATGGAGGCTCCGCCGACTGCGATCTCCGCGGTGACAGGCCTGTCGAGATGTGGATTGACGACAGTAAGGGTGACCTGTTTGCCGTTGCCTGAAGGCGGGATTGAGGCCGAGCCGCTAAGCCCCGCAAGCGTTTTAACCGCGTCGAGCGATCCCCGATAGCTGTTGCCGCCGACTGGAATCGGTGCGTTCGCCACTGGGTTCAGAATACTGGGTGCCGTAAACTCCGCACGAACCGCCTGCGCTCCGCGGTGCGGCAGGTACATCTGGAAGACATGGAACGTTGGAGTGACGGTGAATTTATCTTCCTGCGCGAGCATAAGCGAGTGGATGCAGTTGATCGACTGCGCGACGTTGGCGACAGCCACCTTGTCGGCGTGCCGTTGGAAGATGTCCAGGGTGATGCCCGTAAGCAGAGCATCGCGCATCGTGGATTGCTGCGAAAGATTATACCCCGGCGCAAGTTCGGTGCCTTTGCCGTACCACGCGCCCCACTCATCGACGACGAGTTTCACATTGGGCTGATTGCCTGTGCTGCCCATGGCGCGCCAGTGGTCCGTGACGACGCGCTCCATGATGCTGCCGCGCGTGAGCAGGTCATAGAAGTCGTCGCTGTTGAAGTTCAGAGCATCCCCCGCAGCGAACTTCGAGGCGCTGCCGGAGGTGTAGTAATGCACCGAAAGCCCCCAGAGATGACGCCGCTCGGGATTCGCGTAGAGGGCTTTGAACAGGCGAGCTGTCCAGTCGACGTCATCTCCGTTTGGTCCCACCGCGACGAAGCGCAGTGGAGTCTTGCTGTAGCTGGGTGTCCACGCGGTATAGCGGCGGAACTCTGCGGCGTACTCTTCGGGACTGAGGTTTCCGCCGCAACCCCAGCTCTCGTTGCCGACACCCCAGAGGTCGACGTCGAAGGGAGCGGGATCGCCGTTGGCAGCGCGTTGCGCGGCGAGGGTGTTCGGAACGGCCTTTGCAGCGGAGTTAGATGGCACATCGCCAGAGGGCGCGTTGCAGTACTCGATCTCCTGGTAGAAATCGCGCGCAGGAAGCGAGCGAAGGTCGGCGGCGAGATACGGCTTGCAGCCGATGGCGCGGCACGTCCGCATAAACTCATGCAGGCCGTACTGATTGTTGTCCTGCTGGTCCCAGAAGCCGGTGCGGGCAGGCCTCTTCGCCGCAGGCCCAATTCCGTCGCGCCAGTCGTAGCTATCCGCGAAGCACCCTCCCGGCCAGCGGAGAACAGGTGCTTTAACGGCGCGCATGGTGTCGATAAAAGCTTTGCGAACGCCGTTTTCATTAGGGATTTTGGAGCCTTCTCCAACCCACACGCCGTCGTAGATCACCCCGCCGAGATGCTCGATGAAATGCGAGTAGATCTCGGGTGAGATGGTCGCGATAGGCTCGGCGGGAAGGATGTCGATGTGGGCATCAGCCTGGGCGGACTGTGCTATCAGGCCGCGTCCGCGAAGAGCGAGAGCGGAAGCGGTGAGAGTGGAGGCTTTCAGAAAGGAGCGTCGCGTCGTCGGATTCAGCGGCATTGGGAAAACATTCTCCGGTTGAAACTGAAACAATATAGAGTCGCGGCGCTCGGTGCAAGTACAGATCTCGGGTTGCCATCACTGTAGTCTGTCCTTTGTTTGTCATCCGCAGGAATCTGCTGTTGTAGGTGCTATTTTGTTGCTGTCGCTGTCAGATTTCCTCTACAACCAACTCCGGATATTTCTCAGAATAGACAATGCTGTCGCCGCGCCCCGCTATTCTCTCGTGCTAGATGGCCTTCATCTCCCTAAGCGACCATGTATCGTTGCGACAGGCGCAGCGGAGGGTTGATTGCCATATATCTATCTGGACAGAATCTTTCACGAGCTGCGCAGCGAACTGTTGTCAGCCATGCATGCCGCCGTTGAGCGCGAGGGTCGCAAAGAGCGGATCGACGTCGACAGGCTTTACCGTACATTCACCCGTACGGCAGCCGGAAAATGCGCAAATCCCCAGCGCGTCTCAGACCGTTGCGTGGCAGAGACGGTCACCTCAAAGCCGCGAAAGGGCAAGGATGCTCGCATCGAAGAGTAAGCGGGTGCATCTGGTGACAGTGTCGGCGAGTTCATCGAGCAGGGTTAGTGACCGGAGTGATAGGGATGGCCTGCCAGGATGGTCAAAGCGCG
>Ga0302302_1000971_pt1 | contig 17378 bp, 17 predicted proteins | sample III_Palsa_E1_3_FD_198766 | JGI IMG/M metagenome (GOLD analysis project Ga0302302, IMG submission 198766) | Peat permafrost microbial communities from Stordalen Mire near Abisko, Sweden - III_Palsa_E1_3 | ecosystem: Environmental > Terrestrial > Soil > Palsa > Peat permafrost | place: Sweden...
TCTCATAGAACTCGCGCTTGCGCGTTTCAGCGAGCACGCCGGCCTTTTCGCAGGTACGCTTGAAACGACGCAGTGCGATCTCGAACGGCTCGTTCTCGCGAACTTTTACGTTGGGCATGGAAACTCCAAGTGGTAATCTGCCCGCGGATACGGGCCTGTTGAATAGGGCGAGCCGCGAAGTATACCGTGCATACCACTCAATTTTCAAAGCCCAAGATGTAGCCTGATTTGATCAAGCCCGATTTGGCGGGCTCAGTCCGATGAAACACGACCTGATGAAGCCTGATCTGACTAACCCCGACCTGATGAAACCCGTACTGGGTATCGAGACCTCCTGTGACGAGACCGGCGTGGCGCTGTTGCGCTGGGAGCCGGATGCGCCCGGTCGCGGGTTGCTGGCCCACACCCTTTACAGCCAGATCAAGCTGCACGCCGACTACGGCGGGGTGGTGCCCGAACTGGCCAGTCGCGACCATGTGCGCAAGTTGGTACCGCTGATCCGCCAGGCGCTGGCCGAGGCCGGATTGACCGTCCAGGACCTTGGCGGTGTGGCTTATACCGCTGGACCGGGCTTGGTCGGCGCGCTGCTGGTGGGCGCCTCGGCAGGCCGCGCATTGGCTTGGGCGCTGGGGGTTCCGGCGATCGGTGTGCATCATATGGAAGGTCACCTGTTGGCACCGCTGCTGGAAGACGATCCGCCTGAGCCGCCGTTCGTGGCCCTGCTGGTATCGGGTGGCCACTCGATGCTGGTCGAGGTGAAAGCCATTGGCCAGTACACGATTCTGGGCGACACGCTGGATGACGCCGCCGGCGAAGCCTTCGACAAGACCGCCAAGATGATGGGCTTGCCTTACCCGGGCGGTCCGATGCTGGCGAAGCTGGCCGAGGATGGGCGCGCGGGCGCGTTCCGTTTTTCTCGACCGATGACCGATCGGCCTGGGCTGGATTTCAGTTTTTCCGGCCTCAAAACCCAGGTACTGCTGGCCTGGCAGCAGTCTGACAAGAGCGATCAGACACGCGCCGATATCGCCCGCGCCTTCGAGGAGGCCATCGTCGATACCCTGTTGATCAAATGCCGCCGTGCCCTGCAGGCCAGCGGCACGCAGCGGCTGGTCATTGCCGGCGGCGTCGGCGCCAACCGCCGATTGCGCAGCGAACTGGCCACGGCTGCCGCGAAAGATGGCTTCAAGGTCTACTTTCCGCGGCTGGATTTTTGCACCGACAACGGCGCGATGATCGCCTTGGCCGGTGCGATCCGGCTGGCCAGCGGACAACATCAGGATGACTCGGTACAGGTCTATCCACGCTGGGATTTGCAGAGTTTGCCGGCAGCTTGAGTAGGAGCGCACCCTGTGCGCGATTGCTTTCTCATGTAACGCCAAAAGGCATCGCGCACAGAGTGTGCTCGCTCCTACACAACTATTCAGCTGCGCCCCGGTAGCAGGCCATTGAGCTTGGTGTTGGTGAAGTTGCGCCTCTGGCCGGTTTTCAGATGAGCGAGTTTGACGTTCGACATAAGCGGGCAGTGACGTAAGCAACTCCGTTCGACGGAAGGGTCAGGCACCAAGCTTGCTAAGCGCGGATGACTTGGCAAGAAAAACATCCTCGTTTGGCATTGTGCAGATGAATGTACTCGACTTGATCATTGCTGAAGTAACTCTCAAGTTCCTTCGCCACGAGCACGCCCTCGCATACGCTGGCGGCTACCATCATGTGTGCCTTGTCGTAAGCGCGCACTGACATAAGGCGACTCGCGACGTAACTCGGAACTTCCCCTGCCTCAAGCCTGCGCTGTTTCGCGGCACGGCGAACGAAGATGGGGCCTGATGCGCGGTATGGCGATGCGGCCGGTTGGTGAAGGTAGGAGAGAAGCAGCAGTTCTTCCCCGACTTCTGCATCCTCCAGGCTGACACGGCAGGGATAGCATGGACTCTCGGTTGCGATGTGACGCTCCGCATGATGTTCCTTCAACGCTTCGTCTGACAGCAGGAAGAGTGACTCAAACGGTTCGTTGTCGATGCCGACAAGCTGGAATGATTGCGTCATGTAGAACTCCTCGTTGGAATTCCGACAGTGTCAGTCAATGCCGAGCTGCGGTCTGGCCGTATTCGGACATATCATTCTGATGCATTGTCGCGATGCATCGAACAGCCCTTTGAGGGCATCTAACTTTGGTGTGGAGCAGAAGGTTTGCTAGCATCGATTCGCTGCAGCGATGAGTGGGATGACCCAAGCGTCGCAGCAGAATTTGCGTCTACAAAAAGTCAGACCAGACTTACCACTGCGTGCGTTCCGGCAGCAGACCCTTGAGTTCAGCATCGGTGAGGTTGCGCCATTGCCCGATTTTCAGATGAGCGAGTTTGACGTTGTCGATACGGACGCGGCGCAACTGGCTGACGCGGTAGTCGAACGCGGCGGCCATCAGGCGAATCTGTCGATTCAGCCCCTGGGTCAGCACGATGGAGAAGCCGTATTTGGCGATACGGCGGGTGCGGCAGGGTTGGGTCATCTGACCGTGGACGCGCACGCCCTTGGCCATGCCGTGGAGAAATTCGTCGGTGACGGCCTTGTTCACCGCGACGAGATATTCCTTCTCGTGATGATTTTCGGCGCGAAGAATTTCGTTGACGATATCGCCGTTGCTGGTCAGCAGGATCAGCCCTTCGGAATCCTTGTCCAGCCGGCCGACCGGAAAGATGCGCTGCGGATGATCGACAAAATCGACGATGTTGCCGTCGACGCTCTGGTCGGTGGTACAGGTAATGCCGGCCGGTTTGTTCAAGGCGATATAGACGGCTTTCTTGGCGCCGGGCGTGGCGGCGAGAATGCGCGCCTTGACGATCTCGCCATCGACGCGCACCTCGTCACCCTCCAGCGCCTTGGCGCCGGTGCTGACGACCTCGCCGTTGATGGTGACGCGCCCGGCGAGCAGCAAATCGTCCGCCTCGCGGCGCGAGCACAGGCCGGCTTCGCTGATGTATTTATTGACGCGCATGTCAGGAGCGCAGGCCGATCCCGCGCTTCAGCAAGGTCAGCGCAATGATCGACAGGCCCGCCACAAACACCAGCATCACCGCAAACGAGATCCAGATGTTGACGTCGGTGATGCCAAGCACGCCGAAGCGGAACGCGTTGACCATGTACAGAATCGGGTTGATCCGCGAGATGGCCTGCCACGGTTCGCCGAGCATGTTGATCGAGTAAAACACGCCGCCCAGATAGGTCAGCGGTGTGATGACAAACGTCGGCACCAGCGCAATGTCATCGAACTTCTTGGCGTACACGGCGTTGACGAAACCGGCCAGGGAAAAGATCGTGGCGCCGAGCAGAACCGACAGAAACGTGATGATCGGATGCATGACATGCAGCGAAGTGAAGAACAGTGCGATCAGCAGCACCAGTACACCGACCACGAGTCCGCGTGCCACTGCGCCGGTGACATAACCCAGCAGGATCACCCAGTTCGGCATCGGCGAGACCAGCATTTCTTCGACTGAGCGGCTGAACTTGGCACCGAAAAACGAGCTGGAGATATTGCCGTAGCTGTTGGTGATGATGCTCATCATCACCAGGCCCGGCACAATGTACTGGATATAGCTGAACCCGCCTTCGATGGTGCCGATACGGCCGCCGATGAGCTTGCCGAACACCACGAAATACAGCGTCATGGTGATTGCGGGCGGAATGATCGTCTGCGTCCAGATGCGCATGATGCGGACGATTTCACGGCGCACCAGCGTCTGCAGCGCAACGAGATTGGTCGAGGCGCTCATGCGGCTTTCTCCCCGTTGGCGATATCGCTTCTGCCATTTTCCACCAGTCGCACGAACAGCTCCTCCAGACGATTGGTCTTGTTACGCATCGATACGACTGTGATGTTGTTGGCGGAGAGTGCGGCAAACAGCGAGTTGAGATCCTGCGCGCGGGGCATGTCGGCTTCCAGCGTGTGGTCGTCGAGGCGACGCAGGACGATGCCTGGCAGCGTCGGCAGCTCACCCAGCGTGCCGCTGGTATCGAACACGAAGGTCTCTACGTCCAGCGTGGCGAGCAGGCTGCGCATGCTGGTGTTCTCGACAATACGACCACCATCGATGATCGCGATATTGCGGCACAGCTGTTCGGCTTCCTCCAGATAATGCGTAGTGAGAATCACGGTGGTGCCGGCGGCATTGATGCCGCTGATAAACTGCCACATCGAGCGGCGAATCTCGATATCGACGCCGGCCGTAGGCTCGTCGAGGATCAGCAGCTTCGGCTCGTTCATCATCGCGCGGGCGATCATCAGGCGACGCTTCATGCCGCCGGACAACATGCGCGCCTGGTGCTGCGCCTTGTCCCACAGGCGTAGCTCCTTCAGATATTTTTCGGCGCGCTCGGCGGCAATCTTGCGTGGCACGCCGTAAAAACCCGCTTCGTTGACGCAGATGTCGAACAGCTTCTCGAACTGGTTGAAATTGATTTCCTGCGGCACCAGGCCGATCAGCCGCATCGCTTCGTTGCGCTGCTTGTTGACCGAGATACCGAAGACCTTGGCGTCACCGTCAGTCGAATTGACCAGCGAGGACAGGATGCCAATGAGCGTCGATTTGCCGGCGCCATTGGGGCCGAGCAGGGCAAAAAAGTCGCCGGGCTGGACGGTAAGGCTGATGCCCTTGAGGGCCTCGACGCCGTTGCCATAGGTCTTGCGCAGGTTCTCGACGACGAGTGCGGGTGTGGTTGTCATGGATGATGCCGGATAAGGGAAAGCCGAGGGAAACCAGCTGCATGGGTACGTCATGCGCCGGCAAAGCGGATGGTCGAACGCGCCTTGCAGCTTGGTCGGTGGCTCACAGCCACCTATTATAGCGGGCTTGATGCCCCTGCCCGACTCCTGCCGCGCACTCACTGTTTCCCGGAATCCGTTACATGGCCGATCACTTCCAGCTCCGCCTCGTCGACAGCCGCATGCTTGTCCCTACGGTGCGCCACCTCGCGTTCGAGCGGGTGGACGGCCAGCCGCTGGCGTTCCAGCCGGGGCAGTTCCTGCAGGTGCACTTCCACTACGACGACGGCACCGCGACCAAGCGCAGCTACTCAGTGGCGACGGTAGGTGATGGTTCCTCGCCGGTGCAGCGCATCGAGATCGCGGTGAGTTACGTCGACGGCGGCGCGGCCACCAAGTTGCTCGGCAGTCTCGAAAACGACGGCATCATCGACGCCAGCGGCCCCTACGGTCGCTTCTGCCTGCATGACGCAGACACCCATCCGCGCTACCTGCTGCTTGCCACCGGCACTGGTGTCACGCCGTATCGCGCGATGATGCCGCAGATCGAAAAGCTGCTGGCGAATGGTGATCGCGAAGTAGTGCTGTTATACGGTGCCCGCACCGAAGCCGAACTGCTCTACGGTGAAGAGTTCGAAGCGTTTGCGCAACAACACCCCGGCTTCATCTTCCACGGCTGCCTCAGCCGCCAGCCGCGCGCCATGCCACGCAACACCGATCGCAGTGGTCATGTGCAGAACGTGCTGGCGGAACTCGGCCCGCACGCCGAGCGCGACATCGCCTACCTGTGCGGCAATCCGAACATGGTCGATGCGGCTTTTGCGACGCTCAAGGAATTCGGCTTGCCAGTGCCGCAGATCCGGCGCGAGAAGTACATTTCGTCGCGCTGAGAGCTGTTGGACCTGGCGCGTCCGTCATGGTTTGAGTGAATGGCTCGCCATGCAGGGCCAGACAAATTTGTGTGGAAAGTTCGCTTGGTCTACAGGCAGGAATGGCGCGTGGGCGGCCGTCGGCATTAAGGTCGGCGTATGCAATCCAAGTGATTGTTATTACGCGACATTCATGCTCACAAACTATCGCCTGGATTTGACGTGCAGGTCACATCGGTTGTGTTGACATAGATGGGCTTTATGTGATCTAAGTCTCATTCTGGCAACAAAGTCGGGCCGACGGTCTCAAGACCCAATAGTAGCTGCCGATGCGCTTTCAGGGACCCCGCCGTTTCGCGGGATCTGGAGGGCAACAGCATGACAGGCTCACGTTGCGTGGTTTGGGTTAGCGGGCTTTGTGCGGCGCTGCTCAACATATCGATCGCGCAAGCGGCCGGCTCGGGCTCGCTGGGGAGTGGCACGATCAGCTTCGTGGGCGCCGTCGTCGCTCCTACATGCATGATCACAACTAGCCCGAATACATTAGGCGAAGCTGTAGCAATTCAGTCACGTCGGCAGATCTGCCCCGGTCCAGGTGGTGACGCGGCGAATGCAGCGAGGATCTACACAGCGAGCGTGGTACGTTTGTCGTCTGCCGAGTCAGATCCTGTGCTGAAGTATTTCGATCACTACGTCAAAGCCAGTGGGCTTGATGCAAAGGATCCCGTGTTGGTAACGCAGACCTACGAGTAAGGCTGCCGCAAAGGTGCCCTTGGCCCGCTCGAACGAGCCTACTGGTAGGAGACTGTAAAGGTGACTGTGCCGGCGACAAGGCCTGCGACCACCGGCGTGGCGGTTACGTAGTACTGGGCGTAATACGGAATGGTCAACGTCCCATTGGGCGTTGCGCCAAGGCTTTGCGCCGTACCGAAGGTGACTGGGGTGGAAGGGCTGATGCTACTGAGTACCTGCACACCAACATTTTTTGCGTAATTGGTGCCGACGGTGGGTGCGATCACCCCCGTGGCGGTTGCCGGGTTCGCAGTCGTCATCGTCATGAAGGCTTTGACACCCGACTGGCAGGTCAGATTGATATTGAATTGCGTGGTGCCGGCGGTCGCGCCGGTGGTGGTAACTGCCGTGGTGGCGATCGGGGGCAATACCACGGCCTTGTTCACGGAGTCAGTATTGACGGAGCAGGCTTGCACCGTAACGGCGGTGCCGCTGGCAAGACTAAGAGTGGATCCTGAAATCAGCTGGCTGGTACTGTTCTGATCCCCGCCCGGGATGTACCACCAAAACGGCATCAACTGGATCCCGGTGATCGAGCCAATCGACGTGGATGTGAGGGCGCCGGTCACGATCAACTGTGCCGTGAAGGTTTCCGTGAAGGAGCCTCTATAGCAACCCGATGTATTTGCGCTGGCACCCGTGGTGCAGGTGAAGACGCACGTCTGGACACCCCTGGTGGTGGTGCACGTTTGTGGGGTGGTAGCTGGCCCTGTAAGGCTGCCGACGGGAAATCCCGGAAGGCTGCCGGGTCCGTCATTACTTGGGTTGCCGCCACTTTGACTGGTTGCCTGAGTGGGACTCGCAGTCACGAGCAGGGCAATGCCTGACAAGTTGGTGGCAAAGGTGATGCCGGGGCCGGCAGGGTTGTTGGTCGGGTCCAGAGTGGCCAAATTACCGCCTGCCTGGACGAACGCTGTGCGGTCGGCCGTCGAAACCGTTCCATTGGTTTTGCCGTTCGAAGTTACTGGCAGGTTGTTGCATGTAAAAGTGATGGACGTTGTGGCCGTAGTACCTACAAGAGTGCCTACCGCGGTGCCCGGCGGGATGGTTACATTGGGCAAGGTAAGCGTCGCGGGAGGGGCGGTGCAGGTCGCCGCCACCAATGTCTGGTTTTGTCCGATCGCCCGCGGGGCCCATAGCAAGGGCGCCAGTAGCAGCAAAAGCAGCAGCAGCGTCGGCGCGCATCGCGGCCGGGTATCGACATGGTGCAGGATCATCCGCCATTCCTCGTGACTTGTGCCACCGCGTTTGCGGGTGTGCAGATCGCGTTGATCTCTTCGTCGGCCTTCGCCGACTTGCCCTTGGCTTTCGGCGCTAGATGGTAGGAGAACGAGCACGACTGGGCCGCACCATTATCGTCCTGCCAGCGTGCGGTCAGCTCACCGGCTTGATTGACGCCACGCACCAGAATCTGCCCGGCCTGGCCGACCACGCCCAGTGAAGCACCTTTTTCGTTGAACACCTCGGCGCCGAATGGCAGCGCTGTGCCACTCTGCAAACGGGCGCGCACGATCAGGGTACGGCCAGTCTCGGTCTTGAACTTCAACATCACCACCGCGCCGGCATACGGCGCCACTTGTGCGCTGGTAGCGTCGAGCTGCACGTCCAGCGGCAATCCCTTCGGATCGATCTGGATGGTGTTCATGATGTACGGGGTCAGGTAGGGCACCACGGCATAACCGAAGCGGTCGATGCGTGCGCCAGCGGAGCTGTTCAAGCGTGCACCATCGGCGCCTGGCACGTAGACGATACCGACCGTGTCACCCGTCGGCTGACCGAAGGTGATGCCGCCTGGGTGCGCAATCACGGCACCGCTCACGCCGACAGCTGCTTGCGAGTAGCCGCTGCCATCGCCATAGCTGGCGTTGAATACGGCATACGGGCTGCGGTAACCCGCATTCACACTGCCGGCATTGCCGCCACCGTCACTGCTATGGGTAGCGGAGGTGCCGTAGTAGAACTGGTTGTCCGCACCGGCGGTGCCGTTCACCGTGGCCTGATCCTGCGAGCTGCCAGCCTGATCATGCGTGACATTCAGCATGAAGGTCGGTGCATGCGGACTGTCGCCCAAGGGCAGGCTGAAGTTCACGAAGTATTGGTTGTCGTAGTGGCCCAGTGGATCGACCGAGCGCGTGGCCGAGATGCTGTAAGTCACGCGATGAAAATGATTGTTGTAGCCCACCTGGAACTGGGTATCGGAGCCACTCCGGTTCCAGTAGTCGCTGGCGGTCGTGTTGGCATAGATCGAGCCGCCGCTCGGCCCCAGATTCTGGCTGAGCGAGAGCGTGAAATTGTTGCGCTGACGCTGTACGCCGGTGCCGGAAAGAATCGGGTTGGCGGTAAACGAACTGCCGGTGAGGGCGGCCTGCTGCGCAGCGGTGAGCACGCTTTGCTCTGGCACGCCGTCGATCGTCGGTACGGTCGGTGTGGGGACGTAGTCAAACGCGTTGATGCCCTGGTTCGCATAGTCGCGGGCTTCAGCGGCTTGGCTGAGGCTGAGGAAGCCGCCGGTCGAGTAGCGATAAGCGGCGACCGACAGCGTCGTCTGCGTCGACGGAATGATCTTGCTATAGGTGATCCTCACGCTCTGCCCGGACTGCGTCGAGTAGCCGGGGATGTGCGCGTCCGACTGAGTGACATCCAGTGCCAGCGCGCCAAAGCGCGTATCGATTGCTGCGCCGACCAGCGCGGCCGCATAGCCCTGCGAGCCGACAATGCCGGCGTACCCGGTCAACAGATTGCTGAAGCCATGTTGTACCGTGGCCTGCACCACCGCAGGCTTGTCCTTGATCGACGCGTCGCGCAATTCACCCGCGACAAGATCGAAACGGGTGATGCCGGGGCGAAGCAATTGCGCTACCGAGGCATAAGGTACGGAGTAGGTGGTCACGCGACCATCCGCCTCGGTCACCGTGACTTCCAGATTGCCGCCGTAACCGGTCGGATACAGATCGGTGATGGTGAACGGGCCAGGCGCCACTGTGGTCTGGTAGATCTGGATCCCGTTCTGGCGCACCGTGACTTTGGCATTGGTATTGGCCACACCGTTAATGACCGGCGCGTAGCCCTGCAGCGATTGCGGCAACATGCGATCGTCGGTACCCAGCTGTACGCCGCGGATACCGTAACTGTCGAATACAGCACCGTCGGTATAGCTGTCGCCGATGGTCAGCAACGAGCGCAGTGAGGGCAGGTCGCGCTGCACATAGGTATCGATGTTCTGCCACTTCTGGCGTGCCGGACTGGTGGATGTGGCTGACTGCCAGTTGACGGTGGCGTTCTCGCGCACATGCCACAGACCGAGATTGAAGCCGCCATTCAAGCCCAGATAAGACGTGGTCTGGGTCTGGCCCTCGGTGCTGCTGCGATAGCTGTTGAAGTTGTAGTTCAACAAGGCCGCCGGGACGCCGGCGTCCCAGTATTCCTGGCTCACCGAGCCACGCGGCATCTGGCCCAGATAGGCCTGCGGCACACTGGTGTCCAGCCGCAGTTGCGACATGTCGAACACCATGCTGGCGCCTTGGATCAGCTCGCCAATGTCCACGCAGGCGGTTGGGTCATTCAGTCGTGCCGTGATTTCGGGGGATAGCTTGGCCGGACGCAGCCCCAACAGCTGCAGCATCTTGTGGTCCATGCAGGGAGTGGCGCTGTCCTTTGCCGAGGCGGAGCTGGTGGCAAAGCGTACGTCGCCGCGCCCAACCCAGATCTTGTTGAGATAGATGTCCGTGTTGTACGCGCCGGCAAGCACCGGGTTGCCGTGCTCGAAACGTGAAAGGTCGGTGGTGTTCTGGCCGGCACCGGACAGCAGGCTGCGGTCGAAGTCGGCATAACCACCACTGGCGATGGCATCCGCACCGCTGGCAGCGGGAGCGGCGCAAGCAGGCGCCCAATGGCTCAGCGCTGCGGCGATGCCCGCGCACAGCAAAATCTGGCGACACACACCATGTTTGGGCGCTGGTACTGCCCTATGGGATGTGTGCCGGTTCATCACGGCGCGACACTGCCTTTGAAGGAAGCGGTGGCGCCAAAATCATTGACGATGTCGCAGGCGATCGGAGTACCTGTTGCTGGCAGTACCGTCAGCCCCTTAATCTTCAGGCGCAGCGTGCCGAGCGGATCGACCATGCCGGTGTCCGCGGTATACGGCTTCCCGCCGACCGTCAGCGATAGCTTGACGAACGTGACGTGGTACGGCGTGGGGTTGTGCACTTCCAGCGCGTAGCCTTGCCCGTCAGCCACGGCTTTCCAGGTCACCTGATCGGCAGCCTTGTTCGCATCGCCGGTCAGAGTGGCCGGACGATAGAAAAATTTGAGTCGCGAACGAATCGCAAACTGAAGGATGTTCTTGCCCGCAAATTGCGGACCACTGGGCTTCGGCGGTATTTCCAGCACGTTGAGCCAAAACAGCGATTCGCGGTCGGCAGGAAGGTGTGCCGATGTACCGATGATGCGCAGGCTCTGATCCTTTTGTGGTTCCATGCGGAACAGCGGCGGGGTGATCAGGAACGGCGCATTGGCCTTGTCCGGGGTTGAGTTGACGTCGCCATCGTCGATCCACGCCTCGACCAACGCCGGCTGGGAGTTGTCGTTGGTGAGCCGCACGGTGACTTCGTTTTCCTGCGCGGAAAACACCACGCGTGTGCCGGCAATCAGCACGTTCGCGTTAGCGGCAATCGCAGTCAGGGAAAGCGCTATCAAGGCTGCGCGAACGGCGCAGAGCAGGCTTTTCATCGAGGTGTCCCGTCAGAGGTCAATGCGTCGCGACTGGCGACTAAAAATGTTGCGACCATGGTGAGTGGTCGCAACACTGCGATGCCGACTTAGTTATAGGTCAGCGTGAAGCCGACGGACGAGGACACCATACCCGCCGTGGTGGCCGTTGCAGTTGTGATGTACTGCGCCGTGAGCTGGGTGGTACCCGCGCCAGTGGTCAGAGCGATCGTGGGCGCATTCACGTTGGTGCTGGTGTTGATGACGGCAGCCGAGCTGTTCAGCAGCTGAATCTCGACGTTCGAGTTGTTGCTCGTCAGTGAGTTCTTCAGGTTGCCGGTGCTGGCGTCAATGTTGGTGCCCGTGAAAGCCACTTTACCGCTTACCAGGTTGGTGTCGCATGCGGTCAGGGCAATATTGAAATTGGTTGCGCTGGACGTCAGCGGGGTGCCCACCGTGGCCGCGAAGGCCGAGGTAGCAACGACTGGCAGCGCGACGGTGGCGCCACCGTTGACATTAATGGCACAGGTATCTGCGTACACCTTGCCGGTGAAGTTGATGGTGCCAGTGGAAGCCGCGTGAGCTGCTTGCGGAGCGAATGCTGCGACGCCGAAACCGGCGATCAGTGCAGCGGAGAGAAGAGTCTTGTTCATGCGTATTTCCTTCAGGATGTTGGTTTGGCTAAGTGGTTCGACTAAGTGGTTCGACGCGCTTCTGGATTGCACTACTGCATTACCCCGACTGCAGCCTTGCGCGCGGCTGGGTCTGCCCAACCATCAGCAAGCTGTGTGCCAAGTCTTGGAAGTGACTGATTACCGGTGGTCCCCTGCCATTGGTAAAGGGATGCGTTACGTGGCGCCGTAGATGTTTGGCGTGCGTTGTAAGTCGTCCCCTGACAGATTATGTCAGTTAAAAGTGCGAACTGCGTCACTTAAAATTGGTGGTTTATTCACGTGTGCATAACGTATTAAATTACGTTTATGGTGAAACTTTGGCTTTTTGTAAAGCGTGCTTGACATCGGAATAAGCGCTCCGTACGCTGCGTATGTCAAGGTCGCTTGACAATGCCTCCGGAGTTTTCCTTGAGCAAGCCTCGTTCGATTCACCGGCGCTACCAGCGCGAATTCTGGCCCGCGATGCTGCTCTATATCGCCATCATGTTCCTGCTGTGGCCGTTACTACCGAGGGTGCACAACGAGCTGTTGAAGATTGCACTGACGCTGCTGCCGGTGCTGCCAGTGCTGTTCGTGGTGCGCGCGAAGGTGCGGCTGGTGCTGAGCAGCGACGAGTTGGAACAACGCATCCATCTGATCGGTCTGGCGGTGGCGGCCACGGTGGTGAGTACGCTCAGTCTGGTTGGCGGTTTCCTCGCCGCGGCCGATGTTATCCAGCTGGATGGCACGATCCTGGTTTGGGTATGGCCGGCGCTGGTGCTGGTGTATGCGGCCGGGCGTGGCTGGGCTAGTCGCCGCTACGGCAGCAGTTCCGATGTGCTGTGCAATAACGGTGTGACGCGGTATAGGCGCTTGCTGGTTGTAGCAATGGTGATTGCAGCGGTCGCCGGGCTCGGACGTCATCAGATGAGTGATTACCAGCTGGGCATGCTGTACGGCATGAGCGCGGTGCTGGGGGTATGGGGGCTGGTGCTGGCGATCCTGCATTGGCGCAAGCAGCAACGCGACGATCACGAGGCGTCGTGATATCGCGTCAGTGCCGGATATCGGCAGACACCCATGAATAACCATGTACGCGAGCTGCGGACGGAGCAGAACTGGTCGCAGGCGGATCTGGCTGAGCGGCTGGATGTGTCGCGGCAGACCATCAATGCCATCGAAACCGGCAAGTACGATCCCAGCCTGCCGCTGGCGTTCAAGATTGCCGCATTGTTTGGCCGTTCGATCGAATCCATTTTTGTACCGGGTGAGGAGTAACAGGCATGGCGCTGACAGGACGTACGCTTTTCCGTAGAGGTGTCTTTGCCGTGGGGGCTTGCCTGCTCGCCTGGCATCAATTTTTTCATGCGAAGGACGAGTCGGCGTCGCCCTCCGCTCCAGTGGCGGTGATGTCAGTGGCTGCGCAAGCTCCGGCAAAACCGCGCACCTGGTTACTCGGCTCAGTCACGCTCACGGCGTGCGAACTCGGTCAGCCCAATAGTGGGCTCAGCACGGCGGCGTGGTGCGCGGATTTTCCGGTGTCGGAGAATCGCGATGATCCGCACAGTCGCAAGATCAAATTGAAACTCGCCGTATTGCGATCCAGCGCGCAGGTGCCGAGCCGGGACATGCTGGTATTTCTTGCCGGTGGCCCGGGGCAGGCCGCTACCGATGCGGCCAGCACGGTCTCGAGTGTGTTGCAGCCGTTGCGCGCGCATCGCGATGTACTGCTGCTCGATCAACGCGGCACCGGCGGCTCGAATGCCCTCAGCTGCAAGGACTCCAATAATGTCACCGCGCAGGATGACGAGGACAGCGATGACGTCGGCAAGATTCGCAGCGGCGCCGCGCAATGCCTGAAGCAGTTGAGTCCACGCGCCGATCCGCGCTACTACACCACCACGGTGGCTGTGCAGGATCTGGAGGACGTGCGCAAGGCGCTCGGCTCGCCGGTGTTTGATCTGATCGGCGTCTCCTACGGTACGCGTATGGCACAGCAATATCTGATGCGCCATCCCGATGCGGTGCGCAGCGTGGTGCTGGACAGCGTGGTCCCCAATTCGCTGGCGCTCGGTGAGAGTTTTGCGCAAACGCTGGATGAGGCATTGAAGCTGCAGTTTGCCCGCTGCACGGCCGAGCCGGCGTGCAAGCAACGCTTTGGTGATCCGGACCAGACGCTGTATCAGCTGCGCGATGCGTTGCGCGCCAACCCGCATCAGGTGAGTTTTCGCGACCCGGAAACCTATCGCACCGTGCAACGCGTGCTGAGCGAAAGCTCGCTGGCCAACGTGGTGCGCATGTTTGCCTATACGCCACCTACTGCCGCATTGCTGCCCATGTCGATCGATGCGGCAGCACACGGCGATGTCGGTCCACTGTTGGGTCAGGCCAAAATCCTGTCCGGCGATCTTTCCGAGCTGATGGGTAGCGGCATGCAGTACTCGGTGATCTGCAGCGAGGACGCTGACCTGCTCACGGCGCGCCCGCAGGACGAACAAACCATCCTCGGCACGAAGATGGTCGATGGGCTGAAAGCCATCTGTTCGGTCTGGCCGAAAGGCACGCGTCCGGCGGACTTCCATCAGCCGCTGAAAACCGACAAGCCCATCCTGCTGCTTGCCGGTCAGTATGACCCGGTCACGCCACCGCGCTATGCCGAGGAGGTGGCGAGAGGCCTGCCGAATGCGCGCGTGCTGGTGTTGAAAGGGCAGGCGCACAGTGTGATGGCGGCCGGTTGCGCGCCCAAGCTGATCAAGAAATTTGTCGAAGAGCTCGATCCCAAGGCGCTGGATGCGACGTGCCTGGACCTGCTGCAACCGACCCCGATATTCATCGACTTCAACGGAGCCACGCCGTGATTGAAGTGAAAGATCTGCACAAGGCTTTCGGCACAGTGAAGGCCGTCGATGGCGTCAGCTTCAAGGCGCGCGACGGCGAAATCACCGGCCTGCTCGGCCCCAACGGCGCCGGCAAAACGACCACGCTGCGCATGCTGTATACGCTGATGGCACCGGATCGTGGCCAGGTGCTGGTGGACGGTATCGATGCCGGCGTCGATGCGCTCGCCGTGCGCCGCCAGCTCGGCGTACTGCCCGATGCGCGCGGCCTCTATAAGCGGCTCACCGCACGCGAGAACATCGATTATTTTGGACGGCTACATGGCTTGCCCGAAGATCTTCTGAAGACGCGTCGCGAAGCGCTGATTCATTCGCTAGATATGGGCGACATCGGCGATCGTCGAACCGAAGGCTTCTCGCAGGGCCAACGCGTGAAAACCGCCATTGCCCGAGCCTTGGTGCACGACCCACGCAACGTGATTCTCGATGAACCGACCAATGGCCTCGACGTCATGGCCACGCGCGCATTGCGGCAATTCATGCAGCGGCTGAAAGATGAAGGCCGCTGCGTGCTTTTCTCCAGCCACATCATGCAGGAGGTAGCAGCGCTGTGCGATCGCATTGTGGTGATCGCACACGGTCGCGTGGTAGCCGACGAATCGCCTGATGTGCTGCGCGAGCAGACCGGCGAAGCAAATCTGGAAGATGCGTTCGTCAAGATTATTGGCAGCGAAGAGGGGTTGGCGGCATGAGCACCAATGACGTCAAAACCACTTTTCGCAGTCGCGCTTTTCTCACCGTCTTCTTCAAGGAGGTGAAGGAAAACCTGCGCGATCGCCGCACCATGATCAGCGCCTTCCTTACCGGCCCGTTGCTGGGGCCGATACTTTTCGTGATGTTGCTCAACGTCACCCTCAGCCGCGAACTGGACAAGGCCGACAAACCGCTGCCGGTGCCGGTAATCGGTGCGCAGTACGCGCCCAATCTCATCGATGCATTGAGGGCGGGTGGCGTGGTGCCGGGCGCCGCTCCGGGCGATCCTGAAACGGCAGTGCGCAAGCAGGAGGCGGACGTGGTGCTGCGCATCGCCCCCAATTACGGCAGCGCCTGGCGCGAGGGTGAGCCGGTGCAGGTGGAGATGATTTACGACTCGTCGCAGCGCGATGCGAATACCTCGGTGGATCGCGTCAGCCAGCTGGTGGAAAGCTACGCGCGCCAACAGGGTGCGATGCGTCTGGTTGCGCGCGGTCTGTCGCCGAATACCGCGTGGCCGCTGGTTGTGGCCAGGCGTGATCAGGCCACGCCGCAGTCACGGGCCGTGCTGATGTTCGCCATGTTGCCGTACTTTTTCATCATCACGATTTTCATGGGTGGCATGTATCTGGCGATCGATCTCACTGCAGGCGAACGCGAGCGGCAATCGCTTGAACCGCTGTTCGCCAATCCGGTAGCGCGCTGGAAAATTTTCAGCGGCAAGCTGGCCGCCATCTGCGTGTTTTCCACGGCGAGCTTGCTGATTACCCTGCTGGCGTTTGCTGTGGTCGGTCGATTCATTCCGGCCGAGAAGATCGGCATGGAGCTGGATCTAGGCGTGCATTTTGCCAGTCACGTACTGCTATTGATGCTGCCGGTTCTTGTATTGCTCGCCGCGTTGCAATCACTGGTAGCCGCGTTTGCCAAAAGTTATCGCGAGGCGCAGACCTATCTGTCACTGCTGATGCTGGTGCCCGCGATTCCCAGCCTGGTGCTTGCCATTCTGCCGATCAAGGCCGAGCCGTGGATGTACGCGGTGCCGCTGCTGGGTCAGAACCTGGGCATCATGCAACTGCTGCGCGGCGATGGCATGGAGCCGATGCAACTCGGCTTGTGCCTGACGGGCAGCTTTTTTGCGGCGTTGGTGGCGGTGCTGGTGACCATGCAGCTTTACCGGTCCGAGCGGCTGGCGATTTCAACCTGATGAAATGACGGACTGCGCGGTGATGAATCAACCTGGTGGCTGCGCCAGCTCTTTCGCGCTGAGGTAGCCATCGTGATTGCGATCGAGCCAGTGAAACTGCCGGCGCAGATTGTCCTGGAATTCGCGCAACGAGATCGGCTTGCCACGCCCACCCGGCAACTCGCTGGATTCCAGAACGCCGTCGCCGTTGGTGTCCATGCGACTAAAGCTGCGACTCATGTATTCGACATACTCGGCTTCGCTGATCCGGCCGTCGCCGTTGCTATCCATCAGTTTCAGATATTCGCGCGGCGTCTGCGGATAATCCTGTGCCGCGCAGATCAGCGTGACCAGCAACAGGTTCGCTGCCCAAAAAAGCGCTGCGAACCGTAATGCCGATGGACGTCCAAAACGCGAAGTAGTCAACACTCAGCGTACGCCGCGATCGATACCGATAAACTGCAAAAATTCCATGCGGGTTCGTGCGTCATCGCGAAACGAACCCAGCATCTGGCTGGTGATCATCGATACGCCACGCTTGTGCACGCCACGAGTCGTCATGCATTCATGGCTGGCGTCGATCACCACGGCCACGCCGGCTGGATGCAGGTTTTCCTGGATGCACTGGGCGATTTCCGCCGTAAGCTTTTCCTGTACCTGGAAGCGCCTCGCAAAACCATCGACCACGCGCGCCAGCTTGCTGATGCCGACCACGCGGTTGGTCGGCATGTAACCGACATGCGCGCGTCCGATGATCGGCGCCATGTGGTGTTCGCAGTGGCTCTCGAACTCGATGTCGCGCAGTACCACCATCTCGTC
>Ga0302302_1000972_pt1 | contig 17374 bp, 7 predicted proteins | sample III_Palsa_E1_3_FD_198766 | JGI IMG/M metagenome (GOLD analysis project Ga0302302, IMG submission 198766) | Peat permafrost microbial communities from Stordalen Mire near Abisko, Sweden - III_Palsa_E1_3 | ecosystem: Environmental > Terrestrial > Soil > Palsa > Peat permafrost | place: Sweden...
CGGGGAGAGTTATTGGTTGCTAACTTTCCGGCCAATGTGACTTTCAAGATATGCGCCAAGGCATCCTCTTACGATACGGCTGGTGTCAACACGACGAAAGTGCCGGGCATCCAGTTGAATGCGTCTGGTTCGGGGCGGGTGGAGTCCAGCACACTTACTGTCGGGACAGCCTGTACCACTTAAGTCTTCTAAAATAATTACCTGCGTTGCGTTGCGTTCGCAGAGCAAGCCATTCGATCGGACAAATTTTTTTGGCGTGACGCGATTTTCGTCGGGTTCAAATCGCATATTTATATTTCTGTGGGGTTAACGCTAAAGCGATTCTCAGGCTACCAGCTTTTCGCGCAATCCACCCTGCCGCAAAATCGGTCGCGCCAGCGCCGCGCATAATGATAGATCAGTCGACCAGATTTCGGCGTGATCACGTGCACGCGAGATCGCGGTGTAGACAAGTTCGCGGGTGAGTATGCGGTTGGTGTCGTCGAGCGGGAGTACGACGGCGACGCTGCGGTACTCCGAGCCCTGGCTGCGGTGGATGGTGATGGCCCAGGCGGTTTCGTGGGCAGGCAGGGCGCGTGGGGAGAAACTGCGCAGGCTGGTGGTGCCGTCGCGGTCGCTGAGTTCAAACCATACGCGCAGGCCGTCCGTGCCGTGCAGCGCGATGCCGATATCACCGTTGAACAATCCGCGCCCGTAATCGTTGCGCGTCACGATGACGGGGCGGCCGTGATACCAGGTCTGGCTGGTATCGACATCAAAACGTAGGCCGAGGCGTCGGGTCATCAAGGTGTTGATGCCTTCAGCGCCAAACGGGCCATCGCGCAGGGCGCATAGAATTTGCAGCTGGTGCAGGTGACCGAGGGCATCCTTGGCGGTGATAGCGCGAGAAACGACCGACTGCAGTACGTTGTCATGTCGCTCGATCCAGGCGTCGACGCAGCCACGCAGCGCATCGTTGTCGGCGCAGTGACGCAGGTAAAGATCGCCGTCGGCGCGTTGCTCGAGCAGGTTGGCGAGCCAGATCGGATCAGGCGCATGGCGGATCGCTTCGATAGCCGGTTGCAGGCCGCTGCCCGCACGCCAGCTATAGCTAAGCGTCAGCACATGCCCGGCGAGCGGTGCATCGCCAACCAGGCTGGACGGCGGGCTGCGCATCAGCGGAGCGATCAGCTGAATCAGCGGCAAGGGAAACTGATTGGCGGGCGTGCTGGCGACGATATCGGCCAGCACCGAGCCGGCATCCACGGACGCGAGCTGGCTGGGATCGCCAAGCAAGATCAGCACCGACTCGGGGCGCATCGCGTCGAACAGCTGGCGCATCATCGCCAGATCGACCATCGAGGCTTCATCGACCACGACAATATCTTCAGCGAGCGGCTGCTGGCGACCGTGGCTGAACGTGTTGTCGGTGGGACGATAGCCCAGCAAGCGATGCAGCGTGCGCGCGTCGGCGTGGGGAATCGCGGAGAGGCATTCGGCGAAGGGGCTTTGGCTTGCCGACGACCAGGCCGAAGTCAGCTCACTTTTGCTTTTGGCGACCGACTGCGCGAGTCGTTGCGCGGCCTTACCGGTGGGCGCCGCCAGCGCAATGGATGGGTGAGCAGGCAAGCCACAGGCGGTCGCGTGACGCAGCAGCATCAGCAGCATGCGCAGCACGGTGGAGGTTTTGCCGGTGCCTGGGCCACCGGTGAGCACAAACAACCGCGCGCCGGGCACGGCGGCCACGGCAGCGCGCTGCCAGTCGTCGGCGCCAGTGGAATCATCCGTAAAAAGCATCGAGAGGTCACTGGCCAGTACATCGGCGGACAGCGGAAAGCTGCGTTTATGGCAGCGTTGCAGGATGGCTGCGGCGAGCTTTGTCTCGTGCTGCCAGTTGCGCCACAGATAAAAGCGATGGCGATCGTCGAGTACGAACGGTGTGAATGAATCGCCGCGGCCTACCCATGGGTGCTCGCGCAAGGTCGATAAGGCGGCTGCATCGAAACCGGCGTCTGTTTGTGGATCGACCAGCCAGGCACAGGAGTGGCCGTGGCCTTCGGCGGCACTGGCGGCGCGCACGGCGCGCGCGAGTAGGGCCGATCCGGTTCGCCGCAGCACCCATGTCGCCAGGGTTTGATCGATGGCGCGCTCGTCGAGCGTCACGCTGTCGGGCACCGGCTGATTCATGCGGCGACCTCTGCGGTGCCGGCGAAGGCGTCATCCAAGGCCTCGATCAGGGCAACGGGCCAGCGATGTTGCCATACGCCTGCTTGCGGCTCGGCATCCGGTTTGAGGCCGAGCGCACGGACAAACAGATACCAGCTGTCGCCCAGATGCGCTTCAGCCGTATAGCCGTCCATCCGTTGACGAAGGTAACGGTGCAGCGCAACGGTGTAGAGCAGCGCCTGCAGAGAATAATGGTGTTCGGCCATCGCGGCATCCAGCGAGGCGCCCTGGTAATCGATCAGCCGCTTTCCCAGCCAGTTCGTCTTGTAGTCGAGCACGTGGAAGCGGCCATTCCATTGCACGATCAAATCCGCAAAGCCGGTCAGCATGCCGTTGAGCGTGGTCGTATCCAGGCTGGCCGGAATGACGAGCTGCTCGCCGTGCGCGAGGCAAAGCTGGCGCAGCCGCGCCAGCGGCACGCGCTGCACCGGGAACTGGAATTCAAACTCGATCACGCGCTGATCGGCAGGTACGTCGGCCAGCCGCAGGCCATCGCCGAGATCGCTTTGCCGAATGCGATCGATCAGCTGGCCCACCCGGGCGAGCGTTTCTTCGCTCGACAACACGTCGGTCTTGATCGCCTGGGCGGTCAACTGGGTTAATAGCAATTGCCGCTGTGCCGGCCATACGTCGCCGGGCCGGGCCAACTCGAGCACTTGATGTACCGCATCGCCAAAGCGCGGTCCGCGCAGCGGATAGAGCGCAAGCAACCGCGGGTCGTCGGCAATCTCAATCGCAGTGTTGGTTTCCGTGGCAGCGGCTTCGATGCCGGCTTCGTCAGCCGCTCCGCTGTCGCCGACCACCACGGCAGCGGCTGCATGGCGGGTGAGCCCACTGAAGCTGTGCAGCCATTGAAATGAGCGCGTGCGCGGAACGGGTGTCTGCGTCGCACGCGCGGAGGTTATTTCTGCCGGCTTTTTATAGAGGGCCACCCTCGTCATTGGAGGCATCAGCGCCACCCCGGCAAGTGCCTCGGCCATCGGCTTGAGCGACGCTTCCACCGGAGGCAGGTGCAGCGCTTGTTGCGCCTGTGCCATCAGCGTATCGATGGCGGCAATCTGCCGGGCGAAGGTGTCATCACCGGAAACGGGCCCGCGATCGACCCAGTAGATGTGCACCGCATGAACGGCGCGGGTCAGCGCGACATAGAGCAGACGCATGCGCTCCTGCAGCTCTTCGCGAAAGTGACGGCGGCGATGCGCGATAAAATCGACCGAGCCCAGATCAATGCAACGCCTGTCGGCATCGTCGTGATAGCGCAGTACGCTGGGCGAGCGCGGGCCGGCTTGATCGCGCACGCGCCAGATCAACGGCAGAAATACGATCGGATATTCCATCCCCTTGCTGGCATGAATGGTCAGCAGCTGCACGCGTCGGGCGTCGCTTTCGATGCGCAGCTGACGTTCGTCGGCAGCTTCCGCATCACCATCGCTGCCCTCTTGACGCATCTCGACCAGCCACGCGTAAAGTCCGTCCAGGCCCTGCCGCGCGCTTTCCTCGGAGGCCAGTAATTCACCCAGATGGCGCAGGTCGGTAAGCACGCGTTCGCCTTCGGGCAAGGCAAGTAACTTTGTTGCACGATCGCCCAGCAAGGTATCGATCAAGGCCAGCACGCCGCGGCTGCGAATCAGCGCACGCCAAGCCTCGAAGCGTTCGAGTTCGGCCTCAAACGCGGCGGGTTCGGCCTGCCACTCGTTGAACTGGTCGAGCGTGGTGCCGAGCAGGCTGGTGGCCAGCGCACCGCGCACGGCGCGATCGTCGTCGGCATGCAGCACGGCGTACAAAATCAGCTCCAGCTCGCGCGCCACGTCGCCACCAAAAATATTGCCGCGACCACTGCCGACGCACGGCACGCCGCGCGCGATCAGGCGCACGCGTAACGCCACGATCTGCGCATTGGTCGACAGCAGCACGGCAATATCGCCGGGGGTCACGCGATGGCCGTTTATCTGCTGCCCGGGATCGTTGAGCAGTTCGACGATGCGGTTGGCGCAGTCGTCAAGCGCCATCGGCTCGAGTGCAGTGACGCTGCTCAACGGCTTTTCATATTTGTCTTTCGCATTGCCGCGAAAGTCGTGAATCAGCAACGGACGCGTCAGCGGCTGACCATCGACGGTATAGGGTTTGCCATCCGTCCGCCCGGCGGCGGTAACCGGCTGGTAATGAATCTGCGGGTGATCAAAGCCGCCTTGGGTATGGCCGTAAAGTGCGTTCATCGCGTTGACCAGCGCGCGGCTGGAACGATGGTTGGTAGCCAGCGAATAACGCTTGCTGGCTTCGGCGCTGGCGCGCAGATAGGCGGCGATGTCGCCGCCGCGAAAGCTGTAGATGGCCTGCTTGGGGTCGCCGATCATTACCAGCGTGCCGCGCTCGCGGTAAATGCGATCGAAGATCGCAAACTGCCGCTGGTCGGTGTCCTGAAACTCGTCAATCAGCGCCACCGGAAAGGCGTCGAACAGGCGATCGGCCAGCAGGTTGCCCGAGGTTTCGCCACACAGGCGCTGATACACCGCGTCGATCAGCATCGAGAAGGTCTGCACGCGTCGCTGCTGCGCCCGTCGTGGCAGTTCTTCACGGCTGCTCTGCGCTGCCTCGGCCAGCACGGCGCCGCGGGTGAAAAGGGTGCGCAACCCGATCAACGGACGCAGGTTTTGCAAAAGCTTGATCAACGGATGATTCGACAATTCTCCCGGATGGCCGGCCGCTTCATGGGTCGGCAATTTATCGGATTCGAATACATCGGTCAGGGCTTGCCCCAGGCGTGCTTCGTCGCCCCGGGTCAGCGCAGCGATGGCATCGTTCAATCGGCTGCGCAGGGCGGAGTTTGAACGTTTGAACAGTTCCACCTGATCGACCAGCTGCTGAAGTCCGGCGATGTTTTCCCCGTCGCGAAGCAACCGGATCAGGCGCTCGAGTTCAGCCAGGCCACCGGATTCGATCCGCGCATCCGGACTGTTGGCGACAATGCCCAGATCCCACATAAGCTTCTCGGGACCATCCTTGAGCAACAACGCGGCTTCACGCGGATCGACTTCGCCGACTAGATAACGGCGACGCCAGAAGTCATCGACGCATTCGCGCAGCAGCTGTTGTTCGTCGAACAGTTTGTCGCTGGCGAAGGACGCGCCGCTCTCCAGCGGATAATCGCGCTGGATCCGTTGGCACAGCGCATGGATGGTCGAGACCGGCGCGCGATCCAGATCGGCCCGGGCAAGCTGGATTTTTCGCAGCGCGTGAGATCGGACTTCGTCGCCCCTGAAATTCTCGGACAGATAGCTTTCCAGCGAACGATCGTCGGCGTGTGCCGACGCGTCCGATGCGGCATCGGCCAGCCAGCGTTCCGCTTCGATCAACCGGCGACGCAGGCGCTCGCGCAGCTCTTGCGCGGCTGCATCGGTAAATGTGGTTACCAGAATCTGCTCCACGCGCAGATCGCGCTCCAGCAGCAGGCGAAGATAGATCACACCGATATTCCAGGTTTTGCCGGTGCCGGCGCTGGCCTCGATAAGAATGCGCCCCTGCAGTGGCATGCGCTGCCAGTCGAGCGCGGGCAGGGCTGTGGAATAAAGCGCTTCTGATGGATTCATTCGGCGACGTCCTCGGCGGTAGCCAGCAGGCCGTTCTGCATTTGAAACAGTAAGGTGTGGTCGGGGTCGAGCACGTCGCAGACAAGCTCCGTGGCGGCCATAAAAGATGTGTACGCCGAACTTTGCTCGTCGAACAAATCCAGCCCGCGACCCATCAGAGCGGCATACCCGGGCGCGTAATCGCGCTCTCCGACGCGGTTATATCCGTCACCTTCCCACGCTTGAATCGCCTTGAATATTCGGCTCTCCGGCGGATTGATGGCGTAGGCAAGCGCCGTTCGGGGAAAAAGCAGTACGGGCGTCTGGCCGTCGGCTTGCGAGGCTTCGACTAGCCTTTGCAGGCCCGCACGAAGCTGATCGATCGACTGGCTCGTTATCGCATCCAGCAACGCTGGCGAAACGACCTGGTTTTTCGACGTGTACTCGCACAGGACGCCGTGCAGGTTTTGTATGCCAGCCACGCGCAGCGCGGCCCATTCGATATAGAAGGCCAGAAATTCCCGGATACCCGTAGAGCCCTTCAATTTGGCATCGAACAACATCAGGCCACCGTTGGCGGCGTGAAACACGCGATCGACGGTGCCGACGAGACGCAGGCCTTCACCGAGATTCACGTCGATGGCCTGCGTGGCCGAGTGTGCTACGCCTTGATCGAACAGCGGTTGCACAAGAGCGAGCATGTTCTGCACGGATGCTTTCAGCTGTCCGTACGCCTCGATGCCGATGGCTCCGCCAGCGAGCATGCCGGATTTGTCCAGCCATGCTGGCGGCTGCTCGGGGAGTTTCGATTTGCCGGCCGTCAGCGCCTCGAACATCAGCTGACGATCAACGCGCTGCAAGCGGCTGACGCCGGTTTCGAGCGGCTCGCGGTCAGGCCAGATCGCGCTCTCCAGTGCTTCCAAGCTTATTCCGTGCTGATGCAACAGCGCGTCCTTCACCGGGTCTCGCCAGTAGCGCTTCAGCGCATGCAGGGCGATTTCGCCATTCGTTACCGGCGGTATTCCGGCCACTCGTGCTGGCCTATCGGACGGCGTCAGGAAGGTCGGGGCGCGAGTAGTGGCCGCCGGTGCGGCGAGAAAGGCGCGGTCGTATGAAAAAAGCCGGGCATCATGCGGCGACTGACCGTCAGCGTCGCGCACGTAGTAGCGTGCGTCGAACGGCTGCAGCGGATGATGGATGCGCCATGGCCGATCGACTTTTTCGTCGTCGGCAACGCCGTGCTGTTCGTCGAGAAACTGTAGAAGCTCGGCCAGCGGTGCGGCGGGGTTACGTGGCTTGCCATCGCGCACGCCCTCGCCAACGTAGCTGATGTGCAGCACGTCGCGTGCGGACATCATCGCTTCGAGAAAAAGATAACGGTCTTCACTGCGCGTATCGCGATCGCCGCGTCGCGGGTGCGCGATGATTTTATTCAGACCGGCATCGTTGCCCGGCCGCGGGAACTCACCCTCGTTCATGCCGAGCAGGCAAACCACCCGAAACGGAATCGAGCGTTGCGGCACCAGTCCGCAGAAGGTCACGCCACCCAGCAGAAACGCCTGACGTTCCGGCACCGCGTCCAATGCGCCACCCATCGCCTCGCGCACCACGCTCCACGGCAGCGGTGTTGTGATGCCTGTTTCGGCGGCCTGGCTGGACAAGTTGGCGGCGAGTCGGCGCAATGTGTCGAGGGCGCTGTTTTCCGCGTCGTCGCGAATGTCTGCGAGAAACAGTGCATCGATTCGTTCGAGCAGCCACTGGCTCCAGCCATCCAGCGAACGCGCCGTGGCAAAGGCCTGGCGAATACCGCGCAACTCCGCAAGCAGTCGATCGATCTGGCCAATGGCTTCGGCCGCGCCGCCGGAAACGCCGTCGAGTGGGAGGATATTGTCGAGTAAAAGGTCGCTCGGCGAATGGCCGTCTGGACGTCCGTCGTTGGTATCGGTATCTGTATCCTGGCCGACAATCAAGCCGGCATACAGCCGATCCAGACCGAACTGCCATGAATTGGCATCGGTTGCCGCGGCGCCGACCTCGGCCTTCATGTCGGCGTCCAGTCCCCACGCAACGTGCGCACGCTGCAGCCAGCGTTCGAGCGCGTCGCGGCTGCTGCGATCGATTGAAAAGCGGCGTGCCACCGCCGGTACGTCGAGAAAATCCAGCACGTCGCTGACGGTGAAACGGCTTTCGGCCAGGTCGAGCATCTGCGAAAAAGCGCTCATCAGCGGATGCGATCGCGCCAGCCCGACGTCGGCCAGATGCCAGGGAATGTGCAGCGGGTCGCTGCGGTACTGCGCCTGCTCGCCAAACACCGCGCCCAAATACGGCGCGTAGGCGCTGATGTCGGGCGCCATCACCACGATATCGCGATGTTCCAGCGTGGCATCGTCGGCAAGGCAGCGCAGCACGGCATTCTTCAGTACCTCCAGCTCACGCAGTCGGGTGTGGCAAGCGTGCACGCGCAGGCTGTCATCGTTGCGCAGGGGCAGCAGCGCTTCATCGAGTGAACTTCCCTGCGCGACGGCTTCGCGCACCGCCTCGCCAACCAGCTCGGGCTGCAGGCAGCGGATGCTGGACTGCAGCTTCGCAAGTAGCGACGTTTCGCCGTCCAGCGGCTCGGCCTCATCCAGCGGATCGCGCTGCTCCTGCGCATTGCACTCGTCCAGCGTGATGCAAAAATCCTGCGCGATGCGGCCCAGCGCCACCAGCAAGGGATGGCCGATTTCGTAATACAACGCGTCCGGATCACCGCGTTGCGCCAGCTGAAATCGTCGCGTGCGCAGGTCGGACCAGTACTCCCGGCACGGGTCGGGGAAATACAAATGCACCGCCTGATGCGCCGCGCAGGCCTGCAGCGCGGCGAGCACGTCGGGCGGCAGGTGACTGATGCCGAACACATGCAGTGGTGCGGCGTGCCGGCCCGGCTGGTTGCGCAACGCCTCAAGCAGCACGCTGCTGCGCTGGGCGCGATGCGGCCTGCCGATAGCCTGTTGCAACTGTCGCCACAACGTCGCCTGCCAGTCGCGGCTGTTTTTGCCGGGGTGTTGTTCCCAGTCCAGAATCCAGTCGGGACGATAAGTCAGATATTGGGTATAAAGCCCGGCGAGATGCTCGGCGAGTTGAAAGCTGCGCCGGGCAGCATCGTCGCCGGTCAGATAGGTACCCAGTTCGGACGAGGCCAGCGTGGGCAACGCCATCAGCAGGCGCCAGCGCAGCAGTTCGTTGCGGTAGGCACCGCCGATCAAACCATTCCCAAGGCAGGATCATGTCCATGTTGGCGGCAATGCCGTGGCCGCCACCGCGCACCGGGCGGTGGGCAAAACGTCCCAGCAGCCAGCGCTTGAGCCCGGGATGCGCCACGACCACCGTTTGCGCCGCCAGCGGATTGGCCGGCCGCTGGGCTTCCAGCTGCAACGCCAGCTGGTCGGCCAGCCGCTCGGTGCGGCTGCCGCGATGCACGATGAGACCGCCAGCGTTTGAATTCATTCCTGCAGCTTGAAGGGTACCGGTCTCATCCATCGATACAGCTTATCAATCCATGTGCCACAGCATGAACCGCAAGTCGGTTTTTTCGATTGACGCGGGATGCGAGGTCTATCGGTGACCCTCCGGCAAAGCACGGGCTTGCCATGCATCGCACAGACTTCCCCCAAGGTTTCAGGCAGGATGAGAGTCAGCAGCGCTTGGAATAACTGCGTGACCAGTCTGGAACGGGCAAGAGGGCACCTCCGAGAGCGCTTTTATCAAAGCGTGGCGGAGACGTTAACCCTGTTGCACGCGCGGTCGGGCGAGGACCGCCGGCTGGTGATGGCCGAGGTTGCCCGAACGCTGACGTCGACGATTGATCTGCCGCTGGTCTGGATAGGACGGCGGGAGGCCAACCAGTCCCGAATCGAGATAGTGGCGGCCGCCGGAACCGCGAAAAGCTATACTTCGAGCCTGAAACTGAGTAGCGATGAGAACGATCCCGGTGGGCAGGGTCCGCTAGGTCGCCTGTATCGGCAGGGCGGGGCGCACAACCTTTCCATTGATGACTCCAGCTTTGCCCCCTGGCACGAGCGCGCTGTGCGGTATGGTTTCGGGTCGCTTATCTCGGCGGTATGTTCGACCCGAGAGGGTGGCCAGATCAGCCTGAGCTTCTATGCCAGCGCGCATGGCCCTTCGTTGAACGCCGAGCTGGTTGAATGGGCCCAGCGACTGGTCAACGAACTGGCGCGTTTCTGGAACGATCACGCGTTACTGGAACGCAATCAGCGCCTGGCGCGCTATCGTGATGCGCAGCGTGCGATTCAACAAACTCTCCTGAATCAGCCCGGTCCCGAGGCGGTTTACAACACGCTGGTGCAGGAACTGGCCGAAGTCGCCGGCGCAGCGGCGGTAGGTGTCCGGTTGGTCAGTGACGCCACGGATGACTTGTCCTGGGCCGCACTCGCCGGCGCCATGTCCGCGGCCATGAGGCGTTTACCGACGCCACAAAAAAATGCATCTGGCCCGCGGGTTGTGCCGCCGGTACAGGCCTACCAGGAAAGGCGCCCGATCATACAGACGCGGCCTGCCAGCCAATTGGACGCCGCGCCTTTATGGCGGGTTCCCGAAATGGCGCACATAACGGCCACCGGATGCTGGCCGCTTTTTGTGAAGTCGGATGACGACCCCACCGCGCAGGCCACGCCGGTGGGTGTCATCGTCATCATCACCGTCGACGAGGACACTTTCGATGTGGAGATGTGCCGGCTGATCGATGAAATCTGTGATGCCGCCGGCGTTGCGCTGGGGCAGCACCATCGGCGTCACGCCCTGGTTCTGGAGCAGCAACGGCAGTCCTATCTTGCGTCGCACGATGCCTTGACCGGTTTGCCAAATCGACGGGCACTCGATAGCCACCTCGAGCACATCCTGGCCAACGCCAGAAGCTCGGGCCATCTGGTCGCGCTGGGCCTGCTGGACCTGGACGATCTCAAACCGATCAACGATCGTCATGGGCATGCCGTCGGTGACCGCGTGCTGATGGAAGTGGCGAATCGACTTCGGGCGAGTCTGCGCCCGGAAGATTACGTCGCCCGTCAGGGTGGCGATGAATTTGTGCTGGTATTTGATCAGCTCAGGCACGAGGACGATCTCGACGCCCTGCTGGACCGCGTCGGGAGCACGCTGCAGGCGCCGATCGTCTTCGATGAGAGAATCTTCCACCTGTCGGCCAGCCTGGGTATGGCGATTTTCCCCGCGCATACCGATGCCGGCGCTGCGCAGCTGGTAAGGCTTGCCGACCAGGCCATGTACCGGGTCAAGATCAACAAGAGAAATCGGCCCCGCTGGTGGTCGCTATCGTCACCGACAGACGGCGCTTCCTTCCTGAGTGCCGACGTGGACGGCAAGACGATCGCTCCTTATGGCGAGCTCGCTGCGAGAATACTCACGCAGGGATTTCGCTCGCTGGACATGGACCTCGCCCCGGCGATGGAAAGCTATTTCAAGGGCTTGTGGTCACACGAGGGAACCTCGAAAGCGCTCGCCGAACTGCCGCCCGACGGTGTGGATGCTTTCAAGCAACGACGAAAGGTACATGCGCAAAAGCTTTTTCTACCCGAGCTTACCTTGCAGGAGCACCACAACTACGCCATCAAGGCAGGCCGCGACTTTGCCGCGTCGGGGGTGGAGGAGGTGTGGCTGCTTGAATCGATGGAGATGCTGCGTGACTCCCTGATAAGCACGCTGGAGCGCGGCGTGGAACATGATCAGCGACCGCTGAACATCGTGCTTCAGCGTCTCTCCATGGAGCAGCGATGGGAGCTGGAGAGCATGCGTGCGTTGCAGCGTCGGCGCGTTGCGGTACTGGCCGAGCTCAACATCCTGGCCTGGTCAGCCGGCACCTATCTGGATCTGATCAACGGTGTGGTGAGAATACTGTCGGCGCATGATGAAATCATTTCCTGTGCCGTCAGCCGTCCAGACGCTACCGGGCAGATGATTTTCGAAGCGGCTGACGGCGGCGCGTTCACCGATTATCTGCGTGTCTCCGGCGGGAATCAGGCGCCGATTTACAACATCGGTCTGGGAACCACAGAAAATGGCGCGCCGAGCATCCGCGCGTGGCTGCAGGCCAGCACGCAACGCTGCGTCCATTACGGCACGGACAGCACGGTGATTTGCTGGCGCGAACAGGCAGCGTCTCTTGGCATCCTGTCTTCCGTTGCGATGCCACTGTGCCCGTCGCCGCGCACGCCGGTGGCGGTTCTCTGCCTTTACAGCGGTTATGTCGGGGGTTTTCGCAGCGAGGATCAGCAGGCGTTTGTCGAGCAGATCAAGAACGTGCTGGATCTGGCGCTTTCGAGAATTACGCCGCCACGCACTGGCACCGAGCTGCTGCCGTTTTTCGTGCGCGAACGCTGGCGCACCATGGTCGCCACCGATGCGGTGCAGATGTACTACCAGCCTGTCGTGCGGCTGTCGGATGGTTGCGCTACCGAACTCGAAGCGTTGGCGCGGTTAAAGGATATTGATGGCGAGATACTGGCGCCGATGCGCTTTTTGCCGGTGCTGGGTGCGGACGAGTTTGTGCAGCTCTTCCGGCAGGGCCTGATCCAGGCGCTGGCCTGCCGCCGCGAACTCGTCGAAGCAGGTCATACGCTGGACATGTCGATCAACGTGCCGGCCGCCGCGGTGGAAGATTCACGTTATGTCGAAACGGCGGCGGCCGTGCTGGCATCCAGCGACTGCCCGCCGTCGGCGATATTGCTGGAAATTCTGGAGTCGCCAATTCATTCGGCCGAGTCGGCGCCCGTCGCCCTGGCCGGCATGCAGGCCTTGAAGGCCTTGGGCGTGCGCCTGGCCGAGGACGATCTCGGTGCTGGCTACAGCTCGCTCATTCGCTTGCGCCAATGGCCGTTTGACCGCGTCAAGATCGATCAGGCGCACGTGCTGCAGGTGGTGGATGATCCGCTGCGCACGCTGCGCTTCATTCGCCAGCTGATCCGCCTCGGCCACGATCTCGGTCTGGAAGTGGTGGTGGAGGGGCTGGAGACGCAGGGGCTGGTGGAAGCCGCGATGATTTTGGGAGCAGACCTGGGGCAGGGCTATGCGCTGGCCCGACCCATGCCGGCCGATCAGCTGCCGAACTGGCTTGCCCGCTTTCACTCAAAGGTGGACGCGAGTCACCCGTTGACGGCACTGGGCGCATTGGCGGCGGCATTGTTCTGGGAAGAGCGCCTGATGACCTTGCCGGCTTCGCCGATCTATTGGGAGCCTTTCGCCAGCGCGACCTGCGCGCCCGGCAGCTATCTGGCGCAGGTCAACGCCATGGAGGCCGACCTGAGCAGCACGCACGCCGCCATGCATACGGCCGCTTGCAATGGCCCGCTGGACCCGACATACCGCGAACTGCGAACGACGTTCATGGCGAAACTGATCGAGCAGGTGCGCCACGAGGAGCGCCGCATTCTGGTGGCTGCCGCGCCGGCAGCGACCTGATATTTGCCCTGTGGGACAATGCCTGCGCCCCCAACAAAACCAAGCCAGCTACGTCATGACCGTTTCCAAAGACGCGTTTCAACGATTTCAGGAAGAGCTTGCCGCGCTCGACGCAAAAAAAACGTCGCCCGTGAAAACGACAGCCGCCAACCGACTCGATCACGCCAAAGCGGAATTTCTCCAGCTGCGCAAACGCTATGGCCTGACGGTGGCCGACGCCGTGACGTTTTTCCCGGAAGAAGAAGGCATCGCCTACCTGCAGGAACTTATCGCCGCCAATGCGGCCAAGCCAATAAAACGCAAGAAGATTTGATCAGATTGTCTCAATGACCGGGTGCACGCGTCGCGGCCGGTTCTGGGCTGAGTTACTTGCCAGCCCCAAAAGAATAAAGCCATCACTAGGATGGCTTTAGACCGGTATTTGAGTGGTGGGCGATGCAAGGATCGAACTTGCGACACCTGCCGTGTGAAGGCAGTGCTCTACCGCTGAGCTAATCGCCCGCCGAGAGCGCGCAAATATACGGGGAGAGCAGCGCCGGGTCAATGTTTGTTGCGCCAGCGCGGAAGTTTTGTGGCCGCGGCAGCGCGAGCGCGCGATTGGTAAGCTTCCGGACGGCCCTGGGTTGGTAGACTGCCGCGCTTGACTGACGAGGCGCCGCCGATGGAATTCCTGCAGCACGAGTTCAACCACATTGTCGCGGCGCTGCACGGCTTTGAAATCACGCCGTGGAAGCTGGTCGGCCTGATCGGGTCGCTGATGTTCACCAGCCGCTGGTTTGTGCAGATGTATTACACGCGCAAGCTGAAGCGTGTGGTGATGCCGCTGTCGTTCTGGTGGCTGTCGGTGATTGGCAGCGCGCTGCTGTTGAGCTATTTCATCGTCGGCAAGAACGACTCGGTCGGCATTCTTTCCAATTTCTTTCCGGCCTTCGTGTCCATCTACAACCTCGTCGTGCATATGCGCGAGGTCAAGCGTCGCGGCGTGGTCGAAAGCGAAGTCTGATCGTTATCAAACTCCGCTTTCGACGGAATTACTCGACCTCGTAGCCGAGATAGGGTGCCAGCCAGCGTTCGGCCACGTCACGCGACCAGCCCTTGCGTTTGGCATAGTCCTCGACCTGGTCGCGGCTGAGCTTGCCGACCACGAAGTACTGGCTCTGCGGGTGCGAAAAGTACCAGCCGGAGACGGCCGCCGTCGGATGCATGGCGAAGCTTTCGGTCAGCGCGATGGTGGTGTGTTCGGTCGCGTTGAGCAGTTCGAACAGCGTGGCCTTTTCCGAATGCTCGGGGCAGGCCGGGTAGCCGGGGGCGGGGCGGATGCCGCGGTATTTTTCGGCGATCAGATCGTCGTTGGCCAGGGTCTCGTCGGGCTGGTAGCCCCAGAACTCCTTGCGCACGCGCTCATGCAGCCGCTCGGCGAAGGCTTCGGCCAGGCGATCGGCCAGCGCCTTGAGCATGATCGACGAGTAGTCGTCATGGTCGGCCTCAAACCGGGCGACGTGCGGCTCGATGCCGATGCCGGTGGTGACAGCAAAGCCGCCGACCCAATCCTTTATGCCAGCGTCCTTGGGTGCCACGAAATCGGCGAGGCAGAAATCCGGGCGGTCGGCCGGCTTCTCCACCTGCTGACGCAGATGCCGCAGCGTGGCGAGGGGTTTGGCCTTCGGCGCGGCGTCGACCGCGTGCACTTCGATGTCGTCACCGATATTGGCTGCCGGCCAGAAGCCGATCACGCCCTTGGCGGTGAGCCAGCGCTCGGCGATCAGCGTATCGAGCATGCGGTTGGCGTCGGCGTAGAGCTCGCGCGCCTGCGCGCCGACGACGTCGTCATCGAGGATGGCGGGGAATTTGCCGGCCAGCTCCCAGGCGTTGAAGAACGGCAGCCAGTCGATGTACTGGCGCAGCTCGGCCAGGTCGTAATCGTCGAACACGGTGATGCCCGGCGTCTTCGGTACGGGCGGCTCGTACGCCTGCCAGTCGCACGTGAAGCGCTGCGCGCGCGCTTTGGCCAGCGGCACCAGCTGCTTGCCGGGACCGCGATCCTTGTGCCGCTCGCGCACGTCGGCGTATTCGAGGCGGATCTTGGCGATGAACTCCTCGACCAAATCCTTGCTCACCAGCGACTGCGCCACGCCGACCGCGCGCGAGGCGTCCTTCACCCACACGGTAGGCGATTTGTAGTGCGGCTCGATCTTCAGCGCCGTGTGCGCACGTGAAGTGGTCGCGCCGCCGATCATCAGCGGGATATGGAAGTTTTGCCGCTGCATTTCGCGCGCGACCTGGCTCATTTCTTCCAGCGACGGCGTGATCAGTCCGGACAGGCCGATGATGTCGGCGTTCTCGGCGATGGCCGCTTCCAGAATTTTCTGTGCCGGCACCATCACGCCGAGATCGATCACCTCGAAATTGTTGCAGCGGAGCACCACGGCGACGATGTTCTTGCCGATGTCATGCACGTCACCCTTGACCGTGGCCATGATGATCTTGCCGTTGTTCTTGCCCATGTCGCCGGTGCGCAGCTTTTCTTCTTCGATGTACGGCAGCAGATAGGCGACGGCTTTTTTCATGACGCGGGCGGACTTCACCACCTGCGGCAGAAACATCTTGCCGGCGCCGAACAGGTCGCCGACCACGTTCATGCCGTCCATCAGCGGGCCTTCGATCACGTCGAGCGGGCGCGAGGACAGCTGGCGCGCTTCTTCGGTGTCTTCGACCACGTATTGGTCAATGCCGTGGACCAGCGCGTGGCTGAGCCGCTCGCGTACGGGAATCTCGCGCCAGGCGATCGTTTCGACCGCGGCCTCGCCCTTTTTCTTGCGGAAATTGTCGGCGATCTCGAGCAGACGCTCGGTGGAATCCTCGCGGCGGTTAAGCACCACATCCTCGACCCGCTCACGCAGCTCGGGATCGAGATCGTCGTAGATCGCCAGCGAGCCGGCGTTGACGATGCCCATGTCCATGCCGGCCTTGATGGCGTGGTACAGGAACACCGAGTGGATCGCTTCGCGCACGGTGTCGTTGCCGCGGAACGAGAACGACACGTTGGAGACGCCGCCGGAGATATGGCAGTCGGGAAAGCGCTTTTTCAGCTCGCGCGTGGCTTCGATGAAATCCACCGCGTAATTGTTGTGCTCCTCGATGCCGGTGGCCACGGCAAAGATGTTCGGATCAAAGATGATGTCTTCCGGCGGAAAGTCGAGTTCGCGCGTCAGCAGCTCGTACGCGCGCGAACAAATCTCGACCTTGCGCGCGCAGGTGTCGGCCTGACCCTGTTCGTCGAACGCCATCACCACGGCGGCGGCGCCGTACTGCTGCACCTTGCGCGCGTACTCGAGAAACTGCGCCTCGCCTTCCTTCATCGAGATCGAGTTGACGATGCCCTTGCCCTGCAGGCAGCGCAGGCCGGCCTCGATCACCGTCCACTTGGACGAGTCGATCATGAAGGGCACGCGCGCGATGTCGGGTTCGGAGGAGATCAGATTGACGAAGCGCGTCATCGCTGCTTCGGAATCGATCAGCCCCTCGTCCATGTTGATATCGATGATCTGCGCGCCGTTCTCGACCTGTTGGCGCGCCACGTCGATCGCCTCGTCGTAGCGTTCTTCCTTGATCAGCTTTTTGAACTGCGCGGAGCCGGTGACGTTGGTGCGCTCGCCGACGTTGACGAACAGCAGCTCGGGCGTGAGGACCAGCGGTTCAAGGCCGGACAGGCGGGTGTATCGCCTCACTTACGCGGCCTCCGCTTGCGTGGCGGACGGAATCACGCGCGGCGCGCAGTCGCGTACGGCTTCGGCAATCGCCTTGATGTGCGCCGGCGTGGTGCCGCAACAGCCGCCGACCAGGTTGAGCAGGCCATCGCGCGCAAATCCACCGATCACGCCAGCCATGTGCTCGGGCGATTCGTCGTACTCGCCGAAGGCGTTCGGCAGGCCGGCGTTCGGGTGCGTGCTGACGAAACTCTGCGCGATGCTGGAGAGCGTCTGCACGTGCGGACGCAGATCTTCCGCGCCGAGTGCGCAGTTAAAGCCTACCGACAGCGGCCGCGCATGCGCGACGGAGTAATAGAACGCTTCGGCCGTCTGTCCGGACAGGGTGCGGCCGGAGCGGTCGGTGATGGTGCCGGAAATCATTACGGG
>Ga0302302_1001000_pt1 | contig 17134 bp, 9 predicted proteins | sample III_Palsa_E1_3_FD_198766 | JGI IMG/M metagenome (GOLD analysis project Ga0302302, IMG submission 198766) | Peat permafrost microbial communities from Stordalen Mire near Abisko, Sweden - III_Palsa_E1_3 | ecosystem: Environmental > Terrestrial > Soil > Palsa > Peat permafrost | place: Sweden...
TATCCGATACATCAGGCTTCGTAAAGCCGGGCAACTGATGATAGAAAGCGATATGCAAATCAGGGAAATTGCCTTCAAAGTCGGCTTCAATGATCAAAAGCACTTTAGGGAACAGTTTCAGAAGCTGTTTGAGATGAACCCTTCAGCTTTCGTAAAAAAATACAAAAACTCTTTTGTAAATAACAGAACAGCAAACAGAGTCGGGCAAATCATACGGAAATAGATAGCACCCCGTTCAATCTCAACTTATCAATAACCCACCGTTATTTGGCTAACCAGCCCCCTTCGATATTGATCTTTTCCATGTAATATTGTGTTATATATTTACAAGAAACGACTCCGAAATTCAGATAATCCATCTAAGTTTTATTGTATAATTAATTCTATGCTTAACATTTCAATGAAAAGGCTTTTTCTTACCTTAATATTATTTTGTTGCTTCGAATTCGCATATCCGCAGGTAACGAGACATGTTATTAATTTTAATGATAATTGGGAAATTTTCCGACTGGACACCGCTAAAAAACTTAAAAATGTGCTCTCTATCAGGAATAGTACATCTTTTTCGTCACAGTTTAATCAGCAGGTTTTAACTGCAAAAAATGAACCGGCAGATAGTTCAGTTACGCGGGAAGTGAAGGCAGCGTTAATCGGGTTCAGTATTGAATATCCGAAAATAAGTTCATCGCCATGGCAAAAAATATCGCTTCCACATCCTGCAAGATATGAACAAGAGGAAAATCCCGGTGTAAATCAATTCACAGGGGTTTGTTATTACCGGAAGCAATTTTTTATTCCGAAGAGCTACGGTGTAAAGCACATTAGTTTACGTTTTGAAGGGGTGATGCAAACAGCTGCGATTTGGATAAATGGGAAATTTGTAAGCTATCATGCGGGCGGATACTTGCCATTTATTGTTGACCTGGATAATAACTTGAATTATGGGGGATCAAACGAAATCATTGTCAGGCTGGACAATCGGGACAATGCTAATTTGCCACCCGGAAAGGCTTTAGCCGAGCTTGGGTTTTTGTATTGGAGCGGAATCTATCGTAATGTTTCTTTAACCGAGACGAGTCCGGTCTATATTACAGATGCAAACAATGCTAATACTGTCGCCGGAGGCGGTGTTTTTGTCCGACCCGAAAATATTTCTGCTAAAAGCGCTGATGTATTTATCAAAACACAAATATTCAATAATACTGATGGTTGTAAGCAACTGGTCGTGAAGCAAATATTGTTCGATGGAAAAAATAAAATTATTGATTCATCACAAAGTTCTGTTAGTGCTCATGCTGCTGCGGAGGTTAATGCGAAAATTTGCGTTTTAAACCCGAGGCTTTGGAGTCCTGATGATCCTCATTTATATAATTTATCAACCCAGGTTTGGAGTGCAGGAAAATTGTTGGATAACATTACCCAAAAGATAGGTATCAGAAAATTATCTTTTACCAGATCAGAGGGATTTAAACTCAACGACATGCCATTAAAAATAGTGGGTACCAACAGGCATCAGGATTGCCCTTTTGTCGGAAACGCATTGTCTGATGAGATGCAATACAGGGATTTAAAAAGGATCAAAGAAGCCGGTTTTAATTTTGTCCGCTTATCGCATTACCCACAAGCACCTGCCGTTTACCAATATTGTGATTCGATAGGACTTATGTTGGGCGATCCAATCCCTGGCTGGCAATTTTTCAACCAAAGCGCCATTTTTAAATACCGGGTATTTTCGGATATCAGAGAAATGATACGCCGGGACAGAAATCACCCTTCAGTGATCATGTGGGAGGTAAGCTTAAATGAAACTTATCCGGCAGATAGCTTTAGAGTAAAGTCTGCCGAGGTGGCTCATGAAGAATATCCGGGAATCAATTTCTTTACCGCAGGGGATACTTATGGAGCAAAAATAACGGCTTGGGATATTCCTTATAACAGTTGGCAAGACCCATTTGGAAGGCCACAGAACGTACAACCGGATAAACCGGGCTTTGTACGGGAATATGGTGATTATGAATTTGGAGGCTCGTCATCAACAACACGTACCAACCGAAGCAAAGGGGAAAAAGCACTACTACAAAATGCCTGGAACTTTCAGTGGGAGCATAATCTCCTGATGGGGCCAAAATATTATCCATGGACAATTGGAGATGCATCATGGGCATTTTTTGATGGCTTTGAAAGTTTTACGAAAGGGACTTCAGATTGGGGGATTATGGATATTTTCAGGGTGCCAAAATTTAGTTACTATTTTTTTAAGAGTCAGTTGGATCCATACAAGAAAATTTTCGGAGCCAATAATAAACCTATGGTTTATATAGCCAACTGGTGGACTCCAACTTCTCACTCTCAAAAAGTTATCATTTATGCTAACTGCGATGAAGTAGCAATTTATATAAATGGAAAACTTATAAAAAAGCAACTTCCAGATGCCGGTCCGGATACTGATTATGGAGATTACGACAAAGGTGGCAATAGCTTTGACGGGGGGGATGGTAAAAATTTAAATCACCCGCCTTTTACATTTAACAACGTAAGATGGCAGCCGGGGACATTGAAAGCGGTTGGATTTATCAAGGGTAGGGCAGTTGCTCAAGGGCTGGTTAATTCTCCATTAAGCCCCAACAGGATAACGTTATCAGCAGACACAGTAGGTATTCCATTAACAGCTAACGGAGTAGATGCCATTTTTGTACATGCCGGTTTAGTTGATCAAAATGGCACTGTGATGTGCCTGGATAATCAGTCGTTAATAACTTTTAATATAAGCGGTCCCGGAATAATTATAGGCCCAGAGATAATCAAGACCCGCGGCGGAATTGCAACAGTTTTGGTTCGGGCAAACAGCACCCCGGGAAAAATCGTTTTGACTGCTTCCAGCAAGGGAATGGCTAAGAAATATTTAATAATAAACAGCAAATAGATCATACCACGTTTCCCAAACACTGGTAAAACTGCTGTGTATGTTTTTTTTAAGATTGATTTTAATATTACCTCGGCCTTCCGTAAACTACGTATTAGGAAGATATATATAATTATCCGGCCGGAATTTGAGTAATTATACAAATGATCGATCAAAACACTTTTGTGGCAGCTTCAGAAGCTATTCGAAATAGCACCTTTAGCTTTCGTTATTAATGCAAAAAATCTTTTACCAACAATCAAATAGTCGGTAAAATCTGGTAAATGGTATGAAATAATTAGCAATACCTGCATCTGTCTTCACTTTATAGCAATAACCCACCTTTATCTGGCTATTTACCCCCCCTTCGTATTAGTCTTTTCCATGCAGTTTTGTCTTATCGCACAAAACTAATTCATAGCCAATTTGGATTGGTAATAGCTGTAAATCAGTGCTATAACAACACTTCATTCACTTTTATACAAAGTGTAATGATTAAAAAGAATAACTAACAAACTAAATAACAAACTAATCAAACACTCATGAGCAAATTCTACAAAAAGGAATTTTATTTAACATGCCTGCTATTGCTATTTTCAGCAATAGGTTTCGCCCAGGTAACAGTTACCGGGCTTGTAAAAGGGGCAGACGATGGCCAACCTCTACCCGGAGCATCGGTAACATTAAAAGGCACCGGCACCGGTACTGTGACCGACGTTAATGGGCATTATATGATCCATGCGGCTAAAGGCGAGGTTTTAGTGTTTTCATTTGTCGGCTATGTGACACAGGAAATTACTGTTGACGATGAATCCAAAATCAATGCAACACTTTCTTCAAATTCGAAAGGATTAAACGATGTAGTGGTCGTTGGTTATGGCACCCAGAAGAAGGAGAACCTTACGGGCGCTGTGTCGGTTGTTGGCGCTAAGCAATTAGAAGACCGCCCTGTAACCGGCGTTATTAACGCCATGGAAGGTACGGTTCCCGGCCTTACTATTATATCCAATAGCGGCCAGCCTGGTATGGACGCCGGCAATATTAATATCAGGGGGCAATCGCTAAATAATACTTCAGCGTTGGTCGTCATCGATGGTGTTATTTCAAGTACCGGTGATATGAATGCTATTAACGCTGACGATATTGATAATATTTCCGTATTAAAAGATGCCGCGTCGGCATCTATCTACGGAAATAGAGCTGCAGGTGGTGTTATAGTAATAACCACAAAAAAAGGTAAAAAAGGTACAGCTCAAATTACTTACAGCGATTACTTTGGCATCAACAAACCGGTAGCATTGCCGGATTATGTACCGTCATGGGAGGCGGCTACAATGTATGATGAAGCCAGGGTTAATGAAGGACAGAGCCCGGTTTATACAGCTGCTCAAATACAAACCTTCAAAAATGGGTCTGACCCCATTAACTATCCGAATACAGATTGGCTAAAATATTTGTACAGTGGTAACGGATTTCAACAAAATCATTATGTAGGTGTTAACGGAGGCAGCGATAAAACAACTTACGCGCTTTCTCTTGGCTATTTTGATGAAAATGGTATAACTCCAAAAACCAATACGCAACGTTATACGGCGCGATTAAATCTTAACAGCCAGATAAAAGATAACTTATCTGTATTCGGTTATCTGTCTTATACTTACCAGCCGCTAACACAGCCTCAAAGTTCATTATCTGCAGACCAAAGTTTTAGTCAGGTAATTCGTCAGTTTAATAGGATATCACCAATTATCCCCGCCTACTATCCGAATGGCGATTACGGACATATATCGGACGGTAGCCCTTTAGCATGGCTTAACTCTCCTTCATATGATAATCAAAACGCGTATAATTTTCAGGGAACCACAGGCGCCGATTGGGAAATAATTAGAGGGCTACATTTTAAGCCATCATTTAATTACAAGTTTAATACCAATCAAAGCAATAATTTTGTTTCATCTATCCAATATTATAATCCTGACGGTACTACTAGCGGGGTGGCAAATATCGCTAATGCTACGGATAGCTATGCAAGTCATACCTATGTTTCGCCACAGGCATTATTAGAGTATGGAACAAAAATAGGTAATAACAACATTAAAGTATTAGCCGGTGCATCACAAGAGTATGATGGCTATTATAATTTGTCGGGTTACAGGCAAGGTTTTTTAAATAACTCCTTGAGTGATTTGAACGTAGCCCCAACCACAGGAGAAACATCAAGTAACGATACTTATAATGACGCGACACGATCCGTTTTTGGCAGGGTTAATTATGATTACAAGGGTAAATACCTTTTAGAGGGTGATATTAGAGACGACGGTTCGTCACGTTTTGCATCAGGACATCAGTGGGGTGTTTTCCCTGGTGTATCTGCAGGTTGGAGAGTGTCTGAAGAGGGATTTTTTAGTAGCTTGTTATCTGCCGTATCAAATTTAAAACTGCGCGCATCATGGGGTAAGTTAGGAAATCAAAATCTTGTAGTCGTAAATAACAACATTGACGCTGCGTACTATCCTGATGTTGCAACCGTAAGCCCAGGTTTAAATTATCCTTTCGGAGGTAACATTGTTGGTGGCGTAGCCCCAACATCCGGTGTTGATCCCTATATAACCTGGGAAACAACAACTCAAACCGATGTTGGGTTAGATGCTGACTTTTTAAAAGTATTCAGTTTTACAGCAGATTATTTTTATAAAAAGACAAGTGATGTTTTATATCAATCAGTGCTATCTCAAACTTATGGTTTAACTCCGCCATATATAAACGGTTCAACTTATCAAAATTCCGGTTGGGAGCTTGCCTTAACTTATCATGATAAGGCCGGTGATTTTCACTGGAGTGTTACCGGTAACGCTGCATTTGTAGCAAATAAAGTATTACAACTGGGAGATACAAATGCACCGCAAATAAGTAATGGTTATATAACCGAAGTTGGACAGCCACAAGGTTCTTTTTACGGTTATGTTGCTCAAGGCTTGTTTCAAAACGAAGCGCAGGTTAAAGCGCATGCGGACCAATCTGGTATAAGCCCCAATACCGGTCCCGGCGATATTATCTATAAGGACCTTAATGGCGATGGTAAGATAGATGCGAATGACCGGACTGTGTTAGGCTCAAACTTTCCTAAGGTTACTTTTGGCTTAAATGTGAATGTGAACTGGAAACAATTTGACCTTTCAGCCTTTTTCCAGGGTGCAGCAGATGTTCAAAATTATATACAAGGAATAGAGTTAGGTGAAAATGGCATTGCCACCGGTAAGCCTACAACGGCTATGCTAAACAGCTGGACGCCAAGCAATCCAAATGCCACCTTTCCGCGTTTATGGTTAAACTATACTCAAAATGATCCGGCTGATAACGTTTCCTCCTACTGGGTTAGAAATGCAAGCTATGTACGCTTAAAGAATGCGCAACTTGGCTATACACTGCCTGCTGCCTGGGCAAAAAATATAGGTGTTAAAAGGCTAAGAATTTATTATAGCGGCCAAAATATCCTAACATTTACCAGCTTTTATAAATGGGTAGATCCGGAAGCACCGGCAGGTGAAAGCGGATATGATTTCCCGCAGGTAAAAACCAATTCTTTAGGCTTAAATGTAACTTTTTAAGACTTTCAAAAAATAAAAATCATGAAAAAGATACTTATACTCAATATATTAATTATATCATTGCTATTTACGGCCTGCAAAAAGGACTTTTTAAACAGGGTACCACAGGATGCATATACTAATGCAAGCTTGTGGACTGATGCAAACGATGCGACTGCTGCGCTTGCGGGTGTATATAACGGCCAGGGCTGGAGCTATTCTGATAATGGAAATGGATGGGCGGATGCCACATGGATTGTTTATTTGGATTGTGCATCCGATAATGCCTATAGTCAGTACCCGTGGGAAGGTTTCCAGGGTTATGGTAACGGTACGGCTACTCCTGCATCAGTAGGCGTAACAAATGCCTCAGCTTATAATTATACCGCTATTACCAGGTGTAATTTCTTTTTAGCCAATATTGGCGCCACGCCTATGGATGCTACGCTAAAGGCAAATATGATAGCACAGGTAAGATTTATACGGGCTTTTGAATATTCTATAATGACCCAGCTTTATGGTGATGTTCCACTGGTTACTACTGTACTTACTCCTGCACAGTCTCTTGCCAGCGTTAGAGCTCCAAAAGCAGATGTTGTAAAATTTATCCTAAGCGAACTCGCAGCGGCAGCTCCGGATTTGACGGTGGCTAATAATTCGGGTGATGGCCATATTACTCAGGGTGCTGCACTTGCCTTAAAAGCAAGGGTTGAACTTTATAATGCCGACTATGCCGACTGTATAACCGATTGCCAGGCGGTAATGAAACTGGGTTATGCGTTGTATCCGAGTTATACAGACCTATTCCGGATGGTGTCTCAAAACAATAATCCCGAAATAATAGCATCAGCCCAATACGTTGAAAATCCGTCAGCTAACTCAAATGGCGTTTTAGGGGTAATGCCGTCAAATTCCTCGGGCGGATGGTCATCTATTGATCCTCTTCAGAGTCTTGTTGATGCTTATGAAATGGCTAACGGTAAACCAATAACAGATCCTACGTCCGGTTACGATCCGACGAACCCTTATGCAAACCGGGACCCTCGCCTGGCTGCAACAATTTTATATCCCGGCGAGCCCTTTTATCAAGCAAGTGGCGCGGTTGGCGTATTATCAAAATCGGTTACTTATTATGATCCATTGGATGCTTCGTCTCCGGATTATTACGCAAGTGGTAATAATACATCGCCAACAGGCTATGTGGTCAAAAAATATACATCAAACCTGAGCGATTTTGATAATCTGTTCCAGAGCGGATTAAATATGACTGTTATTCGTTATGCCGAAGTTCTGTTGACTGATGCGGAAGCTAAAATAGAATCGGGCAAAATAGACGGTACCGTTTACAGTGATATTAACGCGGTAAGGAACAGAGCAGGTATGCCATCTGTTAATCAATCGGTGTACAGCGATCAAACAAGTTTACGTGCGCTGGTACGAAACGAACGCCGGGTGGAATTTGCTTTTGAGGGTTTGCGCTTTTTTGATATCCAACGCTGGCAAATTGGTACGCAGGTAATGACAGGACCTGTTTATGGCGCTAAAACTGGCACCGTTGACGCAACCACCGGTAAGTATACCATAACCGGCGCTGCCTTACAAGCTGAAACACGAGTATTCGCTACAAAAAATTATTTGTGGCCAATACCGCAGACTGAAAGAGATATTGATAAACAAATTACCCAAAATACAGGATATTAGTAATTCAAATAGATCAGATCAAATACCTTCTTAAAATTAGTCAATGAAGATTTTATCAATATTTATACCATTTATGATCCTGGTTTCAGGGTTAAAAGCTCAAGCGCCAAAAAGAAACAATAAAATTTTCTGGACGGAAACATTTACGACAGATAAGTTGCCCGATGGCTGGAAAAACGTGGATATGAGCAACACAAACAGTGTAGCATGGATAGTGACCGATCAGCCTTATCCTGGTTCGTATCAGTACCAGCAGCAGGCACCACCTATTGCTTCCAAAAGCCGGGGATATTACCTGCAGTTTCAGCCTGGTTATATGGTGGATGAAGACCAGCCGAGCTGGGCAAAGAAAAAGCAATACCCAGATGCTTGGGTACAAAGCGGAGCCATTAATTGTTCGGCACGGGCGTCTGTTATTCTTCGCTTTCAGCAAACCTTTCGATACAATGATTTTAATGCGGCGCCGGGTGCTGGCTTATACGTTGGTGTTAGTACCGATGGTAGCCATTGGACGGATTTTGATGTGAAAAAAAATATGCCAGCGGCAACGGATATGTTTGATCCCATTAACCAGGAAGTAAATATCAGTAAAGTTGCAGCGAATCAGTCGAAGGTTTATATCCGCTTTTACTGGAAAGGCTATTACAGCTGGTATTGGATGATTGATGATATTGAATTGAGCGAAGCTTATACACATGACCTGAGCCTGACAAGAGTTACCTCCAACACCGAAAAAAATAATGTTTTCGGCAAGCAGGATAAGCTAAGTGTAATGGTCAAAAATAACGGCTCGCAAGTGGTTGATAAGGATATAAAAGTTACCTGCGTTTTGGATAATTCCTGCACTTTAACGGCTATAGTACCGGCTGGCACAAAACCACTATTACCAGGCGACGAATACAATGTAGTTTTCCCGTCAACGGATCTGTCTAGCAGGTCGTCACATACTGTAAAATTCACGCTTGATTATTCGCAGGATGAATTTGCCGGAAACAATACCCTATCGCTTAAAATGAGCGCAAAGCAAGCTTTTGTAGGCGATTTAACCTCATTTAAACAGGTGAAAAACGAAACTGACATCGCCGCCAGTCAGAATAAATTCAAGGTGATTTTTTATAGTAATGATATCTTCAGGATATGGATGGCACCAGATGGCGAGTTTACCAACCCCGCGGGCAATGATATTGTGGAAAGCTACGCGATAAACAATCCAACTATTACCTCAACAGATAAAGGCGCTTATTATCAAATTAAAAGCAAAAGTTGTGTGCTCAGGGTGTACAAAAAGCCGCTTAAATTCGCTATGTACGATGAAACGGATACCAAGTTGATATGGGCTGAGACTAAACCCATCAGTTATGGCGATAAAACGGAACAAACACTAACCCGACAAACGAATGAGTATTTCTATGGTGGTGGCATGCAGAACGGCTATTTCTCACATCGCGGCACGACTTTACTTATTGAAAAAGGAAATGGTTGGGATAATGGCGGCAGGCCAAACCCTGCTCCTTTCTATATGTCGACTGCAGGCTATGGCGCATTCCGCAATACCTTCGACGTTGGAAAATACGCGTTTACCGATACCCTTAAACTATCACATAACGAGAACAGGTTTGACTGCTTCTATTTTTATGGGCCATCGTTAAAGCAAATCCTTAATGGCTATACCAAAACTACAGGCCGCCCATTTCTGATGCCGCGTTGGGCCTTGAGTATGGGCGATGCTAATTGCTACAACCGTGGTATTGGTGGCTATGCTACCAAAAACTATACCGGTAGCGGGATTAGTGGCACGACGCCAGATGTAATTCAGTTGGTGGCCGACCAATATATAAAGAACGATATGCCGCGCGGCTGGATTTTACCAAATGATGGCTATGGCTGTGGCTATGTAAAACTTGATTCCACAGTGATTGAACTGCATAAACGGGGATTTTATACCGGTTTGTGGACGGAAAATGGGGTTGACCGGATAGCAAAAGAAGTAGGTACCTATGGCACCCGTTTATGCAAGCTGGATGTGGCCTGGGTTGGCCCGGGTTATAAGTTTGCGTTGGACGCTTGTAAATCGGCCTATAACGGGATCGAAAATAATAGTAACGAGCGTGGTTTCGTTTGGAGCGTTATGGGCTGGGCTGGCACTCAAAAGTATTCTACTGTGTGGTCGGGCGATCAAACCGGAAATTGGGAATATATTCGTTTTCATATTCCGACAGTGATAGGTGCAGGTTTATCGGCACAAAATGCCGCTACAGGTGACGTTGACGGTATTTTTGGAGGCAGCGATTCCACCTATGTGCGCGATCTGCAATGGAAATGCTTTACACCTGTTTTTATGGTGATGAGCGGGTGGGCTAAAAAGAATAAACAGCCTTACGTGTATGGCGAGCCTTATACTTCTATCAACCGAAAATACCTTGACCTTAAAATGCGTTTAACACCTTACATGTACACGTATTGCGCGCAGGCGCACGAAACAGGTGTACCTACCACCAGGGCTATGGTACTGGAATATCCTGAGGATAACAATACTAAGGGAACAAAAACTCAATACCAGTTTATGAACGGCGAATGGCTGCTGATAGCCCCAGTTTATAAAAGCGAGGCCAAGCGCGATAGTATTTACCTGCCCAAAGGCACCTGGTATGATTACTGGAACGGACGGGCTTACAGTGGCAGTGTCTGGATAAACAACTATCCCGCCCCGCTAGACAAGCTACCGGTTTTTGTAAAGGCAGGAGCGATTATTCCGATGTATCCTCAAATGGAGTATGACAGGCAAAGGAAAGCGGATAGCCTGACACTGGACATTTATCCTTACAAAAGTTCGTCGTTTGATTTATATGAAGATGATGGCATTTCCCATGATTATCGCAAAGGAGGATTTGCTAAAACCCTAATAAGCGTGCGGGCTGATAAAAATACACAGATAAGCATACAGGCAGCGGAAGGTAATTACACAGGCAAATATTTAAAACGGGTTTACTTGCTAAATATCCATCAAGCTGCGAGGCCTGAAAAAGTTATAGTCGCTGGTGAGGAATTGGTAGTTTATACATCAGGAAACCAGTTCAACAAGGCAAAAGCAGGTTGTTATTTCGATGCCGATGAAAAAAGTGGAACGTTGCATATTAAGACCGATTATCTGGCAACCACTGATCCGCAATTAATAAGAATCTTAAACTGATAACTCATGAACTTACTAACCGATATTCTATCTTCATTTGGATTAGAAACAGAATCTTCTGTTCAACCCTTTGGATCAGGTTTGATCAATCATACGTTTAAATTATCTTGTAATGGTAAAGAATATATCTTACAGCAAATTAATAGCAATGTTTTTAAATCCCCGGAACGGATCGCTTACAATCTTAGTTTGATTCAAGCTTATTTAAACCAAAACTTTCCTGAATATCTTTTTATCGGACCGCTTCCCTCTATTAAGAATGAATTCATGGTATTAACGGGTGGTATAAATTATTACAGGTTATTCCCGTTTGTAAGCGGTTCGGAAACAATAAATTTTGTTAGCAAACCAAAAGAAGCATTTGAAGCTGCAAAACAGTTTGGGAAATTTTCGAAGATTCTTAAGGATTTTGAATGGAGTTCGCTCAGATACACGCTCGCCGATTTTCATAACCTGGATTTACGATTTAAGCAATTTACAGCAAGCGTGGCATCGGCCGGTCCTGATAAAGCTCTTTTAGCGGCCACCGAAGTTAACGCGGCTTATGAGCATTCTCACTTAGTTAAAACCTATAACAATATTGTCCTTAATAAAGAGATTCCGCTGCGCGTAGTTCATCATGACACGAAAATAAGTAATGTACTTTTTGATAACGAGTCGAACGGGCTCTGTGTAATTGATTTAGATACCGTAATGCCAGGTTATTTCTTTAGTGATGTTGGTGATATGATGAGAACCTATCTATCAGCAGCAAATGAAGAAGAAACTGATATATCAAAGGTATCTATCAGAGAAGAGATTTTTACTGCTATCTGTGAGGGTTATTTGTCGGAAATGGGAGACATATTAACGACAAGAGAAATACACTATTTTATTTTAGCGGGTGAGCTGATGATCTATATGCAAGCCACCCGTTTCCTTACAGACTTTCTCAATAATGATATTTATTACGGAGCAAAATATCCGGGACACAACCTCACCAGGGCAAAAAATCAATTCAAATTATTGGGAGAATACATCAATCATAAGAAGCGATTTACAGAAATAATTGCCGCTCTTACAAATAATAAAACAGCTATAAATGTGTAAATTTTTAAAAATGAAATGTAAATTTTTCAATATTACTCTGCTTCTCCTTTTGATCAGTTATACTGGATTTTCCCAGGCCAAACATACTTTTGAAGTTAGCAATGGCAATTTTCTGTATGATGGAAAACCCATTCAAATACATTCTGGTGAAATGCATTTTGCCAGGGTGCCCAGGCCCTATTGGCGACAAAGGTTAAAAATGATGAAAGCAATGGGCCTTAACACCGTAGCTACTTATGTGTTTTGGAATTACCAGGAAACGGCACCGGGTGTATGGGATTTCAAAACGGACAGCCGGGATGTGGCAGCGTTTATAAAAACTGCTCAGGAGGAGGGACTGTTCGTCATCCTTCGGCCGGGCCCGTATGCCTGCGCTGAATGGGAGTTTGGAGGATACCCCTGGTGGCTGCAAAAAAATAAAGATCTTGTTATACGAACAAACAACAAGCCCTTTTTAGATTCTTGCAGGGTTTATATCAACAAACTGGCTGAGCAGGTTAAAAACCTTCAAATTACCTATGGAGGCCCAATCATAATGGTACAGGCAGAAAATGAATTTGGATCATACGTGGCGCAACGAAAGGATATTCCGCTTTCTCAACATAAAGCCTATAGCATGGCAATAAAGCAGGAGCTTTTAGATGCAGGGTTTAATGTGCCCCTGTTTACGTCGGACGGTAGCTGGCTTCTAGAAGGTGGGAGTATAGCAGGTGCTTTACCGGCAGTAAATGGTGAAGATGATACCACAAAGGTCAAGGCAACCATCAATAAATATCATAACAATCAGGGACCGTATATGGTAGCAGAATTTTATCCCGGATGGTTCGATTCATGGGGACAGGATTATAATTCAGTACCGGCGGGAGATGCCGCTAAGCAAACCAAAAAATATTTAAAAGCAGGTATCTCCTTTAATTATTATATGGCACATGGTGGTACAAATTTTGGCTTTACGACAGGGGCGAATTACGACGACACGCATGGGATAACACCGGATATAACAAGTTACGATTATGACGCACCCATAAGTGAAGCAGGCTGGGAAACTCCTAAATATGATTCGTTACGAAATGCCATACAAGGCTTTACACATGAGCAATTACCCGCTGTGCCTTCTCCATTCAAAGTGATAGCCATTCCGGCAATAAAATTCAATGAATCAGTTGATCTTTTTTCCCTGACTAAAAACATGGTTCCTGTCCAAAGCGATACGCCGCTCACATTTGAAGACTTAAATCAAGGTTATGGTTACGTACTATACCGCCGAAAATTTAATCAGCCAGTAAGTGGTAAGCTTGTGTTAAATGGGTTAAGAGATTATGCGCTGATTTATGTAAACGGCAAAATGATTGGTGAACTCAATCGAAATACCAATACATTCTCTTTAGATATTAATATCCCTTTTAACAGCACATTGGATATTCTCGTTGAAAATATGGGTCGTATAAATTATGGATCGGAAATTACCCAAAACTTAAAAGGAATTATAAGCCCAGCGATTGTGGGCGGAAATGAAATTACCGGTAAATGGCAAATGTTCAAATTTCCTATGTTTCAATCTCCTGAAATTGCCTCCGGAGCAAACAAAGCTTTGATCGGAAATCCGGCGCTCTACCATGCGACATTCATGCTTAAAGAAACAGGTGACACTTTTCTTGACATGAATAGTTGGGGTAAGGGTATCGTGTTTATAAACGGCCATAACCTGGGAAGATATTGGGGGATAGGTCCTCAACAAACATTATATGTACCCGGTTGCTGGTTAAATAAAGGAAAAAATGATATAACGGTATTTGAGCAAATAAATCAAACCATACATCCCAGCATAAGTGGAATAAAAACTCCGGAATTAAAGCATTTAAATCCAAAAAAATGAAGCGATTGACTAATACGTAGAGGTTAAATTTAATAACCTATTTAAAGAAAAGCCTTCTGATGTGAAATTAGAAGGCTTTTTTGCGTTGTGGAGGAGCAGAAAATTATCTTCCACAATATTGGTTGATATATCAACTAATATTGTATATTTGTAGCATGGATTACAAAATTGATCATCCTGTTCCGCCTTCATTAGTGGCACAAATAGGCGCGCTTTATCATAGGATACATAAAGAATGTGATAAGATTTTCCGGGAGAACGACTTTCCGCTTCAGATGGATCAGATACCGGTTCTTATGGTGCTGTATTACTCAGGCGGAGCGTCTCAGAAAGCTGCCGGTGCAACTCTGGGGCGTGACAAAGCATCAATTAACAGAACAATATCAGTTTTACTTAAAAAAGATTTGGTAAAGGTAATCCCTGATACCATTGATAAGCGGAAAACCCATGTAGAATTGACAGCAAGCGGCGAAAAACTGGCAAAGCAGGCTGATACTATTCTTGGAAGATTTGACGCGGTACTGTCTTCGGAATTAACAGAAGAAGAAAGAAAAGGATTGGATAAAATAATGCTGAAATTAAGCGGGGCAGTTAGTCCCTGCTAACGTAACAAAACTCTTTCATCTACAAAAAAACAATTTAACAGAATGAAAAGGATTTTATTTCTGATAGGTATGTTATTGCCTGTACTGAGCTATTGCCAAAGCGTTGATAGCAGCAACATACATAAAAAATTTATCACAACAGCACCACTACTAGGCGGTGTAACTTTAACTAATATTGTGACTCCGGTTGATGCCAACGGAAATACCTTTACCATGCAGCAACCTATTGTAGATGTGGGCTTCCCCGTGTATAAGGATTTTTCAGCAGCCCATCCCATTTTGATAAAAACAGGCATCCGTTATCAGGGCCTTTTTCTTTCAGGTGAACAAAAAATTGGGAGTACCGCATTCCAGTCCATAACCGTTCCCTTGTTGGTAAGCTATTCGCTTTCACACACCGCCAACATCGCTTTTGTGGGTTTGGCAACCGTAGGTTCTGATTTTAAACAAAGCATCGGTGCTGAGGATATTCTTTATACAGTAGGTGTGCGAATAGGCTTTCAGCCCAGTAATTCTTTCAGGTATGGCATCACACTAGCTTATATCAGCAACTACACAGGTAAATTTCTGTTACCTGTGCCTGATATCGACTGGACGATCAGTAACAAGTTAAGTTTGACCGGTGTTATACCTGCCAGGGCTTCTTTGAAATACAAGCTATCAGAAATACAGTCACTGGGTATTACAGGGTCACTCAACAGTACTATGTACCGCCTGAACCAAGATGCTAAAGGCCAGTATATAAATTTGCAGCAAAATAGTGCGGGGTTTATTTATGATGTTAAACTCAGTCGGCGATGGAAGTTGAACCTGATTGCCGGTCATACTTTTTCGCAAAGACTGGAAACATTTAATATGGATCAAAAAGTATCGTTCGACGGATTTACTAAACTCAATGACCGGACACCCAACGTTTCCTATCGTCAAAATTCATTTATATTCCAGGGTGGGATTAGTTATGAGTTTTAAAAATCCGATGACTTAAGACTGCCCGACATCGCTGATCGGGAGGGGGTGATGCTATTGGTTTATATTTCTCTATACCGCTCGAATTATTTACTTACGAATCCAATTTTCCACACCCGTTGCGGTACGCATTGTAAATAGCTACTTTCGGCGCTTATGAAAGTTATCATTGCCGAAAAACCTTCTGTAGGCCGCGAAATTGCCAAAGTGTTTGGCGCAACCACCAAAAAGGATGGTTATATGGAGGGCAAAGGATATACTTTCACCTGGGCGTTTGGTCACCTGCTCCAATTGGCTCCCCCACAAGAATATGGTTTTTATGGTTGGAACGTGCAAAACCTGCCGATGTTGCCACAGAAATTTAAGCTGTCTATCCGCAAGATAAAATCTAAGGATGGCATGATTGAAGATCCCGGTGTGCGGAAGCAGTTGGATATAATTAAAAACTTATTTGATGAGGCTACCGAAATTATTGTTGCTACAGATGCGGGGCGGGAAGGGGAATTGATATTTCGATATATTTATTATTATCTGAAATGTAAAAAGCCATTTAAACGGCTTTGGATATCTTCACAAACCGATGAGGCCATTAAGGATGGTTTCAGGAATCTAAAGCCGGGATCTGATTATGATACCTTATTCAATTCCGCGCATTGCAGGTCGCAATCAGATTGGCTGGTTGGTATGAATGCAACACAGGCGCTGAGCTTGTCTTCGGGTACAAGGTCGGTGTTATCGCTTGGTAGGGTGCAAACACCTACATTGGCAATGATCTGCTCACGATATCTCGAAAACAAAAACTTTGTACCCGAACCATTTTACCAGGTTAGTATTATGCTTGATAAAAATGGGCAGTTGTTTAAAGCTGTTACAGATGAGAAGTTTAAAACGAAAGAAGAAACGCAATTAATAGTTGACCAGGTGCTGTCTACAGGAAATATATTGAATGTAGAAGCTAAACCGCGGAAAGAACCGCCGCCACTTTTACATGACCTGAGCAGCCTACAGCAGGAGGCAAATAAAAAGAAGGGTTTCACCGCCGATCAAACGCTTACTTTACTACAGAATTTATACGAAAGTAAGTTGGTTACCTATCCGCGTACAGGCAGTCGTTATATAGGCGATGATGTTTTCGCGGGAGTGCCAAATTTGATTGAAAAATTGAAAGATCATTCGGAATTAGGGAAACAGGCCAATGTTTTGAGTAATGCCAAACTG
>Ga0302302_1001042_pt1 | contig 16746 bp, 12 predicted proteins | sample III_Palsa_E1_3_FD_198766 | JGI IMG/M metagenome (GOLD analysis project Ga0302302, IMG submission 198766) | Peat permafrost microbial communities from Stordalen Mire near Abisko, Sweden - III_Palsa_E1_3 | ecosystem: Environmental > Terrestrial > Soil > Palsa > Peat permafrost | place: Sweden...
GATGTGCGCGATCCAATCGGCATCACCGGTTGGCCAAACGAAAGGGGTCGCGACGGAGAGCGCACACCCATGCAATGGACGCCCGGCCCGCAAGCCGGCTTCAGCACCAACCCGCATACCTGGCTGCCGGTTCCGCCGAGCTACAAGACCATCAACGTTGCCGTCGAGTCCAAGGACCCCAACTCACAGCTGAATTGGTTCAAGAAACTCATCGCCCTGCGCCGCGATATTCCTGCGCTCCACAGCGGTACGATGACGATGCTCGACGCCAGCAATCCGGACGTTCTCTCCTACGTGCGCTCCTCCGGCTCAGGCCCAGCGGTTGTTATAGCAATGAACTTTACCGCCGCGCCGAAGACCATCACCCTCAACCTCGCGGGCTCAGGGGTGACAGGCACAACGGTGAAAACCCTTGCGGCCAGCGACGCGACACTTACGTCGATCTCGACACTGAACAACATCACGCTGCCGCCCTACGCAAGCTGGATAGCAGGCGTACAGTAATTTTGTTCGCAGCTGGTCCGGCGGAGCAGCCCGCGCTGGACCAACTCCATTGACATTTCTACGGATAACCGCCCACCATGAGCCGCACTCGCGCACTCTCCGCCCTCTTACTTCTTGCCTCGTTGCCTGCGCTGTCGCAGGCCACGACCGCAGCCGACCAGACCCAGATCCGCGACTACATCCACAACGGATGGGACACGCTCTCGCGCTCAATGTACGACTGCAAATCCATCGTCGATCCCAAAGTCCACCAGGTCCCGGTTCTCTATCTTCCCGCCGATCTCTCCACACCACCCGCGGTCGAAACCATGCGCAAGTCCTGCAACGTCGATGTCCGTCATCTACCGCGCGTCATCCATCGCATCAACGAGGTGCCACCCTCCGAGCTACCCGTCGAAGGCCTTCTCTATCTCCCCAATCGCTACGTCGTTCCCGGCGGACGCTTCAATGAAATGTACGGATGGGACAGCTACTTCATCCTCCTCGGCCTTGAACACGACGGTCGCCGCGATCTCGCGAAGGGCATGGTCGAAAACTTTTTCTTCGAGATCGCCAACTATGGCGCAATCCTAAACGCCAACCGCACCTACTACTTCACGCGTTCTCAACCGCCCTTTCTCTCCTCCATGATCCGCCAGGTATACGAGCATCCCACTTCCGGCACCCAGCCTGACAAGCAGTGGCTTGCCCGCGCCTACAACTATGCGCAGCGCGACTACGCGCTCTGGACCTCACCCGAGCATCGCGCCGGCACCACCGGCCTCGCCCACTATTACGACCTCGGCCAGGGACCCGTGCCCGAACAAGCAGACGACTCCAGCTACTACCCTGACGTCATCCGCTGGCTTCTCGCTCATCCCACCGACCACCCCGAGTACCTCGTAACCGGCCCCGCCAAACCAACCCCCGCACAGGCCAAACAACTCTCCCACACCAGCTGCGACATCACCGCCTCGCACGTCTGCGCATTAGCCGTGGTCGATGGCCATCGGCTCTCCGCAGCCTTTTACCGCGGCGATCGTGCCATGCGCGAATCCGGCTTCGATCCCACTTTCCGCTTCGGCCCCTTCTCCGGCTCAACGATCGAATTCGCGCCCATCGGACTCAATAGCCTGCTCTATAAGTACGAGCGCGACATGGCAGACTTCGCCGCCATCCTCGGCCGAAGCGACGAAGCCGCCACCTGGACCCGTCGTGCCACCGCCCGCCGCGCAGCCATCGACAAGTACCTCTGGAACCAGGACGTCGGCCTCTACACCGACTACAACTTTGTCACCGGCAAGCAGTCCACCTATCACTTCCTCACCACCTTCTACCCGCTCTGGGCCGGAGCCGCCACCGCCGCCCAGGCTGCCGCTGTCCGCAGCCATCTCAACCTCTTCGAACAGGACGGCGGCCTGCAGACCAGCGACGTCATCTCCGGCGTACAGTGGGACGCGCCCTACGGCTGGGCGCCCATCACCTGGCTCGCTGTCTCGGGCCTCGATCGCAACGGCTTCCACGACGACGCAGCACGAATCGCTCGCAAGTTCACCGCAACCATCCTTGACAATTTCCTCCGCGACGGCACCATTCGCGAGAAGTACAACGTCGCCAGCGGCTCCGCGAACGTCAAAGTCGCCACAGGCTATAAAAGCAACGTCGTTGGCTTCGGCTGGACCAACGCTGTCTATCTTCAGCTCGAAGACATCCTCGCCGAGCCAGCAGGCACACTCGCCGCACCCTGATGATCGCCTCGTCTACCTTGCAAGCTCACCAAAGCAATCCGTATGATGAGGTTGCCATGACAATTACAACTAAGTCGCTCAGCCGCCTTCTCGTCCTTTCGACCGTTTGTGCTGCCGGAATCGGCTCCCTTTCAGTCGCACCTGCACAGAGCGCATCTTCTCCAACCTCAGCCTCGAAGACAGACACCACCCCCGGCGTTCTCGATCGCACGCAGGCCGCTGCAATACTTCCCAAGAGCGTGTTCTACAAAGGCCTCAGCGCAACGGTCCAGGGACGCAACTCAGCCGGCATTCGCTTCAACAACGGCGACCTCGTCCTGGTCTCGTTGGTCGACACCTCCGGATACTCCTCCGCGGTTCAGCAAACCTACCAGGCCTACCTTCTCAACGAAGTCCATCTCAAAGTCGGTGACAAGAGTCTTCCCCCCGGCGCCTATGGCTTCGGATTCGTCGGCGATCACATCGTCGTGATGGATATCGCCGGCAACGAAGTCCTCCGCGCCTCCACAACACGCGATCCGCAACTCGCTCGCCCCGATCCCCTGCACATCGTCGCCGACGAAGCCATGCCCGGGCACTACCGCCTCTATCTCGGTCGCAGCTACATCACCCTCTCTGCAGAAAAGTAGTCGATCGGCTCTGCTTTGTCACCGATGTAGCGCACGACAGCGATCGGCGCATTCTTCGGTGCCCCTGGCATCGGCCCCGGCGAACCCTTCAACGCTCAGTTCGCCGGCAAGATCCTCTTCTAACCTCACCCAACATCAACCAGAAACGCCCCAATCCTCATCAGGATTGGGGCGTTTCTCTTTGCTGCACCGTGCAGCCGCCTAAAAATCCAACGCCACCTGCGAATACACAGGATCACGAAACGTAGAATAAAACGCCTCCTTCAACGGCGTCGACCGCACTTGAAAAATTCCCGGCCAGTCGATCACCTCAAACACATCCGGCGTCACCAGCGCCTCCAGCTGCTTGGTCGTAAACGGAGGATTCTTGTCCCACAGCGCGTTCGTCTTCAGCATCGCCCAGAACACGCGATACGGCAGCTTCACAATCCGCGCCTTCGCCCCGGTCGCCTGCTTCAGTAGCCGGATCAAGTCGATATAGTCAATCCGCTCCATACCCGTAATGTTGTACGCGCCTGTAATCTCCGTCTCAATCGACGAAGCAATAATGTCCGCAAAATCCCCCGCATACAGCGGTTGGCGCAGAAACTTTCCATCGCCTGGCACCGGAAACACCGGCACCCGCTGCATGAACCGTCCCAGCCAACCCACATGCTTTCGATCGAACCACCCAAACATCAACGTCGGCCGCAGCACCACTTGCTTGATTCCCGATGCCGCGCCCAGCGCCTCCTGCGTCTTCTTCGTCTCGGTGTAATCATCTACCGCCATCGAATTCACCACCGACGATGAAATGTTTACCGCGTACGGAACCTGGTACCGCAGCGCGGTCTCCAGCAGACGCTCCGTCGCCGTCACATTGTTGCGCACATACTCTTCTGAGAACAGTCCGCCAATCTGCGCATGCCCGATCATCAGGTGCGTGCAGCCCTCAAGCTCCTGCTGCCACGACCCTGCCTCCGCAAGATCTGCCTCAATCACCCGCAGCTCCGGATGCAACTGCCTAAGAATGGCCGTGTTCTTCGGATGCTTATCGATAGCGATCAGCTCGCCCAGGTTCTTGCGCTTCAATCGCGGAAGCAGATTCTGCCCAACCAGGCCCGCAGCCCCGGTAATTACAATTTTTCTAGTCGCCATACTCTCCAGAACAGACGCGCGTTATGCGCGATCTGTCATGCGCTCCAAAAGCGGTTTATCTTCCACTATAGCCCGCTCTCCCACCGCTCGCGCCATCGCTGTTCCCAGCCGCACGCTCTCCGCTATGCCGCGATCCTCGGGATAGTAATAGCAGGTATCGGCAATCTGTAGTCCCTCAATCGGCGTCTTCACCGGAGGAATCTTCGCCGCAAATCCCGGCTCGCAGATCGGTTGCCCGTAGCGCAGTCGCGCCACCTTTGTGTCCTTCACATCCACGTCGCCGACCATCGGATTAATCTGCTGCAGACAAGCAAATGCCTCCGCCAGCAACCGCTCATCCGGCCACGAAAACTTCTCGTGTGTCACTGGCATGTAGTACGGCACATACACGATCGTGTCGCCGCCCATATCGCGCAGATTCGAGAATTCAACAATCCCCGGAATCTCAATCCCCGGAACCGAAATGTTTATCCAGAAGTGCGGCGACACCTTGCGTGCCAGCTTGAAGATCAGGCAGATCACGCCGATGTTATGAATCGCGTCATAGCGCTGCTTCCACTCCTCCGGAAGGTCTGGCACCATCGCGTTCACCAACGGTGTCGGCGTCGTGCAGATCACCGCGTCCGCATCAAACCTCTGCTCCGCCGTCTGCACTCCCGTCACACGCCCGTCCGCCGTCAACACGCGCTGCGCCGGCGTTCTCAAATGCACCCGTCCGCCGTGCGCCTTGATTCCCTCAATCAGCGCATTCACCAGCGTCAGCGTGCCGCCGTCGATATAACCGAGCTGCTCTTCCAACATGCTCTTGCGCGAACGCCCGATCCGCCGAATCCTCGTCCAGATCCACGCAGCCGAGATGTCATCCGCATACTCGTAAAACTTAAAGTCAAACAGCGGCTTCCAGAACCGGTCATAGATCGACTGCCCACACCACCGCAAAATCCAGTCCTTCGCCGACTCTTGCTCCAACACCGGCCAGCTGTTCCGTCGCACACACACAAACGCGAATAGCCCATACCGAATCTTCTGGAACAAATTCAATCCCGGATACTTGAACAGCGAAATCGGGTCGCCCCACGCATGCAGCTTCCCATCGAAGTAACCCATCGTCGTCTTGCGCCACCTCATCTTGTCGCCAATTCCCAACTCGTTCAACAACTCAAACGTCGGCGCATCCGACAGGCACACAAAATGATAAAACCGCTCCAGCGACAGGCCCCCAAAATCGAAGTGGCCAGCCATCCCGCCCGGCTCCGGAGCCCCCTCAATCACATCGACGGAATGCCCCTCTTTGGCAGCTCGATACCCCGCCGCCAGGCCCATCGCTCCTGCCCCAATCACTACTACGCGAGCCATTCATTCCCCTCTTGCTTCGATTCAAATACATCGGAATGCGCCATCTGGCTCCAGACTCTAATGTATGTTTTCAGTTGGATTTGAGTGTACATGGCCACCCTGAGTTGCACCGCCTGCCACCACGCAAACCCACCCGTTGCGCCAGCGCGGAATTTAGCGAATCGTTCAAGGTTTCTTGTAATACACAACATAGAGCGTCCCCGGCTCCCACCCAAGCCATCGTGAATAATGCACTGGCGCGAACGGCGCCTGCCCGTAGCACGCATCCGGGTCAAACGAGATCCCATACTGCGGCTGAATGTGCGGCGTCAGATCGTATCCGTTCACCTCGCACGTGCCCTCAGGCAGCGGCGGCGCCGGCTTGTACATACCCTTCGGATTGATCATCCGGTAATCATTGATGAACCCCGCATGCGCGAGCTCAACCCCCTGGTTATATTCCCAGCCATTGTCCACCGCAGTATCAGGAACGCCCGCCGCCAAAAGTTCATTCGCCAGCACCACACGACCGCGATCGACCGCAAACGTATTGTGCGTATTCACCACTCCATAGATCGCCATCATCCCCACCAGCACCGCGCACACCCACGACAGTTGCGGCCGGATCGCATCCTGGTAGTACCGCACCATGCAAATCAGCGCGACCACCAGCAGCGCCAACAGGTATCGCTCGGTCAAATGAAAGTCTCCCGCGCGCGGAATCAGCAGCAGCACGTACGCCACGACAAACGGCCCCAGCAGCACGCCCAGCTGCTTCCATGAAACCCCCGCGGCATCCTCCGTTCTCCGTGCGGTTCGTCCATCGCCCAGCAGCGAAATCAACCCCAGCACCCCGCCGACTGACACCACCGTCAACACCACCTGCACCGCTCTATTCAGAAATAGAGGCGGATTGCCCTTGAGGATCATGAACTCGTACACCCCGTGCACGCCCACCCAGTCACCACCCGTTGGGTCCAGCGGGAAGCCGCCACGCACATGACTCGGATACGTCGCCAGAAATAAATAACCCGCAGCCAGCACCGCGCCAACCACCAGTACCCACCGCCGATTCTTCCGCAGCCCGGGAAGAAACAACGCCACAATCGGAAGCAGCAGAAACGGCGCATCCAGGAAAATATGCCCTAATTCGCCCGCCGCTTGGCTCGCGTTAAAGCTGTCAGAAAACACATGCTCCGGCACGTTGTAGGGCTGGTGCTTGAACCACTGCAGGCACCCAAAGACCCACAGCATCCCCGCTACATTCGCAGCCGCTGCCGCAACCAACACATTTCTCCGCGACCGCAGCAGCCACACCGCCGACGGCACCATCACCAAAATCCCCAGCCACGCGATCTGCCGCGACGTCCCACAGATTCCATCTGCCGCCACGGCAAAACACACCCACCCAATCGCCGCCCGCCCCGTCTCCGCCTGCAGCGCGCGCAAGCATCCATAAAGACACAGCACGATCGCAAACAACCCTTGGATGTCCGACATGAACGTAACCGACAGCACCAGGTACAACGGCGAAAGCACCAGCGCCAGCGTACCCAGCGTCGCATTCCGCTCGCTGATATTTGCCCGCACCAATGCCCGCTGCAGCACAAACGCCAGCACCATCGACACCAGCAGCGTGCTCATCCGCACCGTCGTCAGCGAGTACCCGAACAACTTAATAAACAACGCCCCCAGGTAAAGCTGCCACCCCAGCATCGGCGTCGTTGGCCCGTTATAAAAGATGTGCCCCGTTTCCGCCACCCTGCGCGCAATCAGGATGTACGACATGTCGTCGCACACGCCCATCGTCGTGTACGGCCAGCTCACCAGCTCGCACACCAGCACCGCCAAGGCGCACAACACAGCCGGCAGTCGAAATTTACGAGCGAGTTCCATCGAGTCCGTTGCTTTCATCGCAGCGGCGTCTCCACCACCGGAAATTCCGGTAGCCGGCTGAACTGCACGTCATAGACGTCCGGCTCCTCAAACCCCGGTCCCAGCAGCCGCAGCGACGCGTTTCCCAACTCCCCCTGATGCATCATGTACGGCGGCAGCCACAACGTCCCTTTCATCTCACCCACCGCCATCAACGCGTGCCGATGCTCCGGCACAAACCTCATCACATCCATCGTCTGATATCCCAACTGATTCCCAAACAGCAGAAAGTTTCTCTGCGCAGTCTCCGACAACGGATACGCCGACACCTCCGCGAAGTCCGTCAAGAAATACAGTCGCCGTTTCAGCTCCAGCGGAGCATAACACTCCAGCCGCGTGTACAGCAGGTGATCGCCCACCAGCACCGGCAGATCGTTTCCCTCCAGCAGCTTCACCCACGGCTCACTGTCGTATCTCGCCGCCAGCACGGCATGCACGCTTTTTGGATGCAGCAGCGCATGCATCCCCCCTGGCATCGTCTTCAAGTCCACCTTCAGCGTCACCGCCGCGAACAGGATCAGCAACACCAGCCCTGCCGTTTCCGTTCGCCGCGACTGCTCCGCAAACAAGGCCACCAGCAGAATCCCCAGCCCAATCGCATATCCCAGCACGTAATCCGCGCGATAGGCATGCAGCAAATACGACGCCGGCAGCACGTACACTGGCAGCGCCGTCAACAGCCCTACCAGCATCCACTCCGGCCCCGAAAATCCCTTCTTCCTCTTCGGTAAATCTTCTGCGCTCTTCCCCTCCACCAGCACCAGCGACACAATCAATCCCGCGATCAGCAGGATCACCAGGAACCGCCAGTTAGTCGTGAAGTAGTCGATATACGTCTGCTTCATCAGCGCCGAACTCGGCTTCGACCAGAAGTTCGAGCCATACAGTTTCGACGCCCTCAGATCACCTCGCAACACCGGCAGCAGCGCCGCCGGAAACAGCGCCAGCGCCGCCCACATGGCCCAGCTCACAAGCCGCCGACGCGCATCAGCCCACCATTGTGCCACAGCAAACGGCACCACCAGAAAAATCGCAAACGTATGCGAAGAGATCGCCAAAGCCAGCCCGCACCACACCCCCACCGCGCTCCAACCGCTACCTTCTTCCAGCCCCTTCTGCCAGCAAATCATCGCCAACGCAAGCCCCGCGAGCTCCACCGCATAACTCTTTGCAAACACCGCAAACGCCAGCAGCGGAAACGTCGTCAGCAATAGCACCACCGCGAACGCATACACCGCCGCATAGCGCCGCTGCACAAACACAAACACGCACCACAACATCCCCAGGAAACTCACGATCGCCGGTAGCCTCGAGCGAATCTCTTCATCCGCCGGCAGACCTCTCAGGGCATGCAGCACCAACGCATACAGCAGCCCAATCGTATCCAGCCCGCTCGCATAGAAATTCCAGATATCGTGCCAATGCGGAAGCGCAGCCACCCGCACAATAATCAGCTCGTCATACCAGAGGTAGTCGCTCGCAGCCAGTCCCACCAGCGCCACGAACAACAAACACAGCAGCACCACCATCCCCGCCCCGGCATGCTGTTCCACCTTTTCTTCGACTCGTTCGAGTGCAGAGCTTGCCTTCTGTTTCGCCGCGGATCCTAAAATCATCTATCTCTCGACTTTGATGTAGGTCAGTAATCTTATAATCTAATCTTGCGCGAAACAGCGCAGCAAGCATCTATCGTTCTGCACGTTGTCGCAATCTGCACAACGTTCCTAACGCTCTTCGTTGACTCGCCAGAGGATCTCAATGCCGTCTTATGATCTTTGCATCGTGATTCCCACGCTGAACGAACGCGAGAACATTGGTCTGTTACTCGAGAAGCTCCGCATTACCCTCCATGATATCCGCTACGAGGTTATCGTCGTCGACGACGACTCACCCGATGGCACTGCAGCCGTCGTCAAGCGCCTCTCCCGCACCCAGGACAACCTCCACGTTCTCCATCGCATCGGCCGCCGCGGCCTCTCCTCCGCCTGCATCGAAGGCATGCTCGCCACCTCCGCCCCCTACATCGCCGTTATGGATGCCGACCTCCAGCATGACGAAACCGTGCTTCCCGAGATGCTTCGCAAAATATCTTTCGAAGATCTCGACCTGGTCGTTGGCTCCCGCAACATCGGCGGCGGCAGCATGGGCGACTTCTCCGACTGGCGCATCAAACTCAGCCGCCTCGGCCGCCGTCTCTCCGGCGTCGAGCGCCACGCCCAACTCACCGATCCCATGAGCGGCTTCTTCATCGTCCGCCGCTCTTTCTTCGAGCGCGTCGCCCATCGCCTCACCGCCATCGGCTTCAAGATCCTGCTCGACATCGTCCTTTCCGCCGATGGCCAGGTCCGCGTTGGCGAAGTCCCTTACCACTTCCGCCTCCGCCAGCATGGCCAAAGCAAGCTCGACCTCATCGTCGGCCTCGAGTACCTCGAGCTCATCCTCGATAAGCTCATCGGCAGCTACATCTCCGTTCGCTTCGTGCTCTTCTCCCTCGTAGGCACCATCGGCACCGTCATTCACCTCCTGCTCCTCGGTCTTCTGCTCATAGACGAACGCTTCACCTTCATCGAGTCCCAGGCCTTCGCCACCGGCATCGTCATGGTCCTGAACTACGTCATGAACAACTCGTTCACCTATCGCGATCGCCGCCGCCGCGGCTCCGCCTTCTGGGTCGGCATGTTGACTTTCTGCATCGCTTGCTCGCTCGGCGGCATCGCCAATGTGCTCATCAGCGCCGAAGCCTTCCGCCAGGGAATGCCCTGGCCGCTGGCAGGCATCACTGGCCTGCTCTTCAGCGCCGTCTGGAACTACGGTGTCACCTCGATGATCACCTGGCGGCGCGCCCGCCGCTCCGCCGCCCTGCGCGCCGAACGCCGTGCCCAGGCCTCTGCCCTCGCAGACGAGCCGGCCATCACTGAAGTCCGTCGCTAGAATTCCGACCCCTGACCACTGAACCCTGAACCCTGAACCCTTGCTCTTAGACCGGATCGCACTCCTTCGCCGGCACATGCACCCGCGCCTCTCCATGCCTGCGGCTATACCCCGTCCAATGACGAACTCCCGCCGCCCCAATCAACAACAGTGCCAGTCCGCAAACTCCATCCCATCCCCACCGCCACCAAGCCCATCCTGCCACCGCCGACCCCATCGCACCACCCGCAAAGAAGATCGTCATGTAGATCGTATTCAGCCGGCTCCGCGCCCCCGCGCCGAGGCCAAAAATCCGGGTCTGGTTACCCACCTGCATCATCTGCTGGCCCACATCCAGCGCGACCACGCCCACCACCAGCGCCACCATGTGCCATGCAGTAGACGCCCGCAAGCCCTCCGCCACCAGCAGCCAAATATACGAGCCCGTCATCACCGCGCCCGCCGCTGTCACCACGAACCGTGTCCCCCGCTTGTCCGCGAGCCATCCCGCAAACGGCGCAACCACCGCACCCGCCGCGCCCACAATCCCAAATGTTCCTGCCACGCCCGGCCCCAGTCCATAATGCGAATTCAGCAGGTACGCCAGCGTCGTCCAAAAGCAGCTGAACGACGCAAACGTCAGCGCCCCAATCACACCCGCCTCACGCAGCAGCGGCTCCGTCTTGAACAGCGTCCACAAGGACCGCATCGCCTGCCCATACGTCAGCGACTCCTTCGGCACCATCTTCGGCATCGCCCGCCACATCACCGGCACAAACATCAGGTTCATCACCGCCGCCACCACAAACACGCTTCGCCAACCCGCCACATTCGCCAGCCATCCCGCAAACGTCCGTGCCAGCAGAATCCCCAGCAGCAGCCCCGTCATCACCGTCCCAATCGCCTTGCCCCGCTGCTCATGGCTCACCAGCTCCGGAGCAATCGGCAGCACCACGTGCGTTACCGCGGCCATCAACCCCACCAGCGCGCTCGCGACAATCATCCACGCCAGCCCCTGCGCCAGCGCCGCCAGCAATAACGCCACGCTCACCGCGGCATACATCCGCATCATCAACGAGCGCCGCTCCGCCACATCTCCCAGCGGCACAAAGAATAAAATCCCCGCCGCATAGCCCAACTGGGTCGCCACCGCCACCCACTCCATCGCCCGCGCATCGCGCCCAAACGTCTTTCCCATCACCAGCAACAACGGCTGGTTATAGTAAATCGACGCAACGCCGACCGCGCACGCCACCCCCAGGAACGGCAGCGCCCATCGTCCCGCCATCGCGCTCTGCTGTCTATCTGCCAATCAAAATCCTTTGCTCTCGATCCAGCTTCGCCGGCATCTCCGTCTCCGCCCCGCTCTTCGGCAAACTGCGCCACAGACTATCATCTTACCTAGAGCCTTTATGTCTCAGCAGGACACCATTGCCGTAGCCATGTCCGGTGGCGTCGACTCCTCCGCCGTCGCCGCGCTCCTCCACGCCCAGGGACACCCCCTCGTCGGCCTCACCCTCCAGCTCTGGAACCAGCGCCGCCTCGCCGCCAACTACGCCGACCTCGGCCTCCCCGAGACCGTTCCCCAGGGCCGCTGCTGCTCCATCGACGACGTCTACGACGCTCGCCACGTAGCTGAGCACCTCGGTATCCCCTACTACCTCGTCAACGCGCAGGACCGTTTCGAAGCCGAGGTAGTCCGCCCCTTCGTCAGCGAGTACCTCGCCGGCCGCACCCCCATCCCCTGCACCCTCTGCAACAACCACCTCAAGTTCGACCAACTTCTTCTCACCGCCCGCCAGATCGGCGCCGAGCGCATCGCCACAGGCCACTACGCCCGCAACCATTACGACGAAGCCCGCGGCCGCTGGATCCTCTCCCGCCCCGCCGACCGCAGCAAGGACCAGACCTACTTCCTCTTCGGCCTCACCCAAGACCAGCTCTCCCGCACCCTCTTCCCGCTAGGCGAAATGCAGAAGCCAGCCGTCCGCACCATGGCCGCCGACCACGGCCTCGACCTCGCCCAGAAGCCTGACTCGCAAGAAATCTGCTTCATCCCCGGCGGCAGCTACCAAAGCTTCCTCACCGCCTACCTAGCCGAGCAAGGCGAGAACCTCCCCGACTCCTCCGGCGATCTAGTCGCGACTTCCGGCGAAGTCGTAGGCAAGCACACCGGCATCCACGCCTTCACCGTAGGCCAGCGCAAGGGCCTGGGCATCAGCTCGCCCGACCCGCTCTATGTCTTAAAGATTCATCCCGACTCCCACAAGGTAGAAGTCGGCACCGACAGTCAGCTGCTCTCCACCAAGCTAACCGCCAACCGCCTCAACTGGGTCTCCATCTCCGAACCCACCAAGCCCATCCGCGTCTCGATCAAAATCCGCCACCGTCACGAGCCCGCCCCCGCAACCCTCCGCGTCACCGGCCCCGACACCATCGAAGCCATCTTCGACGAGCCCCAGCGCGCCATCACTCCCGGCCAGTCCGCAGTCTTCTACCAGGACGACGAAGTAGCCGGTGGCGGCTGGATCTTCTAAAACACCCTCTCACCCACCAACCGGGTGCCCCATTCATACGCGGCCTCATCGCGGATGAGTGGGATGCGAGATTTCCAAGACAACCACGCCCCGCTTTTACCTACGCCCAAACGGCGATCGTGCCGCCAGCGTCTCAACCGCCGCGCGCACACCCGCAATCACCCCGGCAACCTGCTTCAGCGGCACCTTGATCCCGTGCTGAACGGTATGCGAGATCTCCTCGGTAGCATGCAGCGCATCGCTAACGATGTTGTCCGCGCGCTTCACCTGCACCCGCGTACGCCCATTGATGTCGCGCATGGTCGCATTCAATTCGGTCATGGTCGCGCCCAGCTCATCCACCTTCACCCGCACCGTCGACGTGATGTGATCGGCATTTTCCCCAACACTCTTCACCTTCGGCGCCAAGTCCTGCAGAATCACATTCGTTCGATCCAGAATCGGCCCCGTCTTCGTCTCCACGATATCCGCAATCACATTGACCCGGTGCAACAACTTCGCACCAAACATGCTGATGACGATGACCCCCACCGCCTGCGCCATCAGCGCCAGCGCAATGAGACACAAAAAGATCATCGCCCAATGAATATCGCGTTTCGTCAGCTCATCCTGCTGGAAGACAATCGCTGCTGCGCCAATCAGTACCGGCATGACCCTGCTCCTGTTCGCTCTGCAAACTATTGATCTCTACTATCTTGTGCGTTTCCTGCACATCCGTGCAAGTCCCGCAACCGCGCATCCACTGCCCACCAACCGCCTGTCGCGACAAAGGGCCGGCATACACCGGCCCTCATCGCAACAAGTCCTTAGCTCCATCAACCGCTAAACAATGGACCTAGACAATCGGTGTCGTCTCGTTCGTCTTGGACGCGTACGCTTCCTTACCCGCATCCAGGGCAGCTTTCGCCGCCTCCGTCTGCGTCTGGATCAGGTCCTTGCCCTTGTCCACATACTGTGTCCACTGGGTGCGTCCCTTGTCGTAATACTCCTTGCCCTTATCGACATAATCCGACGCAACCTGCTTGCTCTTGTCCACATAGTCGCTCGCAACCTGCTTGCCCTGTTCGGCGTACGCTGCGGCCTGCGTTTTGCCCTGCTCATAAAGCTCGTTCGCGCGATCCTTAGCTTCCAGCGCTCCCGCCCTCAGGTCGTCGCGGGTCTCTTTGCCCGACTTCGGCGCGTACAACACACCAACCAGCGCCCCTATACCCAACCCTGCCAGAAACCATCCAAATCCACCTGCGCTGTCATTGTCTGCCATGCCACTCTCCTATCGAGACTTAACCTTCTGCGACAGCATACTCTCTTCCGGCTTGCAAATTCCTTCGAAAATCCGGTCGTAGAAACCCATCGCTTGCTGTAGTCTCTCTCTTAACTGGATGCCGCTTCAACACCCGCGGGTTGCGTCCCCACCGCTCCTGCACATGCCCCTGGTCTCCACGAACACAGGTCCTTCGCACGCTGCCTAAGCAAACAGACCTCCTTAGCAGCCACGGCCCCCGCACCGGCCCTGCACTCCCGCTCCATGCACCCCGCCCCATTCACTTTGCATCCAACGAACGGAATGCAGTCCAATCTCTTTCCATCAAGCTGCGATTACCTGCCCTCTTGTAGAGGATGCCATCGCTACCCTTTGCAGCTTCACCCGTTTCCCCAACGTCTAACCACTTAACGATGGAGATCGGCCGAACGCCCGCCTTTCTCCACCCACGTCTCGCGTGGCTTCTTCCCAGCCCACCACCCTGCCAGAAGGGATCACGACCTTGAGCGCGCAAACAACCCAGGCCACGCAAGCATCCCAGGCCAACCGCTCCCATCCCGACCGCAAGCCCGCCGGCTTCCTCTCGTTCACCCTCCACGCCCATCTCCCCTGGGTCGTCAATCACGGCACCTGGCCGCATGGCATCGAGTGGCTTCACGAAGCCGCCGCCGAGACCTACCTTCCGCTTCTCCGGGTCCTCGGTAATCTCGAGCGCGATGGCATCGCCCTCAACTGCAGCCTCAATCTCTCGCCCATCCTCCTCGAGCAGCTCGCCCACCCCGTCTTCAAGACGGACTTCCCCCGCTACCTCGATCGCAAGATCCTCGCCGCCCGCGAAGACGAAGCCTACTTCCTTTCCGTCAGCGAAGACCACTACGCCGAGCTCGCCCGCTTCTGGCAGAAATATTTCACCGACGCCCTCAATGACTTCAACGCCCTCGACGGCGACATCATCAAAGGCTTCCGCCACTTCAACGACGCCGGCTTAATCGAAATCATCACCTGCTGTGCCACCCACGGCTACATGCCTCTCCTCGGCACCGACGAGAGCGTTCGCGCCCAGGTTCGCACCGCCGTCACCACCCACCAGCGCCACATCGGCAAACATCCCCGCGGCATCTGGGCGCCCGAGTGTGGCTATCGCCCCGCCGGCCTCTGGAACTATCCCGTCACCCAACAGGACGGCTCGCCCATCGCTCCCGCCTTCAACCGCATCGGCGTAGAACAAGCCATCAGCGAGTCCGGTATCGATTTCTTTTTCGTCGACACCCACCTAGTCGAAGAGTCCGCCCGCACTCCCTCCCCCTACGAACTTCGCGATGGCGCCGTCGTCCGCCCCACTGACGAGCCCATGACCCACAACGACTATCGCCGCCTCTACCAGCCCTACTACGTCGACGGAGCCCACACGCCCGACGCCGCGCAGCACCCTGTCACCGTCTTCCCCCGCGACCCCAGCACCGGCACCCAGGTCTGGTCTGGCAACTTCGGCTATCCCGGCGACAGCAACTACCTCGACTTCCACAAGAAGCGCTGGCCCGGCGGTCATCGCTACTGGTCCGTCACCGGCGCCAACGTCGACATGGCCGACAAGCAGCCCTACGATCCCGCCCGCGCCGCCGAGCGCACCCAGGCCCACGCCTCCCACTTCGTCCACCTCGTCTGGGAAGCCATCAACGCTGGCATGAACGACGCGGTTCCCCCCATCCTCTCCTCGCCCTTCGATGCCGAACTCTTCGGCCACTGGTGGTTCGAGGGTCCCCGCTGGCTCGAGGCCGTCGCACGCACCCTCCACGACTACCCCATCGGCATCCATCTCACCTCCGGCTCTCAATACCTCGATCAATACCCCCGCGCCGGCTTCATCAAAATGCACGAAGGCTCCTGGGGCGCCGAAGGCACCAACCACGTCTGGATGAATCCCGACACCTCCTGGACCTACGCCCAGATCTATCCCGCCGAGCTCTACCTCCGCGACCTCTGCACCTCCGGCACATGGAAGCCCGACGGCCATGCCTTCCAGCCCACCGCCGAGCGCATCGTCAAACAGCTCTGCCGCGAGCTCCTCCTCCTCGAATCCTCCGACTGGCAGTTCCTCATCACCACAGGCGCAGCGAGAGACTACGCCGAGCTTCGCTTCGAAACCCACATGGACCAGTTCAACGAGCTCAAGTCCATCTACCAGCACCTGCAATCCCACGAGTCCATCACGTCGGAACTGGAAGAACGCCTCGCCGCCATCGAAGTCCGCGACAGCATCTTCCCCGACATCGACCCCGACTTCTGGGCCGCCGGCTCCCGCCAGCACCGCGCCCCGGATTCTTCCCCCACCCACATCACCGCCGACGCTCCCCGCCGCCAAACGCTCCCCACCCCCGACCCCCCGTCGCACAATGGCTCATCGCGCGAACACCCATCACCCGATCCCGACCTGCCCACAGCCCCGGTCCCCACCTACAATCGGAACCCTTCGGCCTGATCGCGTCCGCCTGCATCTAACTGCATCAGTTGTGTCATTCGCTACCCGATGAGCTCCTCTCCTTTCACCCACCCATCCCGCTCACCCTCCCCACAACGCTCCCTACGCCCCCAGCTCGTCCCCCCGCCGCGTCCCCGCTACTCCGCCCTCGCCCTCTGGCATCTCCTCTCTCTCGACGCCCCCACCGTGGCCACCCTCTGGACCGTCTTCATTGCCCGCTGCTCCCACCTCCACCTCCCCTGGACCGAGCCAGCCGCCATGTTCCTGGCCGTCTGGATGATCTACGTTGCCG
>Ga0302302_1001046_pt1 | contig 16703 bp, 11 predicted proteins | sample III_Palsa_E1_3_FD_198766 | JGI IMG/M metagenome (GOLD analysis project Ga0302302, IMG submission 198766) | Peat permafrost microbial communities from Stordalen Mire near Abisko, Sweden - III_Palsa_E1_3 | ecosystem: Environmental > Terrestrial > Soil > Palsa > Peat permafrost | place: Sweden...
CATCAGACCGAAGGAAAGCCGGATCAGAAAATAGTCGCGATAGCGAATGGGGAATCGAATGAGCGAAGACAGGTCGAATGAGGGTCCGGTGCTGGAAGTATTGACCCCGATGAATTGCCACAGCACGAAGATAATCCACAAGGGTATGGAGAGCAGGCTTACTTCGCCCTTGTCGACCAGGTAATAGGATCCGATTCCTGAGCCGATTGCCGGTCCCAGGACCATCACGGCCAGGATCGGATAGGAGACGATCTTGGCGACGAGCTCGCCCTTTGCCCCTTTGCCACGCAGCGAATTGACGAAGATGCGCCAGCGCAGCCAGGAGATCGTGGCAAAGTGGCGGCGCAGGGAGGCGACACGGCGAGGCGCGTCGCCTGCCGGTGGTTCCAATCCTGCCGCTAGCCCAGTCTCTATCCGAGCCATGAAAGCTCCTGTTCCGGGGACAGAGCTGCCGCTCCGTCTTCTTTGCCGATCACCCGGATGAAGATCTCCTCGAGCGTGAGGCGCGCATGAGGATCATTTGAGTCTGATTGGGTATGCACGCCTGCGCGAAGCTCTTCGAGCGAGCCGTCGGCGATCAGTTCGCCGTGATTGATGATGGCCACGTGGGTGCAGAGCCGCTCGACAATCTCCAGCACATGCGAGGTGAGGAAGATGGTGGCGCCGCGGGCGATCATGCCTTGCAGCATCTGCTTGAGGGTGCCGGCGGCTACCGCGTCGACGCCCTCGAACGGCTCGTCGAGAAAGAGGATTTTGGGCCCGTGAATAACGGCGGCGGCCAGTGCCAGCTTCTTTTGCATGCCATGGGAGAAGTCGGTGACGAGCTTTTTGGTCTCCTGGGCCAGGTTCATAAACTCGAGGAGCTCTTCGCTTCGCTGCAGCGTCGTGGCGTGGTCGAGGCCGTACATCTGGCCGACGAAGCGCAGATATTCGGAAGCTGTGAGGCGGCCGAAGAGCGCCATACCCTCGGGAACGACGCCGATCTGGCGCTTGACTTCGAGGGCGTGAGTCGCGAAATCCAGGCCCAGGACCTGAATGCTGCCGGCGGTCGGTGCCAGCAGCCCTGTGAGCATCTTGATGGTTGTCGACTTGCCGGCGCCATTGGGACCGAGAAAACCGTAGAACTGGCCCGCTGCGACGTTGAGGTTGACGTTTTGTACGGCAACAAAATCGCCGAAGCGGCGGGTGAGCCCAGAGGTCGAGATGGCAACGGTCATAGCTGCAATGAGGATACTGGAAAACTCAGCGATTGGGAGCCTGCAACTCCGCATAACCCGCCTTCGGCCGCCAGATTTGCCCAGGCGCACCCGGCGACCCCGGTGTTGTAGAGTGTCTCAGGTGTTGAAGATGTCGAATTGAGGTAGCTATACATGCGCAAGTCTGCATTTCTCCTGGTATTCGTTCTCGCTCTGGCTTCCGATTGCGGTCTTTCGGCGCAGAGTCGCTTTGTGCACGCCCACGGCAAATTTCTGGCGGACCCGGCCGGGCACAAGCTGCTGCTGCGCGGCACCAACCTAGGCAACTGGCTGGTGCAAGAGGGATACATGTTCCGCTTCGAAAAGGGGCCCCAGTCCGCGCGCGAGATCGAGACCCTGGTCAATGAACTGATTGGACCGACGGACGCGGCAAAGTTCTGGCATGACTATCGCGATCAGTACATCACCCGCAAGGACATCGATTTCATTGCCAAGCAAGGGTTCAACACCATTCGAATCCCTTTCCACTACAAGTTCTTCGAGCCGGGTCATGAAGAGGGGTTTGCGCTTGTGGATCGCGTCGTGGGCTGGGCCAGAGAAGATGGGCTGTACGTAATTCTCGATATGCATTGTGCGCCGGGCGGGCAGACGGGCGCGAACATCGACGATAGCTGGGGCTATCCGTGGCTTTATGAGGACGAGGTCAGCCAGCAGCACGCCGCGGATATCTGGAAGCGTATCGCTGAGCACTATCGCAACAATGCGACAGTGCTGGGTTACGACCTGCTCAATGAGCCGATTCCGCATTATCCGCAGCTGCAGAAATACAATCCAAAACTGGAGCCGGTCTACAAGAAGCTGGTCGCGGCCGTTCGTTCGGTCGATAAGAACCATGTCGTGATTCTCGGTGGCGCGCAGTGGGATTCGAATTTCAGCGTCTTCGGGCCGCCTTTTGACAAGAACATGATGTACACCTTCCATAAATACTGGATGCCCCCGCTCCAGGATGCAGTCAAGCCGTATGTCGAATTCCGAGACAAATACAACGTTCCGATCTGGATGGGCGAATCCGGTGAGAACACGGACGATTGGATAGACAAGTTTAGAAAGGTGCTGGACGACGATGAGATCAGCTGGACCTTCTGGCCCTATAAAAAGATGCAAGCCACCTCGTCTCCCGTGACCTTCGCGCCGCCGGTGCATTGGGACGCAATCATTGCCTACTCAGCGCGCCACGCCGGCATGGGTGATACGGAGAAGTCGATCGCTGTGCGGCCATCGCTCGAAGACTCTCGCGCGGCGTTTCAAGACCTTCTGGTCAAGATCCGCTTTGAAAACGCAACTATCAACGAAGGCTATCTCAAGGCGCTCGGCGCTCCAGTGAAGTAGCATAAAGACCAGGGCAACTGAGGTCTTGACGCATGATTGTAAATCTGGCCGAGCGGGCGCATAACCATAACTGGCGTCTCGATCCCATTATCCGCTCGCTGCTGGATACAGACTTTTACAAGTTGCTAATGCTGCAGTTTATCTGGAAGCATTTCGCTGACGTGACCGTCACCTTCACGCTGGTGAACCGGACTTCCTCTGTTTCTCTTGCCGAGCGCATCAGCCTGGAAGAGCTGCGCATGCAGCTCGATAACGTACGCTGCCTGCGCTTTCACAAGTCGGAATTGATCTGGCTGGCCGGCAATACGTTCTATGGCAAGCGCGGCATCTTCGAGCCCGATTTTCTGGAGTGGCTGGAGAATGATTTTTCTTTGCCTGATTATGAGCTGACGATTCAGAACGGAGAGCTCAGCCTCACTTTCCATGGTCCGTGGACTCGGACAACATTGTGGGAAGTGTACGCGCTTTCTATTCTCAGCGAATTGAAGACGCGCGCGAGTTTGCGTGAGAAGAGCGAGTTTTCGCTGGACATTTTGTATGCTCGGGCCAAGGCCACTTTGTGGGGCAAGATCGAGCGCTTGCGCGGCGTGCCAGGCTTGAAGATTGCAGACTTTGGCACGCGCCGCAGACATAGCTTTCTATGGCAGGAATATGTGGTGAAAGCGATGCGCGACACGCTGGGGACGAGCTTCGCCGGCTCATCCAATACCTATCTTGCCTACAAGCACGATCTGGAAGCGATTGGCACCAACGCGCATGAATTGCCGATGGCCCTGGCTGCCCTGGCCGAGAACGATGAAGAGCTGAAGACGGCGCAATATCGCGTTCTGGATCTGTGGCAGAAGACGTACCAGGGTGAGCTATTGATCATGCTTCCGGATACCTTCGGGACGACCCAGTTCCTCGCCGACGCTCCAGAGTGGACAGCGGACTGGACGGGCCAGCGCATGGACAGCAAGAGCCCTTTCGTTGCCGGAGACGATTACATCGAGTGGCTCAAGCAGCGCGGCCGCGACCCGGTGAAGAAGCTCATCATTGCCTCGGATGGATTGGATGTGGATGACATCCTTGGGCTGCATGCGTACTTCTCTGGAGAGATGCTGAATGGCGCGTTGCCGGAAGAGTTTCAAAGTGCTACCGATTTCCTGGATCCGCAGAAATGGAATCCGCAACGTCGCATTCGATTCAGCTCCGGCTGGGGCACTTTGCTGACCAACGATTTTCGCAACTGCGATCCCGACGGAGACACTAGCTTGCATCCCATCAGCCTGGTTTGCAAGCTGACCGATGCGAATGGAAGGCCGGCGGTGAAGCTGTCCGACAACTACTCCAAGGCAATGGGGACGCCTGAGGAAGTTGCGCGCTATCGCCGAGTTTTTGGTACAGCTGGAGTCATCAATGTTCCGCCGATCGTGTGATCCGCATCAATGAAAATCATGTGAGCGAAGCTCCAGCGCGCTGTCGAAGAGGGATTGAAGCCGCATAGCTTTCACATGAATTACGGTGTCCTGATTCTGCAGGATGCCTTCGACGAGCAGGAATCGTCCGCGCGAAACCAGCACACGTTCCTGTTCATAAAAATCAGGAGTGATGATGACATTGGCTATACCGGATTCATCTTCCATGGAAAGGAAGACAAATCCTTTGGCTGTGCCGGGACGCTGGCGTGCGATCACGCAGCCTGCGGTGCGCACATACTCGCCGTCTCTGCAGTGGCGCAGTTCTGCTGCTGAGAGCACATGCTGGCTGCGCAACTCCGCGCGGCGATAGTACATGGGGTGCTTGCCTACCGTGATGCCAGTGCCGGCGTAGTCTGCGACCAGGCGCTCTTCGATATTCATCTGCTGCAGAGGGAGGTTCTCTGAATCATCCAATAACGATTCGATGCTTTGTGTGAGCAGTGGGCCCTCGGGTTTGCCGGCCCGCTCTACCTGCCAGAGAGCATCGCGACGATGAAAGATGCCATCAAGATTGTTGAGAGCACCGATACGAGCGAGCAGTGTAAGCTCCTTTTTGTTTAGTAACGGAACTCGCTGCGCAAGCTCTTCCGCGGAGTGAAATGGGCCAAGCTGCAGGCGTGATTCTACGAGTGCCTGTGCGGACTGCTCGCGCAGTCCTTTGGCGTACCCGAGCCCCATACGCAGCGAGAGTGAGCCATTGGATTCATGCTCGATGGTGCATGCCCACTGTGATTCCTGAATATCGACAGGCTTGAAATGCAAGCCGTGGCGCTGTGCATCTTTCACCAGAACCGCGGGCATGTAGAAACCCATGGGCTGGTTATTCAGGATGGCGCAGGTAAAGGCGGCGAGATACTTCACCTTGAAATAAGCAGAGGCGTAGGCGATGAGCGCAAAGCTGGCCGCATGCGATTCCGGAAAGCCATAGAGAGCGAAGGAGCTGATGTTCTCAATGATGTTGTCCTGCGTCTTGGCATCGATGCCGTTCGCGGTCATGCCGGTGCGCAGCTTACCCTCGAGGTTCTTCATCCGTTCCCAGGAGCGTCGCATCCCGACAGCGCGGCGGAGCTCTTCGGCTTCTGATCCAGTGAAGTTGGCAACCGTCATGGCCATGCGCAACAGTTGCTCCTGAAAGAGCGGAACGCCGAGAGTGCGTCTCAACACTGGTTCGAGTGATGGGTGAGGATACGTCACTTCTTCTTTGCCTTGCCGGCGACGCATGTACGGATGCATCATCTTGCCTACGATCGGGCCGGGTCGAATGATGGCTACCTGCACGACTAGATCATAAAAACGCGTAGGATGATTGCGCGGCAGCGACGCCATCTGCGCGCGGCTCTCTACCTGGAACATGCCCACAGTATCGGCCTGCTGCAGCGTCCGGTAGACCGTGTCATCTTCGGGCAACTGCGCCAGATCGATCGGCTCGCCGTAGTGCTGCGGGATCAGTTCGAGGCAATCCTTGAGCACGGCCATCATGCCCAGGCCGAGAAGATCAACCTTGACGATGCCGAGGTCAGCGCAGTCTTCCTTATCCCATTGCACGACTGTACGGCCGGGCATGGAGGCGCGCTCGAGGGGAACGACACAATTCAATTGGCCTTCGCAAATGACCATGCCGCCGGAGTGCTGGCCGAGATGACGCGGCAGATCCTGAAGACGCATCGATAGCTCAAGATACTTTGCGATGCGTGGATGCTTGATATCGAAGCCGGCGTTTTGAAAAGAGTGTGCCATCGTATCGGTCTTGCCGCGCCACTCCCATTGACTGACCAGACTCGATAAGCGGCCGAGCGATTCCTGATCGAAGCCGAGAGCTTTGCCTACTTCGCGGGCCGCGGACTTGCCACGATAGGAGATAACATTGGCCGTCATCGCTGCGCCCAGCTCGCCATAGCGCTGATAGACATATTGAATTGCCTGCTCGCGCTTGTCTTCCGAGGGAAGATCGAGATCGATATCCGGCCATTCTCCGCGATTCTCGCTGAGGAAACGCTCGAAGAGCAGCTCCATTCCGACTGGGTCTATGGCTGTGATTTCCAATGCATAGCAGACGGCGGAGTTTGCCGCACTGCCACGCCCCTGGACAAGGATGCCATTATCTTTGCAGAAATTGATGATGTCCCAGACGATGAGGAAGTAGCCGGCAAAGCCGAGGCGTGCTATCAGCGCCAGTTCATGTTCGACTTGCTTTTTTGCCCGCTCCATCAGCCCAGGATTGCCCTTGGGCCCATATCTGAGCGCGACGCCTTCGGTAACGCGCTTCTTGAGGAAGCTGTCCATGGTTTCGTTCTCCGGGACCGGATAGCGAGGGAATTCGTAGCCAAGATCGCTCAGTTCAAAGGCGAGACGCGAGGAGAGTTCGACTGTATTCGCAACCGCATGTGGCGCATCACGAAAGAGGGCTGTCATCTCGCGCGCATTGCGGAGATGACGCTGGCTGTTTACTGCCAGCAGTCGTCCAGCTTGATCGAGCTCGACATGATTGCGAATCGCGGTAAAGAGGTCCAGAATCTCGCGGTCGTAGGCAACGGAATAGCGGACGCCATTAGTTGCGAGCAGCGGGAGCTTCAGCGAATGAGCGATGCGGCTTGCAGCCTGATTGCGCCACTCCTCTGCGCGCTCATGATGACGCTGGACTTCAATGTACACATTGTCTCTGCCGAAGATTGAGATCAGTTGTTGCACGGTGTTCCAGCCTGCGTCTTCTCCATGGTTGGTAAGTGCAGATGCCAGCGGGCCTTCGTCGCCGCCCGTTAGGCAGATCAAGCCTGAAGCATATTCGCGAAGATCGTCGAAGGTTGCAGAGCCCTCGCACTTGGTCTTCTCGCGCATCTTGAAGCGCGTGATGAGCTGGCACAAGTTCTGGTATCCAGTGCGAGATTCGCAGAGCAGCGATATGCGCGCAGGTTCCTCAATATGCTGATGCGGAAGCCATGACGCTGGGGTGAGGCGAGGGCCAAAGCTGGAGACGGAAATCTCCGCGCCGATGTGTGCGCGAACACTGTTTCTCACTGAGCTGGTGTGAAAGCGTGCTGCGCCGTATACGCCATTTCGATCGAGCAGAGCAATTGCAGGCATCTCGAGTTCAGCGGCGCGCTCGATGAGCGATTCCGGCTGTGACACTGCTTCGAGGAAGCTGAAGGCGCTGGATGCATGGAGTTCAACATAGCGCTCAGTCATACAGTGCAACCAGTGTCCATGGATTCCCGAAAGTGGTCAGAGACAAGTCGTGGACAAGACAGCAGCAGAGGAGATCGCCCTCACTCTTTCCTTTATCCGCTTGTGCGACCAGATCCCATTGCTCGTTGCTCCACAGCGTCGGATTCCACCAGTCTCCACTTGCACGCCACGGGCCGTAGGCATGTTCTACTCTGTACCAAGTGCCGCGAAAACAAAATGTCTCAGGCTGTTTGTTGCGCAAGGTGACGGCAACATTTTCCGCCGGGCGAATGTGTCGTGTCGATGTTCTCTGTGTAGTTCCGCACGGTTGTTTTGAGATGAGTTGCGACTGTGATTTCGCCGAACGGGGTGGAGTTGAAGGTACAGTGAATGTTTCCAGGCAGAAGCTATCCTGGCGATGCGTGTCTTTGAGTTTTGCATGGCCGACATGATCTTCTCCCACGATGGCTCGAATGCGAGCCATCGTGACATCGAGACGCATCGCCTCCGGCAGTTGTGGAGAGAAGAGGCCAAGCTGCACTTTGCTGATCACGCCATGCTCAGCAGCAAGTGTGAGCGAGAGGATGGCGGCCTGCGGCGGATGCGCTTCGAGGTCGAGGTGAATCAGCTTGATCCAGAGTTGCTTAAAGTTTGTCGGCAATGCTGGCCTGACGGTGCGCTCATGCAGTGCTCCGCCTTCGAGAGACAGGGTGACGGCTACGGAGGCGAGTGCAAAGATGCGCGCGGCGGCGCGCAGGATCAGTTGATCGAGCATCATCCCAATAACGAAGAGCAGGGAATCGAGCAGCTCTACAGGTGTATCGAGTTCCATGCGCTCGATCAGGCTGAAGGCTGCTTCGAGTGGCCGGAAGAGATGCGGAAGTTCTCCGCGCGCCAGCTGGCGGAGACGTTTGCCTTCCTGCCCGATGCGTGCAATCAGAGCCTTTTCCGGCAGCTCAGCGAGCATGCCGAGTGTGTGGATCCCCCATGATGCAAATGTCTCGGCATGTGCTTCGGATAGATCCAGGACAGATAGCGGAAGCGGAGCTAATGCCGAGCTTTCTTCTCCGGATGGAGTGACGTTGACTTGATTGACTGAGGCCATCCCGCGCGCGATCGATATTGCGGCATGAAAGTTGCTGCTGATCGCGATCGATGCCTTGATGCCCAATGATTTGATCCGCTGGAGCAGCTTCTTTCCCAACGTATTTGGGGCACCGAGTAATGTCTCCGTTCCGGCAATATCGATCACGCAGAGAAAGGTGTTGGCTGTGCTCTGATCTTCTACCCGAGGGGAGAATGTTCCTGTGCATTCTAGCAATGCTTCTCTTGCGGTTTCTTCTTCGGCGATGGAACGAGGCAATACGGCGATTGCAGGAAATGTATCGAGCTCGACGCGGGTCATACCGCGCGTGATGCCGAGCGCGCGAGCCCTGGCGTTGAGAGAACACACCTGCTGCATTGGCGGGTCGCCTGCGAGAACTGCGCATGGCTTGCTTCGAAGTTCGGGGCGCATTCGCAAAAGGGCCTGCAAGGGGAATTCGGTTGCATAGAGGCAGGCGTATAGTTCGGATGCTTTGCTCATCGGCTTCCTGTCCATGCCGTTTTGCTATGCCAGCTTGTGCCATGCTCTCGTTGCGGCGGCTTGCGCAGGGGGATGACGTTACTTTCGCAAGGATTCGATTCAGGTTTGAAACGTTCTCGAGCGATTGCAACGCGATGCTCTATGCCAGTAAATATGGTTGCTTCCTGTTGTAGAGCGCGGCTGGATTGCAGACTCAGATGCAGGCCGACACTGCTCTTGGCGCAGGGGTGTTGCGTGAGAAGAAGAATGCTGGCCTGACTTCGCTCTGCGGCGGCGCGATAGCGAAACCACGTTGCCAACGGCACGCGCGAGGCATGCTCGGGAGGGATGCTGCCCATGTCCAGAACGATTGCGCTGAATCCGCCAGCCTGCAGCAGCAGGTCGGTGACGCGCAGCGCCTGATCGATGGAGGAATAGTGTTTCGATTTCGGATATGGCCAACGCTTGTCAGGAGGGTTCGACTTAAATTGGCCTGAAGATTCCGTACTGCTCTGCGGATGAACTGGCTCGAAGAGTTCTTTTTGTTGCGCTTCTCTCGGTTGCGGTTCCGCACATCGGGGTGCAGTCGCATCCGGGCGCAGAAAACCGCCGACTGCATCCGAGAGCCCCTTCACTTCGCCGCGTGGATGTGGACCACAGCCGCCGCCATGCAGGCCTTTGATCCCAGGCTTGGGAATCAGGTATTTATCGGGAAGCGCGAAACGATCTGCGGTGGATTGAGGGGTAGCCGTTGCTACTGGAACACCACACCGCACCCAGAGCAGGGAATTCAGATCTACGCCGATGGCTGCAGCCGACTCGGGATCGAGGGCATTGGAAACATCGATCCATGCGCACACTTTCGCTGCCTGCGTGATCTGTGCAAGGAAAGAAAGGGCCAGAGTCGTGCGGCCGGAACATTCTGGTCCAACGATCTCGGTGATCGCTCCTATGGGCAGGCCGCCCTCGAGCAATACGTCGATATTCTGGATCCCAGTCGGCGCGACAGGGCGGATGACCCGGGGCGCAGGGGTGAGCGCGGAGGGGATGCGGTGAGCGAGCGAAGCTTCGATCTGTGCGCGCAGGGTGGAGGCGGTGGTCATATCGACTTTCGCCTTATATTCGCCTTACGGGAGAACGCTGTCAACCGGGATTCCGGACAGCTCGCACTGAATTGGGTGCAGTTTTCCCGGTAAATAGAGACAGGGAAATCACTTAGGTAAATTTTTCAATATGGAATTGCGCACTTTGGAGCGTTCTGCACGGGGTAGCAGGAGAGAAAATCTGGGTACGGCTACCTAAATACATCGAAAAACCGACGCTACTGAATACCGATTTCGGCCAGCAGCTTCGGATTGGGCTCATCGACTGCGATCAGGTTATGGCACGCGGCGCAGTCGTTGGTGATGCTCTTCTTGCCATCTTTCGTACTGTGATTTCCGTCGTGGCAGCGGAAGCATCCGCCGGTAAGGGCGACTGTGTGACCGATGTTGTTCGGATGCGTACCCCAGGTGACCTGCATGAACGGAAAGACATTGTTGCCATAGATAGTCGTAAGCGCTTTGGCCGCCTGGTCGATCTGCGCGCGCTGTCCGTTCCATACAGCCGGGTACTGCGAACGATAGAAGTCCTCGACGCCTGAGGTGATCCTGGTTGCGGCATCTTCCTGAGAGCTGTAACTGGATTTAAGAAGCATGAGCCCCTGCTTGTGAATGAAGGGCAGGGACAGGCTCGGAGTGCCCATGGCCATATCTTTATTGAGAGCTTCCTCGGGAGTAGAAAACGAGTGAGCCGCGCGATTGTGGCAATCGATGCAGTCCATAAGATGCTTTTCGCCGGTTATCGATCCCTTCGCATCGGATGAGACAAACTCGGTAACCGAACCATCGCCATTCGTTTTGCTGACAGATGAAATCGTCTGGTGAGTAGAATCCGTTGCGATGTATTCGATGTGCGCCATGTGTGCGCCGTGGATGCCGCTCAGTTGATCGAACTGGTTGCGACCGCCCAGATGCAACAACACAAGTGTGTGCGTAATTGAGTTTTTCTCGTCATCGCCATACGAGGTCTTGACAATCAGCTTGTCGCCGATCAGTTGATTTGGATTATGACAGTTTATGCATGTTGCACTCGCAGGGGGAACTTTATCGCCAGCCATGATCGGTCGTGGATAGCGATGGAAGACAACCATCATCAATTGTTTTGACCCGTTCACCTTTGCATTGATATAGCCAGGCACACCTCGTGCGATATGGCACTCCGTGCAGGCTACTCCATAGTGCGAGGCTACATGGTAGGCGTTCCACTCCGGAGCCATAACATGGCAGGCCTGGCCGCAGAAGCTGACTGTATCCATATAGGCCACGCCGCGATAACTTGCCGTGCCAACGATGACGAAGTTGATGAAGGTTGCAACGATGACAAAGTCGATGCCATGGCGAAAGAAAGGATCGGCGAGGTCGATTTTTGGATAGACCTCAGGCAGGCGGTCGAGAGCCAGAAGTTCCCGATGCCGCAACCACATGCCCAATGGGATAAGAAGCAGGCCAAGTACGAACAGAGCAGGGAGGCACAGGTCGAAGATGATACCCAAGTAAGGGTTCGTGGAGCCGCCGTGGCCAAAGATGTCCACGATCCAGAAGCCGATCAGCGTAAGAGCGGAGGCGCTGGTGATCGCTCCGCCAATCAAGCTGATCGGGTTGTTCCCAAAAAACAGAAAGGGCCGGAGCCAGTTCTGTTCGAACCTGCTGAATCGATTCATGTGGCCCTTATCCCTGAACTACTTCTTCTGCAAGGTGTGGATGTAGGCGATGGTAGCTTTGATATCCGCGTCGGAAAGCTTGCCCTTGTAGGCCGGCATCTTGCCTTTGCCGTTGGTGGTTGCTGCAATGAGATCGGCATCGGACTTCTTGAGGATCTCGGGATCGGTAAAGGGGATGGCCTTCATGGATTTGCCTGCAGGTGTAGCGCCGAGGCCGTCTGCGCCGTGGCACATCTGGCATTTTGCTTTGTAGGTATCAGCTCCGGGAGCTTGAGCGAATCCGGTAACGCTTGCCATGAGCAACGTGAGAGCAATGGCAGAGATGCGGGAGGTGCGATTCAACATGAGTGACTCTCCTTGGGTTTCAGGGCCGCGAGCCATGCCGGCCGAGTGGGAAATCTAGAACGAGTAATTGACGGCGAGCGTATAGATGTTCCCGCGGAAGTTCCGCGGCGCTGTTGGTCCGATGGGCGAGCCTTCGCCGTAATCGTGATAATTGTAATCCGCTTTCCAGGCCCAGTTCTTGGCGATATCGACGGCGAACCGGGCGTAGGGTGACTGATATACGGACTGAAGTGAGCCATTGACCTGCCGGATGTTGATCATATCGCTGTTTCCATTCACCGCGCTGACGCGATAGCCGCCGTTCAGATGAATGCGCTTCTCGGGCGTGAGCATGAATCCGAAGGAGCCAAACTGGGTAGGCGCGTTGTAGTAGCCGGTGCTGGCGTAGGGCGTTCCTGCGGCGACGCATACATCGGGCGCCGTGGTTGCCGTCGGAGGAGGAGGCGTCGAGGTATAGCACTCAATGGTGCTTGAGTAGACGCCGTCATATCCGTAGTTCATATCGATGGACCACTTTTCATTCGGAGAGATGGAACTGCCCAAGGAGTAGCTGCGATTGTGCTCCAAGTGGTTAACGGTCTGAACATTGTCGCTGGCTTCGCGAATGTTGACTGCTCCTGAGAATGTGAGCCAGGATTGCGGCTTATACGAGCTGCGCAACCGGTAATGCTCCATGTGGCGCGGGCTGATGCGGGTGAAGGCGTTATCGGCGTACATGGCGTCGACGTCGAAGTTGACGCGCCATTGCGGGGTTGGTCTGAAGGCCATGCCGGAGATGCCCCAGTTCTCGTGGATGGGGATGAAGTCGCCCCCTGCATCCGTGATGATGCGGCTGCGATAGCGATAGCCGATGGAGAAGCGCGCCAGCGAGGTGGCATCCCAGGCAACGATGAAGGTGTTGGTCTTGGTCTTCTGGTTAATGAACTGATAGTCCGGTGTAGTGGTAGTAACAGGATTCGATGGTGGCGCAAGCAGCGACGTTCCCGTGTAGTCGGTCTCGGTAAAACTGTTGGTTCCCGGCATGCGGAAATCCCAAAAGTCAAAGAGATTGGTCGCCGTGACTGTAGGCGTGATCTGCCACGCAAGGCTGAGATCGCCATTCACGTTGACGCGCCTGGTGCTCGCCGATCCGGTGACCAGGGACTCACGGAAGCCTGTCCGGGATTCATAACCGTTGAACAGCTCATTGAAGTTATTCAGGTTGCTTGTTCCGCTGCTGTAGAGCAGGCGTCCGTTGAGGGAGAAGTGGGGAATGTCCGTGCTTTGGAAGCGCAGTTGCTCACTTGGGACAAGGGTGCGTGTGGGTGCGTAACGGTTGTACGAAAGAAATGCATTGCAGGTTGGGTTGACGGCTCCCGATGCGGTTAATGGCGCACCGCAGGGAGTTTTCCAAACGGATGAAATGTCAATGCCCAGACTGACGGGTGTACCGTTAGCGAGCTGATAATCCAAGCCTGCAAGCCCCCAGGTAGTGTCGCCTTTGTAGTTGCTGACGAACTGGTCGTAGCTGACCGTGGTGTGCTTGAAGATCTTCCAGTCAAGGCCGCCAGTCCAGCTATCGGTTGCATTGCGCCAGTTTTGGGTGAGCAATGCCTCCGTGCCAACGTGTAGTGTGCTGTAGGAGGGCCCCTCGCTGATGTTGTGGTTATAGCCGAATCGCGCGCTGACAATGGAGAGCGGCGCCAGAGTAAGGTTGAGGTCGGTCATGCGGCGGACGGTGTTGAAGAGATGCGGTGAATCCAGCACTGGAATGAAGGGCGTGGATGCAGGTGGAATCAACGGATTGTCGAGAAGGTCATAGTCGAAATACTGACGATCGCGGCGAAAGCTTCCGCGAAAGTCGTAGACCCTCCCCTTGGAGAAATTCAGTAGCGAAACGCTATTGGGATCGCCGGCGTATCCAAAGCTGCTGGTGGTGAGCGTATCGAATAGCATGGCGTGCGAGGGATGGACGGCGTGCATGTCGAGCGATTGATTCAGAATGCGCGGCCCCGATTGCAGATTGACCATGGTGTCGTATACGGCTCCGCTGCCCGAATAGTCCGCGATATGGCCGCCTAGTTCGAGGCTCTGGTGAATCATGTAGCCGAATCGAATGTTATCCCCTGGCGCAGGTGGCGTGTCGTTGTCAGGAGCGGCAGGGGCAACTGCCTTGTTGCCGGGTTGAGGAGTTGTTGTGCTGGCGGCCTGAGATGCGGCTTGTGCGTTGGCTGTTGTACCCGCAGCGAGGCAGAGTGCCATGGCGGAGATAAGACGAGCACTGCGAAAACAACTTGATAATGGCAATGTCACCGATGTGCTAATCATGCGAAGCCATCCCTTACTTGAAAAAAATGCTGCTGGCATTGGAGCCATGAATCTGCGTATGGCAGACCGTGCAGGCCTGATATTGATTGGCCTGGTTATGGAAAGAGGGAGTGCCCGGCGCGGTGAAGTTCACAGAAGCGGTATGGCACTGCAGGCAGAGGGAATTGACATTATTGCGTGTCAACAGGCGCGGGTTGGGCGACCCATGCGCAAAGTGGCAAGAGGTGCATCCCTCCGTCTTGAGCGGCGGATGCTCGTATACAAATGGGCCGGCGGTCTCGGCGTGGCATTTGGTGCAGACAGCGTTCTGATCTGCGCTGGACTTGAGGAGCTTGTCTTCAAATGTCCCGTGGGGGTTATGACAATCGCTGCATTTCATGAGCCCCTCATTGACCTTGTGATGGAAGGGCTGTGCGAAGGCCGCCTTGGCATCGGTATGGCAGCTATAGCAGAGTTGCGGCTCGGCCGCTTTGAGCAAATTTGCATCGGATTTTGCGTTGTGGCTGCTGTGGCAAGTGATGCAACTCACGCCAGCCGCGCCATGCGAAGTTCGTTCGAAGTTGGCGTGTGTATCCTCGTGGCAAGTGAGGCACTGGCTGTCGGCAGCTTTGGGGGTGGCCTTGGCGAACTGGAAGATCTTGGTGGCATCGCCGCCTGACTCCACATGCGCCTTGCCCGGCCCGTGGCAGCTCTCGCAGGTGTTGCCTTTGCCGCCGTGCTCGAGCGCCAGCTTTGAATGAGGGTTGGAGTCGAATTTCTTTGCCTCGTCCGCATGGCAGGTGGTGCATGTTTCCGATCCCACGTAGTCAGCTGGATTGTCTGATTTTGCTGAAGACGATGTCGCTGCGTGCGACTTGATTGTTCCAGAGGTCTGCGCAGAGGCCGAAACGCTCAAACCGATCAATAGCACTGGAATCGCCGCGGCAGATAACCAAGTTCGCATAAGCTAACCCCTCAAAACTTAATCGACAGCGTTGTATTACAAATGCATTGCCGTAACATGAGAATTCTTTGTTAAGAAACTTCAAGAGAAACGTAGCATGTGCGATCGCATAGTTCTCGTGACTGATATCACAGAGGTGAGAAGCAAGCCCTTTCTAAGTTGTGCAGCCTGCAACTGCTGTTGTGACACACAGCACAGCTTCAACGGGGACTCAGGCCGAGTATGTGGGTCGCGTGTCGATGGGGTCTGAGCACAATTGCTCTATCAACATGGGATCCGGATGGAAGGCTTCTGTCTATTTCGCGACAAGAAGAGACTTGGGCAGGGCTTGTTTCATGGCGTGACCGGGTTCGTACGCACAGAAAGGATCACTTGCCAGGGGGTCTCCGCTATAGGCGAAGGCGCGGGCGCGCGAGCCGCCGCAGAGGATGCGATACTCGCAACGCCCGCATTTGCCTTTGAATTGGGCTGGGGAGTGCAAGGCTTGGAACATCGCTGAGTTGCGGTAGATATCCACGAGATGGTCCCTGCGAACGCTGCCGACGATGAGCGGCAAGAATCCCGCGGGATAGATATAGCCCTGGTTCGATATAAAGACGATTCCGTGTCCGTCGCGGATGCCGAAGCCGCGATAGACGGAGGTTCGCTCGATCTCACTTGCTGTTTTGCCGGCCTCGCGCATGCGGTTGAGGGCAACGCGCCGATACGAGGGAGCTTCGGTTGTCTTGATGGCGAAGGTCGCAACACTGGAAAGGTCGTAGACCCAGTTCATGCACTCCTCACCCTGTTCGGAAGTGATCGGCTGCAGCTCTTTGCCGCGGCCAACGGCGATGAGAAAGAACAGACTCCAGCGCATCACCGGGAAGGTCTTTAGCAGTTCGTAAATGGCTGGCAGATCGTCGACTGTCTCCTGCGAGACAAGAGTATTGATCTGGATTGGCAATCCCAGTTCGCCGGCGGCCTTGGCTGCGCTGATGGTCCAGCCAAAGCAACCCTCGACGCCGCGCACTGCTTCGTGCCGCGCTGGAGTCGATCCATCAAGGCTGAGGCCAAGGCTCTCGATGCCGTGCTGCTTCAGTTTGGCGAGGACGTCGAAGGTGAGGTCGGCTGTGGCGCTCGGGGTGATGGAAACGGTGAGGCCCAGCATGTGCGCTTCGTCGATGATGTTGTAAATGTCGGGGCGCTGGAGCGGATCGCCGCCAGTAAGGATCAGATGCGGAAGAGGCTTGTCGAAGGCTGCGATTTGACGCAAAAGAGTCTTGCTCTCGGCATGGGAGAGCTCGTCCGGATGCGGTGTGGAGACGGCTTCGGCGCGGCAGTGGCGGCAGGCCAGAGCACAGGCTTGGGTCATCTCCCAGTAGACAATCATGGGGTTGCGCGAGTAATCGAGAACTCCACTGCTGTGAGGATGTTCGGGATGCGAATCATTTGAGTGACGCGAATGAGCGGAGCCTTGTATCGCGGTGAGTGTGGTTCGGATATCGCCGAAAGCCATTTTCGCACCCTCATGGGACGAGCCGAGACTACGGGCTGAAGTGTTATGGAAGCGCATGGAATCTGATCGCGGGGTTCGGCC
>Ga0302302_1001060_pt1 | contig 16654 bp, 8 predicted proteins | sample III_Palsa_E1_3_FD_198766 | JGI IMG/M metagenome (GOLD analysis project Ga0302302, IMG submission 198766) | Peat permafrost microbial communities from Stordalen Mire near Abisko, Sweden - III_Palsa_E1_3 | ecosystem: Environmental > Terrestrial > Soil > Palsa > Peat permafrost | place: Sweden...
GCTCGACCGCCGCGCCCGCGCCGGAGCTCGTGATCTGGAAATACGCGACAATCTTACAGCGGCGAAGCCTCTCATGATTACCCCCAGGCTCGCCGATCTGCCTATCTACGTGCGCGAGGGCTCCATCATCCCCATTGCGCCTCTCACGCAGAGCACCGAAGAAAAGCCGAACGGGCCACTCACTCTTCGCGTCTATGCCGGTAAAAACTGTCACGGCGACCTGTATCAGGATGACGGCACATCCTTCGACTTCCGCAGGGGAAGCTACTTTCGCCGCCATTTCTCCTGTGAAGAGCAGAGCGACGGCAGTCTGACTGTCTCCCTTGCTGCTCCTGAAGGAAGCTTCAAACCCTGGTGGAGCGAGGTCCGCTTTGAGGTCATCGGCTGGACGCCCAGAACAAAGCAGCTCACGACTCCATCCGGTTCGACTCCACTCGCGCAATCGAACCATGGCTGGACCGCTACGGTAAAAGACACAGACTCCGCGGCAAGTTTTACCTTTCACTAAATTCTGAAGGCAAGACCGTACATGCTTACCGGAGCAGCCAGGGCTGTATGCTTCGACTTTCGTCGGATTCGCGTATTGCATAGGGAGGAGTATCGTGGTCGCCGAAGGCTTTATGGAAAGCAGGTGGTCATGAGGTTGATCTCACGGCGTTGGTTCGTGCAGAGTGGAGCAGCGGTGCTGGGCGCGCGCGGGACGTGGGCGCTGCCAGCGGGAGTGCCGATCGGGTTGCAGCTTTATAGCGTGAGCGAGGAACTCAAGAAGGATGTGCCGGGGACGCTGCGGCGGCTGCGGGCCATCGGGTATGGGCGGGTCGAGACGGCGGGGCTTGCAGGGCTGACCGCGAAGGCGTTTCGTGCGCAGCTCGACGAGACCGGGCTCGTGTGCCTGAGCACGCACCTTCCGGTGGGCAATCAGGATTTGAATTCGCTCTTCGATGACGCGCATACGGTGGGGGCACGGTATGTGGTGAGCTCAGGGACGTTTTCGTCGACGAGCGGGAGCCAGACGCTCGACGACTATCGCGCGATGGCGGATCGGCTCAATGAGCTGGGACGCCGGGCCAGGCAGGCGGGTCTGCAGTATGCGTACCACAACCACAACTTCGAGTTTCGCAGTCTGGACGGGGACAGGATCGGCTACGACGTGCTGCTTAAGCAAACGGATGCGGAGTTGGTGGCCTTCGAGCTGGACTGCGGTTGGATGGTGGCAGCAGGGCACAGTCCGGTCGAGTACTTTCGCCAATATCCGGGCCGTTACCGGATGCTGCATGTGAAGGATTTCGTTGCGACGAAAGAGCCCAGCACATCGTTGGCGAAGAACGAGCGCCCGCAGGGCACGGAGCTGGGGCGCGGCCATATCGACTACAAACCAATTCTTGACGCTGCGGCAAAGGCCGGGATCCACGACTACTACGTGGAGCAGGAGCCACCGTTCGTTGAGATGCCCGCGCTTGAGGCGGTAAGAGTGGATTACCAGTATCTGCGTGCGTTATAGAAGACAGGTATTCAGGGGGCCGGATGAATCGTAGAGAGTTCGGAAAGCTGGTAGCGAGTGCGGCTCTGGTACCAGCCTGGGTGAGTGGTTCCGCGCAGGGAGTTGACGTTGCAAAGGGGGTACGCTTTTCGTTCATGCTGTGGGCGCTTGAAAAGCAGGCGCCTTTCGACCGTTGCGTGGAGATGGTAGCTGAGGCAGGGTACCAGGGCGTGGAGCTGGTGGGCGAGTTTCAGAGATGGTCACCTGGGGAGAAATCTCGAATCATGGCGCGTATGCGCTCGCTGGGGATGGTCTTTGATGCGATGAGCGGCGTGAAGGCGGGCTTCGCAGTGCCGGAGGAGACGGAGGCATTTCGGGCACAGTTCGTCGATCATCTACGGGCAGCGAAGGAACTCGAGTGTCCGAAGGTCATTCTGCTCTCCGGCAAGCGGATCGATGGGTTGGGCGCTCAGGTGCAGCGGCAGACGTCGATCGACAACCTGAAATGGGCTGCGGAGAGGGCCACCAAAGAACAGATCGAAATCGTCATCGAGCCGATCGATCTACTGGAGAATCCGACAATTTACATGGCGAGCGTGACAGATGGGTTTGAGATTGCGCGAACGGTGAACAGCCCGAATGTGAAGGTGTTGTATGACTTTTACCATGAGCAAAGGAGCTTCGGGAACCTGATCGAAAAGCTCGAGAAGAACATCGATTGGGTAGGGCTGGTGCACGTAGCGGATGTGCCGGGACGACATGAACCGGGGACAGGTGAGATCGACTATGGAACGATTTACCGCAAGCTGGCCGCGCTCGGTTACAGCCATTGGATCGCAATGGAGTACTATCCGACCGGGGAGCCGGTAGCCTCTCTCAAAATGGCAAGAATGGAAGCGCAGCGAGAGCTCGGCCAACATCAGTCGTGACGATCTGACGGTGCATCCGCGGTAAGCGTTTTGGCTTGCGTTCCAGAATTGGTCGTTGTTGAAATCATCTGAGATGGGTCGTCCGTGGTGCTAAGGAACAGAGCTCGAAGTGCGTGCATGACGATCCTGATGCTCATGCCGGGTCTGATGCCGGCGCGAGCGATGCAAAACTCCAATGCAATCCAGCCGCAGTACACACGAAGCGTCTGGAAGGTACAGGACGGGCTTCCGGAAGACACTGTGCAGGCGCTCGCGGAGACCAGCGATGGTTATCTCTGGATCGGGACGACGGGAGGTCTGACCCGCTTCGATGGCACCCGCTTTGTGTTGTATGGTCTGAATGCGCCGCACTCGCCGGGGGTCAACAGCGTCTTCTGTCTGGAGCCTTCGCGAGACGGCGGTCTGTGGATTGGGACTGAGGGTGGAGGTCTTCTGCATCTGCTCAAAGGCCAGGTGCGGAGCTATGGTGCGGCCGAGGGGCTGACGGATAGTTTTGTGCGCAGCGTTGTTGAAGACCGGCATGGTGTCGTGTGGGTCGGCACGGACAACGGACTGTTCCAGGTAGAGGGCGGCCAGGTAAAGCGTGTGGAGATGGCAGCAGGCATGGAGCCTCTGGCAGTGCATGTGATCTCTGAAGACCGGCAAAACCGCATCTGGGTCGGTGGCTCCCGGCTATTGTCGATCACGGACGGTAAGCAGCTCTTCTACGGTCTGCCGGGCAGCTACAGCAGCAACCGTGTCAAGACCGTCCTGCAGACCACGGATGGCACGGTGTGGGTGGGTACGGTCAGTGGTCTCGAACGATTATCGGGGCAAAAGTTTGAGCGGGTACCGGAGGTGGCGGGCACCGTGCGGACACTGAAGGAGACGAGTGATGGAACGTTGTGGATCGGCACTATCGGCAACGGGTTGTGGATTTATAAGGGCGGAGTCTTCTCCCGGCTGAAGAGTCTATTGCCAGGCAATACGGTGCTGAAGATCTTCGAGGATGACAGTCGTCAGGTCTGGCTAGGCCTGCAGGATGGGCTGGTGCGGCTGGGCCGTACACCGGTACGGGAGGTGCCGCTGCCGGGAGGATCGGATGCGGACTTCGAGACCATCTCGGGCAATGGGGATAGCAGTCTGTGGGTGGTCGCCTCGGGAGTTTACATAATCCATGACGGTGTCGCATCGCCTTATCGATTCAAGGAACTGCCGAATGTGATGGTGCGGAACATCTTTCGCGATCGCGAGGGTGACCTGTGGGTGGGGACCGATGGCAGTGGCGCATACCGTATTACGCCTCGTGGAGTGGTCCACTATTCCGCTCCGCGGGAGCTGACGAATAACTTCATTCGCGCGTTTCTCGAGAGCCGGCGCGGCGAGATGTGGATTGCCACGGATGAGGGTGTCAGTCGCCTGACGACGCAGGGTGCCCAACACTTCAACATGAAGGATGGTCTGGTGTACTTCAGCACGCGCAGTCTCTTCGAAGACGATGCGGGAGACATCTGGATTGGGACGGATCAAGGGCTGAGTCACTGGCACAAGGGAACGTTTGTGCACGATGCGGCGACTGAGGCGTTACGGCATGAGAAGGTGTGGTCGAACTATGAGGACCCAACGCACACACTATGGTTCGGCACACGGGACCACGGTTTGTTTCGCTATCAGAATGGGCGCATCGCACAGTTCACGACAGCGCAGGGACTTGCGAGCAACAGTATCTATCAGATTCTCGAAGACCCGCAACGCAGGTTCTGGTTGAGTGGTCCGAACACGATCTCCTCTTTGGACGAACGTCAGATGCACGAGGAGGAGATCGCGAGTGAGCACTTGAGCGTCTCAATCTACACGATGCCCTACGGTGCCGAAGATGCCCAGATGTATGGTGGCCGGCAGCCATCGGGGTACCTCGATCCGAATGGAAGCGTCTGGTTTCCGAGCAACAAAGGTGCGATGCACATCGAGTTGGAGGACCCGGTCACGCCGGTCGTGCCGCGGCTTGTGCTGGAGGGAGTGTCCCTGGATGGTCGTGATCTGCCGCCGGCCAGTATGATTCAGTTGCCTTCGGAGATGAAGCGGCTGGAATTTCACTATGCCTCCTTATCGCTTCGTCCGCAGGAAGGCATACGCTACCAGTACCGGCTCGAGGGCTTCGACAAGGACTGGGTGTATGCCGGAACAAGCCTCACTGCCTTCTACACAAACCTGCCAGCGGGGAGCTATCGCTTCCGTGTCGCGGTCTTTGATGTGGCGAATCCGGCCCTGATGACGGAGACCTCTGTCGGCGTGCAGCGTGCGCAGGTCGTCTGGTTGACGTGGTGGTTTATCACGTTGTGCGTGGCGGCATTGGTGTTGGCGGCGTTTGGAATCTATCGTCTGCGAATGCATCAGGTGCGCCTGCGTTTTCGAGCCGTACTGGATGAACGCAGTCGGCTGGCTCGGGAGATGCACGACACCCTGATCCAGGGATGCACGAGCGTCTCAGCGCTGCTGGAGGGGGTGGCGAGCCAGCAGACGAAGAATCATGAGTTGCAGGAGGATCTGTTGCGCCATGCTCGGGCACAGGTCAGGACAACGATCGACGAGGCGCGGCATGCCGTCTGGGACCTGAGGCACGAGGAAAGTACGGCGTTGGAGCTGTCAACCTCGATGAAGGCCATCGCAGCGCAGACGACGATGGAGTTCGGAGTGGCTGTGCACTGTGCGGTAGAAGGAGAGGTCTTCTCTGTGCCGGCAGTGGTCTCGCGCGAGTTGCTGATGGTGGTCCGCGAGGCGGTCTATAACTCGGTGCTACATGGGAATGCGCGGCAGATCGACATTCAGGTTCGTTACGAGCCGGAGCAGCTAGCGCTGGCTGTGGTGGACGACGGCGTCGGCTTCGACGTAGCTAAGCCTCCGGTTGAGGGCCACTATGGCATCACTGGCATGCGCGAGCGTATGCAGCGTGTGGGCGGGGTCTTCGGTCTGCGTAGCGCACCGCATAGTGGAACGCGAGTGGAACTCGCCGTCGAGCGTGCCGTCCTGCTCTCGAAGGCTGCGCAGGCGCGCCGGTGGGCGATGAGCTAATTTGCCTCGATGATGATTCGCGCTGAAACAAGACCCGGTGCCGATGCCGAGAGAGTGATCTGCCCGGGACGGCCATTAGACTGAACGAGGACAAGGGCAAGGCCGTTGAAGGCGCGGCGATTGCTGGCCTTATAAGGCTCATGGCTATCGGGCTGTCCGTTGTCGACGCCGAGAATGCGGCCAGTGCCTTCGAGGGTAAAGGTAATGGCGTTGTCAGCCGTGGGAACTATGCGGCCCTGTGCGTCCTGCACAGCGACGGTGATGTGAGACAGGTCGTCAGATGTGGTGCGAATGCGTTGCCGGTCAGCGGTCAGGGAGAGCTTCGCAGGTGCGCCGGTCGTGTGGACCTCGACGGTTTCGATCGTCACGCCGTCCTTAACGCCTTTAGCGGTGAGGCTGCCGGGAGCGTAAGGTACATCCCACATGAGGTGCAGGTCTGCGGTGGTGCGGAGCGCTTTAGCACGCAGCGGGTAATTGCCATAGTAGCCAGTCATGCCGGGTCGCGGGAGGGCGTAGCCTTTCACGCCCAGGCTCTCGCCATTCAGGAAGAGCTCGACGGTATCGCAGTTTGTGAAGCAGGTGACCGGGATGACCTTGCCCTCCTTGCCGGACCAGTTCCAGTGCGGCTGCAGATGCAGGACAGGCTGCTTCGTCCAGATGCTTTGGTAGAAGTAGTAGCTGTCCTTCGGAAAGCCGCAGGTATCGATTGCGCCGCTCACCGCGAGCTTGTTCGGCCAATGAGCCTCGCCGAGATAGTCGATGCCGACCCAAAGGAAGTCTCCGCTCACGTAATCGTAGGTCTGGACGAACTTCTGTTGCTGCTCGACGTCGATGAGATTGTTGGTTGGCCTTTCGAAGAAGTCGTCGATCGGCTGCTCTACAAAGTAGACTCCCCGCGCGCCGCGCAGCGCCGAGCTTTCGGTGCCGAGGAAACAGCGCTGCGGATAGTCACGCCGGTCGATGCTGTAGTACTTTTCGCGGCGGTCATGCCAGCGGTCGACATAGTTGTATCCGACGACGTCGAGTTTATCGAGGAAGGCCGGAGGTGCGGCCCTGGGATCGGCGGCGATCTGATCGCAGGCAGTCGTGATGGGCCGGGTGGGGTCCTGGCTGCGAATTATGTCGATGAGACGCTGCAGGGTTGCGGGGCCGTCAGCGGCGGTCTGGTCGGGAATCTCATTGCCTGCACTCCAGATGACGATGGAAGGATGATTGCGGTCGCGCTCGAGCATGGCGACGAGGTCGCGCTCCGACCACTCGTCGAAGTAGCGGTGGTAGCCATAGACCGGCGTTTGTTCTTTCGGCTGCCGCCACTCGTCGAACGCCTCGTCCATCACGAGGAAGCCCATGCGGTCGAGCATGTCGAGCAACTCGGGAGCGGGTGGGTTGTGGCAGAGCCGGATGGCATTGCACCCCATCTTCTGCAGTAGCTCGAGGCGCCGCTCCCAGAGCCGTTCCGGCACAGCTGTTCCGACCGCGCCTCCGTCGCCATGAATGCAAACGCCATTCAGCTTTAGCTGCTCGCCGTTAAGCAGGAAGCCGCGATCAATGTCGAAGGCTATATGCCGGATGCCGAAGGTGATCGTCTCCTGGTCGATTTGCATGCCGCGCGAACGCAGGGTGCAGCGCGCCTGATAGAGATGCGGCGTGGCCACGGACCACAGTGCGGGCGAGCTGACGATGAGTGTTTGCGTCACTGCAACCTCCGCATCCTTGCCCAGGACGCGCGGTGTTGTGGTCTGCTGGACAACCTCGCCGTTTAGCGCGAGGATCTCGGTCCTCAGCTCGAGATCGCCATCGTGGCCGCTCTCGTTGCGCAGGCGAACGGTGATCTCGACGTTGGCGTTCTCCGTCGTGATCGACGGTGTACGGACGCAGATCCCGTTCTCCGCGATGTAGATAGGATCGGTGATGCGGATCCAGGTGTGACGATAAATGCCGGAGCCGGAGTACCAGCGGCAGTTGGGCTGGAGAGAGTTGTCGACGCGCACGGCGATCTGGTTGGGCTTGTCCGGCGGCGCCAGGTGCGGCGTGAGGTTGTAGGAGAAGCCGATGAAGCCGTAGGGGCGCATGCCCAGCGAGGTGCCGTTGATCCAGACCTCGCTACGCTGATAGACACCGTCGAACTGGAGCGCGATGCGTCTGCCGTGCGCGGAGGAGGGCAGAGTAAAGGTCTTGCGATACCAGCCAATGCCGGTCGGCAGGTAGGCACCGTTTCCCCTGGCGGGAGCGTTTTCGTCGAAGGTGCCCTCGATGCTCCAATCGTGGGGAAGGTCGAGACTACGCCAGGCCGAGTCATGAAAGGCAGGTATATGCGCGCCTTCGGGGTCGCCAGGCAGGAAGCGCCAACCACTGTCGAAGTTTGTACGGCGCTCAGGGGATGCTTCGTGGCTCGTGCTGGCAGAGGCATCCAGACGCAGGGCGGAGGCGACTCCAGCTATGGCTACATCACTGAGAAAGTCGCGGCGGGTCAGGCGAGGAGACATAACTGTGGGAGCCTTTCGGTGATTCGGGTCTGGCAGAGAAGCATATCGTGCAACTCGGTGGTGCGAATCCGCCAAAAGTCGGATTCGCGCGATTACGCTTCGGCCTTGAAGGTGCGCGTGCAACCACTCGACGGCGCTGGCCAGCCACTGGACGCTCCCGTCGATGCCACGATTAGCGGTAGTATGTGGAGGTTCCCTTTAGGAATGGTGACGACGACCTGGTATGAGATCAGGGTGGAGCGCTGAGATGAAACGGTTCTTATTGTCGCGTGCCGTGATGTGTTTGGTGATGGGCGCGGCTTGTGTTACGGCGTCGGCGCAGAGCATTGGCCGACACGAAGTCATCAAGCTGTGGTCGAACGGCGCACCGGAGGCGCAGACCGATGCCAGGCCGGAGGCAACGCGAATTGCGCCTGAGGGCGACCATGTGATCACCCATGTCGCTGAGCCATCGATCACGTCTTATCTGCCGGCGCGGCAGACGGCGACAGGCGCGGCCGTGATCATAGCGCCGGGTGGAGGGCACGCTGAGATTTGGATCGAGCACGAAGGTTTCCGTGTAGCGGAGATTCTGAGTCAACACGGCGTTGCAGCCTTTGTTCTGCGATATCGCCTGGCTCGTGAGAAGGGTTCTCAATACACGGTCGAAGGGACGGAACTAGGTGACATGCAGCGTGCGCTTCGCGTGGTGCGCAGTCGGAGCAACGAGTGGGGAATCGATCCAGCGCATATCGGCGTGATGGGGTTCTCGGCAGGCGGCGAACTGGCCGCACTGGCAAGCACGCGCTACGATGCAGGACGGCCGGACGCGACGGATCCCGTGGATCGACTGAGCTCGAAGCCGGACTTTCAGGCGCTGATCTATCCAGCGATCCCGCATGACCAGCGTTTGACTGCGGAGACTCCGAAGGCGTTCCTCGCCTGTGGAGCAATGGACCGGCCGGACATCTCGCAGGGACTGGCCGAGTATTATCTCTCCCTGGCACGGCTGCACGTTTCGGCAGAGTTGCACATCTACGCCGGCATCGGTCACGGCTTCGGGGTGCGCAGCAGTAATCAGAAGCCGGTTGCGGACTGGCCGCAACTCTTTCTGGAGTGGATGCGGGGACAGGGGCTACTAAAGAATCCGTAAAATGTTATGCGGGCAATACGGCTGCCGGCAACTTATGCGGAGGCGTAGGATGTTTGGCAAGCAAAGGATCGGAAAGCGAGCTGTCTACGGGGCGTGAGTAACGGAGATGATGAATACATTAAAGATGAAGGTGCTTATCGTCGACGATCACCCGTTGATGCGCGTCGGGATCGCTGCGATCATCGATGGGCAGCCGAGAATGGTCACGGTGGCACAGGCAGGTTCGGGCGAAGAGGCGATCCAGATGTACCAACAGCACCTGCCGGACATCACCCTGATGGATCTGCGGCTGCCACAGCTAAGCGGTGTGGAGACTATTCGCAGCATACGACGGTTGCATCCGGAGGCACGGTTTGTGGTGCTGACGACCTATGAAGGCGACGAGGACATTCACCAGGCGCTCGAGGCTGGGGCGCAGGGCTACATCATCAAGGGGATGCCCTTCGAGTCACTGATCCAGGCGCTTGAACGCGTACATGCGGGCGGGCGCTTTCTGCCGGTGCCGATAAAGCGTGCGCTGGCCTCGCGCACGCCGGATTCTGATTTGAGCCATCGCGAACGTCAGGTCCTGAAACTACTGGCAACGGGCAACAGCAACAAACGAATCGGCGAACTGCTGGGCATCACGGAGGCTACCGTGAAGAGCCACGTCAGCACGATTCTGATGCGGCTGAACGCAGTGGACCGCACGCAGGCTGTCGTCTCAGCCCTGCAGCGAGGCTTAGTCCACATCTAACGGAGCCAGGTCGAGACACGTCCGAATGCCAGGCATGAAGGCGGTCTCGAGAAGCTCCCGGACCTGCGTCTCAGAAGGGATGACATCGTCGCTGTGGCTCCAGGTTTGCCAATGCCGATCAGGCCAAGACCGAGTGCGAGCTGCCGCGCTGTGGATGCGAAGAGCGGATTGTGCAGCGACCAGCGAGGCAAGGGGACTGGAGGTAATTTATCGACTGGCTCGATCATGGCGTGGTGCGGAGGGTGAGCTGGTACTGCGGAATGACTCGAACAGAGCGAAGCTGGTCGACCTGACCAAGAGCAGGAAGCGTCTTCCGGACTGCGTCTTCGAGAAAGATCGGGCTGTCGGCTCGCAGCGGAAGAATCTCAAGCTGCAAATCCGCGGTTTCGTGGCGATCGAGGAAGCGCTTCATCCCGATCTTCCAGGGAGTGCCGTTGAAGAAGTTATCGTCAAGCAGGTGGTTGCCGTCTGCGAGTCGCGCAATATCGCCGGTGTAGTCGACGCGCAGAAACAGATTGCTAAGCCCACGCAGTGGCTCCGGGCCGAGCTCAACCCGCCATTGGGCGGCAGCGGCGAAGGTCGTCTCGTTGGGAGCCTCGGCAACGCCCTGCGGACGCCAGGACGGTGGCGGCCCCACTTTCACAGCGGGCACATCGCCGGCACTGCGAATCTGCGTAAGGGTCAGATGAGGCTGCACGGCGGGCATGCGTGCTGAGAGTTCGGTGCTATCGTTCGCCTGCTGTTTGACGGTAAGCGGACTGCTGGCTGCAGGCGGAGTTTCAACAGCAGGGAAGAGCGTCATACGGAAGCTCGAGTCGTCGTCGGAGTTTAGAGTGATCTGATCGTCGCTGGTGAAGAACTGTTGCGGCGTGATGAGCAGATGTTCCTTGCCATCAAGACGGACTTTCCACGCATTCTCCGCGTCTGCTTCGTTAAGCACAAGCACGCGAATCACCTTGTCCCCCGGACGCTGTAGCGAAAGGCTCGTCCAGGCTCCGGCTTTCAGGTCGGTGATGGTGACGTGGCCCTGGTCCCGTGAGACATGGCCACCAGTACTGTGCACGGTGAGGCCAGGTTCGTCGGCGAAGGAGAACTCACAGCGGATACCGGGAATGCAGAAGAAGATGAAGGTGTTCGGGGCATCGAGTTGCGTGAAGACCTGGGCCGTGCTGTAGCGCAGGTGCAGGCTGCCGAGGTCCATGTTGAAAGGCCAGATGAAATAAGCGCCTGAAGGAACATCGACGGGCCGGTCTGGAAGCAGCAGGTCGCCTCCGGGAAGCCTGATCTTCACCTGGAAGCTGTGTCGCGCGGGCATCGAGCCGCCACGGAGATAATTGTTGACGAACAAAAAACCGCGATCATCCCGCGACCGTACCGCGAGCCGTGGGACAGAGACGTCGGCCGGGTCTTTGGGTAGCACGTTCGGGGCGTGGGGCGTCATGGGAGCGAGCTGGTCGCCGAAGCCATTGAGAAAGTAATTAACTAATTTGAACTTGCGGAAGGAGGCACGCTCTTCGCCGAACTCGCCGAGCGGCGCCTGAAAATCGTAGGACTTGATCGGGAGATCATTGGGATAGCCGGTGGCCTGCGACTCCTGCAGGGTGGAGAGCCTGCCCTCGGGGTTCTCGCCTCCCTGGAACATGAATATGCCATAGAGATTGACGCCAGATCCCAGCAGGGTAGGGAAGATCGCGGCGACATCGTCGGAGGAGATGATGGGTCTGCGATGGTATGTGTCTTCAATGCCACCACCGATCTCGGCAGTCAGGAAGGGTGTGTCGTCCGGCGCGGGGCTCGGGGTCACAGCCTGTGCAGCGCCCATCGCCCCCATATTGCCGGTGACGCGACCGTGAAAACGAAAGCTGTAGACCTCATTTGGTGGCAGGTTCTTAAGCGAGGCGTCCCAGGGCGCATCCGGATATCCCCCGAAGACAGGCAGGGTGGCACCCTGCGGAATCGTAGCGCGATCCCAGCCCGTGACGCTGTAGAACGGCACGTCCAGGCCCGCGGCAAGTGCGAGGCGCTTCAGCTCCAGAATGTGTGCTGCACCGCCGCAAGGTGCGCGGCTGGAGTACTCGTTTTCGAGCTGCACCCCAACCACCGGGCCGCCGTCCTTCCAGAACTGGCCACGGAGTTGCTGACCGATCGCGTCGTAGAACTTCGTCACATACGAAAGGTATGCAGGGTCGTTAACGCGGGTAGGTCCCCTGGCGAGCAGCCAGTCGGGAAAGCCGCCGTTTCGGACCTCCCCATGCACCCACGGACCAATGCGGACATATAGCTTTAGGTGGTGTTTCGCGCAGAGTTGCGCAAAGCGGCGAAGGTCGCGGTCGCCGCTCCAGTCAAACTGTCCCTCGACCTCCTCATGATGCAGCCAGATCACATAGGTGGCCACAATATCTACGCCCGCGGACTTCATCTTGAGGAGTTCGTCCTCCCACTCAGAGGCCGGAACGCGAGAGAAGTGGAACTCGCCCATTACGGGGAGCCAGGGCTTGCCATCGCGAGTGAGGAACCGCTGGTTGAGGCCCAGGGTTTCTCCGTCAGGGGCGCGGGCGGAGCCGGTCTGAAAGGAGGAAGGTTGAGGCGTCATGTACGGTGCGCTGGCGTCGATGAGGATCTGGGCACCCGCATTCGGCAGGATACAGAGGCTCGATGCGAGCAGCAGGAGTGCAGCGCAGACCAGGGTAAGGGTGCGGTTCGACAAGAGATCCACCTCGGTACCATTTAACACGGATGAATCAGAGAAGGCATCCGTCGATAGGTGGAGTGCCGGAGCATTCGAAAGAGTCCTCCCCAAACTATTCGAACCACTCCTACTTTCGACTGATTCGCGGCGTTGTTTTGAGCGAGTAGTGTGTGTGCGATCAGCAGCACAGGTGTTTGCCATCCCTCGCGGCTAAGAAGGGCGGCTAATGGCATCTGTTCTTAATCACTTTGGAGGGTGTAACTTGAAAGCTCAAATGTCAGCATCTCGTGGATTATGGAGTCTGGTGGTCCTATGCCTTCTGCTGTGTGGGCACGGGGCCTTCGCTCAGGGCACGAGCGCAACGCTCAACGGCACGGTCCTCGACAGCGCCGGTGCCGCAGTGGCGGACGCGCACGTTACAGTCGTGAACACCGGTACGAACGCGACGCAGACCGCCGCCAGCAATGGCCAGGGCGTGTACTCCGTGGGACAGTTGGCACCAGGCAGCTATACCGTAACGGTCGAAAGGGTGGGCTTCCGCAAGACAGTGCAGACCGGCATCGTGCTGACGGTAAACCAGGCTGCGACGCTGAATGTGTCGCTCCAGATCGGAGATGTGGAACAGACGGTCTCAGTATCGGCGGACGCGGCATTGATTAATGCGACGACGGCGGAGATCAGCACCGTCGTTGACCAGCATGCGATCTCGCAGCTCCCGTTGAACGGCCGCGATCCATCGAGTCTTGTTTTCCTGGCTCCAGGTGTGACCAACGTGCTGAACACAGGCGGAGGATATCTGCAAACGGGCTTCTCGTTCCCGACTGAGACAGGTGCCTCGGCCAACGGCGGTCGGCAGGGCAGCACGTATTATCTGCTGGACGGCGTGCAGAATATGGATACATATCTGCTGCTGGCCGCGCCTTTCCCGAACTCTGACGCGGTGCAGGAGTTCCGTGTTATCTCGAACAACTTCGACGCGCACTATGGTTTCTCCCCTGGTGCGGTTGTCAGCATCCAGACGAAGTCGGGCAGCAATCAATGGCATGGGGGAGCCTTCGAGTTCATCCGCAACAGCGACCTCAATGCAGGCAACTACTTCACCCACACGGTAGACACGCTGAGGCGCAACCAGTTTGGCGGGTATGTGGGTGGTCCGGTAATCAAAAACAAGATGTTTTTCTTTGCCAACTACCAGGGCACTCGCGCGAGCAGTCAGGGCGCAACCAATCCCACCTACACCCCAACGGCGGCGATGCTGAACGGAGACTTCAGTGCTGTGCCGGTCGCGTTGAAGGGACCGTTCGTAAACAACATGGTGAACCCGGCACTGTTCAGCCCTGCGGCGGTAACGATCTCGAAGACGGCGCTGCCGCTCGGAGGCGTCCCAGCGAGCGGTCTGACAAACTACGCGAGCGGCAGTATCAAGAACTCGTTTGACGAAGGAACATTTCGTCTCGATTGGGAGCTCACGAGCAAGCAGCACATTGTGTTCCGAACATACGTAAACAACTTCAATCAGCCGGCAGGCAGCGTCAACGGCAACATTCTTTCGGTATTGCAAGAGACCCCGTACAACGCGATCCAGAGCAATCCGATCAAGTACTACAACCAGATTCTCAGCCACACCTGGACGATCAATCCTTCACTTGTGAACGTGTTTTCAGGCTTCTGGACTCAGGAGTCGGCGCACAGTTCGGCGCAGGTCTTCGACCAGAGTGGCCAGCCCGTCTGTCTGTCGCGCTACATCAAGGTGAACGAGCTGCCCGGCCAGTGCTATCTCGAAGGGCTCTCGGTCAATAACGGCTTCAGCACGGCTTACACTGAACCTTCCCAAGAGGTACGAACGAGCTTCGGTGTGTCGGACTCGGTGTCGAAGACCATCGGAAACCACTCGCTCTCGTTTGGCGGCGACCTCTGGCATCAATATGCGAAGGAGTATACGCAATATCCGACCCAGCCGATCATCAACTTTAACGGATCGTACACCGGCTTCGGGCTCGCGGACTTTCTGCTGGGTAAGGCTGCGCAGTTCACTCAGGGAGCAGGCGAAATCGCTGATGTCTCAGGCATCGTGCTTGGACTCTTCGCACAGGATCAGTATCGCGTGCGTCCGACGGTAACACTGACTGCGGGTGTGCGCTGGGACCCCAATTTGCCGCCAACTTCGGCCGGCGGTCGTGGTGCTGCGTTCATCCCAGGCCAGCAGAGCCAGCAGTTTCCCGGCGCTCCACGCGGGTTGAATTTTCCCGGTGACAAAGGCGTCGACTCAGCATTGATGCCAACCACTTACGGCTACGTTGAGCCCCGCGTTGGAGTAGCGTGGCAACCGCGTTCTCTCCCTGGCACTTCGTTCCGCGCCGGTTTTGGGCTATTTACCGCACCTCTGCCGTACTCGGTCTACAACCATGCTGCGGACATCGCGCCGTTCAGCCCCACCCTGGGCTTCGACGCTACAGCAACGAACTTCATATCGTTCGACAATCCTTACAGCTTCCTCGGGACCACAAGTCCATTTCCGCCCTTCGCCAGCATCGGATTTGTGCCTCCGTCGAATACAAATTTCGGAACTAACCCCATCGCGGTGCAGGCGATTTTCTCAAACAACTTCCGGCTCGGTATCACCCAGAGCTGGAATGCCTCGGTCGAACAGCAGTTCGGAAAAGACTTCGCGCTGCACCTGGCGTATATAGGCAGCGAAAGCTATCACCAGGAGACGGTGATCGATCAGAACCCCGGCATCTTCGCAACCGGCGGCACGCGCTCGCTCTATCCGAGCTTCAGCAATATTCTGACGCTGGCGAGCATCGGCACGGCCTCGTATAACTCGCTGCAGGCGGGACTAGAAAAACGGTTCTCTCACGGTCTGCAGTTCCAATCGAACTTCACCTGGGCGAAGACCATTGATCTGGCGGGCTCGGGCAACGTGTCGTTCGGAACTCCGCAGCTTCCGAACCCATTCAATATCCGCTTCAACCGCGGCACCTCGCTGTTGAATTTTCCGTACGTCTCAGTAAGCCACCTGGTCTATACGACGCCTGAGCTGGAGGGGCATGGCATCCTGATGCGGGAGTTGCTCGGGGCGTGGGAGCTGAGCGGCATCGTGACCCTGCAGTCCGGGCTGCCGTTCGGGATTGTGGGTGGCAATGGCAACAACAACTCGGGATCGCTGCAGTTTGGTGATCGCGCGGATGTAGTGCCGGGCATCCCTCTGAACGTACATCAGGGCAGCAAGACGCAATGGCTGACACACTATGTGAACCCCGCAGCGTTCGTGACCAATGGGCCGGGAACCTTCGGAGATTCGGGCAAGAATATTCTGCGCGGTCCGGGAATCAATACCTCGGATCTCGCATTCGTGAAGAACTGGAAGGTGCTTGAACGCTACGGAGTGCAGTTCCGGTGGGAGATGTTCAATGCCTTCAACCATGCCAGCTTTGCCACGCCGAACAACGATCCCACCAGTGCGAACTTCGGCCAGATCACCAGCATCGGCCCCATCGCTCCACGCGTTATGCAGGGGGGCTTGAAGTTAAGCTTCTAAAATGAATGCGTCTCGTCCATCAGCGAGACGTGTTCTTTAACTTTAAGAGACCTTTGGATGACTGATCTTATGGACAGACGCGATTTTCTCCGAAGCACGGGAACTTTACTGGCAGCGGCGACGCTGCCAGGTGTTCCTGCCTTCTCTGAGGAGCCCCCAGCTTACGGGCGGGCGGTTCTGCCAATCAACCGTGGCTGGCGATACCACCCGACCCAGGTCGCGGGAGCCGAAGCCGCGGAGTTCGACGACTCTTCCTTCGAACGAGTGGTTGTTCCCCACACGAATATCAGCCTTCCATGGCACAGCTTCGACGATAAGGACTACGAGTTCATCTCAATCTACCGTCGCCGTTTCAGAACACCACCCGGCAGTCAGGGCAAACGCATCTTCGTGGACTTCGAAGGCGTCATGACGGCCTCGACTGTGTGGATCAATGGCGTTCTTCTCGGCGAGTACAAAGGAGGCTTCACTCCGTTCTCATTTGAATTGACCCCGCACCTGCGGAAGGACGGAGAGAACGTTCTCGCCGTTCAGGTAGATTCGACGGAGCGGAATGACATACCACCGTTCGGAAACGAAATCGACTACATGACCTTTGGCGGCATCTATC
>Ga0302302_1001075_pt1 | contig 16514 bp, 14 predicted proteins | sample III_Palsa_E1_3_FD_198766 | JGI IMG/M metagenome (GOLD analysis project Ga0302302, IMG submission 198766) | Peat permafrost microbial communities from Stordalen Mire near Abisko, Sweden - III_Palsa_E1_3 | ecosystem: Environmental > Terrestrial > Soil > Palsa > Peat permafrost | place: Sweden...
GCGATCGTCTGGTTGGTAAACGATGCCGACATCACGAACGACGGATGGCCCGTCGCGCAACCCAGGTTCACCAGGCGGCCTTCTGCGAGCAGGATGATGCGCTTGCCGTCAGGGAAAATGATGTGATCGACTTGCGGCTTGATGTTGTCCCAAGTGTACTGGCGCGTGGAGGCAACGTCGATTTCCGAGTCGAAGTGACCAATATTGCAGACGATTGCGTTGTTGCGCATCGCCTTCATGTGGTCGTGGCCGATCACGTGGAAATTGCCCGTAGCGGTCACGAAAATGTCGGCCTTGTCGGCGGCATATTCCATGGTCACTACGCGGTAACCTTCCATGGCTGCCTGCAGTGCGCAAATCGGGTCGATTTCCGTGACCCACACCGTCGCGCCCAGACCGCGCAGCGATTGCGCGCAACCCTTACCTACATCGCCGTAACCGGCAACAACCGCGATCTTGCCGGCGATCATCACGTCGGTAGCGCGCTTGATGCCGTCGACCAGCGATTCACGGCAGCCATACAGGTTGTCGAACTTCGACTTCGTGACCGAGTCGTTCACGTTGATGGCCGGGAACGGCAGGCGCCCTTCCTTTTCCATCTGATACAGACGATGCACGCCCGTGGTCGTTTCTTCGGTCACGCCCTGAATGTGCACGAGGCGCTTGGAATACCACGTCGGATCGATGTCGAGGTGAGCGGCGATCGACTTGTACAGCGCGACTTCTTCTTCGTTTTCCGGCTTGGCAATGACCGAACGGTCCTTTTCTGCCTTCGAGCCGAGGATCAGCAGCAACGTGGCGTCGCCGCCGTCGTCGAGGATCATGTTGGCGAATTCGCCGTTCGGCCATTCGAAGATGCGGTGGGAGAATTCCCAGTATTCGTCGAGCGATTCGCCCTTGAATGCGAACACCGGCACGCCGCCTTGGGCGATTGCCGAGGCTGCGTGATCCTGCGTCGAGAAGATGTTGCACGATGCCCAGCGGACGTCACCGCCAAGTGCGGTCAGCGTTTCGATCAGCACGCCGGTCTGGATGGTCATGTGCAGCGAACCCGCGATACGCGCGCCCTTCAGCGGCTGCGATACCTTGTATTCCTCACGCGTTTGCATGAGACCGGGCATTTCCGTTTCAGCGATGTTCAGTTCCTTGCGGCCCCAGGCAGCAAGAGACATATCGGCGACGACGAAATCTTTGTTTGTGTTTGAATCGAGAACTGCGGCGTTCATCACGCCCTCCTTTCTAAATGGAAATATAGAAATTTGACGTGAGCGCCGTTCGATGCGGTGGTTCAACAAGCGCTTACTGGTCTGAAAGCGCCGGTCACTCCGTCCGATTGAATGCTTCGAGCCTGGCGGCCTTCGTTGTTGAAAGCCGTCGCAACGCTCCTCGAAGCGAGTTGGGATTGTAGCAAATTGGGATGGAGGGAGCGCGTTTGCGCATGGGCTTTGTTTTGGCCGGGTTCAGCCCGGGTTTAGCCCCTGCGGCCGGCAAAATCCCCGTGCGAGGGCGACAATCCCGCGCGTCTTAGAACGGCAAGCACGCCAATGCCGGCGCCAGTAACACCATGACGACGCCGGCGATCATCATCGTCAGGCTGGCGACTACGCCCTCTTCGCTGCCGAGTTCGCGCGCTTTCGCCGTGCCCACAGCGTGCGCCGCCGCGCCGAAAAGCGCACCGCGGGCCAAGCGTGATCTCAAAGGCACAAGCGCCAGCACGATTTCACCAAACAGCATACCGACCACGCCCGTCGCGATCACGAACAACGCAGTGAGATCCTTCGGCGCGTGGAGCTTGTCGGAGACAGCGAGCGCAAAGGGCGTCGATACCGATCGGGTAGCGAGGCTACGCTGCAATTCCGGCGACAAATGCAGCAATTTCGCCAGCATCAATGAACCGCCGACAGCTACCAGAATCCCAACCGTCACGCCCACCGATAACGACAACCAATGCTTCCTCAGCAATTGCCGATATTCAAAAATCGGCACGGCGAACGCAACGGTGGCAGGCCCGAGCAGCCACATGAGCCAGCGGGTATCGGCGAAATAAACGGGGTACGGAATGCGTGCGCACAGCACCACAGCGACCAGCACCGCCGGAACCGTCAGCAACGGCGAGAGCCACGCGCGCGGAAAACGGGCGTAAAGGCGCTTCGACGCGAAATACAACACTACCGTCAGCACGAAACATCCGGCCGCGATCGGACGCGCGGCGGCATCGGCGAATAGGAAGTCGTAGAGAGGGGTCATCGGGATGGCCGCAAAACGTCACGCGCGGACGACGTGGCGCGGGCTGCGCGCACCCCGCACGCTCCGCACACTCCGCACCGTCATTACGCGGCGCAATTCCAGCCAGCGTTCGAGCCTGGACGCCTGTTCCACGGCAAACGCCACCGCCACCATCACCATCAGCGTGCCGAACACCACGACCAGCGCCAGGCGCCAGCCGTCTTCACGGAACAAACCACCGTATTGAACCGCGGCAACCGTGGCTGGAATGAAGAACAGCAACATGTCGGTGAGCAGCCAGTCCGCGCCGGCCTTGACCCAGCGCGGCGCAACGCCGCCGCAGAACAGCAGCGCGAGCAAGATCAGCAATCCAACAACACCGCCCGGCACAGGCAAATGGAAGGTGCGAGCAACGAAATCCGCGACCAGCCAGATTGCCGCAATTCCCGCGCTCTGCAGCGCAATGCGCACGAACCGGCCTGCCGCGCCGCGCGACTGGGCGGCAACAAAAGCGTCGGCGGAACGGGTCGATGACGGCAAAACCTTGGCAGGAATGGGCATGACGGGCCTTTCAGCTCACTAGTAAGGGTTAACCTCCGGGCAAATATAACGCGCGCTACAACATAATAAAAATGACTTAAACTTATCAAATGCATTCCAATCTGGAATTCAAGGGATTTGTATGGAATTGAGATCGTTGCGATATTTCGTCGAAGTCGTGAAGCAAAAAAGCTTCACCGCTGCGGCAGAGAAAATGTTCGTCACGCAGCCGACCATCAGCAAGATGGTTAAGTCGCTCGAGGACGAAATCGGTTCGCCACTGCTGCTCCGCGAGAGCCGCCAGATGGTGCTCACCGACGCCGGCCAGATCGTCTATCAGCGTGGGCTGGATGTGCTCGCGGCGCACGCGCAACTCGAAGCCGAACTCAACGATCTCGGCAAGCTCGGGCGCGGCACGCTCACTATCGGGATTCCGCCCATGGGCGGATCGCTGTTCACCCCGGCCATTGCTACATTCAAGAAGCGCTATCCGAAGGTGGAACTGAAGTTGTTCGAGCGTGGCTCGAAGGCGATCGAGGCGGCGTTGATCGACGGCGAAATGGAACTAGGCGGCGTGCTGCAACCGGTCGATCTCGCCACGTTCGACGTGTTACCGATCAGCCGCCAATTACTCTGGCTCGTCGCGCCAAAGGGCTCGCGCTGGGATGCGCTGGTGGACGTGCCGCTCGCCGATCTCGCGGCGGAACCGTTCGTGTTCTACGGCGAAAGCCTGGCGTTGTCGGATCTCGTGCTCAACGCCTGTCGCGAAGCGGGGTTCACGCCGACTATCGTGGGGCGCAGCGGCCACTGGGATTTCATGGCGGCGCTGGTGCAGGCGGGCGTCGGTATTGCGTTGCTGCCGGCGCCGTATTGCCGGCGTCTCGATGTCAACGCATTCACTTGCCGGCCGGTGGTCGCGCCAGAAATTCATTGGGACATGGCCGTGGGCTGGCGACGCAATGGCTATTTGTCAAACGCGGCGCGTGCGTGGCTGGAGGTCGTGCGGCAAACACTGCCGGCCAATCTCGGCGATGACTTCCTGCAAGGCCCGGCTGAACGATTTCCGGCGCGCGTGCGCAACGCCGCGCCGAGGTAGCGCCGAGGTAGCGCTTCAGGCAGCGACTCGCCAAGCGCCTAAAGCAAAACACCCTGTCTCGCTCGCGCGGGACAGGGTGTTTTGCTTGCTACGTCTTCGTCAGTACCGGACCTTTCCAGCGTCCGGTCAGGCGATTATTCCTGCACGGAGAAGTCGATCCGGCGGTTCGCGAAACGTCCGCTGGCCGTTGCGTTGTCAGCGATCGGATTAGCGTCGCCGAAACCTTGCGCCGTCAGCGAATCAGCAGAAACGCCATGCTTCACGAGGAACGCGCGCACTGCTTCCGCCCGCTTCTTCGACAACGACAGATTCGTGTTCGGCTGGCCGACATTGTCGGAATAACCACCCACATTCAGCTTAACCGTCTTGCCCTTCGCCTCGCACGCCTTCAGCACTTCTGCTGACTTCGCCAACGCCAGTTGCGCGTCTTGCGGCGGCACGTCGGAACCCGTGCGGAAATTGATGACTTGCAGGTTCAGGACCTTGGTGACATCGGCTGCCGTGCAATCATCGCTCAACGACGAGAACGCGCTCATGAACGAGTCTTTCGCGCTTTGGACTGCTTGCGTGACGTTGAAGGTGCCGATGGTAAAGCCCGCGCCGAACAACGTCTTCAGCTTGTCCATCCAGCCATTGCGCACATCGGCAGCCGACCCGCTCAACTCGATCTTCTCACCCGACAACTTGGCTTCCGCGCCCGGCAATTGCATCAGCGGCAACAGGCCGTCGAGCTTGTCGAGCCAGCTAGCCGGCTTGGTGTCCGGGTCAACGGCAATGGTCGCGTTCAGATGATCCGCGCCGAACTTCGCCGTCAATGCGGCGAGCAGCTTGGCTTTCTCTTCTTCGCTGCCGACCGTTGCGTGAATGGTCGGTGCGCCGAGCTTGTCGACGGTGAACGTCAGCAGCGCGTCCTTGGTAGGTGCCGGTGCGGCAGCAGGTGCCGAAGCCGGAGCGACTTCCGACGCTACGTCCGACGCTGCTTCAGCAGCAACCGCCGGAGTCGATGTAACCACGGGCGCTGCGGCGGACGCTGCAACAGGAGCCGCAGCGGGTGCCGGTGCGACCGTCGTCTGGTTGCCGCAGCTACGGCCGAACAGCAATGCGAGCAACGCGAGAGCAGCGGCAACGGCCAGCCACCACCACTTCTTCGAACGGGCCTTTTCTTCCACCACGATCCGGTCGAGCGAAGGGTTGACCGCCGCCGATGCGCCGGCTGTCGACGGGTGTTCAAGATGCGACGACACCGCTTTCATCTGCGCCGCGACGCCGGACAGGAAACTACCCGCGCCGCCCAGACCCAGCGCGCTGGCAACGTCTTCCGTCATGCTTGCCTTCACCATCGGCAACTGATGGCCGAGGAGCGTGGGCAACTGACCAACATTGCCGCCGGACTTCGTGAAGTAATGCTTTAGCACGCCGAACAATGCGGTCGTGACGATGCCGCCCAGTGCATGCGTGGCGCCAACCGATACGCCGGTCTTCGACGCCACCGCATTGCTCAGCGCGTTCACACGTTCTTCGGATGCCACGCCGCTCGCGAGCCGCGTACCCGACGCGAGCAACGATTGCAGGCCGTCGCCGTGGACGAGTTGCGGCAGCATTTCGACGATATTGGCGTTCGAATCCGGTGACATGATCGACGCGAACAAGCTGCGCGCGCCTTCAGGCGATGCGGCTTTGTTCATCAGCGAACCGACGAGCGCAGGCGCGATCATGCCGACCACGCGTTTCGCTGCTTCGGGCGCGACGCCCAATTTTGTAGCGAGTTGCTGCAACACGCTTTCGGTCAAAGCGCCCTGTACTAGCTGAATAACATTGATGCTCATTTAAATTGCCTTTTCCTAACTTGCGTGAATGCGCTAATCGCCCAAAGTGAGCGAAGCAGATTATAGATTCGGCATTAGAGAAGCAAGGACTGCGGATTAAAAATCGGAAATACCTCAAAGCGGAATATTTGAGACGATTCTTGAAATGTCTCGGATTACTCATGAATTCAATCGCATCGATACAGTAATTGAATTGGAAACTTTGAATGAACGTTAAATCGCACTATTCATTTCATTTTGCGAAGCCGCGGAACATGACGGCGATCAAGGTTTTTTGCAAAAATTGAGACAAGCGGGCAAACTGAATTAACACGTGACGGAGGCAACGCGATGCGCTCATCCACCTACGGCCAAACACACGAAGTCACCAATCAGGCTCCGCCGCTCGAACGTTACAACGCGCTGTCGAGCGACCCGGCGCTGGTCAGCGCGATCCAGCGCGAAGGCGCGGCGTGGCACCTCGACACCCTCACCCGCGACGGCCTGGCGCTCACCCATCCCGATATTCTTGCGCTCGCCGACCTGGCCAACCGGCATACGCCAGAACACCACCCGTTCAGCGCAAACGGCGAGCGCATTGATGCAATCGAGTTTCATCCGGCGTGGCACACGCTGCTTTCCATGCTGCGCGAGCAAGGCCTTCATTCGCTGCCGTTCGAAACTGCCGTGCCGAAACCCGGCTCCATGGCCGCGCGCGCCGCCGGATATTTTCTCCACGCGCAACTGGAAAGCGGTTCGTTGTGCCCGCTGACCATGACCTTCGCCAGCATTCCCGTGCTGCAGCAGGAACCCGCGTTGTACGCGAAGTTGCAAGCGCAATTGCTTTCGCGCCAGCACGATCCACGCGATATTCCGCTCGACGCCGGCAAGCAATCGATGATGATCGGCATGGGCATGACCGAGAAACAGGGCGGCTCGGACGTGCGCAGCAACCGGACCCGCGCAATCGCGACGGGCGCGGGCGGACGGGGCGGCGAGTATCGGCTGATTGGACATAAGTGGTTCTTCTCGGCACCCCAGTGCGACGCCCATCTCGTCCTGGCACGCACCGGGGGCGACATCCAGGAAAACGGCCCGGTTTCCTGCTTCTATGTCCCGCGTTTCGCGCCGGATGGATCGAAGAACGCCGTGCAGGTCCAGCAACTCAAGGACAAGCTCGGCAACCGCTCGAATGTCAGCAGCGAAGTCGAATTCCTCGACGCCTACGGCGTCATGATTGGTGACGAAGGGCGCGGCGTACCGACGATCATCGAAATGGCGAACTTCACGCGCCTGGATTGCGTGATCGGCAGCGCCGCATTGATGCGCGCCGCGCTGATCCAGGCGGTTCATCACGCGCGGCATCGGCGGGCCTTCGGCGCGAAGCTCATCGACCAGCCGCTGATGCGCAACGTTCTCGCCGATCTCGCGCTGGAATCCGAAGCGGCCACCGCGCTGTTCATGCGACTCGCAGGCGCCTTCGAGAATTCAGCGAAGCCGGAAGAGCGCGCGTGGCGCCGTATCGTGACGCCGGCGGCGAAGTTCTGGGTCTGCAAGCGCGCGCTGGAATTCACTGGTGAAGCAATGGAAGTCTGGGGAGGAAACGGTTACGTCGAAACGGGACCGATGGCGCGGTTTTATCGTGAGGCACCGGTGAATTCGATCTGGGAAGGGTCGGGGAATGTGATGTGCCTCGACGTGCTGCGGGCCTTCGAGCGCGAACCCGATGCGGCCCATGCACTGTTCGATTCGTGGCAGGTGGTGGCGGCTGAACATCGCATACTCGGCGATGCGCTGAAGACGTTGCACGCCATGCTGCGCGGCGACCCGGCTACGCGCGAAGCGTCGGCGCGGGGGATCGCGCAGCAACTGGTGCTCACCGCGCAAGGGGTTCTGCTCGCGCAGCACGCGCCGGCGGACGTGGCGGCGGCATTCATGGAAACGCGTCTCGGCGATGCCCGCGGTTCCGTCAATCGCGTATATGGAACGCTACCGGCCACGTTCGATTTCAACGCCGTGATCGAGCGAGCGTTCGCAGGGTAGTTGCGGGGATAGCGCGGAAATACAACGATCGATGAATCAAGCCGCGCGGCTACGCCCCTTGCGCACGGGGATTGCAGGGTCCACTTCGGGCGGCGGCCCCACCTCCACCCCATTCTCCAGCCGATACAACCACGCGAGCAGTTCTGCCACAGCCTGGTAAAGCGCGGGCGGAATGCGCGAGTCCAGGTCGACTTGCATCAGCAGCGACACCATCTCCGGCGATTCATGCACGTACAGCCCCGCGTCCTTTGCACGCTGCACAATCATTTCAGCAACCAGCCCGTAGCCCTTCGCGACCACGCGCGGCGCGGCGTCGGCGTTTTTGGTGTCGTAGCTGAGCGCAGTCGCCTGCTTGCGAGAATCGTTGCGCAGACTCACGTGTCGCTCCCGGCCGATGGCGATGTTGATGTTGATGCCGGCGGGCTAGCGACATCGGTAACGTTGATGACATCGGCGAAATGGGGGAACGCGGGGTCAGCGGCCAGGTCGGCCAGCGCGTCGCGAGCGTGCACCGTCAATCCGGCGAGCTGTAATCCCGCAGCGTCGAGTTGTTGCCGGAAATGATCGCCATCGGCGGCAAGACGGGCGGCGCCGCCCTCGCTCGCATTCAGCCGAACCACGAGTTGCTGGCCGGTGAGCACCAGATCGGCGTCCACATTGCCGAGCGTGGGCAAGCTCAGCGTGACACGCGTGTGCCAGGCGCGATCCGTATCGGCCGATCTTGCTCCCGCGCCGCTATCCTGAGACGGGTCGCGCCCATAGGGAGCGCGGTTCTGCGGCTGGATTTCCCACTCGAACTTCGCGCCCGGCCACGCTTCGCCGGACCAGCGAAACTGATCGGACGCGAGTACGTCGAGCTGCTGGCGGACCAGCGGAATAGTCGATGGATGAATCCCGGAGGCAATCGCCGCCTGCACGGCCGAATCCTGCAGATGCGCGGCCGAAGGCAGCGTGTTCGTTGCTGCTGTCCCCATTCCCAGCGCAGCCCCCTGCGCCGTCGATGAAAACACGCTCGTGGGCATCGCGCGCACCGATGCCGCCATCGCCGCGGCCTGCTGCGGTGTTTGCGGTGTCGGTACGGGACGCACGGGATTGGGCGCGTCGGAGGTATCGTTGGCGGCGAAAGTGGGCGGCAGCAGCGTTTCGTCGATCCAGGCATCAGGCGCAGCGTCTGCCGCGGCCGGGAAGGAATCCGACGGCAATTCGCTTGCCAATTTGTCGACGCGCGCCTGGGGCTCATTTCGCAGCGACGCAAGCGAACGCTGTCCGCCCAGCCACAGCGCGATATGGTTTTCGTAGAAAAGGCCGCTGTCCACGACGGTCCTGGCCAGCATTGCCGCCAAGACGGGCGCGGGCAAAGGCGGCGCGGGCGGGTTGACCGCGCTCGCGGCGTTCGCCGAGCTGGAGGAAAACAACGACCCTGACAGGCTCTCGAACGCGCTGGCGGCCACGACCAGGCGCGGCGCGGTTGGCCACAACGGCGAGCTGCCGAGCAAAGCGGGCGTCGCGCTGCCGCCGAACCGCGAAATGATGTCGAGCGTGCGCGCGATCTCGCTCAACGCGGTCTGCGTCGACGGGCCGGGCGCGGCATACGCGCTGATAACGGCCGCGGGCGTGGCGACCCGCGGGGTATCGACTAAAAGTTGCGAGGTATTGGCTTGAGGCGCGGTCGAACTGGTCTGCGTATTGAGCGCGGACAACAGCATGTCGGTGCGGCTGGCAAGCAGCGCAGCGACGGCGGAGTCCAGTCCAGTCATGCCAGTATCCTAGGGTCAGCAGTCCAGCCGAACGGCCGGCCACCGGTTGCAACGAGCCGCGAACGCGTCAAACGCGTCTAGCGGAACCCGATCATCTTCTTCAAAACTCGCACGGGCCTGTTCACGGTGAATAACGCTGCGGACAAACGCGCGAGGCTGGGGGTGGCGAGATCACGAATGGCAGCGTCGTCGGCAAGAATCCGGCGCACCAGTTCGAGCTTGCGGGCACGCGCGGTGTCGTCCAGTTCGGAACTGGTATCGACTTCTCTCAAGCCGTCGACCAACTCCCGGTACGTGCTCTGCATAGTCTTCAGTTCACCCCATTCTCCACTGCGTGCTGCGGCCAGCATGCACGCAGAAAGTGCGGCAATCGCTTCATAATGAGCGAAATATTCTTGTGTGGTTTTCATTATGTGCAAGCATGTTTCGCGGCTTCACGCCGCAGCCATTTTTGCTGCATCGGGTGCAATCGCCATCCAGGCTTCCTCCAGGGTCGCCAGCAGGCCATCGATCTCCACCAGCACTTCTTCGCTCTGACGCACATTCGCTTCCAGCAAACGGTGCGACATGTACGTGTACAGCGCATCGAGACGGGCCGCGATGTCGCCGCCAATGTCCCGGTTGAGCGACTGCTGCAAACCGCTTTCAATGATGCTGATCGCTTTCGTGATTGCTTCGCCGCGTGCCGGGATATTGCCCTGCTGCAGGTGCATCCGCGCCTGGGCAACTGCCTGTCGCGCGCCCTGATACAGCATGGCAACCAGCCTGTGCGGACTCGCGCCCATTACCCCTGTCTGAACGCCGACGCGTGCATAGGCGTTAGCTCCACCGTGTGCCTGGGAAAACATCCGACCCTCTCCTGTTGTTTCCGTCGTTCATGGGCGATTCGCGCCAGCGCACTTATTGACGAGAACCGTGATGAACCGATGCCGATGAACTGATCGAGACCCTTCTATTTGTCTGACCGTTTATCGTGCTGCTATCCGGGTTATCGGAAAAAGCGGCAAAAGCTTTAGGCGTGCTTTGCGTCACAACGAATTCCAGGAAGGGAAATAGTCGGCAGGCCGATGATGCGGAAAACCGGCGGCGCAGGGTTCAGACCGAGATGTTCATGATGTCGTTGTAGGCCGACACGAGCTTGTTGCGGACCTGCAAACCGAACTGGAACCCCACGTTCGCCTTCTGCATGTCCACCATCACGTCGTTCAGCGAAACGTTTGGCGCGCCCACTTCAAACGCGTGCGCCTGGTTGATCGCGTTGTTCTGGCTGCTGCTGATGTTGTCGAGAGACGACTTCAGCGCGTCGGCGAAACTGCCGGTGCTCGCAGCCCCCGATTCGGGCACGACGCTGCCGCTCGCGACTTGGCCGGCACCGCCCGCAGCCTGCGTCGCCATGGTCTGCATTTGCTGGAGCGCCGAACTCAACGGGCTGATAGGAGCATTCATGGGGTCTCCAGAAGGAACGGAAAGGAACTGAAAATCGGCGGCAACATATGGATAGCGGTACTTCTGGGACAATTCGAACCGGGGCCTGTCCCGGGCCTCAGGCCGGCGTCTGCGCCGGAGCCTGAGCGGTTCGCCATATGGCCTGACCGACTAGGAAAAAGTCTAGCAGCAGCGCCATTTTGCAAAGCGGGGAAAGGAAACCAAAACTCGCTTCTATTCGTTGGATCAACTCAATCCTGCTTACGGATAATTCCTCTCATGAAAGTGCCTGCAGTGCGCAGGGTTATCGCCGGTGCACCTCGCAGAAAACGCAAGACTCGGAGAGTTTCGAAGCATGGATTCCACAACCAACCTGATCAACCCGGACGCCCGCATGGGTCTGACTGGCGCGCAGCCAGGCGCCGCCGGGTCGATCGCCGCAGGGACGGGCGGAGCCGGCTACGCGGGCGGCGCGGACTTCGGTGGCAGCGGCGGCTTCAACCCGCGCATGCCGATGCTCAACCAGTTCCGCAACAACCCGCGCATGCCGCTGATCATCGCCGTGGCTATCCTGGCCGTGGTGGTAGCGGGCCTTGTGATGTGGTCGCGCCAGCCTGATTACCGGGTGTTGTTCAGCAATCTCTCTGACCGCGACGGCGGCGCGATCGTCGCTGCGCTGCAGCAAGGCAATATTCCCTACAAGATCGCCGAATCGGGCGGCGCGATCCTGGTTCCCAGCGACGCGGTGCACGAAACCCGCTTGCGCCTGGCGTCGCAGGGTCTGCCGAAGAACGGCTCGGTCGGCTTCGAATTGATGGATAACCAGAAATTCGGCATCAGCCAGTTCGCCGAGCAGGTCAACTATCAGCGCGCGCTGGAAGGCGAACTGGAAAAAACCATCGCGTCGATCTCCTCGGTGCGTGAAGCCCGCGTCCATCTCGCCATTCCGAAGCCCACCGTGTTCGTGCGGGAAAAGGAACTGCCGACCGCGTCGGTCATGCTCAATCTCTACCCCGGCCGCGCGTTAGACGAGGGTCAGATCCTCGCGATCCAGCACATGGTGTCTTCCAGCGTGCCGGACCTGCCGGTGAAGGGCGTGACGATCGTCGATCAGGACGGCAACCTCCTCACGCAGCAAAGCGCGGCGAACGGCCTGGACGCGTCGCAACTCAAATATGTGCAGCAGATCGAGCGCAACACCCAGGGACGCATCGACGCCATCCTCGCGCCGCTGTTCGGCGCCGGCAATGCGCACTCGCAGGTGAGCGCGGATATCGACTTCTCGAAGCTGGAACAAACCGCTGAAAGCTACGGTCCGAACGCCAACCCGCAAAATACGGCCATCCGCAGCCAGCAGTCGAGTGTCTCGAATGACAGCGGCGGCGCAAACGCGGGCGGCGTGCCGGGCGCGCTGTCGAACCAGCCGCCGGCCGCTTCGTCCGCGCCTATTGACGCTGCCGCCAGCGGCGCCGACGCCGGGAAAGCCGCGCCGGTCAGCATGCGCAAGGACACCACGACCAATTACGAAGTCGATCGCACCGTGCGCCACTACGAGCAGCCGATGGGCGGCATCAAGCGCCTGTCCGTCGCCGTGGTGGTGAACTACCAGAAGCAGGTCGATGCCAAGGGCAAGGTGACGATGCTGCCGCTGCCCGCCGACAAGCTCGAGCAGGTGCAGCAACTGGTGAAAGACGCGATGGGCTACGACGAAAAGCGTGGCGATTCGGTGAACGTGGTCAACAGCACCTTCCTGGTGGATTCGACCGTGATTCCCGACGTGCCGTGGTGGCGCACGCCAGACATGATCGCGCGCGCCATCCAGCTCGCGAAGTACGCGGGGATTGGTGCGGTGGCGTTGTTCCTGTATTTCAGCATGGTGAAGCCGGCATTGCGCCGCGCGTTCCCGCCGCCCGCGCCGCCGGCAGCGCTTCCCGCGCCGGATGAGTTGTCGCTGCTCGACGGGCCGTCCATGCCGAAGTCGCAGACCGAAGAAGAAAAGGATGCCGAGGTCAGTTTGCTCGGTCACGAAAGCAACAAGGCCAAGTTCGAACGCAATCTCGACTACGCGCGCATGGTAGCGCGCCAGGACCCGAGAATCGTCGCGACGGTCGTCAAGAACTGGGTGTCCGATGAACGCTGAAGGCCTCAATAAAGCCGCGCTCCTGCTGATGTCGATCGGTGAATCGGAAGCGGCGGAAGTGTTCAAGTACCTTGGACCGCGCGAGGTGCAGAAGATCGGCGCGACCATGGCGACGTTGAAAAACGTCACGCGCGAACAGCTCGATAACGTGATGACCGAGTTCGTCAATGAAGCCGAGCAGCACACCGCGCTGTCGCTCGATTCGAGCGAATATATCCGGGCGGTGCTGACCAAGGCGCTGGGCGAAAACAAGGCGGGCGCGCTGATCGACCGGATCCTGCAGGGCAGCGATACCAGCGGCATCGAAGGGCTGAAGTGGATGGATTCGGCAGCGGTGGCCGAACTGATCAAGAACGAGCATCCGCAGATCATTGCGACGATCCTGGTTCACCTGGACCGCGACCAGGCGTCCGAGATCGTGGCGCTGATGACTGAACGTTTGCGCAACGACGTGTTGCTGCGCATTGCCACGCTCGACGGCATCCAGCCGGCCGCGCTGCGCGAACTCGACGACGTGCTGACCACGCTGCTCTCCGGCAGCGACAACCTGAAGCGCGCGCCGATGGGCGGCATCCGGACGGCGGCGGAAATCCTCAACTTCATGTCGACGGCGCACGAAGAATCCGTGATCGAAAACGTAAAAGAATTCGATGCGGAACTGGCGCAGAAGATCATCGATCAAATGTTTGTGTTCGAGAACTTGCTCGAACTTGAAGACCGGGCAATCCAGTTGCTGCTGAAAGAAGTGGAATCCGAAACGCTGATCATCTCGCTGAAAGGCGCCCAACCGCCGCTGCGGCAGAAGTTCCTCGCGAACATGTCGCAGCGCGCCGCCGAACTGCTGGCCGAAGATCTCGACTCGCGCGCCCCGGTGCGGCTCTCGGAAGTGGAAACGCAGCAGCGCAGGATCCTGCAGATCGTGCGCAACCTGGCCGAATCGGGTCAGATCCAGTTAGGCGGCAAGGCCGAGGACGCTTATGTCTGACGCTGCCGAAGCCGCCAAGAAGGCTCACGCTGCCGATGCGGCCAAGAAGGCTCGCATGTCCGCGTACCAGCGCTGGGAGATGGCGTCGTTCGATCCGGTTCCGATCGATCGCAGCGGTGCCGATCAAGCCGCGCTGGAAAAGCACTTGCGCCGTGTTCGCGATGAAGCGCACGCGCAGGGGCTGGCATCGGGCCATGTGGCGGGTCAGGCAATGGGCTACAAGGCCGGTTACGACCAGGGTTACGAACAAGGCGTGGAAGAAGGCCGCCGCGACGCGCGGGCGGAAGCCACGCGGCTGGCGCAGATGGCCGATACCTTCAAGATCGCGCTGCAAGCCGCGGACGCAGTCGTTGCCGAGGCGCTGACGGCGCTGGCGCTGGACATTGCGCAGCAAGTGGTTTCGCAGCATCTGACACTCGATCCGACCGCTGTGCTGGCCGTCGCGCGCTCGGTGATCGCGGCCGAACCGGCATTGGCGGGAGCGCCGTATCTGACAGTGAATCCGGCGGATCTGCCGATTGTCGAAGCGTATTTGCTGGAAGAACTCCAGGCGGCCGGATGGTCGGTCAGGACCGATCCGGATATTGAGCGTGGCGGTTGCCGGGCACACGCGGCAAGCGGTGAAGTCGATGCAACCAACGTCACGCGCTGGGAGCGCGTGGCGGCGGCGCTCGGGAGGTCACAACCATGGTGAACTCAGCCCATGTCACAGCAAGCGCTGCGCGCCGCGTCACGCAGGAAGGATTGAGCGAGCTGGAACAGGAACTGGCGCGCGCGTCGTTCGGGCCGCTTGCCGCGGACGACGACGCCGAACCGACGATCGAAGAAATCGCGGCCCAGACGATCGTCGATCTCGCCGGTATGGCGAACAATCCGCATCTGGATGGCTGGCGCGCGCACCTCGAAGCCAGCAAGGCGCGCAGCCAGATATCCAAGCCGTTGCGTGCGTGCGGGCGTCTCACGCGTGCGGCCGGCCTGGTTCTGGAAGCGGTGGGATTGAAACTGGGCGTGGGCTCGGAATGCATGATCGAGTTGCCTGCCGGCAGTTCGATTCCCATGGCTGAGGCTGAAGTCGTCGGTTTCTCCGGCGACAAACTGTTCCTCATGCCGACCACCGAAGTCTCCGGCCTGTTGCCTGGGGCGCGCGTGTATCCGCTGGAAAGCGCGCCGATCAATGACCCGATGGCCGGCGCCAAGCGTCTGCCGGTCGGCTGGGAAATGCTCGGCCGCGTGGTCGATGCGTCGGGCAAGCCGCTCGACGGGCTTGGGCCCCTCGGCTCGAAGATCGATGCGCCGCTGACCGCGCCGACCATCAACCCGCTTAATCGCGAACCTATTCACAAGGTGCTCGATGTCGGCGTGCGCGCGATCAATGCGTTGTTGACCGTGGGACGCGGCCAGCGCATGGGCCTGTTCGCGGGCTCGGGCGTGGGCAAGTCCGTGCTGCTCGGCACCATGGCGCGTTATACGAGCGCCGAAGTGATCGTGATCGGGCTGATTGGTGAACGGGGCCGCGAGGTGAAGGAATTCATCGAGCAGATTCTTGGCGAGGACGGGCTGGCGCGCTCGGTGGTGGTAGCGGCGCCCGCTGATGTGTCGCCCATTTTGCGGATGCAGGGCGCGAGCTACGCGACCTCTCTGGCCGAATATTTTCGAGATCAGGGCAAACACGTACTGCTGCTGATGGATTCGCTCACCCGCTATGCGATGGCACAGCGCGAAATTGCGCTCGCGATCGGCGAACCGCCCGCCACCAAAGGGTATCCGCCCTCCGTGTTCGCCAAACTGCCGGCGCTGGTTGAGCGCACCGGGAACGGCCGGGAAGGGGCAGGATCGATCACGGCCTTTTATACGGTCTTGACGGAAGGGGACGATCAGCAAGATCCTATCGCCGATTCAGCGCGCGCCATTCTCGACGGCCATATTGTTTTATCGCGTTCGTTGGCCGAAGCGGGGCATTACCCGGCCATCGATATTGAGGCGTCGATCAGCCGGGCGATGACGGCGCTGATCGACGACAAGCATCTGGACCGGGTGCGTTTGTTCAAGCAGATGTTGTCGCGCTACCAGCGCAACCGCGATTTGATCAATGTAGGCGCGTATTCCACGGGGCGGGATGCGTTACTCGATCGGGCGATTGCGCTGTACCCGCGGATAGAAGCATTTTTGCAGCAAGGATTTCGTGAGCAGGCCATGTTTGAACCGAGCCTGGCCCAACTCGATGCGTTGTTCGAATAAAGACAATTTAGGAATTTGACGTCCATGTCCAAGCATCTGCCGATCAAGACCTTGATCAACCTCGCGGAAGAAGAACTGGAGGCCGCCACGAAAAAACTTGGCAAGCTCCAGCAAGAACGCAATGAGGTGGAGGCGCAGTTGAACTCGCTGGTCACGTATCGCGACGAGTATCACGCGCGTTTTACGGCGTCGGCGCAGGAAGGTACGACCGCGCAGACGCTGCGCAATTTCCAGGCATTCGTCGACACCCTTGATTCCG
>Ga0302302_1001076_pt1 | contig 16514 bp, 12 predicted proteins | sample III_Palsa_E1_3_FD_198766 | JGI IMG/M metagenome (GOLD analysis project Ga0302302, IMG submission 198766) | Peat permafrost microbial communities from Stordalen Mire near Abisko, Sweden - III_Palsa_E1_3 | ecosystem: Environmental > Terrestrial > Soil > Palsa > Peat permafrost | place: Sweden...
GCGTGCCACGTCGGGTGGCGCATCGTTGGGCAGAATCGCGGCGCGACGGTCGACGCCGGGATGGCAGAGCCAGCTCTTCGCACTCGATACGAGACGAATCGGCGTGCCTGCACCACGGCTGCGCGCCATTTCGCCAACGGCAAAGTCGCGCTCGCCGGTCCATGGCAAACCGAGGTCGAACGGTGCCAGCTCGCTTGGATGCGGCAGATAGAGAAACGAGGGCAACAGCGGCAGATTGTCGATCGTGGCCGGCGCGGTCAGTTGTGTGACCGGCAGGATTTCCTGAGTGGTCTTTTCGCCGTCGCTGGCGGAGAAGTCGACGTACGAGAGGGCGCAATGAGTCGTGCCCAGATCGATGCCGATCGAATAGCGCGGATCGCTCATAGCTCCACCTCTGCCGCAGCAATGACGGAGGTGTCGTGACTCGCCGCAAGCTTCGGCAGCCGCACGTCCTGAACGCGCCAGCCGCGATGGCTCAGGCTGCCGGTAAACGGCGCCTTGCCGACTACGTTGCCGGTCAAACGGATGGCGGTGGCATCGAACCCTTCGGGCAGCGTCACGCGGCTGCCTTCGGCTTCTTCGCGCACGGGGCGTATTGTGAAATGCTCGCGCAGCACCGTACGGCAGCCACCGTGCACGACGCGGGCGGCGGCGCCGATGTCCGCGTCCGAGTAGCCCGCCACGTCTTCTTCGACGAAGTCGATAAAGCGCGCATCGCGCTGCAGCAAGCCGAGAAGCTGAAGGGCGGCGTCCGGGCTTGCCTGCTTCATGGCGGCGGCGGGTTGCGCAGCGGGTGCAGCGGCTGGCGTTGCAACCGGCGCCGCTGTTGGTACCGGCGCTGCGGTGACGGGTGCGCCACTGCGCAGGCGCTGTACGCGGGCAGCGAACTCGCCGTCGCCGAGGATGCTGAAGAACGTTCCGACGGCCAGCGAAATCCTGCCGAGGAAAGACACGTTCGAGTCGGTCATAAAGTAGCTCCTGAGGGGCTCTGTCAAAAGGACGAGCTGCCCTTGGGCAACGCCGGGTCAAGCCGGGGTTGCCGCGGGTTATCGGGTTGCGGACATCGATGCGCAAAGCAGCAGCATGGGCTGGTTCGCGCATCGGTTGAATTGGTGGCCTCAGTTGGGCATGGCCCATCGGGGCCTCATCCATTATTTTACCTTCCGGGCGACGTGGTCCCGGTCGATGGTCTCGCAGTGGGGAGATGACATGCCTTGCGATGCTGCAACGCAGTGCAAGTTTTACCGACCTGAAGTACAGGTTGCGTCAAGATCGGGAAATTACTCATTAAGCATCTGCTACGTTCGCCGATATCATGTAGGCGCATTCGTAACTGGCTGGGTCACGCGGCGGTCGGCGCCGCAGTTCACTCCCGGGCCGCGCTGGTCTCGGACGCAACCGGTCGTAGATGTTTGGCCGGTACCTCATTGCGAAGCACGCCCGCGCGGCTGATTGATGCGCGAGGCGGGCTTCATTTCAACTGCTTCGCGATGCGCCCGGCGCGCGTCGTCGACAGCGATCTGATAGCGCGCCAAGTCGCGCTTTCACTTCCCTTTTGATGAAGCGAGCATCCCGCACGAGTTGCTCCGTTTCGATCCATATTGCTCTCACCGCTAGCACAAAGCTTGCGCGCGCAACGAGTCCATCTCCAACTCACTCAGGCATTGCCACCGGGCGGCTCAACCGCTTTCTTGAACGCCTGAGCGGGGTTCGGTATAGTGGGCGGCACCATCAAGGCTTGGACTAGCGAAGTTTCGATGATGAGGGTAAGCGGATCGTGCATGAAAAAATCGACACATGTGCTTCGAGGAGTATCAATTGATGAAAAGAATGATTTGCCTGGCACTACTGAGCCTTGCGTGCGTGAGTGCGATGGCGGAGACGGCGGATGAAGCGGGCGTAAGTGCTGCGGTACAGCGATTGAACGCAGCGATGCTGGCTGGCAATGCGGATGAGATGAAAGCGGTGACCTCGGAGGCCTTGAGCTATGGCCACTCGAATGGCGCCGTACAGGATCAGACGGTCTTCATCCAGACGATAGTGAGTGGCGGAACACGGTATAGAAGAATCGACTTGAGCAACGCGAAGACGACGCTTGCAGGAGACGACGCGATTGTTCGCGACCACTTCTCTGGAACGGTGGAGAGCGGTGGCAAGGTGGGCGACGTCGAGCTTGAACAGTTGATGGTCTGGCAAAAGCGCGATGGTGTCTGGAAATTGCTCGCACGCCAGGGATATAAGCACTGAGGCGGCGTGCTACGCCGCGTGCGGTGGGTGCTGCCACCTGGACGTTACGTGAATCGATTGTGGTGTCACGTCCGGGCCTTCGCAGGGCTCTCGCGTCACCTTCCGCGATTGCATCTGCGGAACCACGGACGTTTTCTATCTCAGGCTGGCGGCTGAATCGCGTAGTGAAACCCCATCGCAGCAACGATAGGCACAATGAGAAGCTGCACAATAACAATCATCTTGTAGGCTTTCGTGCGCCAAAGTTTTTCGCGAAATCCACAAGCAATTGTTAGCAGATTCAGGGCTGCGACTATCCATACCAAACCGGATGAATCGTCGGACAACACCGACAATATTGCTTTTAAGTTATCGCTCAATTATTGAACTCCATGAAATTCCATCTATAAAACTCAAAGTATTTTAGATAGTCTGATTTTGTATTCCCAGTCGTCGAATTTCGATAGTTCCATCCATTCTCGACTTTGTAAAATGAACCCATCTCGACCGGCAAGCCGGCGTATGCAGATTGTGCGGGGTCGGCACCATCGCGGCCTAATATTTTTTTAACCCATGTTATCGGTCGATGAATTGTATCGTCTGAATTCCCCTGGTAGATATTGATTGCTTCCTTTGACGCGCTAACGACAAGCTGAATGTGATGCGCCCGTCCCCGCGACATATTTCCCTTCAAGTCCTTTGCCAACGCCAGAACATCACCCGGCCTAAGCTCGTCCTCATTGACAAGCGGAATGTCTCTGCATATCGGGAGCACCGTAGGTTAATTCCACCATATCAGCAAAACCGTACATGCTGGAATCGTACCGGTCATGCTCGGGCTGACCATAGACCTCCATGTTTCTATATGTGCGCACTCCATCAACAAGCTTTAATGGCAAGCCTTTTGATTCCGCATACTGAATGAGAAGTCGAACAGCGAAGTCTTCGCACGTGAACCTATTAGAATGAACGACACCGTTTTTGGACCAATATTGCTCCGTTCGAATTTGTTCAGCGAGTGCAGACACCGATTTCCGGTAATCATTGACATCTGTGTCTGCCCACTTTCGGGTCGTTTTCCAGAATACTTTGAGTTTAACAACGTGGGGTCGCGTGTCTGCTTTCGGAGTCAGTGGAGCGGAAATTGTTGTTAGCGTCATTTTTTTGCGTAAGCAAGTAGCAATTTGATAGAACTGCCTTTACGGCCTTTAATGCCAGGCGTTTTGCCTTCAGGTGTCGTCGTGACCCCCTGAATCTCGCCAGCCGGGTCTTGAATGTGGATCAAGGCTCCCGTTATAGGACGGCCATCCTGATCGAGCAGTTGGAAATGCCGATCGTAATCTTGTAAATCTATTGACTCATTGGCTGTGCTGGCTTTTGGGCCGCGACTCGCGCCCGCTGCGCCCGTATTGGAGTGGAGAAAGTAGCCAGGATTGTCGCCGACCATTACACGGTTCTTTCCGCACGGACAGAGTACCGAGTCGTCGTCGACGACAACGTTGCGCCCCTTTTCACTGATTCCCTCTCCTGTGCCGAATATCATGTGGGTTCCCTGGCAGTTGCCACACGTCGCGACGTCGCCATCCAGCGCAACCTTTGTGCCGTGGTCTTTGATAGCTGAAGCAGTCCCAAAGACCCTACCGCCCGTTGTCGTGGGATCGCCGTCCCGTACCGCGGCCTTACGCATGGCGACCGCCGCTTTCGAATCGAGCGAGCGCCATCCCCGGATATTCCGCCCTTGTCGTTACGCAGATCACTCGCCCACCCCGCGCCGTGCGTGAGCCGATGTTGCGAACCGATGCGTTTTAGCTTTTTGATGTCTAACTAGCATTTCTGGTTTTCCGTCTTGTGTGAATCGTCGCAGGCGACGCCTCGCGCGAGCGCGCCTCCTGCGCCCTGAGGTTTATGCAACAGCCAGATGCACAATCCCAAGGTCAATCCTCCTGAAAACCGGAGTGGAGAGACATAAGATAAGTACGAGAAATTGGGGCGGCGAGGCGATACCCGCTTGGTGGCTTGATCGCTTCCAGAGTCAGGATTCTCAAGGCTTGCGCCCGTCCACCGGCGCGGGCGGGGCCTCGCGAGTGGGACGAGTTATGCGTTCGAGCCATTCGTCTTCGGCCCGCGGCGTGACATACGGCATCGACGCGATATACGCCACATCGGGACCCTCACCACGCTTGAGCATTTCGTAGCCAGACGAAATGGGAATATCGTGGTCTTTGAAAAACTGGCGAAGCTTCTTTGCACCGCGCGGGCGTCATTCCGTTTGTGGCATCACTTTTTTCTGTTCTATTTATGTGATCGATTCTCTGGCAGACGAGCGTTCGCGTTCAAATACCGGTTCGATCTCACGTGCAATAGTTGCATGCGTAACTCATGCGCAACCACAGCACACATGCCTCTCACAAAGCATCAGCAAGGCCCACCCTCACGCCGCCTTCAACTCCCCAACCAGACTACACAAAGTCTCAACAGAAATCATAGCGGCAGCATTAGAAGGCGCCGGCCGCTCAGCAGGCTTAAACACCGCATCACCACGCCGAATCTTCCGCCGCGACACAGCACAAGTCCCAGACGTATGAGCAGACCGCCGCCGCCACCGCTGCTCGCCATAATGACAGCGACCCGGCTCAACCCAACGAATCACGAGCGTCGTATCAGAGCGCTCAAGAATCTCGATGCGCACGCCGTTGGCACCGTCAAGGGGGAAGGACTCTATGGTCTTCATCGTCGGCTCCGTATATGTGGTGTGCCGAATGTATTCCTGCGCGGGCCGGAGAGCCATTGTGTGCCGGTTGAAACACTGTTCTTGAATTAGCAACAATGCCACTTGACTTCAGCGAGGATACGAAAAGACGTGGGTTTGCGGGTAGTTAAGGGCGTGCATTTTCTATAGAGCGAATTTTTGCAACGCAGTGTTGATCGCAGCGCGACGACCCGCGGGGGGTAAGGCGATGTGGCGGAAGGGCGTTAGCGCTTCCTTTAAGATGTGAACATTGACGAGCAGAGCCGGCGCCAGTTTAACGGGTTTGCGTTTTTCCGGTCGGCTCGTGCACACATCTTCCAGAGGTCACATGGCTACACGCCCGCCCGCAGCATCGCCTACCCCACCAGAATCGGATCCGCAGAACCGCAAGAAAATGCAGCAGGCGGCAACTGCGCTGTTATACGCCGCCCTGGTGCTGCTGGCCTTGTGGGTCATCCGCGATTTTCTGCCGGCTGTCGGTTGGGCCTGCGTCATTGCGATTGCCCTGTGGCCGGTGTTACGAAAAATCGAAAGTCACAGTTGGCTGAAGGGACGCAACACGCTAATCTCCGCCGTCCTGACGCTGGCTATCGCACTGCTGGTCGTGTTGCCGGTGGCAATGGGAATCGGGCAAGCCAGCCATGAAGCGCACGATGTGATCGAGTGGATCAAGAACGTGCAGGAAAATGGCATTGCAATGCCGGACATTGTCCAACATCTACCGTTCGGCTCGCAGCAGGTCACAGCATGGTGGCAGGCCAACCTCACTCAGCCGTTGCGCGAGTCGCCCGCCATGAAGGGGTTGCATGGGGAAGCTGTCATGACCTTCGGCCGCCATTTCGGCGCGCGTGCCGTGCACGGTCTGATGGTCTTCGCATTCATGCTGGTCACACTGTTTGTGATTTTTCGGGCGGGGCCGCGTCTGTCCGGCGCGCTGCTCAAGGGGGCACAGCGCGCCCTCGGCAGCAATGGCGCGCAGCTTCTCGAACGGATGGCCTCTGCTGTGCGCGGTACGGTGGCAGGGCTCGTGGTGGTGGGGATCGGCGAGGGCGCATTGCTCGGGCTTGCCTACGAGATAGCTGGCCTGCCGCACGTTATCCTGCTCGGATTTGTCACGGCCGTGGCGGCCATGCTGCCGTTTTGCGCGCCGCTCGTGTTCTGCGGCGCGGCGCTGTGGCTCTTCGCGCAGGGTTCGGTGGCGTGGGCGATAGGGCTCGCTGTATTCGGCTTCGTGGTGGTGTTCATCGCAGAACATCTGGTGCGGCCGGTGATCATCGGCAATTCGACGCGCTTGCCATTTCTGCTGGTGCTGTTCGGGATTCTCGGCGGCGCGGAGACCTTCGGGCTGCTGGGCCTCTTTATCGGTCCCGCGCTGATGACCGTGCTGATGGTGTTGTGGACCGACTGGGTGCGCTAGCACGCTAAAGAACGCAGAGGCCGTCGTCATCGGCGCCGCGGAACATCGGCGGACGCTATCGGTGCCGCGGGCCGCTCATATAGCGACCCCACCGCGCCGGATAGTCGAGCGCGTCAGCAGCCGTTTAACCGGTTCGCAGACACGGGCGACCGCGAACAGTGTGCCGACCGCCACCGCGTCGGCTAAAAGCCCGAGCGGTATGTCGAGATATCCGTCCGTGGCAGCATAGAGCAGCGAATCGACGACGAGCGAAATCACAGCGCCCGCCACGAAGCACACCAATCCCTTGCGTCCGATCATGCCGACCCACGGCAGCCACTGCGCGAGCTTGCGCACCCAGCCAAGCTGGACCAGATTGGCAACCAGCCACGCTATCGCCAGAAAATTGCCGGCGCGCAACCATGAGAGGCTTTGCTTGAAACTGCCGTCGAGCGGCGTTTGCTCGATAAACAGCTTGTAGTACGCCGCAGCCATCACGATGGCAAATGCCAGCACGTTGGCGAGCCATCCCACGCGGTGTGAGCTGATCTTCCGATAGACCGGCTGGCACCGCGCCAGCACGCCAAGCACGAACAGCAGTTGCCAGGCGAGTGGATTGAAATTCCATTGAGTGTCTTCGATTGCCGGCAGATACGCATTCACGCTCGGCGCCGCAGCCCAAAGCGCGAGGCTGCCAGCCAGCAGCCACCATGGGCGGCGCCGCGCGAGCGGCAGGACCAGCGGCACGCTCAGCGCGAACAACGCATACATGGGCAGCACCGAGGCCAGATAGGGCTGACGCCGCAACAACAGGATGTCGCGAAGGGCCGTAAGCGGCGCGTCGATGAAGTCGTCGAGATCGTCGGAGGTCAGATTCGGCGCGTCGATGCTGAAGGCGATCAGAACCGCACTAACCAGCAGCATCAAGCCGGCGGTGACGAGGAAGGCCCGATAGATCTCCAGCGAACGCCGCAGGAAGCGATCGCGCGCGGCTGCCTCGGTGCGACGCTCGGCGAGCGCGGCGTAAGCGGTTGCCGTGGCAAAGCCGCCGAGGAATACGAACACCTCAGCCGCATCGCATAGCGCGTAAGCGTGCAGCGTGACGCGCGAGAGGATGCTGCCGCCGATGTGATCGACCACGATGAACAGCAGGACCAGTCCGCGAAAGAAATCGAGTTCGAGCAGACGGGAGGATGGCTTTTGCATTGCGTATTGCTGAGGGGTTAGACGGGACCGGCGGCGGAGCGTGTTGTTCTGTCAACGGGGCGTGGTTGCTTTCGAAATTATTTCATGTTCTTACGAATAGGTGTGCGCGGAGGGCGCGCGAACCGGGTGTTTTCTGTGCCGTTAGCCATGCGGCCAAGGGGCCCGGAGGCCGGCTTTTGGGGATGACGCAGCATCGGACAGGGCCCGTTCGCGACCAAGCCCCAATTGTCAAATTACGCAATATGTGAATGCTTCGCGTGGACATTTCGCAACGATTTGTGACGGCTCAACGTGTGCCGATGGACGGCCCGCTATCGGTGTGCAAGCATCGTTTTCATCGCTCGTGAACTTGAAATTGAAGCCCAATGTAGTTGCTGCTTAAAAAAAGAAGAGCCTTCTCAAAATTGGCTAGCTGTTGGCTGATGAAAAGGGATCCGGGAGATCTTCATGAAAAAGAACATGGTTGCGCTGGCTGTGACGGCAGCCTTCGCTCTGCCTGCTTTCGCGCAGAGCAGCATTACGCTGTACGGGGTGATCGACGAGGGCATCAATTACACGAGTAACGCCGGCGACAAATCGGCCTATCAGCTGGAAAGCGGCTACGCGCAAGGCAGCCGGTGGGGCTTGAAGGGTTCGGAGGATCTCGGCAGCGGCCTGAAGGCAATGTTCGATCTCGAGAACGGTTTCGATGTAAATAGCGGCGGCCTGCAGGAGGGCGGTCGCATCTTCGGTCGCCAGGCGTTCGTTGGCCTGACGGCAGCCAATTACGGCACGCTCACGCTCGGGCGGCAGTACGACTCGGTGGTCGACTATCTCGCGCCAACCACGGCCAACGGCAACTGGGGCGGCTATCTGCTCTCGCACCCCTATGACAATGACAACACCGACAACTCATTCCGCGTGAACAACACGGTCAAGTACATGAGCCCGTCGTTTGCGGGCCTGCAGTTCGGCGGCACCTACAGCTTCAGCAACGAAACCGGCTTTGCCAACAACCGTACGTATAGTCTGGGCGGCCAATACACGAACGGTGGCTTGCTGGTGGGCGCGGCTTACCTCGACGCGAACAATCCCGGCTTGACGACGGACGGGTCCATTGCGACCGACGACGCGAATTTCATCTCGGAGCGGCTGCGTATTTTCGGCGGCGGCATCAACTACACGTTCGGCGCCGCGACCGTGGGCTTTGCCTATTCGAACACGAATGTCGGCCAGCCGTCCGCAACCGACACCTCGGTCTATGTGGGCGCCATCACGCCGCCGAACGGCGGCACGCTGACGGCGCTCAAGTTCCAGAACTTCGAAGTCAACGGTAAGTACCAGTTCACGCCGGCTTTTTTCGTGGGCGTGCAGTACGTGTACACGGCGGCCACGATGGACGCGACCTCAGGCAACGAGAACCCGAAATATCACACGTTTGGGTTGATGGCCGACTACAACTTGTCGAAGCGAACGGACTTCTATTTCCAGGCGGCCTACCAGAAGGTGGCCGGCGACAAGACGGATACCGTGCTGGACGACGCGTATATTCCGGGCGCGGCGGGGGCGTCGTCTTCATCGAATCAGGTGACGGTGCGCGCGGCGATTCGACATCAGTTTTAGGGGGCGGGGGCATACCCCGTCTAAACCAACGCATTCAACGCCGCATACTGCAGCAACATAATCGTCTTCCCATCGACGATCTCGCCGCGCTTGATCATCGCCAGCGCTTCATCGAACGGCAGTTCGAGCACCTCGATATCCTCGCCCTCGCTGACAACCCCGCCGCCATCGCCGATCTTCGCGGCGGCATCGTACTCGGCGACAAAGAAGAACAGCTTCTCCGTGACCGAACCCGGGCTCATAAACGCCTCGAATATCTTGCGCACCGCGTGCACGCGGTAGCCAGTCTCCTCCTCGACCTCGGCGCGGATCCGGTCCTCCGGTGAGGCCTCTTCCAGCAGCCCGCCTGGCGCCTCGATCAACATGCCGTCGTGACCGTTGACGAACGCCGGCATGCGGAACTGCCGCGTGAGGACCACGGTCCGGCGCAGCGGATCATGGAGCAGGACGGTCGCTCCGTTGCCGCGGTCGTACGTCTCGCGGCTCTGACGCTGCCAGATCCCATCGGCGCGCTGGTAGTCGAAGGTGGTTTTCTTCAGCACGTACCAGTCGTCCGACAGCAATTTGACGTCGACAATCCGCACGCGGTCGGCAGTTTTGCTCATGGTGATTTCCTGAAAGCGCGGTTCGAGCCGCGTGATTTCATGGTATCGTGCAATCTCGTGCAAAAACAAGAATTTTCGTGCATTGATTCATGCAATGCATCGGGCATTGTTTTACGACTGCTACCGGCAGATGCAGCGCCGGCATTGCCTTGTCTCCTTTTGATGTCCTCCAGTCCCATGCTTACTTCGCAAAGAAAACAGCTGATTCTCGATGCGCTCAAACGCGATGGCCAGGTGATCGCCAAGAGCCTGAGCATCGAATTTGCCGTCTCCGAAGACACCATCCGCCGCGATCTGCGTGAACTCGCCGCCGACGGCTCTCTGCAGCGCGTGCATGGCGGAGCGCTGCCCTCGTCGCCAGCAGCGGCGGATCTGGCCGGTAGGCAGGGCATCGAGTCGGCGTCGAAGGCGGCCATCGGCCGGGCTGCGGCGCAGATGATCGAGCCAGGCCAGATCGTGATCGTCGACGGCGGCACGACGGCCGTGCAACTCGTGCGCCATCTGCCGCTCGATCTGCGCGCGACCATCGTTACCCATAGTCCGAGCGTGGCGGTAGAACTCGCTCCTCACCGCGACGTGGAGGTGATCATGATCGGCGGACGCTTATACCGGCATTCGATGGTCAACGTAGGCGCAGCCGCGATCGAAGCGCTCAGCCATATCCGCGCCGATCTCTATTTCATGGGCGTCACGGGAGTACATCCTGAGGCCGGCCTTAGTACGGGCGATCTCGAAGAGGCCTACGTCAAGCGGGCGCTGGTAGCTCGTGCGGCGGAAACCGTGGTGCTCGCCTCAGCGGAGAAACTCAACGCGGCGTCCGCTTTCATGATCGCGGAGGCAAGCGCGGCGCATGCGATGGTGGTCGAGAAGGAGACCTCGGCGGCGCTCACCGCACCGTTCGAGGCATTGGGTATCGCGGTCGTGCGGGCTTGATGCCGGTTTGAGACGCCACGTATTCTTGTGATTGCATGCGCGTCGGCACGCAGATAAGGATACCGAAGTAAATAGATCTATATCAAATCCGTTATTTGAGAGATAGCGGACAAAATTTTACTCTTTCACTATCCAACAGCGCCATAATCCCGCGCTTTGCCCGTTACAGGGCAGGGAAAGGAAAGTGGGCAACACCAGCACGTTCAAGGGCAGTTCAAGTTTAATCAGATCGATTGCGGCGGCGCCGATGTTCCGGCCGCCACACGTCGCCGGTATGCCCGGGCAAATGCGTCCGGGATTCGCTTGATTCTCCAATGCGGTGTGTCGTCACAGGCTTGCGCAGCCTGTGGCATTCCCGTGCGTGCGTCCGTCTTGTGACTGGCGTTGCCATCGTCGATAACTTAAGGAGAAGTCCATGGGGAAACTCGACCTTTCGCGTCGCAGTTTTCTGAAGGCCAGCGTTATAGCGGGTGTCTCGGTGTATATCGCGCCGATCGGCAGCCGTGCGTTTGCTGCGTTGTTAGAAGACAAGATTCTCACGCCGGTTCAATGGGACGCGGCTAACGGGCAGGCGAAATTCCGCATCGACGGTATCGCCAAGGTCACCGGCGCGAAGGTGTTCGCGCGCGACATCCGTGCGGCCGACATGCCGCATTGGCCGAAGCAGCAGGCGCATGCCTTCATTCTGCGCACCACTCACGCGGACCGCCTCTACGAGGGCTTCGACCTGACGCTGCTCGGCGACGAACTGAAGCCGGACCGCGTCGTCACCGCCGACGATCTGACGCGCGATGGCCTGATCTTCCCCGCGTTCTATGGCGACGACATGTTGCTGCCGCCGGGCAAGACGCCGGCCTATCTCGGCCAGGCGGTCGCGATCCTCATCTATCACGACTTCGCACGCTTTCGCTTCGCCAAGGACAAGCTCAAGTTCCACGACGAGATCATCCGCTATGGCGCGCAGACGGGCCCGCTGGAGCGCGATCCGTGGGGCACGTTCCGTTTCGTGCGGGTAGGCGGCAAGACGCCTTACGACGACGACACGTTCTCCAGCCTGAAAGACGCACCGGTGTTCCCCAGCATGATGCGCAAGCACCAGCCGGTCTGGCCGGATGGCAAGGAGCACGGCAAGCTCGACGAGCAGGGCATGTTCTACGCCGGACAGGTCCAGCAGGAACTCGATCGTCCGTCGGCGGACTGGCTCGTGATGGAACGCGAGTACAACACGCAGTCGATCGACACGGCCGCGCTCGAACCCGACAACGTGAACTGCTGGTACGACAGCGCGAGCCAATCGCTGCACATGGTGGTGCCGACCCAGGCGCCGTCCGAAGTCGTGGAGAGCGCGGCCGGCATGGTCGCGAAGTGCGCGTTTCCGGTGAAGAACCTGTTCGTGCATCCTTGCTACACGGTCGGTTACGGCTCGAAGGATCACTTCAACGTGCCGTTCTACGGCCTTGTGACTGCGATGTATGCGGACGGCCGTCCGGTGCGTCTGGCGAACGATCGCTACGAGCAGTTCCAGACCTCGCTGAAACGTCACGCGTTCAAGATGCATTACCGCATCGCCGTCAATAAAAAGACCGGGCTGTTCCAGTCGTTCAAGGCCGGGATGGAAGCGAACGGCGGCGGCCGCTGCAATTTCTCGCCGTCAGTGGCGATGGTCGGCGCAACCGCGGCGCAGTCGATCTACTACTTCCCGAAGAACGATCTCTCCGCTGTTGCCGTTGCAACGCGTGCAATCGACGCCGGCTCAGCGCGAGGCTACGGCACGCTGCAGAGCATGGCGGCCACCGAGATGATGGTCGATGAAATCGCCGAACAACTTGGCGTTGATCCGATCGACTTCCGCCTGAAGAACGCGTTGCGCTCGGGCATGAAAAACACTCAGGGCGCGGTGCCGGCCGGCGCGATCCGCGTCGACGAAGTTCTGCAGAAGGCACAGGTGCATCCGCTGTGGGTGAATCGGGCGAAGCAGAAGCTCGAATTTGAACTGACGCATCCGGGCCAGCGCTATGGCGTCGGTTTTGCCTGCGTGCAAAAGGACTTCGGTACGGGCGCGGAAACCTCGCTGGCGAAGGTTGAATTCACCGCCGACGGCAAGATCAGCCTGCATCACACCGCCGCCGAAATCGGCACCGGCATGTCCACGTCACAGGCCATTGCTGTAGCCAGATGGCTCGGCAAGCCTGCTACCGAGGTGCGCGTCGCCGTCACCGATTGGCCCGATCTGCCGGTCGTCACGAGCGGCGATCCGTACATCATGTCGCAAGCCGAGCAGGACAAGCTATCGGCCAATCCGCGCTGGTCGCCGGGTTATGCGTCGCCGTCGAGCGCGACCAACTCGGCGTTCTATTTCACCCACAGCACGCGCGAGGCCGCTCGCGTCGTCTTCACCCACGGTCTGTGGCCGGCGGCGATGGCGATCTGGCGTCAAGGCGCCGGCGGCGGCCAGGCCGCGCCGCTGGTGGTGCGCATCGAGGACGCACGCTGGGTCGACGGTAAGTTGTCGGCGGCCGGTCTCGAAGCACTGCCGTTCGAGCAGCTCGCGAAGAAGGCGCACGAACTCGGCCTCGTGACGGGCGCGGCGGTGCACGTATTCAATCGCTGGCAGTGGGCCGAAGCGGAGTTCGAGATCGACGGCGGCGTCGAGCGTCTCCCCATTGATGGCCTCTCGCTGCGCTACGGCGACGACGCTGGAACCGATAAAAAGCAACTGCAGACCACGCCGAATCAGTACCGCGTGCTTAATCGAAAGCGCGTGTTCATTCCGCCCGTGCAGCGTAACAACGCCGCGGTCACGTACTACAGCGCGGTCGGCACGCTGGTCGAACTCACGGTGCATGAAGCGACCGGCAAGGTCGAGCTGCTGACTCATCACTCGATCATGGAATGCGGCAACCAGATCTCGCCGCAACTCGTATCGGGCCAATTGCAGGGCGGTCTTGCCATGGGCATTGGCCACGCACTGCATGAATATCTGCCGCTCTATGAAGACGGCCCCGGCAACGGAACGTGGAACTTCAACCGCTACCGGTTACCGCGCGCAACGGATGTTGCTGTCTGGGCCCAGACCGGCGAAGTGCTGCCACCGCTGACCGAAACCGATCCGCCCAAGGGCATCGCTGAAGTTGTGATGATCCCCGTGGTCGGCGCGATCGTGAACGGCATTGCGCACGCCATTGGCCATCGTTTCACTGACCTCCCGGTCACCCCGCAAAAAATTCAGGAGGTGCTCGCATGACGGCCCCTAATCAAAATTCCGGCTCCGCAGCTAGCACCGTGCCGGCCTCCGCTGCTGCCTCGACTGCGACGAGCGCGTCCGTCGTGGAACTGCCGTTGACGCAATTCCGTGCGCAACCCGTGTCGCTGAAAGTAAACGGGCAGGAAGTCGGACCGCTGCAAGTGCCGTCCGGCCTGATGATGATCGACCTGCTGCACGAATATCTCCACCTGACTGGATCGCGCCTCGGTTGCGGTCAAGGCGTCTGTCACGCCTGCGTGGTGATTCTCGATAAGCCGGATGGCACGAGTGAGGAAATCCGCACGTGCATCACAGGCGCGAATTTCTTCGACGGCAAGTCGATTCGCACGATCGAAGGCCACGCACAGCGCGACGAGCAGGGCGAGGTGGTTGCCTTGTCGCCGATCCAGCAGAAGTTTCTCGAACACTTCAGTTTTCAGTGCGGCTACTGTACACCGGGCTTCGTGAACGCGGCGACGGTGCTGATTGAGCGTCTCAAGCTCCATCCGGTGGCGAGAGACCAGGTGGAGCAAACCATCACCGAGGCGCTGAACGATCACATCTGCCGCTGTACTGGCTATGTGCGGTACTACGAGGCGGTCAAGGAAGTCGTGCTGACGATGCCGGGACTCGTGAAGGATGCCGCATGACGATCCTTTCCTTGACCTCGCAGAGCGCGCAGACCTCGCGGATTCGGCTGAATCTGCCGAAGCTGCGGAGTCTCGTGCTGGTGTTGAGCGTAGGGGCGCTGGCGGCGTGCGGCCAACACCACGATGACACGCCAGCCGCTCAGACGACCGCTTCGGCGACTAGCATGCCGGCGGACCTGGAAAGCGCCGCAGCGGAGCAGCTTGCGCGTGGCCGCTATCTCGTGAAGGCGGCCGATTGCGCGGCCTGTCACACGAGTGCGGACGGCGCGCCGTTTGCCGGCGGCCCGAAACTCTCCTCGCCGTTCGGCACGTTCTACGGCACGAACATCACGCCAGACAGAGACCACGGCATCGGCAACTGGAGCGCTGGCGATTTCTACAAGGCGTTGCACGACGGCATGACGCCGGATGGCCCGTTGTACCCGGCGATGCCGTACACGTCGTACCGGCAGATCTCGCACGCCGACAGCGATGCGATGTATGCGTGGCTGATGGCGCAAAAACCTGCAGCGGTACCGAACCATCAACCGGAGCTGTCGTTTCCGTTCAACATGCGTTTCGCCGTGCGCTTCTGGAACATGCTGTTTCTGAAGGATGGATTGCCGGATGCATCGAAAGGACAGTCTCCCGAAGGGACTTCCTCCGGGGCGTCGGCGGACTGGAACCGTGGACGTTACCTGGTGAGCGCACTCGGCCACTGCGCCGAATGCCACACGCCGCGCGGCAAATTCGGTGAGCTCGACAACGCGTTGCCGCTCGGCGGCGGGGCGCTGGGCCGAGTGGCCGCACCGGACATCACCCCGCAAGGACTCGCTGCGCGCGGCTGGACCGCAACTGATCTGCAGACCTTCTTCGCCACGGGGATCGCCCCGCAAGGCTCCGCTTTCAGCGAGATGTATCCGGTCGTGCATCTGAGCAGCCAGTATCTGAGTCACGACGATCTGCGCGCGATGTCGACCTATCTGCTCGGCGACCCGCCGCCGGCTGCGCAGCCGTTGCAGTCGCGATCATCGGCATCTGCGGACACGGCGCAACTGGCCGCTGGGCGCAATGTGTACCTCGCGGTGTGTGCCGGTTGCCATGGCCGCGATGGCGAGGGCAAACCGCACGTCGCAGTCCCGATGCACGGCAATTCGACGGTGCGGCAAAGCGATCCGCACAACCTGATCGTGGCGATGCTCGACGGCATCGATGCGCAGGACTTCCCCGGTCTTGAACGCATGCAGGAGATGCCAGGGTTCGCAGGGCAGCTAAGTGATGCGGAACTCGCACAACTGGCGAGTTATCTGCGCGCGACGTGGGGCGGTCAGCCTGGCGACGTCACCGCGGAGGCCGTGAAAGCGCTGCGGTAAGCGAAAGCGCCATCGGGCGCCCGATGATTGGAAGGCAAACGGCCAGCACCTCGAAGAGGGCTGGCCGTTTTTTCGTGCGGTCTTTTCCTGCAGCACCACTTACCCGAATTTGCTGTTCATCCAGCCACGTCGCTCTAGGCGTCTGCGCCAAAATTCAAGGTTTTCCGACGATTTGCCGTTAAAGAAAACGATATCAGGGGCCAAATCCCGCAATACGGATCGTAAGGATTTGTATCAGTCTGTGCGGACGGCCCGCTTTTTGTCCGCGGCATTTTACAATTCCGCTTGAATTTTAACCGTCTGTCTGGCCCTTTTTGCGTCAGAACGCCTCGATATCAAGGCATTTGCCGCAAGAGTGCCAGACAGAAGGGTGGGCCAGGGTGGTAGCCGCAACGAGGCGGTTTCCCGTGTCGAGCGTGCAGCGCTTCTGAAGAATGCGCGCATCGGAGTGCGACGCGGGAACACTCGGGCTCGCCTATGTACGAGGCAGGAGTCGAACTTGTTGAAAAATCGTTTCGACAAAACCATGAAGGCTGGCGTCGCCGGCGTCT
>Ga0302302_1001080_pt1 | contig 16494 bp, 12 predicted proteins | sample III_Palsa_E1_3_FD_198766 | JGI IMG/M metagenome (GOLD analysis project Ga0302302, IMG submission 198766) | Peat permafrost microbial communities from Stordalen Mire near Abisko, Sweden - III_Palsa_E1_3 | ecosystem: Environmental > Terrestrial > Soil > Palsa > Peat permafrost | place: Sweden...
ACGCCGACGGCGCGGCGAGCTGAGGTCAGGCGTCCCGACGGATCAGCGCGACGGCGGTCACGGTCAGCAGGATGGCCGCGAGGATGACGAAGCCGCCGGTCTCGATGCCCTGGAACGCCCAGAACCGGCTGGCGGGCTGGTAGGTGACGAAGGAGCGGGGCCGATCAGTGCGCATATGCAGCCCTCGGGCACGGTGACGTCGCAGTCGCTGAGGGCGGTGACCCGGCGGAACTGCTTGCCCAGTCCCCGGGTCTGGATGACCGTGGTCATGCGATCTCCTCCTCGGGTGCTGCCTGCAGCGTGACGCGCAGCAGCGATTCGATCGACTCATCGTCGAGCCCGGCCTCGCGGGCTTCCCGCACCCACCGGGCCAGGCTGCGGCCGAGCCGGGAGTGCGTGCCGGGCGGCGGCCCCGGTGGCAGGTTCAGCACGAACGTGCCGTGCCCGGCCCGGGCCTGCACCAGGCCCTCGCGTTCCAGGTCGCGGTAGGCCTTGAGCACCGTGTTGGGATTGACGGCTGTCGCCGCGACGACCTCGCGCACCGTGGGCAGCTTGTCGCCCACCTCCAGCACGCCCATCCGCAGCGCCTGCCGGACCTGCCGCGCGATCTGCAGGTAGGGCGGTACCGGCGACCGGCCTTCAACGCGGAAGTTGATCATGTCTCCAGCCCCTAATGTCTTAAGCTCTTAAGACATTAAGTCTTAAACGAGCCAGCCGTCAACGCGCGGCGACCTGGTGGCTCACGGGCAACGGGAACAATCGCCGCTGGGCTGGGCGAGATCGGTCAGGTGATCCTGCGGCCGGCGCACGAGGGCACGGCCGGGTTCCCGTGCGGGTGTTAACTCTTCCGTGCGGCTTGGCGGGATATACCTGGTCCCGGGCCACCGTCAAACATTCGCTTAAGTGTTGCGCTTAATTCTTAATAGACAATTCAGGCAACAGCGACGAACACTGGAGAGCAGAGGCCGCAACGCAGCGGCCGTGACAAGGCCCCACCGCGCCCCCGGTACTTGTGGTCCAAGGGGGGGCGTTGGTCCCTGCGGGGGAATGCCTTTTGGCGCTAGTCGCGCCCGGGCGGCGGTAGAGGCTTGGATAACACCTGCGAGGTGCCGCGTTATCCGAAGCCCCTGGCGCTGTCGGAGCAGACATCGCCTGGGAGGAGACAACCATGAAAGAAATCCTCGACACCATCCTTAATCCCAGCAGCCAGACGGCTGATTTCGCCGCGCTGCCGCTCCCCGAGGCCTACCGGGCCGTCACCCTGCACCGGGACGAGGAGCACATGTTCGATGGTCTCGACGTGCGCGACCGTGATCCCCGCAAGGCGCTGCACGTAGAAGAGGTACCGGTCCCCGAGCTCGGCCTCGGCGAGGCGCTCGTGGCTGTGATGGCCAGCGCGGTCAACTACAACACCGTATGGAGCTCCATCTTCTCGCCCGTCTCCACCTTCTCCTTCCTGCGCCGCTACGGGAAGCTCTCCGAGCTCACCGCGCGGCACGACCTGCCCTACCACGTGGTCGGCTCGGATCTCGCGGGCGTGGTGCTGCGCACCGGTCCCGGCGTGACCGTGTGGAAGCCAGGCGAGGAAGTCGTCGCCCACTGCCTGTCCGTCGAGCTGGAAAGCTCCGACGGTCACAACGACACCATGATGGACCCGGAGCAGCGCATCTGGGGCTTCGAGACCAACTTCGGCGGCCTGGCCGAGCTGGCCATCGTCAAGACCAATCAGCTGATGCCCAAGCCAAAGCATCTGACCTGGGAGGAAGCCGCCACCCCGGGCCTGGTGAACTCGACCGCCTTCCGGCAGCTGGTCTCGCGCAACGGCGCGGGCATGAAGCAGGGCGACAACGTGCTCATCTGGGGGGCCAGCGGTGGCCTCGGCGCCTACGCCACCCAGTACGCCCTGGCCGGCGGGGCGATCCCGATCTGCGTCGTCTCCAGCGAGCGGAAGGCCGAGCTCTGCCGGTCGATGGGCGCCGAGCTGATCATCGACCGCGCCGCCGAGGATTACAAGTTCTGGAAGGACGAGCGCACCCAGGACCCGAAGGAGTGGAAGCGCCTGGGCGGCAGGATCCGTGACCTGACCGGCGGCGAGGACGTGGACATCGTCTTCGAGCACCCCGGCCGGGAGACGTTCGGTGCCTCTGTCTACGTGACGCGCCGCGGCGGCACGATCGCGACCTGCGCCTCGACCTCCGGGTTCATGCACGAATACGACAACCGCTACCTGTGGATGAGCCTCAAGCGCATCATCGGCTCGCACTTCGCGAACTACCGCGAGGCATGGCAGGCTAACCGGCTGATCTCCAAGGGCATGATCCATCCGACCATGTCGCTGGTGTACCCGATGGAGCAGACGGGCCAGGCTGCGCTGGATGTCCACCGGAACCTGCATCATGGGAAGGTGGGGGTGCTCTGCCTCGCGCCGAAGGAGGGCCTGGGTGTGCGTGATCACGAGCTGCGGGCCAAGCACCTGACGGAGATCAACCGGTTCCGCAATGTGTGAGCCGGCCCGGAACGCGTGAGAATGAGGCCGGGATGACCGAGCCGTACGAGGCGCCGGGAGACCAGCGGGCCCAGCGCCCCGGCCGCGAACGCCCCTGGCTGATGCGGACCTATGCCGGGCACTCGTCCGCCAGGGAGTCCAACGCGCTTTACCGCCGCAACCTCGCCAAGGGCCAGACCGGCCTCTCCGTGGCGTTCGACCTGCCCACCCAGACCGGCTATGACGCCGACCATGTCCTGGCCCACGGCGAGGTCGGGCGGGTCGGCGTCCCGGTCGGGCACCTCGGCGACATGCGGGCCCTCTTCGCGGACATCCCGCTGGAGCGGACCAACACCTCGATGACGATCAACGCCACGGCCATGTGGCTGCTGGCGCTGTACCAGGTCGTAGCCGAGGAGCAGGGCGCCGACATAAGCGCGCTGACTGGCACCACGCAGAACGACATCATCAAGGAGTACCTGGCGCGCGGCACGTACGTCTTCCCGCCGGGCCCCTCGGTGCGCCTGACCACCGACCTGATCTCCTACACGGTGGCCCGGATGCCCAAGTGGAACCCCATCAACGTCTGCAGCTACCACCTGCAGGAGGCCGGGGCGACCCCGGTGCAGGAGATCGCCTACGCGCTGTGCACCGCGATGACCGTGCTGGATGCCGTCCGTGACTCGGGGCAGGTCCCCCCGGAGCGGATGGGTGAGGTCGTCGGGCGGATGTCCTTCTTCGTCAACGCGGGTGTCCGCTTCGTCGAGGAGATGTGCAAGATGCGCGCCTTCTCTCGGCTCTGGGACACCATCACCCGGGAGCGGTACGGGATCACCGACCCCGCCCTTCGCCGCTTCCGCTACGGCGTGCAGGTCAACTCGCTGGGGCTGACCGAGGCGCAGCCGGAGAATAACGTCCAGCGCATCGTGCTGGAGATGCTGGCCGTCACCCTCTCCCGGGACGCCCGCGCCCGGGCCGTACAGCTCCCGGCCTGGAACGAGGCGCTCGGCCTGCCCCGGCCCTGGGACCAGCAGTGGAGCCTGCGCATCCAGCAGGTGCTCGCGTACGAGTCCGACCTGCTGGAGTACGGCGACCTGTTCAACGGCGCCCCGGTGGTGGAGGCCAAGACCGCCGAGCTGATGGCGGGCGCCGAGGCGGAGATCGCCACGGTACAGACGATGGGCGGGGCGATACCAGCGGTGGAGTCCGGCTACCTCAAGGCACAGCTCGTCGCCTCGCACGCGGCCCGGCGGGCCCGGATGGAATCCGGCGAAGACAAGGTGGTCGGCGTCAACTGCTTCCAGGCCACCGAGCCCAGCCCGCTCACCGCGGACACCGGCACCGCGGTGCACCGGGTGGACCCCGCCTACGCCCGCGCGGTGCTGGCCGACCTGGCGGCGTGGCGCGCCCGGCGCGACGAGACAGCGGTCCGTGCTGCCCTCGACCTCCTGCGGGCCGACGCGGCGCGCGAGGACGTCAACCTGATGAGCGCGACCCTGGCCTGTGCGCGCGCGGGAGTGACCACCGGCGAATGGTCACTTGCCCTGCGGCAGGAATTCGGCGAGTACCGGGCTCCCACCGGGATCAGCGGTGCCCCGGTCACAGTGGCCGGGAATGCGGACATGCGCGCGGAAATGGCCGCGGTCCGGGCCGCGGCGGCGGGCACCGCCGCGGAGATCGGCGCGGGCAGGCTGCGCCTGCTGCTGGGCAAGCCCGGCCTGGACGGCCACTCCAACGGCGCCGAGCAGATCGCCGTGCGGGCCCGTGACGCCGGATTCGAGGTTATCTACCAGGGCATCCGGCTCACTCCAGCGCAGATCGCGGCGGCCGCGGTCGCCGAGGACGTGCACTGCGTGGGGCTTTCGATCCTTTCCGGCGGGCACACCGAGCTCGTGCCCGACGTCCTGCGCCGGCTGCGCCAGTCCGGGGCGGGGGACATTCCGGTGGTCGTCGGCGGCATCATCCCGGCGGCGGACGCTGAGGCCCTCCGTGCCGAGGGGGTAGCCGCTGTCTTCACCCCGAAGGATTTCGAAATTACGGCCATTATCAGCGGAATCGTCGATGTGATACGCCGGGCCCATAAGCTCGAGCCATGGCCAGGCCGGCCGGGTGCCCTGGCCGGGGCCACAACCGAAGGATGACACGACCGACATGACGACCCAACCCGACGCCGCGTCCGACCGCCCGCGCCCGCGCCGATCCTGCCTGGCGGTGCCGGGCAGTAGCCCGCGCTTCCTGGAGAAGGCGCAGAGCCTGCCCGCCGACCAGGTGTTCCTGGATCTGGAGGACGCCTGCGCACCGCTGGTCAAGGAGAGTGCCCGGCACACTATCGTCGACGCCCTTAACACGGGCGACTGGAGCGGCAAGATCCGCGTCGTCCGGGTCAACGACTGGACCACGCACTGGACCTACCGGGACGTGATCACGGTGGTCGAGGGCGCGGGCCCCAACCTGGACTGCATCATGCTGCCGAAGGTGCAGGACGCCGAGCAGGTCAAGGCGCTGGATCTGCTGCTCACCCAGATCGAGAAGACGATGGGCTTCGAGGTGGGCCGGATCGGCATCGAGGCGCAGATCGAGAACGCCCTCGGGCTGGTCAACGTCGACGCGATCGCCGCGTCCTCCCCGCGGCTGGAGACGATCATCTTCGGCCCGGCCGATTTCATGGCCTCCATCAACATGAAGTCACTGGTAGTCGGCGAGCAGCCCCCCGGCTACCCCGCGGACGCCTACCACTACATCCTGATGCGGATCCTGATGGCCGCCCGCGCCCACGACCTGCAGGCCATTGACGGTCCCTACCTGCAGATCCGCAACACCGACGGCTACCGCGCGGTGGCCCAGCGGGCCGCGGCCCTGGGCTTCGACGGCAAGTGGGTGCTGCACCCGGACCAGATCGCCGCCGCCAACGAGATCTTCTCGCCGTCGCAGGAGGATTACGACCACGCGGAGCTGATCCTGGACGCCTACGACTGGTGCACGTCGGAGGCGGGCGGCGCCAAGGGATCGGCCATGCTCGGCGACGAGATGATCGACGAAGCCTCCCGCAAGATGGCCCTGGTCATCGCGAGCCAGGGCCGGGCCGCGGGCATGCAGCGCACCTCCAAGTTCGAGCCCCCGCAGGCCTGAGGAGGACACCCCAGATGCAGTTCGGACGGACCTACGAGGAGTTCGAGGTCGGCGCGGTCTACAAGCACTGGCCAGGCAAGACGGTCACCGAGTACGACGACCATCTGTTCTGCCTGCTCACCATGAACCACCATCCGCTCCACCTGGATGCCCACTACGCCGGAGAGACCACCGACTTCGGCCGGAACGTCGTAGTCGGCAACTACATCTATTCGCTGCTGCTCGGCATGTCGGTACCCGATGTCTCGGGCAAGGCCATCGCGAACCTCGAGATCAGCTCGCTGAAGCACGTGGCGCCGACCTTCCACGGCGACACCATCTACGGCGAGACCACCGTGCTCAGCAAGCGGCCGTCCAGCTCGAAGAGCGACCGGGGCATCGTCGAGGTCGAGACGCGCGGGTACAAGCAGAACGGCACCCTGGTGTGCGTGTTCCGCCGCAAGGTGATGGTGCCGACCGAGACGTACATCAAGGAGCGCGGCGGCGAGCAGCCCGGCCGTCCCGAGCCGACCACCTGAGCGCCTGAACGACCAGCAGAACGGAGCCGCGCCATGGAACGCCTCGCGAAGACCGAAGGCCTGACTGATATTCAGCGGGACATCCTCAGCACGGTGCGGGAGTTCGTCGAGAAGGAGATCATCCCCGTCGCCAGCGAGCTTGAGCACAAGGACGAGTACCCGGCCCAGATCGTCGAGGGGATGAAGGAGCTCGGCCTGTTCGGGCTGACCATTCCCGAGGAGTACGGCGGCCTCGGCGAGTCGCTGCTGACGTACGCGCTGGTGGTGGAGCAGATCGCCCGTGGCTGGATGTCGGTGTCAGGCATCGTCAACACGCACTTCATCGTGGCCTACATGATCGGCCAGCACGGCACGCAGGAGCAGAAGGACTACTTCCTGCCCCGGATGGCGGCCGGCGACGTGCGCGGGGCTTTCTCCATGTCGGAGCCCGGTCTCGGGTCGGATGTCTCGGCGATCCGCACCAGGGCGGAACGCGATGGCGACGATTACGTCATCAACGGCCAGAAGATGTGGCTGACCAACGGCGGCACCTCCAATCTGGTAGCGGTGCTGTGCCGGACCGACGAGGGCCAGGACGCGCGGCACCGGAACATGACCACGTTCCTGATCGAGAAGGAGCCGGGCTTCGGCGCCAACCCGACGGTGCCCGGCCTGACCGTGCCGGGGAAGATCGAGAAGATGGGTTACAAGGGCGTCGACACGACCGAGCTGATCCTGCATGACGTCCGTGTCCCCGCCTCCCGGGTTCTCGGGGAGGCCCCCGGCCAGGGCTTCTACCAGATGATGGACGGTGTCGAGGTCGGCCGGGTGAACGTCGCCGCCCGCGGCTGCGGAGTCGCCCTCCGTGCCTTTGAGCTGGGCATCGCGTACGCGCAGATCCGGCATGCTTTCGGCAAGCCGATCGTCGAGCACCAGGCCATCCAGTTCAAGCTGGCCGAGATGGCCATCAAGGTCGAGGCCGCCCATCAGATGATGGTTGTGGCGGCCCGTAAGAAGGACTCCGGTGAGCGCAACGACCTCGAAGCTGGCATGGCCAAGTACCTGGCCTCCGAGTACGCCAAGGAGGTCGTGGAAGACTCCTTCCGCATCCACGGCGGCTATGGCTTCTCCAAGGAGTACGAGATCGAGCGCCTCTACCGGGAAGTGCCCATGCTGCTGATCGGCGAGGGGACGGCCGAGATCCAGAAGATGATCATCGGGCGCCGGCTGCTGGAGGAATACCGAATCCCCCGCTGAGCCGACCGCCGCGGCGGTCGGCTCAGGCCGCGTGAGCTGACCGTGCGCACGCTGATGAACAGCTGCTCGGCGATCTGCGCGTCGGTGTACCCCCGGGCGACCAGGGTGACCAGCTCCCGTTCCCGGGGGCTGAGCCTGTCCAGGCCCGGCACCGTGCCCGTCGGCCCGTCCGCCCCCGGCCCGTCCGCCCCCGGCCCGTCCGCCCCCGGCCTGTCTGCCCCCGGCAGCAGCGGGCCCGCGGCGGTGAGCATGAGGGCGTACTCGGCCGCGGTGGCCAGGCTCATCGCCTGGCCGCGTTCCTCGGCCGCCTGCGCCGGAGCCGGTCCGAGCGCCCGCTGGGCCAGCTGCACGGCGCCGACGCGGTCCTCCGCGACAGTGGCGACCAGGCCAAGGACCGCCAGGGCCAGCGCCTCGGCGACCGGGGAATCACTCTCTCGGGCCGCCGCCAGGGCACGGCGGGCATCGCCGGCCGCCTCGGCGATCCGGCCCTTGGTCAGCAATGTCGCCGCCCGGCCGCTGAGGCACCGGGCCAGCAGCGGGAACGGCCTCCGGTCCCCGATGGCGTCGCGGACTGCGGTGAAGTGGCGCAGCGCCCCGGCCGGATCGGCCGAATCCAGCGACGCCTGACCGAGCCAGGTGTGCCCGATGCACCACGCGTCGCTGCCTACGGCGGCGCGGTCGACGGCCTCGCGCAGCAGCGGCACCTGACCCGCCAGCCGGCCCCGGACCTGCCACCACCACGACAGCGCGGCCGCCAGCCGCGAAGCCACGGCCGCATCATGCTCCATGGCCCAGACCAGTACTTGGCGCATGGTGGCGTCCTCGGCGTCCAGCCAGCGGGCCGCGGCCACCTCGCCCGGATCTGCCGTCAGCCCCGACATGGCCTCCTCGGCCACCCGCAGCGCGCAGGAGGCCAACGCGGCCGCTACGGCGCCGCCCTCGCTGGCCTCGGCGAGGAGTCCCGCCCCGTAGGCCCGCAGCGTCTCCAGCATCACGTACCGGGACCGGCCATCCGGGCCGGCCCGCGGCGGGACCAGCAGCGAGCAGTCCACCGCCGCGCCGATCACATGCTCACAGTTATCCAGGACCAGCAGCAGCTGCCGCCGGGCCAGCGCGTGCGCCAGCACATCGGACGGCGCCACCGCGGGCAGGTCACGGATCCCCAGCGCCGCCGCCACCGCGGACGCCACCTGCGCCGGGTCCCGCACCGCCGCCAGCTCTGCCAGCCACACGCCGTCGGCGAACCGGCCAGCCACCTGCCGGCCGACCTCGCTAGCCAGCCGCGTCTTCCCGGCAGCCCCAGGCCCGGTCAGCGTCACCAGCCGGTGCTGGCCCAGCTGACCAGCGATCGCGTCCACCACCGCGGCGCGGCCCACGAAACTGGTCAGCGCAGCCGGAAAGCCGTGCATGCTTCCCGCCACGTCGGCCACCGCAGTCCGTCCCACAGCGGTTACCCTGGCCGCGGCGCCCGCGCCGGTGCTGCGCCCGGCCGCGGGCGTGCTGCCGGTCACCGCCTTGACCAGGGTGGGCAGCCCTTCCATCTGCCGCAGCGCCTGGTCCTCCAGCCACGGCCGGTAGCTCGTCTACCTGCACGGCCCCTGTGCGGCAGGTAGACCAACATGACGGCCGGCGCTGCGTCGTGCCAGCCGACGGCCAGCGGATGACGGACAGTGCCCGATTCTGGGTGGCGGACTCGCTAGATGCCGGAGCAGCCCCCTCCGGACTGCTGCTCCGGCATCAGCTGGTCCATGTAGTGCGCGATCTTCCAGCCGGCCCCCGTGCGTTCCAGAACGAACAGTTGTCGGAGACGCGCTGGTTGCGTCTCGCCGGTAGCGCGGATCGTGATCGAACCCTGGCTTGTGCCCCGGACCGCCGCGAGGTCGCCTTGGATGGTGATGTCGTCGGATCGGAACGTAAAGTCCAGGCGCATGTTCTCCAGAGCGGCGTCGTATGTGGCCGTAAGCTGCTGACTTCCTACGACGGTTTCGAGCCCAGGCTGCATGGTGGCGGCGTTGCCGGTGAACTGGCTGACGACGCCGGCTACATCGGCCGCGGCCAGCCGATCGCCGTAGGCCTCGATCACCGCTCGCACGGCCGCTGCATCGTCGACGGTCGCGCCGGCAACCCAGCCCGCCACCCGCCTTTCCAGGCCGGCACTGCCCAGGCCGGCACTGCCCAGGCCAGTGCCGTCCAGGCCTGTCCCGTCCAGGCCGGAGCTGATCATGCCGTCACCTCGGCGAGCACCTGCTGGGTGGTGAGCTCGTGCCCGTGGGAGCCGCGCGCGTGCTCGCGGATGGCGGCGACAAGGAGGCCGAACTGGTCGTCGCTGGCCACCCGGAACTCAACCCCGCAGGGGCAGCGGCCGACATGCCCGGCCACGGCACGTCCGGTGAAAGCGACGTGGAGCGCGACGCACGGCTCATCGCCCTCCACCCAGGCGTCGTGACCGGCCGACACCACGTGCGCGTCACCCGGGCCAAAGTCGTATTCGCGGCCGTCGTCCATGCGGGCGTGGAACCGGCCGGAGATGATGTAGCCGGTGTGCGCCGCCTGGCAGGCATCCGTGCCGACGACCGGCTTCATGTGGGTTGACCACTTCCAGCCGGGCTGATACACAGTGCGGGCGATCGTGACGCCGGGCAGATTGACCACGTTGAGCGAGGCGTGTTCGAACGCGTGCCGCTCATCGGGCGCGTCGATGTTCCTGACCGCCACGGTCGGTCTCGCGGTTTCGAGCATCTGGTGGCGCCTTCCCTCAGCCTGCCTGGCTAGGCCAGCGTGCCAGCCGGCTGCCCGCCTCCACATCGGGAACAACACGTAGCTGCCAGCCGGGACTACGTAGTGGCGGGGGGAGGGCCGGGACTATCAGCGGCCGGGGAGAGGAACCAGGGCTATGTAGCCGCCGGGGGAGGAGATGGCCGCTGGGAGTCGCGGATGCCGGCCGGGGAGGCGGCCGCCACCAGGCCGGTCCGGGAGCGAGCGCCGGTCTTGCGCAGCAGGCTCTCGACGTGCTTTTCCACCGTGCGTGGCGACAGATCCAGCCGTGCTGCGATCTGCTTGTTGGCCAGCCCGCCAACGACAAGGCGCAGCACGTCCGCCTCTCTGGCGGTGATTCCCGCTGCCACCCAGGGATTGGGCTGCGACTCCTTGAGCAGCTCGCGGCAGTGCTCGGCCAGGCGGGGCAGGTCCCGGCGATCAAATCCGGCCTCGGCCTCGGCCAGCCAGCGAAGCGGGTCGCCCCATCCGTCGGCGAGCGCAGCGGGGGCGGCGCAGAACCTCGCCAGATCGCCCCAGCCCTCGCAGTTCGTGAAGCCGGCGTCGCAGGCCGCCGCCAGTTCGTTGGCCCGCTGCCGCTGCCCGGCTCGCCCGGCCAGAATCGCCTCGGCGTAGCCGATAACGCTCCGGTTCATCCGGAAGGCGCCGACGCCCAGCCGGCGGGCCTCCTCGATCGCCCGTTCCGCCCGGCGATCGCCAAGTGCGGCCAGCAGCAGCGGCCACAGCGCCCGCAGCCCCGCCGGTTCGGCATGCGGGAGGCGGGCCAGGATCGCCATTCCCCGGGCGTAGGGTTCCACGGCCGCCGCGGCATCGCCACCGAGCAGAACCACTGCTCCCCGGCTGGCCCAGCGGAAGCCGTCGAGCATCCGGTCGTCCGGATCGGCCGCGATGGCCTGGGCGGCGTACCGCTCGGCCTGCTCCGCGTCGGCGCGCATGCTGGCGCTGCCGGCCAGTACCGCCAGCGCCTTGGCCCGGACCTGGTCCAGACCGAGCCGCTCGGCGCCGGCGACGGCGGCCTGGGCGTACTCATCACAGGTGTCCAGTTCCCAGCGGCAGGTGTAGCCCGCGGCGAGCTGGAGCTCCAGGATGGCCACGGTACTGAGCGCACCCATCTGCTCGGCGGCGTGCCGCGCCTCGGACAGCCGTGCCACTCCGGCGTGATCAAACAGGTCGATGGTGCCCAGCTCGTGCAGGGCGCGCAGCCGCCAGAACGGCAGGTCTGCGGTCTCCGCGGTGACCAGCGCGCGGTCGAACGCGGAGCGGGCGGCGGACAGATCACGCAGCCGGTGGCTCCGGCCGATGAGCTCGAGCGCGTGACAGCGGACGTCCGGAGCACCATCTTCGGCGGCGAGGACCTTCTCGGCGAGAAGCCGGGCCTCATCGAGGTCATCGGCGGCGAAGGCAACCTCGGCGTCGAGGACGCCCATGCGGGCGCGCACGCCAGCCGGTGGGCTGGTTCCGGCCAGGCGCCGGGCGGCGGCGAGATGGTGACGTGCCATCTGCCACCGGGAGGCGGCCACCGCGGCCTGGCTGAGGCGAAGGTGGACCTCCGTCCGGAGGTCCGCCGCCTCGGTCCCGAGCCGGGTGATGAGCTGGCCGCCGGCCGCCGCGGCCTCCTCGACCCGCCCGGCCAGGGCCAGGGATTCCACCAGGAGAAGTTCCGCCTGGTCGCGCTCGGGAGTGCCTTCGAGGAGGTCAGCGGCCCGCCGCAGGGTGCCGATCGCGGTGGCCAGCGCCCCCCAGGCCAGCGCCTGGCCGCCGGACTCGCTTAGCAGCGTTCCGGCGCGGCGGCGGTCCCCGGCCCGGTTCGCCAGGTCGACGGCCAGCTCGCGCAGGCCGCCTTCCAGGCGCGGGTGTGCGGCGTCAAGCGCGGCAAGCGCCGCCGAGGCCAGGGCCCGCTGGCGGGGTGGCAGCATGGTGTCGAGCAGCGCTTCGCGGGTCAGCGCGTGGCGAAAGCGGAAGGCCGTGCCGTCGGCGCTCACCAGCAGCTGCTCGACAGCGAGCCCTAGCGTCCCGGCCACCAGGTCCGCCGTCTGGCCGCTCACGGCCGGCAGCAGTTCCCAGTCGAAGTGGCGGCCGAGGATGGCAGCGGCCTCGATCACCGATCGCTGCGGTTCGCTGAACCCGGCCAGGCGCTCGCGGACTGTCTCGGTGAACGACTCCGGCAGCCCGGGAGACGCCAGCAGGTCTTCCACCAGCAGCGGTACTCCTTCGGCGGAGGCCTGCACCCGGCGCAGGAGTTCCGGCTCTGGTTCCGGGATGCAGGCATGGACCATGCGCGCCATGTCCGCATCGCTGAGCCGGTCAAGTTCGAGGTGAAGTACGCCTGGCCGGCCCCGCTGCCGGCGGGCGACTTCCAGCGCGGCCGACGGCCAGTTGGCGCGCAGGGTAAGCACGCACAGCACCGACTCGCCATCAAGGTGCTCGCCCAGGTACTCCATCAGGGCAACGGTGTCCGGGTCGGCCCAGTGCAGGTCCTCCAGCACGATGACCAGGCCGCGAGGCGCGAGCCGCCGGAGCAGCTGGATCAGCGCCTCACCGCGGATCCCAGGTGATACCTCTCCACTGGCCGATCCGCTGGCCGGGGCGAGGCCGGCCATCCCCGGCAGCAGCGCGCCCAGCGCGGGCAGCCAGGGTTCCATCGTCGGGTCACCGGGAACGGCCCGGTCCCGGAGGAGCTGCACGAGCGCGTCCGTGAGCGGGCGGTAAGCAGCGGTGGCTGACTGCGGTACCGCCCGGCCAGTAACGACCCGGATGCCACGGCTGGCCGCCCGGCCGACCGTCTCCAGCACCAGCCGCGACTTGCCGATCCCCGGCTCCCCGGTGATCACTACACACCCGCCGTGCCCCGCCATGGCGGCCGTCAGCGCCGCGTCGACCGCCGCCAGTTCGGCGTCCCTGCCGATCACGACCGGGCACAAGACCTGCGCCATCGGCCCATTCTTACAGCAATTTCCGATACTGGAGAAAGGTCACCGGTTTCCGGACGGGCGGCGCCGGGAGTCAGCAGTTGATCAGGAGTGCTCCCGCCGCGGTCTTAGACCGCCACCAGCAGCATCCGGCTGGCGGCTGCTGTCGTGGCGGCCAGGCTGTCCATGAAGAGCCCGCGCTCGAACGGATCATCGCGGAGCGCCCACAGCAGCAGGGAATTGTTCCACGCCAGGTCCCTGGCGCTGTTCATAGTCCAGTTGCAGGTCAAGGTGGCCACCGCCCTCAGATGATGATCAACGGCCAGCTCAGGGGCGGATTCGAAGGACTGCCGGATGGACTGCTCGGCGGCGTCCAGCAACTGGTCCACTTTCTGGTAGTCAGCGTAATGCTGGCCGGCCTCAGGTGAGGTGGCCAGGGCTGTGCAGGTGCTGACCACGGCCATCGGGAGGTCGTGGTTGATATGGGCGTTCATGCCCGCCAGCGCGAACTGGATCGGTTCGATCCCCGCCTCGGCCCGCCGCTCCGCCAGCGGCCGCCGGGCCAATGGCACAGCCGCCGGGTCGCCCGTCACGTCGGCCGCGGCGAAGTACAGGTTGGCGAAATTCACGTCCAGCTGGGTCATGAACGCGGGGTCGGCGTAAAAGCCGTGGTCGAGCTGGCTGTTCACCTGGCTGGTCACATCCAGGTACATGCGGTTGAAGCACGCGAACCCATCAGCTGCGGGTAGCGCCGCCCCGATTGCCTGCATGCGGGCTATCGCCCCGGCCACCGAGGTCGCCGACATATCCGGCGTATCCGGCACATCCGGGGTGGGCAGGGCGGCCGGCATGGCAGTCACTATACGATCGCCAGGCTCACGACCACAGCGGAACTGAACTGCCAGCCACCCGCACTGAGCAGGCACCAGCTCGGTCAGCCACGGCGACCTGAGTACTTAGCCCGGGCGGTCATATCCAGGCTGATGCGGGCCCCGGCGGCTGAAATAGATCACCGGGAGCCGGGGGCGGGCGGCCAGACCGGGAGACTGCCGGCCAGCACGCCGAAGAACGGCAGCGGTTTCCACAGCTCGCGGTTGCCGATCACGTACAGCCGCCGCCGGGCCCGGGACACGGCCACGTTCAGCAGGTTGGGACGTTCGGCGGCCCAGCTTCGGGCCCGGGGGCGGTCCGGCTGGCCGCCGAGGACCAGGACGACGACGTCGGCCTCCCGGCCCTGCATCTTGTGGACCGTGCCCACCCACGTCTCCCGCTGGCCCGAGGGGATGCTGCCGTCGGGGAACACCTCCCCGTGGATGGCGAGGGCGCCCCGCACGACCTGCCGGAACGGGCTGATGACCCGGATGGCGGCGGCGGGCACGCCGGCGGCCTTGAGCCGGGCCAGTGTGTCACGGAGGGCGTCGCCTTCGGCCGGGATCCAGTGCCCGCGGGCGTCCGGCCCGCGCACGTCGTACCAGACGTCGTGGCCGTGGAACGGTGCCCGCGCGGCGGTCCCGTAGACCATCAGCCCGTCGTAGGCGATGCGGTTGCATACGTCGAAGAGGGGCCGGTCGCAGCGGCGGTGGACCCGCAACGGCGTGCCCACCCACACCCGGCCGGAACCGTCCGGCGTCGCCGTCCGCAGCCAGGTGCCGTACGGCGCGGCCTGGTCGGCCAGGCGCTGCACGGAGGTGCGGCTGGGCGCCCATTCCGCCGCCACGCCGTACAGGCGGCTCAGCGCCTGCTGGCCGCCCCAGGGCATCGTGACCACCGGCTCGATCTGGAGCGGGTCACCGACCGCCACCGTGCGCCGGGCCCGCCAGATCGCCCCGGCGGCCTGCTGCGGCGCGGCCTGCCCCGCCTCGTCGATGAGCAGCCATCCCAGGGACTCCCGGCCGAAACCGGCGAACAGCCGGTCGATGGACGCGAACGTGCTGGAGACCACCGGCATCATCAGGAAAAACGTCTGCCAGGCCGCTCGCGTGGTGACGGCCCGCGGCCGGGGCCCGTGTCCGGCCAGGATGTCCATCAGCGCGTTGAGGTTCCCCCGCACCGTGGGCGCCGTGGCGGTCAGGAACGCCTTGTGCAGGCCGAGCGCGGCCAGGAACAGTGCGGTGCGGGCCGCAGTGAACTCCTCATCCGCCCAGGGCGACGACTTCTCGCGTTCGTCCAGCCCGTCCACCCCGTTCATCCCGTTCATCCCGTTCAGGCCGTCCGTCGCCGGGTCACCGGGACCGGCCGGCACGTGGTCTCCCCACCGTGCGGCGGCCCGGCCGGCCTGGTCCCGCCAGGCCCGCGTCTGCTGGCCGAGCCGGGCCAGCTTGGCCCGGTCCCGCTGTGACGCTTTGCGTGCGTCGCTGAGCTGGCCGCGCAGCCGGTTCAGCGCCTGCGCGGCCTGGTCCCGGCGCCGCGCGGCGTCCTGGCCTGCGTTCCGGAGGGCGAGGTGGTCCGCGTGCCATTCCCGGCCGGCGCGGAACCGGGTCGCCAGCGACACGAGTAAGCCGGGCCGCTCGTTCCGGTGCCCGTCGTATGCGTTGTGTGCCGCGAGGCGGCCCGCGTCCGCCTCGGCCAGCGACCGTTCGGCGGCCCTGCCGCGCTCCACCAGCTGACGGCAGGTCTGCTCGGCGGCCCGGATCGCCGCCCAGGCCTGTCTGCGTTCCGTTTCCGCGGCGGCCAGCCGTTCGATGGCCGTCGCGGCCTTCTGCCGCTGCGCGGCCAGGGCCCGTACAGCGTCGGCCGCCGCCGTGAAGGCGTCGACTGCGGCCGGCCAGTCCACCGGCTCGGCCTCGAGTGCGGTGAGCACGTCGCCCATGCCGCCGTGGCCGTCCTGGCCGGCGGGGCTCCACCAGAAGGAGTTCACGAACCCGCCCCGATTGGCCCGCTTACCGAGCCGCGCCGCGACCATCGCCCAGGCGCCCTCACCGTGGACCTGAGCGGCCGTGGCCCTGAAGTAGTCGAGGTCACTGGCCCGCGGCCGCCACTGCGGCCCGATGGCGGCCGGGCCAGGGATCTGGGTGGTGATGTTCTCGACGGCCCCGTTGTTGGCCGCGGCCACGACGATCTCGAAGCCGGTCAGGCTGGGGCGCGGCGCGACGACCGTGTGCTGCCACGTGCTCGTGGACCAGGTGCCGGACTCCGTGTCGCGGAAGGCATCCTGCGGGCTGGCCAGCTCGGCCAGGCGCAGTGCCCGCTCGACGACGATCGCGGCGATCACGTCCCGCAGCATCGTGGTCTTGCCGGTGCCCGGTGGGCCGTTGACGGCGAAGAGGCCACGTCCGCCGCCGAGCTGTTCCATGATCTTGTTCACCGCGAACTGCTGGCTGAGGATCAGCGGACGGCTGCTGTCGGCCGGCCACCGGCCCAGCGGGATACGCTCCGGCTGGCCGCCCGCCCGCACCGCCTGCGGCTGCTGGCGCACGTCGATCCGCTCCCGGGCGGCGTGCTG
>Ga0302302_1001090_pt1 | contig 16376 bp, 15 predicted proteins | sample III_Palsa_E1_3_FD_198766 | JGI IMG/M metagenome (GOLD analysis project Ga0302302, IMG submission 198766) | Peat permafrost microbial communities from Stordalen Mire near Abisko, Sweden - III_Palsa_E1_3 | ecosystem: Environmental > Terrestrial > Soil > Palsa > Peat permafrost | place: Sweden...
TTTCCCAGTCGAGGACGCCATGAATCTCGCCCTCGGCGTCATAGAGGAAGTTGCCGGAGCGGTAGTCGCCGTGGACCACGCCGACGGTCTTGGGCGGCGCGGGCGGATGGGCGCGCAGCCAGCGGATGGCGGCGCGGATGATCGGCTGGGGCTCCAGCTCGTCGGCGTCGATGATCCCTTCCCAGTGGTCAAGCTCGCGGCGCCAGCACTGATCGGGCTCCACGGCGTCCATGACGGCGGTGAGGCCCACGGCGGCGGGATCGGCGCGGGCGATCTCGCCGAGGATGGTCCATTTCCGCTCCGCCAGCCGCTCGGCGTGGTCGGCATAGGGCGGCGCCAGCAGAGCCATCGGGCTGCTCTCGAAACCGCTGATCTCGGCGGCGACGAAGAAGGGGTAGTCGAGGTGGGCCGAGTTTTGCTCCAGCCACAGCATCTCCGGCACCGGCACCGCGCTACCGAAGAAGGCGCGGTAGGCGGCGAACTCGATGTGGCGCTCGGTATCGATCAGGCTGTCGGGCGGATCGCGGCGCAGGATCAGCCGGCGCTCGACCGGACCGGCGGGGCCATCATAGGCGAGGCGAAACCGGTAGGTCTCCCGCGAGGCGCCGCCGACGATCTGGGACAGGCTGTCGACATGGACGTTCTTTGCGCCGTCCAGCTTGGTCGCGACATAGCCGGCGATGCGGTCTTCGGTGAGAGCGGTCAAGGCTGGGCCTCAAACCATCTCGAATGCGATGGGCAGGCTCTTCAGCCCGTTGACGAACACCGCCTGGGACATCCTGGGCGCGCCGGCCAGCTTGACCGACTTCAGGCGCGGCAGCAGTTCCTCGAACAGGATGCGCATCTCCATCTTGGCCAGATGCTGGCCGAGGCAGAGGTGGGCGCCGTAGCCAATGGCAAGCTGCTTGTTGGGCGTCCGGTCGGCGCGGAAGGCGCCCGCGTCCTCGAACACCCCCTCGTCGCGATTGCCGGAGGCGTAGCAGAGCATCAGCCAATCGCCCTTGGGGATGGATTGTCCGCCCACCTCGGCGTCGGCGGTGGCCGAACGCATGAAGGTCTTCACCGGCGTCGCCCAGCGGATCGCCTCGTCGATCAGGCCGGGGATGCGGGTCAGGTCCTGTTTCAGCCAGGCCAGCTGGTCCGGATTCTCCGCCAGGGCCCACAGGGCGGTGGCCGCGGTCGAGGAGGTGGTGTCGTGGCCGGCGGTGGCGACGATCATATAGTAGCTCATCGCCTCAAGCTCGGAGATGGGCGCGCCATCGATCTGGCCGTTGGCGATGACGGTGGCCAGATCGCCCGTCGGCGTGGCCCTGCGGTCGGTGCTGATGGCGGTGAAATACTGGTAGAAGTCGGCGATGATCCCCTGCATCACCGCCATGCCCTCGTCCCCGTTGGTCGGGGCCTTGGCGGGGGTGCGGCCAAGGTCGGGGTCGGTGGCGCCGAACAGCTCCTGGGTCAGCATCAGCATGCGCGGCTCATCGGCCGCCGGCACGCCGAGAATCTCCATGATCACATGCAGCGGATAGTGCAACGCCACCTCGGTGACGAAGTCGCATTGGCCGCCGGTCTCGGCCATGCGCTGGACCGAGGCTCTGGCGATCTCGCGGATGCTGTCCTCCAGCTTGCGGATCGACGGCGGCATGAACCATGCCTGGGTCAGGGCGCGGTATTTGGGATGGTCGGGGGCGTCCATCTGCACCAGGCTACGCACCAGGTGCGGGCTGCCGCCGGTCATCTGCCGCACCTTGGCCTCGCCCTCGCGGCCGACGATGGTGGTGGGCCGGTCGCCAGAGTGGAACAGCTCGTTCTGGCGGCTGATCTCCAGGATGTCGGCGTGGCGCGTCACCACCCAGAAGGGATCGAACCCCTGCGGCTGGGCCACCGCCAGCGGCCGGTTGGCGCGCAGCCAGGCATAGGAGTCGAAGATGCGGCCGTCGGCGAATGCCGCTGGGTCAACCAGGGTTTCCGCGACGTCGGCGGGAATATTGATTTCAGAGCTCGTCATGGCGCTTAGACGCGTTGCCAAAAGAAAAGCAGACCTTCCCCAACGGCAATATCGCGTCTCCTCCTTGTCTTATTACTTATGCCTGTGTTGATAGGACGACTGCCGGCGTCTCGCAATGACCGGCGCGGGATGGAAATGACCTCGGACGCCGCCACCGGAAACACGCAGAACGATCTGGAGCGAGGCCTCAGCGCCATCGCCAGCCGGATCATGCCCGGCGGCCGGGGCGCCGCCGGTGTGCGCCGTCTGTCCGGCGGGGCGACCCAGGAAATCTTCCGGTTCGAGCTGGCCACCGCCGACGGACCGGTCCCGCTGATCCTGCGCCGCGCGCCGGGGGGCCTGCGGGTTTCCGACACCGCCGTCGGGCTGGAGACCGAGGCCAAGCTGATCGCCGCCGCCGGCGCCGTGGGCGCGCCGGTTCCGGCCGTGCCTTATGTGCTCGGCGAGGACGACGGCCTGGGCCACGGCTTCATCATGGGCTTCGTCGAGGGCGAGACCCTGGGCGGGCGGATCGTCAAAAGCCCTGATCTTGCGGCGGCCCGGCCCGGGCTGGCGCGGGCCTGCGGCGAGATTCTCGCCCGGGTTCACACCATCGACCCGGCCGCCTTCCCGACCCTGAAGCGGCAGACCCCGCGCGAGCTGGTGGAACAATGGCGTGGCGCCTATCGCGCCTCGGCGTGGCCCCGGCCGGTGTTCGAACTGGCGTTCCGCTGGCTGGACCAGAACTGCCCTGCCGCGACCCGGATGCGGCTGGTGCATGGGGATTTCAGGAACGGCAATCTGATGATTGGGCCAGACGGCGTGCGCGCGGTGCTGGACTGGGAGCTGGCCCATGTTGGGGATCCCATGGAGGATCTCGGATGGATATGCGTCAACTCCTGGCGCTTCGGCGCCAGCGACAAGCCTGTGGGTGGCTTTGGCCAGCGCGAGGACCTGTGGGCCGGCTATGAGGCGATCAGCGGCGAGGCCGTCGACCGCGCCTCCGCCAACTGGTGGGAGGTGTTCGGCACCCTGCGTTGGGGCGTGATGTGCTCCGGCATGACCGCGGCCTTCAGGGGCGCCGACCCTTCCGTGGAGCGGGCGGTGATCGCAAGGCGCACCTCCGAGACCGAGGTGGATCTGATGCGTCTGCTGGCCTCGGGGACCTAAAGACATGCAGGACCAACCCGCCCCCGCCGAAATCCTCGCCGCCGTGGCCGCCTTCCTGAAGACGGTGACCGGGCCGGAGCTGGCGCCGCATACGGCGTTTCAGCTGCGTGTCGCCGCCAACGCCCTGGAGTTGGCGGGGCGGGACATGACCCTGTCGCCGGCGCAGGACGCCGCCGAACTGGCGCGGCTGACCGCGCTGCTTGGGCGAGACGGCAGCCTGTTTGACCTCAATACCGAACTCGCCCGGCGCATCGACGCCGGCGAGACCGACCTGACCACCCCCGGCGTCGCCGAGCATCTGTGGGCGACCACCTTGGCCAAGCTCGCCGTCGACCAGCCCAACTATTCCGGATACCGCGCCGCGCTCGCAGAAAAAGCGAACGACGGGCGGGCAAACAAGGAGGCTTGAGCCGCTATGGACTTCTCCCTGCCCGACGATCTGGTCGCCTACCTGAGCGAGCTGGACGACTTCATCGACGCCAAGATCAAGCCGCTACAGGCCAAGGACGACAACGAGCGGTTCTTCGACCACCGCCGCGAACACGCCCGCACCGACTGGGACAACCAGGGCCTGCCACGTCCCGAATGGGAGGCCCTGCTGGGCCAGGCCCGCAAACTGGCCGACGAGGCCGGCCATCTGCGCTATGCGTGGCCCAAGGACATGGGCGGCAAGGGCGGCACCAACCTGGCCATGGCCGTGATCCGCGAACATCTGGCGGCCAAAGGCCTGGGCCTGTTCAACGACCTGCAGAACGAACATTCGATCGTCGGCAACAACCCCTTCATCCTGATGTTCAAGGAGTTCGCCACCCCCGAACAGTTCGAGATGTATGGCGAGGACGTCAAATCAGGGAAGATTCGCGCCGGCTTCGGCCTGACCGAGCCCAACCACGGCTCCGACGCCACCTTCATGGAGACACGGGGCACACCCCAGGAGCGCGACGGCGTCGCCGGCTGGTTGGTCAATGGCGAGAAGATGTGGACCACCGGCATGCATGTGGCGTCCCACTGCATGGTGTTCGCCCGCACCAGCGGCGAGGACGGCGACGCGGCCGGGATCACTGTCTTCCTGGTGCCCGCCCAGGCGCCGGGCGTGAAGATCGAGGAGTATCTCTGGACCTTCAACATGCCGACGGACCACCCGCGTGTCAGCTTCACCAATGTCTGGGTGCCGGACACGGCGATCTGGGGCGTTGTCGGGCGCGGTCTCGGCCTCGGCCAGAGCTTCGTGCACCAGAACCGCATCCGCCAGGCGGCCTCATCCCTGGGAGCCGCCGTGTTCTGTATCAATGAGAGCGTCCGCTATGCCCGCGAGCGCAAGCCTTTCGGCAAGCCCCTGGCCGACAACCAGGCGATCCAGTGGCCGCTGGTGGAACTGGCCACCCAGGCCGAGATGCTGCGGCTTTTGATCCGCAAGACCGCCTGGGAGATGGACCGCATGCCGCACAAGGAGGTGGAGCGGCAAATCTCCGACAAGGTCTCCATGTGTAACTACTGGGCCAACCGGCTGGTCTGCGAGGCAGCCGACCGGGCGATGCAGGTGCATGGCGGCATCGGCTATTCCCGGCACAAGCCGTTCGAACACATCTACCGTCATCATCGCCGCTATAGGATCACCGAGGGCTCGGAAGAGATCCAGATGCGCAAGGTCGCCGCCTTCCTGTTCGGCTACATGGGCCCGAGGAAGAACGAGTTCGCGGGGCTGTAATCACCATGTCGCGGAAGGACTGCAAAAATCGGTTGCGTCCTTCGAGACGCCCTGCGGGCTCCTCAGGAAACTCAGCTTTTTGGACTGCAAATATTCAGTTTGGCGAGGAGCGACGTCTTCGTCGCGTCTCGAACCACGCACCTTTGCGCCAACGTTGGAATTCAAGCACGGACTGACATCATGCTGACCAAGGCCGACGATTTCCCGATCCACCAGACGCCGGAGCCGATCGCCTATTCGGGGACCGACCGGAACTTCTACGACCGCTATTTCTTCAACGGCTACAATCCAGATGGCTCGGGCTTCTTCGCCGTGGCGTTCGGGGTCTATCCACACCTGAACCTCGCCGACGCCCATTTCTCGGCGATCCGCGACGGCGTCGAATACTGCATCCACGCCTCCAAGGTGCTCAATATGGAGCGCTGGGACCTGGAGGTCGGGCCGATCAGGATCGAGGTGATCGAACCGCTCCGTACACTGAGGGTCACCCTGGCGGCGCAAGACGGGATCGCTGCCGAGATCGTGTTCGAGGGCCGGGCTTTTCCGATCGAGGAGCCGCGCTTCGTGCGCCGCAACGGCCCGCGCACCTTCATGGACTATACCCGCCTGACCCAAAACGGCCGCTACACCGGCTGGATCGAAATCGACGGCAAGCGCGAGGCCCTGGCCGCCGGCTGCGTTGGCACCCGTGATCGTTCCTGGGGCGTGCGGCCCATCGGCGCGCCGGACATGCAGCCGACGGTCCCGGCCGGACCCATGGGCTTCTTCTGGCAATGGACGCCGCTGAACTTCCCTGATCGCAGCGTCTTCTTCCACATCAATGCGGACGTCGACGGCGTCCCCTGGAACACCCGCGCCGTGGTCTGCGCCGACGGCGCCAAGGCCGGCGAGATGGTGGAGACGGAAGCGGCGACCATGGCCGTGGAGCTCGACGGCGACACCCGCCACGCCAAGACCGCGCGGCTGACCATCCCCATGCCCAACGCCCCGCCGATCGAGATCGCCTTCACACCCGTAGCCAAATTCCAGATGCGGGGCATCGGCTATGTCCACCCCAAATGGGGCCACGGCCGCTATCAGGGCGCCGATCTGGTGGTGGAGCGGGAGGATATCGTGCTGGCGGACGCCGCGCCGAACAGCATCGAGAACCTGCATATCCAAGCCATCTCCAAGGTCGAGCTGACCCAGGAGGGCCGACCGGCGCAGCAGGGGCTGGGCGTATTCGAGCAGCTGGTCATCGGCCCCTACGCGCCGCTGGGCCTGAAGTAGGGCGTAACCATTCCGGCCTCGCCGCGCGACTACCAACGGGCGGGGCTGGAGCGGCGGGGAATTCGGCGTATCCTGTTCTCGCGACAGGAGAACAATCATGTCCAGCATCAATCGGTGGGCCGCTCTCGCGGCCGGCGTCGTGAGCTTGAGTGGTTTTGTTGTGTCCAATACCCAGGCGGCCGTCACCGTGTTCGGCGACGATCACGCCCAGGCCTGTTACCAGGCCGCCAAGAACGGCCTCAACCGCGAGACCGATCTGGATGAATGCAATCTGGCGATTAATTTCGGACTGCTGCAGGGAAAGGATCTGGCCGGCACCTACGTCAATCGCGGCGCGGTCTATATGAATATGCAGTCCTGGCGCGAGGCGGACGCGGACTTCCACCGCGCTCTGGAGATGATGCCCAATTTCGGCGAGGCCCTGGTCAATCTGGGCGCGGCCCAGATCGGCGAGCACCATAATCGCGAAGGCGTCGACACCATCACCCACGGCCTGGCCCTGGGGTCGATGGAGCCCGAGAAGGCCTATTTCAACCGCGCCATCGGCTACGAGAACCTCGGCGATGACACGGCGGCCTACTACGACTACCTGAAGGCGTCGGAACTGGCCCCGCGATGGGTCGCGCCGCGTGAAGAGCTGGTGCGGTTCACGGTTCACCAGCAGTAGCCTCGGAGGGCGGGTGCGACGCGTCTGGATCACCCGCACCCAGCCCCAGGCTGACGCAACCGCGACCAGACTGCGCGCGATGGGGCTCGAGCCTGTCGTGGCGCCGGTGCTCGCGAGCCGGACTGTCGCAGGCGTGGATATCGATCTGTCAGGCATTGACGCCCTGGCCTTCACCAGCGCGGCCAGCGTGCGCGCGTTCGCCGATCTGTCGCCCGCGCGAGACCTGCCGGTATTCGCCGTCGGCACGGCCACTGCCGAGGCGGCGCGCGGCGCCGGGTTCGGCACGATCCGGATGGGGGGCGGAGACGTCCACCTTCTGGCGGCGACAATCGCGGAGGCGGGGCTTGGCCCGGTGCTCAATCCCACCGCCCGCGAGCCCGCGGCGGATCTGGCCGTCCTGTTGGCGGCGCGTGGAGTCTCGGCCAGAAGCGTCATCGTTTATGAGACCATTCCCACGGACTTGGCCGCGCCTACGGACATCGACGCCGTCCTGATCCACTCGCCCCGCGCCGCGCGCATCGCCGCCGACCTGATCTCGCCCGCACGCGCCCAGGCGCTCAGCGCCTTCGCCATCTCCGAGGCCGCCGCCGCGCCGCTGCGCGCGCTGGCCTTCGCCAACCTCGCCACGGCGCCGTTTCCCGATGAAGCCAGCCTGCTTAGTCTGTTACAAGGTTGACCACTCGCCTCCTCAGACGCACCAAGGGTTATGACCGACGCGCCCGAGCCTGCTGAACTGGCCGCCCCCGACCTGCCTCGGGATCCGGCGGAGTACGCCCGCCATCGGCCGCGCCTGCCCCTCGCCTTCTGGCTGATGATCGCCTTCGGCTTCGCCTGCGTGCTGGCGGGGATAGTGATCGGCCGCTACGGCGCGCGATTGTTCCCGGTGAAACCAGCAGTGAGCGCCGCGCCGGCCACCGGCTCGGCGGCGGACGGCGCCTATCCCCCGCCAGCCCTGGTCGCGACGCCATCCGGCTCGCCAATTGTCGCCGCCGCGCCCGCTGGCCCTGAACCGGCCGCCGTCTCGGCGCTGAACAGCCGCATCGACCAGCTGGTCCAGGATCAGCACCGCAGCGCCAGCGCCGCCGGCGCGGCCCTCGCCGCCGCCGAACTGGGCGAGGCGGCGCAGTCATCCCGCCCCTTCGCCGACCAACTCGCCGCCCTCGACCCCATCTTGCCGGACTCCTCGGCCCTGCGCGCCTTGCGGCCCCTGGCGGCGCAGCAGACCCCCAGCCGCGCCGCCCTGGCCGCCGACTTCGCGGTGGAGGCTGACCATGTCGCCGTCGCGTCGCGGGCGCCGCCACAAGGCTCGGGCCTGATCAAGCGGCTGCTGCACACCCTGACCGCCGTGCTGACCATTCGCCGCGTCGACAAGCTGACCGGAAACACACCCGACGCCGTGCTCGCGCGATCGCAGCGCCAGGTTGACGACGGCGATCTTGAAGACGCCCTGACCACCCTGAACGACCTGCCGGCCGCCGGCCGTGACGCTATCGCCGCCTGGCGCGGCCGGGCCGCCCGCCGCGTGGAGATCGACCGCCTGATCGCCGCCATCCGCCAGGGCGCGGCGCAGGACCTGGCCGAGGCCTCCGGGCATGGGTGAGGTGATGAAGCATGCCTGGTCGGCTGGCGCATGATCCGCGCCGGCCTCATCTTCACCGGCTTCCTGATCATCGCCCTGCTGGTCGCGGTCTCCTTCGCCCTGGCCGGCGAGGCGGGACAGGCCAGCGTCGAGTGGCTTGGCTGGCGCATCAACATGACCGGCGCCGCCGCCCTTTGCGCGGTGCTGACCCTGACCTTTGTCGCGGTCAGTGTCTGGCGGCTGCTGCTGTGGATCATCGAAACCCCCGCCCGCAACGCCCGCGCCCGCGCCGAGGTGCGCCGCAAACAGGGCGCCGAGGCCCTGGCCAAGGGCTTTCTCGCTGCGGCGGCCGGTGATGGCTCCGAGGCGCGCCGCCTCGCCCAGCGCGCCGCCGAACTGGACCAGGACAATCCGGCTCTGGTTCGCGTGCTCGCCGCCCAGGCCGCCGAAGCCGCCGGCGACGCCACGGCCGCCCGAGCCGCTTACAACGCCATGCTCGGCTTTCCGGAAATGCGGCTGGCCGGCCACAAGGGGCTGATGCAGCTGGCGCTGACCCAGGGCGACCAGCACGCGGCGATCGGCCAGGCCGAGGCGGCCTATGGCCTGACCCACACAGCCCGCTGGGCCTGGCGCGCCCTGCTGGAGCATCGGCTGGAGCTTGGTGACTGGGCCGCGGCGCTCGACCTGGTGCAAACCGCCCTGGCCCGCAAGATCGTCTCCCCCATCAGCGCCGACCGCGCCCGCGCCGCCCTGCTGGCGGCCTCCGCCGCGGCGGCGGAGGAAGCGCCCAAGCGTCGCGGCGAGGCGCTGGATTTCGCTAGCCAATCGGCCAAGCTCGCGCCCGGCTTCGCACCTGGGGTGATGATCGCCGTGCGGCTACTGATCGCCGACCACAAAAGCAGCCGCGCCGGCGGCATGATCGAACACGCTTGGAAGGTGGCGCCTCACCCCGCCCTCTGGCTCGCCTGGCGAGACCTGCGCAACACCGAGACTCCGCCGGAGCGCGCGCGCCGCATCGAAGCCCTGGTCGCCCTCAATCCGAATCATCGCGAAAGCCGCTTCCTCACCGTCGAGCAGGCGCTCTTGCTGCGCGAGCCCGCCGCCGCCCGCGCCGCCGCCCGGCCCTTGATCGACGAACGGCCCTCGGCGCGAGTCTGCGGCCTGATGGCCCGCGTCGCCTATGCCGAAGGCGCGGCGGACGAGGCCCGCGTCTGGATGACCAGGGGCGCCGCCGCGCCTCAGGAGCCGGCCTGGACCGACCTCGACCCGCAAGGCCGCGCCTTCGCCTATTCCGCCACCGATTGGGCCCGTCTGGTGGCCGCCTATGCCGAGACCGGCGAGTTGATTCATCCCCGGTTCGAGCGCCGCGAGCGCACCCTGACCGAACTGCCGGCGCTGCCGCCGTCTTACGAAGACGCCGCTCCCTTCGCCGACGACGGGTCGGCCCTGGCCTATCCGGAGGGTGATTTCGGTCCCTATGACGCGCCGACGGATTTCGGCGCGGACTTCGGCGCCGGCGAGCCTACGCCGCCCTCCAAACCACCGCCGCCGCGCCGTCCGCGTCGCCCCCGCTTGGCAAGCCCGCCTCGCCCGGCTAAATAGGCCGCCCTTCACCAGAGGGCGTCTCGCGCGGCCGCTTTAGCTCAGCTGGTAGAGCACCTCATTCGTAATGAGGGGGTCACAGGTTCGAGTCCTGTAAGCGGCACCACTCTCACGTTCCCGTGAATAAATCGCGCCCGTCCGGGCGCATCCACACGCGTCCATTTCTACCTCATAACGTATTGTAATAAATCAATATTTTCGCGGCCGCGCGACTGCCTTCGCTCCGCTTAGTTGTCCACGCTCGTCCGAACTTGTGCCCTTGAAGCCAGAACATTTGGGGGTATCTTTGGGGGGCTTTTTCGAAAGTACCCAATCGAGATACCCCCACTTTTTGCAACAATTGGGTGGTCCAATGCCGCTCACAGACCTCGAGGTCCGAAAGGCCAAACCCGCAGCCAAGGTGCGCAGGGTCTTTGATTCCGGGGGTTTGTTCCTCCAGATCTCTCCCACCGGCGGAAAATTTTGGAAGGTGAAGTACCGCTATCTCGGCAAAGAGAAGGTGCTCAGCCTCGGGCCCTACCCGCTGTTGTCCCTCGCGGAGGCCAGACTGCGCCGAGATGACGCGAAGAAGCAGCTGCTTGATGGGCTCGATCCATCGGAGGCCAGACGGCAAGCCAAACTCGCGAAGTTGGATGCCGCCGCCCAGACCTTTGGCGCCATCGCGGGGGAATATATTGAGCGGCAGAAGGCTGACGGACGGGCGGCGAGCACGATCACCAAATCCAGATGGTTCTTGGAGGATCTCGCCGCTCCCCTCGCTGATCGCCCTATCTCTCAGATCTCCGCTCCGGAAGTTTTAGCGCTGCTGAGGCGAATTGAGGCCAAGGGCAATCTGGAATCCGCCAGCCGACTTCGCAGCGCGATCAGCCGCATCTTCCGGCTGGCGATCGTGACGGGCCGGGCTACCGCTGATCCGACTCTTGCGCTCAGGGGCGCGCTTCGGACGCCCAAAGTGCGCCACCAACCCGCATTGACCGACCCCGTCCGTGTCGCCGAGCTCATGCGCGCCATTGAAGGCGCCGAGGGCAATCGCGTCATAAAGGCAGCCCTCAAGCTCATGGCCCTGTGCTTTCCGCGGCCTGGCGAACTGAGGCACGCGCAATGGTCGGAGATCGACCTTCAGGCGGCGATCTGGACTATTCCGGCCGAGCGAACCAAGATGCGGCGCGCCCACGCCATCCCACTTTCGCGGCAGGCGCTCGATGTGTTTCGCGAGCTGCAGGTCATCAGCGGACGTGGGAAGCTGGCGTTCCCAGGCACGCGGAGATCGGTCGTTCCCCTAAGTGAGAACACCCTGAACGCGGCGTTGCGCCGGCTCGGCTATGGCTCGGACGAAATGACCTCTCACGGCTTTCGCACCATCGCCAGCACCCTACTCAATGAGTCGGGTCGGTGGAGTCCGGATGCAATCGAGCGGGCCCTCGCCCACCAGGACGCCAATGCCGTCCGACGCGCCTACGCCCGGGGAGAATTTTGGGACGAGCGCGTTCGTATGGCGAAATGGTGGGCAGACTATCTCGACGTTCTGCGGCTGACGAATGGACGCCCAGGCGCCGTCGAGCCCGAACGAACCCGCCTGGCCGCTAACGACTAGGACGCACGGCGCGTGTCGAGGCGGTCGAGATAGCCTTCGAGCTCGGCGCGTCGGATCAGGGTGCGGGCGCCGTCCTTTAGAATTCTGATCTCGCCAGCGCCGATGAGTTGGTAGAGCCGGCTACGGCTGATAGCGAGCGTATGGGCCGCCTCCGACACGCGGTAGGCCAGCTTCTCGATCGGGATCGCCGCGACCTGCGCATGACGATCCAACTCTGTAGCGAGCTTCCTTCGACGCATGGTTTCCTCCCGGAAGATCCACGCCGAACGTCCGACAACGTCCAAGTCTCTTCAAGCGCGTTGAATCCTCGGCCGCAGTCTGGCGTACAAATAGATGCGATCGGCGAGTCAACACTCGCGACAACATCTCTGCGCCACATCGCGCATCGAGACAGCCGCCCAACTTTGTTAGCGCGCGCCATTACACCTCTTCACAACCGATAACTGGCGGCGCGTCCCCGACAAACCGATCATCTCCTCAACGCCCTGACCCCCGGCAGGGCCACTGAAGGAGCCTGAACATGACCTCAGCCGCCCTCACTTCAGCGCCGTTTGGCCAGTCCCGGTCCATCGTCGCCATAAACCGGCTCGGCGCGGGCTCCGCCTACACGCCCAACGAGCAGGACGATGGCGTCGCGATGCTTAGCTTCGGCCTAGGCGCTGTTTTTGCTCCGGGCTCGCTGCGACTCATGGCTTTTCTTTCCAGCCACTCCGCCATTGCCTCGCAGATCCTCGACCGCGCCATGACACCTGATGAGTTCCGCGCGGTCGCCTTGAGCTTTCCGAGAACCAAGGAAGTTCAGGTGTTTGGCTCGCAGGAGTTCCGTCTGGGTGATCGCGCCTTCGCCACCCTGGGTTGGCCGGAAGCCGGATGGGCGGTCGTCAAGCTGGCGCCAGGCGATCAGCTGAAGTTTACGGCCAACACGCGCGCCCTTCATCCCGAACCCGGCGGCCGAGGCAAGCGAGGCGTCACTCGGGTGCGTCTGGACGGACTCGATGAGACCCTGCTCCAATCCATCTTGGCAGCGGCGTGGCGGCATGTGTCCGCGCTGCGAGCCTCCGCCGAATAGTCGACGGACTGCCGGTGAGGCGCCGTCGGGTGACGGAGGTTTATCGCTTCGGCGGCGCCCAGCCGGAAGATTGACGGTCGCATCGTCACACGGGCGCCGCAGCCGGCGGCATGATGAGCTGCCCACACCCGAATTGGCGACGCGCTAACGAGCGACAATGACTCCCGTCCCACGCCCAGTAGAAATTCGGCGGCATTTACGCGTAATCGTGTGAATTCGGCGTGAATTGGTTGTATTGGTGGATGTATCGACCATCTAGTTTAGACCGAATAGAGTGGAGGGCAAGATAAAGGCGCCTGGCGCCAACGGCTCTTCACTGCGCCTCAAGTGATTGTCTGCACACTGTTTTTAGGTGGAAAAGTTGGCGCCATCCAAGGTCGGGCTTGGCGCCCGTCCCTGGCGAGATCCTTTACTTTTCAGATTGTTCGTTGGCGCCATCCGAAGGGGCGGCGGCTAGCCGGGAGGTTTGACAGGGTCGGCACGGCTTCAGGGTGAGGGCCAGACGGCGGTGCGCCCATCAAGGGCGGCTAACGCCGTCGCCTGCGGCGATGGGCTCTGGCGCGCCCACCCTGGACCGGCGCATCGCCGCCCGGCTGAGGGGCTTGGCGGGCGCGTAAGCAGAGCTACGCGCGTTGGTCGCGCGCCGGCTTGCAACCTGGGTGGGATCACGGGACATAAGGGCGATGAAGACCGAGCTGGATCATCTGCCGGAGACCAAGCGCCGCGAGCTGGCGCGGGTGGTGGAGATTCTGTTCGCCGAGTTCGAGGCCGCCATCGCCCGCGGGACGATGCCCTACAAGCGCAAGGGTGCGATCCTCAAGGTCATCCTGTTCGGATCCTACGCCAGAGGCGATTGGGTGGACGATCCCATCGGCGGTTATGTCAGTGACTACGACCTGCTGGTGGTCGTCAACGATGAGAAGCTGACCGACATCACCGACTACTGGGCCAAAGCCGAGGACCATCTGCTGCGAGAATACTCCATCAGCCACCGGCTGACCGCGCCGGTGAACTTCATCGTCCATTCCCTCGCGGACGTGAACAAGCAACTGAAGGTCGGCCGCTACTTCTTCACTGACATCGCCCGCGACGGCATCGTCCTCTACAAGGCGCCCGGCTACCATTTCGACCAACCTCAGACCTTAGCGCCGGCCGAGGCGCTGAAGGAGGCGCAAGGCTATCTGGACTATTGGTTGCCGATGGCCGCGCACGCCAGCCAGTTAGCGGACGTCAGCGTTGCCAACGGGGTCTATCGAGACGCTGCCTTTATGCTGCACCAGGCCGCCGAGCGGGCTTATCACGGGCTGTTGCTGGTTATGACGCTCTACAGCCCAAAGTCCCACAAGCTCAATTTCCTGCGGTCACAGGCCGAGCAGTTGGACGTCCGGCTAGCGGAGGCGTGGCCGCGCGGAACTAAGTTCGAGCAGCGGTGCTTCGACCTCCTGCGGCGCGCCTATGTCGATGCGCGGTACTCACCGCACTACAAGATCACCGCAGAGGAACTGGCTTGGCTGGGTGAGCGCGTGACGGTGCTACAGGGGCTCGCGAAGGCGGTCTGCGACGCTTGGTTGGAAGTGCTGCGGGCTAAGGCCTGAGTTTCCGCTCGGCGCCACCCATTGCCGACATTGCGTCGGGAGAACTCCACCCCCAGACTGATCCCGTTTAGGGACATCACATGATTGGCGTTATCCTTGCGCTGGCGGTCGCCGCACCCGCCGTCGAAATACCGAGCAAGCCCCCGGTATTAGTTCTGCCGTCTCCTCATGCGTTGCCGTCCCCTCAAGATGCAAAGAGCGCCGTTAGCACCTGTGGCCTGCGCGATAAGAACGTGGAAGTTCGGTTCGAGCCCAGCATGGACGAAGACATTATCTGGGTTGCTCGGGACAGTGGGCCACTGACCAAACCAGAGATGAGCTGCGTCGCCGGCGCCTCTTTGAAGACCAGCTATTATGTGTATTTCCGGAATCTGGCCGAGCAGAAGCGCTACGACCAAGTCTATTGGAAATTGAGCGACGAAGCGGACCTGGCAGACGCTCGACAATGGCTAGGTGCGCGGAACCTACTTGCGACCGTGCCCATCCCCGAGCACGGTCAACCGCTCTCAAAATATGCTGGAGCCGTCGAGGAGTTCTGCGGCGTCAAACGGGGCACGTTTTTGGTCGCCGTCGACGATCATACGATGACCTACGTCGAAAGTGGACTGGGCCGAATTAGCCCAAACGGCCTAGACGGTGGAGCGGCCACACCTGCGCAGTTCGACTGCGTTCAGAATGCGACAACTGCTGCCGACCTGAAAGCTCATGACGTATCATTCGGCTTCAGCACAGGTCGTGCCCGCTAGAGATCGCGAACGGAAGCTCGTTGGGACGAGTGCGAACGCCCGCTTGTGAATGCAATGCCATCGGACGATGGTAGACCCTAAACGGCCTTAGGTTCACTTCGGCGGCCTTTGAACATACCCGTCCTTCCGATCGTAGACACTCCCAAAGCAGGCGCTGCCGTCTGGTTTGCAGGACTTGACCGCTAACCAATCGAAAGCTTCACGCCACTCGGGATGAACGTCGTTGAATGCGTCGATAAGCAGGTGGTTTTGGCGATCGGCAGATTGGTTGTCGGTAAAGTCGGACATCTGGATTATCGCGAGCACCACCCGTCTGTCTGAGGTGCCCACAAGGGAAATCTTGGCGATTTTGAATGCTTGGCCATCCATCGCCCAGGTTACGGGCCACTTGTCGCTCAGCTCCTTTGGTAGAGTGAGCGACTGCTCATCCTGCATCACCGGAACGAGCGCGGGATCGGTATAGTTCGGTCCCCGATATAAGAGGTTTTGCGCGGTCGCGTAGATGAGCGCTGCACTAAGGTCATGGCCCTCCTTCCGCTGCTTCTTTGCCGCCTCCCACCAGTCAACGCCACTAAGTCCCGCCATGGAGCTAGGGCCGACGTGGAATGCCGCGACCCGCCAACCGCCATCCTCTACCTGCAGCCAAATCGTGTAGGTGACGACGCCATCGCCCTGCGTGGTGGCGCTAAAGAGGACGTGCGCTTGCTTTACGGCTGGTCCCACCACGGCGACGGTATCCCACTCCGAGTCCGGGGCTGAGGAGATGCAAGGAACGTGGCCAATCGAGGCAGGCGGCGGATTGAGGTTCAAGATGTAGGCTTTGGTGAGATTGGGTGCGCCAGTCACTCCTAGCGACTGGAAGCCTTTCAACATTGCATCTACCTGCGCTTCCGTCGCCGACGCCCGACCGGCGGCAGTCATCTGTGCCAGGACGCCGGCAGGATCGCCTGCGTTTAACGCCTCGATGAACCTGCCGGCTGCGGCTTCAGCTGCCGCTCCATCCGTGTCCGGTTTGGGTTGCTCGGCTAAGCAGGTACCTTGAATGGGCGGGTCGGGGACCGGACTGGCTCCCCAAGCCGCTGTAGAAAATGCGGGGACGGCGACCGCCAACATCCACCACAGCAATGCACAAGTCGCCTTTGGTTTCATTGTAGTCCCCGCGCCCCACGACCATGCCAAGCGTTCAACAATCTGGCCACGTCGACCGAAGGAGCGCAATCCACCCGTCTCGGCCCTCCGGAGGGTCAGCTTCTGGTTCGGCCGGCGCGATCTCTGCAGGGGTCCGACCTGCGCCATCGTACTAACCCGCTCGCGCGGGAGGAGTATTCGATCATCCAAGGTGGGTAACGGGATTCTCCTGTCTGAAGAGGAGCGTGGGTGGGCCACGTCCTCA
>Ga0302302_1001091_pt1 | contig 16353 bp, 13 predicted proteins | sample III_Palsa_E1_3_FD_198766 | JGI IMG/M metagenome (GOLD analysis project Ga0302302, IMG submission 198766) | Peat permafrost microbial communities from Stordalen Mire near Abisko, Sweden - III_Palsa_E1_3 | ecosystem: Environmental > Terrestrial > Soil > Palsa > Peat permafrost | place: Sweden...
CTTGGCGGCCGTTGATCGAGCGTTCGATGTCGAACAGGGCGTCGATGCGCCTGACCGCCTCCATGGCGATGGGCGAGACGACCGCGGTCTTGCCGCGGGACTTGCGGCGCGTGGCCTCAGCGATGTCGGCCAGCTCAAAGAATTTACGCCGGCCATGTGCCCAACACGGCGCCTGATGGATCGGTCCCTGTGTCCGGTCGGCGACGTAGAGGGCGTCATAGCCGCCATAGGCGTCGGCCTGCAGCACGCCGGCCCATGGGGCCAGGTGGCTTTGCGGATGTTCGCCGCGCCGGTTGTGCGAATAGTAGAACACCGCCGCCGGCGGCGCCGGTCCGGCGAACGGCCGATCATCGCGCACATAGGTCCAACACCGGCCGGTGTCGGTCTTGCCCTTGGCCAGGACCGGCACAGTAGTGTCGTCGCCATGCAGCCGCTCGGCGGCGAACACATGCGCCTCGATGCGCTCGAAGATCGGCTGCATCACGGTGCACACCGCGCCCACCTGGTCGGCGAGGGTGGAAAGGCTCAAGGGCACGCCCTCGCGGGCGTAGCGCTCGGCCTGCCGGTTGAGGGGCTGGTGCTGGCCGCACTTCTCGAAGGCGATCATTGCCAAGAGGCTCGGGCCGGCCCAACCGCGCGGGATCACATGGAATGGCGCCGGCGCCTGGCTGATCTTCTCGCAGTCCCGGCAGGTGAACTTCTCGCGCACGTGCTGGATGACCTTCCACTGGCGGGGGACTGCCTCCAACGTCTCAGTGATATCTTCGCCAAGCTTGGCCAGCCGCGCACCCCCGCAGCAGAGGCAGGCGCTTGGCCTCGGCACGATGATCCGTTCTCTGGGCAAGTTTTCGGGGAATGGCTTGCGGGCGGGCCGCTTGCGCGTGAACGCCGCCACGGTCGTGGTCTTGCCCATCATCGCCTGGGCGGCGGCCATCTCGGCGTCGAGTTCGTCGCAGGTGGCCGAGGCCTCCAACTCTTCGAGCTGCAGTTCCATCTGATCCAGAAGCCGGGCCGTGCGCTCGGCGCGCGGCCCATAGCGGTGGCGGTTGAGCTTGGCGATCTCAAGCTTCAGATGGGCGATCATGGCCGCGTCATCGGACCGTTGAGCGCGGGCGGCGGCAAGTTCGGCCTGTGCCGTCGCCAGCGCCGCCTTCAGCGCTTCGAAGTCTTCCGCAGAGGGGGTCTGATCGGCGTCCACGACACCGATGGAATCACAAAAAGCGTCGCTTGAGGCGCCCCTATCTGCGCCTCGGACCAAGTTTTTTACGGCTCACCCCGCCGCCTGCGGCCGCCACGTCGCTTGCGGATTACGCCAGTCGATCCCCTCGAGAAGATAGCTCATCTGGCCGGCGGTCAGGGCCACTACTCCGTCCACGGTCTGGGGCCAGATGAAGCGACCGCGATCCAGCCGCTTGGCGTAAAGCGACAGCCCGATCCCATCATGCCAAACCGCCTTGATCAACGAACCTCCACGGCCACGAAAGACGAATACGTCGCCGGCGAACGGGTCACGACCCAGGCCTTCCTGCACCAGCAGGCTCAACCCTCGCATGCCCTTGCGCATATCGGTGTGGCCGGTGGCGATCCACACGCGCACCCCGCTCGAAATGGGGATCATCGCAGCGCCCGAAGCGCCGCGCTCACCATCGACACCGTCGCCGCGGCGCCAATCGTCACCCGGGCGCCGCTGGCCAGCTCGACCACGATCGCCGGCTCCGACCGGGCCGTGCACTCCACGTCCCGCGGTCCATCGGCAATCACCGCCGGGACAAACTGGCCCTCGGCCCGCGCGGCCATGGCCTCACGCCGCCACTTGTAGATCAGGCTCGTCGAGATCTCGAACTGGCGCGACACGTCCGCCACGATCGCACCGGGCGCGAACGCCGCCATCAATATCTGCCGTCGATCGTCGGGCCCCCAACGTCGCCGCCGCTCCGGCCCCGTCATCAACGTTACGTGGGCCATGCTGCACAGCTATGAGCGCTCATAAGGACTCCTTACGAGCGCAGCATCCCGACCTCACCCCTCCTGGGCAAGGCGGCCATCACCGGAGGGGTACGCTTGAAGTGATGCGGCGGGTCAGAGCCGTGGCTGGTCTCAACCAAGACACCCCTATGGTGGCCGTGACGGGTTCGGGTTCAGACAAGGATATTGAAGCCTGTCTGGCGGCAGGGGCTGATGCCCACGTGGTGAAGCCTATCGAACCGAGCGCCTTGCATCAGGCAATTCACGCGGCGATCGCCCAACAAGGACTCCGATCTCGCCGCCTCTCCCAAGCCGGCTAGGGAGCGGCTTCATCCCGACGAACGCCTACGGTAGTTAAGACTTGCCGCTTCCCCCTGGCTGCGCACGAGGTCTCATCTATCGGTCATGTCCCATAGTTCAACGGCGGCAAGCTGGCCTCGCATGCCCGTAGCCTCGTGGTGACGGCTTCGATTTCGGCATCGGTTGGCAGGCCGATGAAGACTATTTCTGACGGACCCTCTTGGACGATGTCGCAGTCCTCCGGCGCCAGGCTCCAGCGCCTCCCGACGACCTGAAGCAGATGCCAGCGCGGTGGATCACGCGCCAATCGGACGAAGCCTTTGGCGCGCAGGGTCGACACCGGAAGTGAGCCCGCGAATTCGCAAAGACGCCGGTCGTTGAACGGTCGCTCGCTCGTCACCGTCCAGGTTTTGAATGCGCTGTGAGGAGCTTCCTGCGCGGTCTCAGCTGAAGTGTTTGCACCAGCCAGGCCGAGCTCAATGCCAAGTAACACTTGCGGTGAGATGTTCGCATAGACGCAGTCCAGAATGCGCGCTTCGCTCGAGATTTGCCGTATTCTGCGCCGCGCGACTTCGATGCCCGAAGGCCCCGCCAAGTCGGCCTTGTTCAAAATGACGATGTCGGCAGCCCTAATCTGACGCTCAATGGTGGATTTCAGCTGCGGGTCGCTCGCCTGCGTCTCAATGTTTTCGGCGTCAACGACAGTGATGACGCCGTTCAAGAACAACGCCGAGTGGCCTAGGGCCACATGCAGGATTCCCACCGGTTCAGCTATTCCACTCGCCTCCATGATGATGGCTTCGGGTGGTCGCGGTGACGCCAACAGATCGGTGAGGGTGTTTGTAAGTCCGGCCGCGAGGCTGCAGCATGCGCAGCCGTTGGAGAGCTCAATCGTGGAGGCAGTGCGCTCGCGAATGAGCGCGGCGTCAATGTTGATCGCGCCAAAATCGTTGACCAGCACCGCGATCCGCTGCGCGAATGGCGCCTCAAGAATGCTTTTCAGCAGCGTGGTCTTTCCGCTGCCCAGAAACCCGCTGATCAGGGTGAATGGGATCGTCTTCGACGCAGACCTTTGAGGCCGAACGGCGTTCGCCACATGACTGATGCCGATCAACAGCTGCCAGGCGTCGAAAACATCCGCGCCGCTCATGGCGAGCCGGTCCGAAGGAGGGCAAGGTTCATGCGGGCTGTTTCACGCCGCTCAGGACGGTGCCCCAGATGGGTATATCCCTGATGGCCAGGACGTTCGTCTCGAACGGGTCCTTATCAACTATGGTGAAATCAGCGATCTTTCCGACTTCGAGACTGCCGAGTTCGCTATCGAGCCCGAGGACGTAGGCCGCGTCGATCGTGATGGCGCGCATCGCGCGCTCCAGACCGATCCGCTCTCCGGGGGCCAGGACGGTTTCTCCGTCCGCTGCGATGCGGTTGACCGCGACCCAGACCGCGGTCAGCGGGTGGAGCGGGACAACGACGAGAGAGAAGTCTGAATGGAGCGCGAAGATCACACCTTCCCGCTCGAGTGAGCCTAGCCTCGCGGTGGCCTCGGATCGATCAGGGCCGAAACCTTGATTGCTATGAATTTGGCCGCGGTAATGCACGAAGTAGTTGTTGACGCTGGCGGCGCCGCCGAGCGCCTTGAGGCGACGGGCTTGGTCCGTCGTGCTGATGCAATAGTGCTCGATCGTGTATCGATGGTCGAACCGTGGCTTCTTTGATTGCAATGACGCCAGCGTGTCCAGCACCGCGTCGATCGTTTCATCGCCGTTGGCGTGAGCGTGAATCTGGATCCTGTTTTCCCAATACGGAAACATCCTGTCCGCAAGCTCATCCCAAGGAACGTCGCCCCTAAGTCCATTGCCGCCGTCGAGGTAGCCGGGAAACTTTACCCGGAGGGACATCGCCGGATAGGAACCGTCGTTTATGAATTTGATTCCGTGAAAGCGCAGTTTCTCGTCAGATAGGGCTTCAAGGCTCGAAACAAAACGAGCAGAGTCATCGCCGTGCGCTTTGTAAATGGCTGACTCCAGCGGAACCAGCACCATTCGCAATGGGAAGTCTTCGCTTCGGACGACCTTCTTATATTCGAGCCATTCTTTATCAAAATTTGTGAAGCCGAACGCCATGTCGGCGGTCGTCGTGATGCCGGCCTTCTTGGCTGTCTGTCCGAGCATCCGGAGCGCTTCTTCGTTTCGATCCGGCCGCATCACTTCGTCTCGGAACGGGGACAGTGCGTATTGAACCGCTGCAACCTCGACGAACTGGCCGTTGAGACGACCGTCGGCGTAGCGGCCGACGCCGTGAATGCTGAGGTCTTCAGTCGCACCCAGGCGTTCAATCATCGCGCTGTTGGTGTACACAAAGTGAGGCGCGTACGAGATGATCCAGACGGGACGTTCTCGCGATATCAAATCCAGCTCGTCACGATCCAATTGCCCCCCTTGGATGGCTGGATCAAAGCCCCAGGCGAAGAGCGGTCGATCTCGGTCGCTCATGCCTTCGTGCAATGCACGCAGGTGGGACATGACCGCGCTCCTGGATGTCAGCGCGGGATTCATGCCGTTGGGACCGGGCGACTCAATTGGTCCCACATAGTGGAGGCCCAAGAACGCCCCGGACATGCTGAAATGGGTGTGCGGGTCAATGAAGCCCGGCAGCACAAACTTGTCGGCGAACGTCTCATCGATCACATGATCAAGCCGATCGAGCCATGGCTTCATGGTCGTCAGGCTGCCGACTGACAGAATCCGCCCATCTTTAACGGCCACCGCGTCGGCGTGGGGGCGACCAGGATCCATAGTGATCACCCGCTTGGCCAGGAACACGGTGACCGCTGGATCCCTTGCGGCTTCACGCTGCATTGTCGTCCCGTCTCCCGTTCAAAAACGGTCCTGTTGCGGCGCGTGGAGGTCTCGGTCGCGAGGTCGCGGCAATGAATATTCCGGCCCGGAACGGCCTCCGATCGGTCAAGGCATGACCTCTTCCAGATAGCGGTTACGCAGATGGCGCTTAAGCGCTGCGGTCGACAAACTCGCACCGGTGGACTCTTCGACCAGCTTTGCGAACGGAACCTTGCTAGCGCGGTCATGGATCCGCGGATGGACCCAGTCTCGATGGGACGAGAAGTCGCCGTGGGCCAGGTTCGATTGAATCTGGGGATTCTCTGAGGTGGCGGCCTCATACAATTGGGCGGCGAACGCTACGCCGAGCGCATAGCTGGGGAAGTATCCGAACATCCCATTCGCCCAGTGAACGTCCTGCAGGCATCCGCGTGCGTCGTCAGGTGGGCGCCGCCCGAACAGGCGTTGCGAAAGGTCTGACCAAGCGCCAGGCAGATCAGTGACTGAAAGGTCCCCGGATAGGAGAGCCCGCTCGATGCGGTGGCGAAGGATGACGTGCAAAGGGTAGGAGATTTCATCGGCGGTGGTTCGGATGAAGCCCTGGCCAACGCGCCGGTAGTGGTTGAGCAGGTTGGCTGGGGTCCAGCTCTCGGGCTCTCCGCCAAAGGTCTTCGCCAGCACCGGGGCAAGCCATGTGAGGAATTCGCGGCTCCGGCCGGCCTGCATGTCGAGCATGAGCGCCTGGCCTTCATGAGTTGTGGCGCCGCGTGGGGCCCCTACCGGGGTGAAGGCAAGCTCGCGCGGAAGTCCGAGTTCGTAAAGCACATGCCCGGCCTCGTGCAGGGTTGCCCGGACGGAATAGAGGAAATTATCGGCGTCGAACCGCATCATGATCCGCACGTCGGAGGGCGACTGGCCGATCGTGTAGGCTTGGGGGGAGGCGTCGAGGCGCACTTGGGCCGGGCTATGGCCGACGGCCGAGAGGAGGGTCTGGGACAAGGCCCGCTGACGTTCTATCGAGAAATCGCCGGAGAAGGCCCTAGGCTTCGGCCAGCCCGCCTGCCGTTCCAGGACTTCGCCAAGCAGCGCCGGCAGTGAAGCTTCCAGATCATCAAACATGGGGTCGATCACGGCGGCGGTCAGGCCCGGATCGGTGGCGTCCATCAACGCATCATAGGCGGATAGACCCAAGGCCTCCCCAGTCGCTTCGGCGATCTCGCGATGGATCGACATAAGTCGGGCGAAACCGCCAGCGAAGAGGGCGAACTGGTTGGATGATTTCGCGGCCCGCCAGTCGGCGTGCAGAGCGCTGGAAAACCGAGCCCTCTCCATGAGCAGGGCCTTCGGCGCTGAGACGCTATGACGCCACATCCGCCGCATCTCAGCCAGGTTGGATCGCTCCACGTCTCCAAGGGTGTCAGCCGCTTCTTCCGCCGCGGCAAATAGGTCACCGGCGTCCGGCGCCGCGATTAGATCCGCGCATGCCGAATAGATCGCCGCGACCTGTTCTCCGCGCGCCCAGGCGCCACCCGCTGGCATGTAGGTTTGACTATCCCAGAACAGCATTTCGCGAGCAGCGGACAGCTTCGCAGCGGTTGCAAAGCGCTCGCTCAGCACGAGGTATGCGCGGTTCCTTTCAGCGGCACGCATTTCGAGAAGGGCTCCCTGAGCTTAGTCTGGGCGCTTCGAGCCCAATGGCTCGAAACGAAGGATTTTCATTCAATGAAATGATCATTACATCATATGAGCCGGGATGGGCATGTAAATAGCCGCGATGGGAATCCTCGGGATTCGCTCTGCCGAGCGCGGCGGCAACCAGCGGGATTTGATCTGGTCGGCCGCTCCTGGCGTTCAGGATGGCGCGGCGCTCGCTGTCAATCGAGCGTCCAAGCGTCATGAATTTTGTTGCGTGAAACTAAATTAGCAAATAGTGAGACGGCGTACCTCTCTGACGCTGACGATCAGCATCGTTCGCCTATGCAACTGGCGCCCCTCAGGCTTGGCCCGTGCGCCGATGTCGAGACTCGCCCAACGGCCAATCGTTTCCTCGCGGGTGAGACCTGATGCGCGTTTCTGAAGCTCTAGATACCCGAATTACTTGCCGCGCATTCCTTGACACACCTGTTCTTGAGGCGACGGTAAGGGCAATTCTCGCCGGCGCAACAAGGACGCCTTCAGGAGGCAATTTGCAGCCGTGGCGCATTTGGGTCGTCGCGGGCGAAGAGCTCAGCCAACTCAAGGCGTTGGTCAAAGCAAAGATGGTGGATGGTCAGTTTGCCGACGGACCGACCGAGTACCCCATCTATCCGCTCATTATGAAAGAGCCCTACATCAGCCGAAAATTTGACAATGGTACGGCTATGTACGCCGCGCTCGGCATCTCGCGCGAAGACGTGGCGGAGCGGAAGCGGCAGACGGCGCGGAATTTTGAATTCTTTGGCGCGCCCGTCGGACTATTCTTCGTTATCGACCGGTCAATGCAAAATGGCCAGTGGGCGGACCTGGGCATGTTTTTGCAGTCAGTCATGCTGTTGGCCCGCGAGCATGGATTGCATACAGCGGCGCTCGAATCCTGGGCTCTTCGATACAAGACTGTAGGCGATTTTCTGGCCATTCCCGACGATTTGATGATCTGGTGCGGAATGGGTCTGGGTCATATGGACAATGCTGCACCGGTCAATCGCGTGCGCGCGGCCCGCGCGACCTTGGATGAATTCGCCATTGTTCGAGGATTTTGAGCATTGGCATTAAACGCCTGGCTGGAATCGGGGTCTTCGCTTTCCCCGGCCGGCGCCATCCCGAACGCCTCCGTTCGAATGTGGCGCATGCGATGGGCTGTGCCGCTGGCCTTTAGAAGCCTTGCCACTGTCACTGCTGTTTTGTGCGTGGCTATCTTCAGCAGGCTACCGAGCCAAATGCGTTCCTACCGACCCGATCGGCGACGGCGTTCCGCTGTCGTTGGAATCCCCTGGTTATGATCAACGACGTCGTCATGAGCGACTGGCCCGCTCAAGGTCAGCGACATTAGGCTCGCCTCGAGGGCCCTCGCCTCAGCGTTCATCATCTCCAGCAGAACTTCACGTCGATCCCGCTGCAATCGACTGCTGATAGCCGCAATCGCGATCGCAGCTGCAACCCGGCCATCGGGGCCCATGACCGGCACCCCCATACTCGACATTTCGGGTATCACGTAACCATCAAAGAATGCGTAACCCTGCTGGCGAGACGCCTCTATCAGGCCGTAAAGCTTTGGAATATCGACCGTTGGAAATGCTGAGAGGCGCTCTTTGTTTGCTTCGATGGCGAGTTCGATTTCGTCGTCAGGCATAAACGATAGCAATGTAAGACCTCCGCCGCCGATGCCTAGCGGCCGCCGATCGCCAATGTTCAGGGTCAACACCTTAATCGGATAGCTGCCTTCGCATCGATCGACGCAGACAGATTCAAAACCGGACCGAACCGAAAGGTAGTTTGTGTCGTTGGTTTTGCCTTCGAGCCGCACCAAGTGGGGGTGGGCGATTCCATTCAGGCCGAACCGTTTGGCCGCCGCAGATCCAAGGGCGAACATTTCCGGTCCGAGGTGAAATCGTCCGGTCAAAGCGTCTGGCTCAACCAAGCCGACCTGGCATAGCCCATTCAGAAGCCTGTGGACCGTGGCCTTGTTCAGGTCAGTCTCCAGCGCAACGTCAGTGAGCCGCAAGCCCGAGTCGGGGCCGCGGCCAAGCGTCTGCAGGATTGCTGAGATCCGGCGGATTCCCTGACCGAACGCTGCTTCTTTAGTCATCTGGCTCCCTGACGCGAAGTCGAAAGTTGTCGGGCGTGGCGGCCAAAAAGGACCCACTTAGAGGCGCCGCCGCCGGCGTATTTGCGCTCGCGAGGCCTTACCGTTTCGCGCCGCTGCGCCCTGAAGCGACGTTTAGTTGAACCCCCGTTCTCAATCAATGCAATAGACCTAATGGGGTCTGCAGGCCGATACCGACGTTCGCCGTTCAGGGTGGCCGCTAAATGTGCGGGTCGGTCGGTTCACGCAAAAGGGTCTCGCATCTGAACTCACACGCGTCTTTCAGCCTCGCTCGACCAATAGGTGCGCTCAGCGCAACCGCACTTTCAGTTTCTTCGCCTCGCCCGAATGGAGAATTCATACGGCCGCATGCCGCAATGCGCCGATTGCTGGCGTTATCCGGCGAAAATGGCAGCCGCAAGTCGGCTCAATGCCCGTTCTGAGACCTCAAGTTCTCTCCAGCCGCCATCCAGTACGTCACCCGGGGTGCGTCCAATGAATTTTTCTTTACACCTCCAACTCGCCGCGTATTATGAGATACACGTGTCACTGGATGAAACGATGCCTTAAAGGCGACAAGGGGGACGATCGTGCGATATAACAATCATGGTGGCGGGCTTGTGAACCGGGGCGCCCCAATGTCGAACCGACTGGCTGGTGGCCGCAGCAACGGCTCCGCCGGCCGGCCACGAACCAAGTCTAACCTTCTGCACGGGGTGTCGGGCCTGGGGGTCTTGGCGCTCGCCGGTCTTTGGGCGACCGCCGCGTTCGCTGCCCCGCCTCCAGCGGCGCCGGCCGCATCGACGGAGGTCGCAACCGTCATCGTCACGGCGACCAAGCGCAAAGAGAACCTGCAGAACGTTCCTATCGCCGTGTCCGCGTTCACGGCCAAAGACATTGCGATGAACGGCAGCCAGGACGTGCGAGATTTGGCTGCTCCCAATTTCGTATTCCCCAAGCTCTCCACCGGGTCGCTAAACTTTATTTCAATCCGCGGTATCTTCCAGCAGGTCCAAAATATCGGCCTTAGCAGTGGCGTCTCGGAGTATATAGATGGCGTCTATACGGGGAGAAACATGTCGTTCAACTTCGACATCAATGACGTTGATCGGGTAGAAATCCTGTATGGGCCTCAGGGCACCCTCTTTGGAAAGAATACAATCGCTGGCGTAATCAACGTCACCACCAAGCAGCCCGGACCCGTCTTCGGCGGCGATGTGGGTGCAGAGTTCGGTAACTACGACCTAACGCACTATATGGGCAGCGTGAACGTGCCGCTGATAGCGGACGTGCTCGCACTTCGGGTTTCGGGCGAATCCGAGACGCGCGGCGGTTACGTGAAGGACGTTGTCGCCGGAGGTCCTGACGGCGGCGGAATTAATTTGACGCAGGGCCGCGCGGTGCTGCGGTTCACGCCGACCGACAAGTTGGCGGTCTCGCTGGAAGGCGACCACTTCGTCTCGAAAGACGTCGCCAGCGGAACGAAATCTATCAGCCGCGGTCAGTCGGCACCGGCTTCGTCGGCAGTGCGCCCTATACCTACTATTCCAACGTGATCCCGCGCGAGTCGAAGCAGGACCAAGGCGGCGCCCTGACTGTCGAGTACAAATTAGACAACGGCTATACGTTGACGTCGATTACCGGCGCGCGCCAGACCCGCGTGCACTGGCTGGAAGACGACGACAATTCGACCAAGGATTTCTACGTCGAAGACCTTCGAACCCAACAGAGACTCTGGTCGGAAGAAGCGCGCATCGCATCGCCAGTTGGCAAGCTGTTCGACTACGTGGCCGGCCTCTACTACTACCATGAGGACGCCGCCTACTACGATCCGATCTATTATGGCGTTGACGCCGGCGGACCGGCGATGCACTTCGTAAACGACCGTATCCAGACGGTCGACTCTGCTGCGTTCGTCCACGGTAATATCCATGTCACCAGCCAGCTGAACTTGTTCGGCGGCCTACGCTATACGGATGAAACTCAGTCCATCATCGGCGAAAGCCAGATTGGGCCAGCCAGTGCATGGACTTATGCCACGTTCAACACAACAGGGGGTTTCATCGCCCCGCTTACGCTCCCGGCGTCGCAGCACAATTCCATCAAAACCGATCAGCTGAATTGGGAACTGGGCGCTGAATACCACTTTACGCCGAATGTGATGGCCTATGCCAAGGCCTCAACCGGCTTCAAGGGCGGCGGATTCAATACCTCGAACGGACTGGCCGTGTTGCCGGAACACCTTACGGCATACGAGATCGGCGAGAAGTCGACGCTTTTCGACAAGCGCCTTAGCCTTGATACGGCTGTATTCTATAACGACTATTCCAATCTGCAGGTCCGGTCGGAGTGCATCTCTTGCGTGCCCATCGCGATCATTCTGCAGAATGCCGCCACTGTCAGAGCCGAGGGGGTAGATATTTCGCTCAAGGCCGTTCCAGTGGACAACCTGAGCATCGGCGTCGGTATCGGCTACGTGGACTCAAAGTACGTCAGCTTCAAGAACGTGAAGAGCGTCTTTGGCGTCATCTTTGACGCCAGTGGCCACGCGCTCGCTCAATCTCCGCCATGGACCTACAATGCGGAGGCGACTTACAGCTACCCGCTTGCCAACGGCGGAAGCTTGGTCGGCCACGTTGACGGCAACTACGTCGGCGCTCGCTATGGCTCGGCGGATGGGGGGCAGAACTCGGCCTACTACGCCCTGCCGGCCTACTCGATCGCGAACGCCCGCTTCGGATACCAGGCTCCTGCCAGCGCCTGGAGCATGTTCGTCTGGGTGAAGAACCTGACCAACGTGGTCGCACAGACAGACAAGACCTATGTGCCATTCAGCGCGGCGTTGGCGGAAGACGAAGTCACCTACAACGAACCGAGAACTTATGGCGTAACGATGCGAGCCAAATTCTAGGTTCAACTGGCGTCCGGCGCGTAGATGAGTGTTCTCACCTGCGCGCCGTTTGCCTTCCGCAATAGTCATGCGCGGTGATCGAACGGGCGAGCCAGTCGCCGAGCCTTATCTTCGCCGAGACACGGGACAATGACCCGCCGCGGTTAGTCAGAAAGTTCAGGAACATGGCGGAAACCGCAGTTGGAGGACATGTCCTCGAGGCGCCGTCACCGCGGTCAAAAGTAACCGCCGTACAAATCGCAGCGGTCTCGATGGGCAATGCCCTGGAAGTCTATGACTTCGTCATTTACGCGTATTTCGCGATCTACATCGGTCACACTTTTTTTCCCTCAAATGACCCCAACATAAGCCTGCTGACGTCCTTGGCCACTTTTGGGGTCGGTTTCGCGACGCGGCCGATCGGGGCCATTGTCATCGGTCGGCTCGGCGACCGGGCGGGGCGCAAGCCAGCGATGCTGCTGTCGTTCGCGCTGATGGGCGTCGCGATCGTGGGCCTGGCTCTGACGCCCTCTTATCAAAGCATTGGTGTCGCCGCGCCGATTATCGCGGTCTGCTTTCGGCTGGTGCAAGGCTTCGCGCTTGGGGGCGAGATCGGACCGAGCACCAGTTACCTGATTGAGGCAGCTCCCGCGCTTCGTCGCGGTTTGTTCGTCTCATTCCAATATGCGGGTCAGTCCTTCGCGGCGATACTCGCAGGCCTGACTGGCGTTGTCCTCACCAGTGTCATGAGCGACGGCGCTATGAGGGACATCGGTTGGCGCTTGGCCATGCTCACGGGCGCCCTGATCATTCCAATCGGCCTTTTGTTGCGCCGTGGACTGTCAGAGACCCTGGAGGAGCCGGAGGCCCTCCCGGCAGGAGCTGCCCCCGGCGCGCCGACAGCGGCGCCGCCTCGATTGCGTGTCGTGATTTTTGCGGTGTTGATGTTGGCCTCGGGAACGACGGTCTCCTACGTCCTGAAATACCTGACGACCTACTCGATTGCGACGCTGCACATGCCCGCCCGGGTCGCGTTTGCCGGACCGTTAATTGGCGGCATTGTTGGTATCTTTGTCAGCCCTCTGGGCGGCTGGCTCTCTGACCGCTTCGGGCGTAAGCCAGTGATGATCGGGCCCTGGATCTTCCTGTTGTTTGCCATCCTGCCGAGTTTCTACGCCATTTCCCACTTCCGGACCGCCGCGGTGCTCTTCGCATCGACGATCCTTCTGAGCGGCGTGGGCACCATCGCAGCCGCGTCGGTCCTGGTGGCCGTTACTGAAGCGCTGCCCAAGAAGGTCCGATCAGCTGGCCTGGCCCTGACCTATGCGGTGGCCGTCTCAGTGTTCGGCGGATCTGCACAATTCAACGTAGCCTGGCTCACGGGCGCTACTCACAGTCCGCTCGCGCCCGCCTGGTATATGATGGTTGGTGTGGCGATTGGCCTAGTGGCTATGCTCGGGATGCGTGAGACCGCACCGATCAAGCTTGCCAAGTCTAGAGCCCATTAGACGCTGGAGCCTGTCACGGCGCCCTTCCAACTCCAACCAACGAGACAAAGCTAGGAAACGCGCCATGCAGGCCGACGAATATCTGAAGCACGACATGATCGGGCTTGCCGCGCTGATTGCTCGCAAAGAGGTCACCCCCGGCGAAATGCTTGAGGCCGCCCTGTCGCGCATGGCCGAGGCCAACCCCAAAGTGAACGCCGTCGTCCTCGACATGAGCGATCAGGCTCGCCGGGAAGCAACGGGTTTGTTCGACGGGCCGTTGGCGGGCGTGCCCTACCTCATGAAGGATCACGGCGCATGGGTCGCCGGCACGCCGACGATGATGAGCTGCAAGGTGTTCAAAGACCACGTGCAGCCTGCCGACAGCGCCCTGGTCACCGCTATGCGCCGCTCGGGGGTGGTGATTTTCGGCAAGACCAATACCCCTGAGATGTCCAACGATGCGACGACCGAGTCCAGGATGCATGGCGCCGCGCGAAACCCCTGGGATCTGGGGCGAACGACCGGTGGCTCTTCCGGCGGGTCCGCAGCCGCCGTCGCGGCTGGGATCGTGCCGGCCGCCCACGGCAGCGATGGCGGGGGCTCAATCCGCCTTCCGGCGGCCTGCACCGGGCTGTTCGGCCTGAAGCCCTCTCGAGGCCGTGTCTCAATGGCCCCGAACAACGAAGGCCCGGGGGGATTTGTGGTCAGCCACGCACTAACCCGTTCGGTCCGCGACAGCGCCCTGCTCCTGGACATCGTTGGACAGCCACAGGTGGGAGATCGCTATACGCCACCGCGCCCTGAGCGCCCATTTCTCGAGGAGGTGGGCCGTTCGCCCGGCGCCCTGCGCATAGCGTTCAACACCGGGGCGTTCAACGGTGGGACCATAAGCGCCGAGTGCGCCGACGCCGTGCGGGATGTCGCCCACCTCTGCGAATCCCTCGGCCACCATCTGGAAGAGGTAAGCCTCACAGCTGAAGCCGAACAGGCGGCAGTCGTCCTGGGCGTGGGCAACGCTGCCGTGATTGCAGCCATGCTCGACGCGGAGGCCGCCTTCCGCGGCCGCCCGATCGATGAAGACGAACTCGAGCCGCTAACCTATCTCACCTATCAACGGGGCAAGGGCGTCAGCGCCATCGACTACTTCAATGAACTGAAAAAGTGTTATGCGTTCGGCCGCCGAATGGCCCAGTTCTTCACCCGTCACGATTTGCTGCTCAACGCGACTACGGGTTCTACAGCGGTCCGCATAGGCGAACTTCACGGGGACACATTTGACCTGAAGGCCTATGCCAAGCGGGTCAACGAATTCATCCCGAACACCAAGGCAGCCAACATAAGCGGATTGCCGGCCATGAGCGTGCCCCTTGCCTGGAGCGCCTCCGATCTGCCTATCGGCATTCAGTTCACCGGTAGGCCTAGCGACGAGGCGACACTGTTTCGCCTGGCCGGCCAGTTGGAGCAGGCAAGGCCGTGGGCTCAGAGGCGGCCCTCGCAATTCAGCTAGGCCATTCGTGCTTTCGGGCGCCCCCGATGGGTCGGCCCTGGGGCTAGCTCATAGGACAGTAGTGATAATCCTAGAAAGAGGCAGTGCGTGAAGCCTGATCAGACCATTTCGGCCGTCATCACCGGCGGCGCGTCCGGACTTGGCGAAGCCACCGCGCGGCTACTCGCATCTCATGGCGTCAAGATCGGCATATTCGACGTCAACGAGGATCGTGGCGATGCGCTGGCCAGGGAGTTGGGTGGTGTATTCTGCAGCGTCAATGTCACGTCCACCACCGAAGTCGACGCTGCTTTCGCCAAATCGCGGGCGTCGATCGGCCAGGAGCGAATTCTGGTCAATTGCGCCGGCGTTGGCGGGGGCGCGGCCAGGACGGTCTCACGGGACAAACAGACCGGGACGATCAAGGAATACCCGCTGGATAACTTTGAGCGGATCATTCAGGTCAATCTCGTGGGCACCTTTCGCTGTCTATCCAAGAGCGCCGCCGGCATGCTGACCTTGGACGCGCTGCCTGATGGTGAGCGTGGGGTCATCGTCAACACGGCGTCGGTCGCAGCTGAGGACGGACAGATCGGCCAGGTGGCCTACACCGCCTCGAAAGCCGGGATCGTGGGCATGACCCTTGTTGTCGCGCGTGATCTTTCAAGCGAAGCGATCCGCGTGAACACGATCCTGCCTGGACTTTTTGATACGCCGCTCGTCGCGCGCCAATCCGCGGCGGTGAGAGACGGCTTGGCCGCCCAGGTCCCGTTTCCGAAACGGCTGGGCAACCCGGACGAATACGCGCAGCTGGCCTACACCATGATCACCTGCGGTTACTTCAATGGCGAGGATGTTCGCCTCGACGGCGCAATCCGGATGGCGCCGCGCTGAACTCAAACGGACTCTGGTCCGGTTGAACGACTGCCGCAGCCCTAGACCTTTGCGGCGATCGCATCGATCTCAACAAACCACTCCGGCGCGTAAAGCTGGGAGACATAGAAGAACGTCGCTGTGGGCCTGTGGGCTCCGAAGTGTTTGCGCCGGGCCGCGCCCACGTCAGCGCCGGGTTGGCCGTCGACCACATAGGTCGTCATCTTGACGATATCGGTGGGATCCATGCCGTTGGCGTTCAATATGGTCAGCATATTCAAGAATATCTGATCGGCCTGTTCAAGGATTGTGGCGCCCAGAGACCCGTCGGGCCGATTGCCCACCTGGCCGGCAATGAACAGCAGTCTTGCGCCGGCGGGAACCGCTACGCCATGGCTATAGGCACCCATCGGGGCATGGATGCCGTCGGGATTTGAGAAGACAATCGAACCTGTCATATCGGATGCATTCCTCTTGGTTGGCGAGTGGAGCGAGCTCGGCGGGTCGGCTAAGCCACCCTGCAGCCGTAGATCGGGAATCGATCGCACAGGGATTGAACCGAAGCGCGCACGTCGTCTTCAGTAGCAATACGGTCCTGCTCATTGTCCTTGGCGAGTGAAATCAGTACCCGGGCGATCAGCTCGCCCACCTCTTCGAATTCTTCGACACCGAACCCGCGCGAAGTTCCCACAGGGGCGCCGAGGCGAATGCCAGATGTGATCGCGGGT
>Ga0302302_1001094_pt1 | contig 16347 bp, 13 predicted proteins | sample III_Palsa_E1_3_FD_198766 | JGI IMG/M metagenome (GOLD analysis project Ga0302302, IMG submission 198766) | Peat permafrost microbial communities from Stordalen Mire near Abisko, Sweden - III_Palsa_E1_3 | ecosystem: Environmental > Terrestrial > Soil > Palsa > Peat permafrost | place: Sweden...
AGAGACGGTGAAGCTACCGGAGCGGGCGATATGGAGCGATCACAACTACATCTACATGGTGGTGGGTGTGATCGGGACGACGATCTCGCCATGGATGCAGTTCTATATGCAGGCTTCGGTGGTGGAAAAAGGGACCACGATCAAGCAGTATAAGGCGACGCGGCTGGACGTCATTGTGGGCTCGATCTTCTCCGATGTTGTGGCGTGGTTCATTATCGTGGCATGCGCTGCAACGCTGTATGTGCACGGAGTGCGTAATATCACCGATCCGAGCCAGGCGGCGGATGCGATGAAGCCACTGGCGGCGCGGTTTGCTTCTATTCTGTTTGCGGCAGGACTGTTTAATGCGTCGTTCTTTGCGGCTTCGGTGTTGCCGATCTCAACGGCGTATAGCGTTTGCGAGGGGCTTGGATTTGAGAGCGGTGTGGATAAACGGTTTAGGCAGGCGCCGTTCTTCTACTGGCTCTATACGCTGCTGATCGTGGCGGGGGCGGCAGTTGTGCTGATCCCCAATTTTCCGCTGGTTACGATGACGATTCTGTCGCAGGTGCTCAACGGTGTGCTGCTGCCGTTTGTTCTGTACTTCATGTTGAGGCTGATCAACAAGAAGGAGCTGATGGGCAAGTATACGAACTCGCCCTGGTTCAACGTAATCGCGTGGTCGACGGCGGTGATTGTGATTGGCTTGTCGCTGGTGATGATGTGGCAGACCATTTTCCCGGGAGCGCCGGTCGCTGGCTAGAGCAGTTTCCCGGCGGCGAGGTCTCGGACGAGCGTGAGGTCTGCGGCGAGGAAGTCGTAGTCTGGCAGGCGCTCGATCGGGGTCCAGAGCATGTCCTGGAAGATGCGGTTATCGAGTTCGCCAGTGAAGTGCGTGACAGCGAAGAACTGGATCTCGATGGCGCCGCCGTTGCGGTAGGTGTGACGCACGGTGGTGATGGGTGCGCCGATCTCGGCCACGATGCCGAGCTCTTCGGAGAGCTCGCGTGCCAGGGCTTCGGCAGGGGTTTCGCCGGGCTCGATCTTTCCGCCGGGGAACTCCCACTTAAGGCCCATAGGCTGGTCGGCGCGCCGCTGACAGATGAAGACCTCGCGATCCGGTCCCGTGCCACGGAGAATAAAGGCCGCAACGACATGCCGGAGCGGCTTGGCGGGCGGAGGCGGTGTTCGATTCCAGTCGAGTTTGCGGATCGGCTCTTTCACGTCTCACCCTAGAGTGTAGACGGTTGAGAGTGTCGCCGGGATGTGTCAGTGTCTGATGGAAGCGGGATAGTACACGGGCCAGCCTTCTGTGGCGCTGCGGTGGAGCAGGTCGGCGGAGGGGTTGACGGGGAAGGCTCCGGTGGCGATGGCAAGCATGGCCGCGTCGTGGACGGAGTTCCCGAAGACGGCATCGGGCGCGGTGATGCCGGCGTTGCGGAGGGAGGCGACCTTGCCCTCGTCGGTGGGCACGTCGAGCAGCTTCTCGGTGACAAAACCGGCTTCGATGGCAACGCGGGCGGACAGGACGCGGTTGGCGGGGATGTTGAAGCGCTTGACGCCCTCTTCGATGACCCAGTCGCAGGTGGAGCTGACGGCCCAGATGTCTACGCCTGCCTGCTGGAGCTCGGTAACGAGCTGTAGCATCTCGGGGAAGATGTTGCGTTCAACATGGCTGGCGAAGAAGTCGGCGGCGGCGCGGCGGAGTTCGGATTCGCGGAGGCCGTGATAGACCTGCACCATCTCACCGCAGATGGCGAGTTCGGAGACGTCGCCGCGCTTGTAGCCGGCGTAGCGGTTGTTCAGCCATTCGGTAGCCTCGCGGGAGAGCAGGCCGGTGTCCATGGTCCAGCGCATGAAGCTGGAGCCTGCATCGCCGGACCAGAGGGTGCCATCGCAGTCGAATACGGCGACTTTGGGAGAGAGGGCGTGGACGCGGGCGTGGAACTCAGCGGTGGTGAGAGTAGCGGCAGAAGGCATGGCAATTGGATCAGACACAAAACGCTCCAGAATGGCAAAGAGGTAAGACTATTAGTAAAGCAGCATCCTGTTTAGATGCCAAGTGGAAGGCTTCGTCAAGCGGTTGCACCTAGAGTTTGATAGGCTTTCCTCGTGGGCTGCATCTGAAGGAAATGATGAGCTGAAGGGATATTGAACGCATGTTGGATGTGAATCGACTTTTTCCTGCCGAGAGTGCGGCGCGTGAAGTGGCTGCAAAACTATATGCCACGGTGAAAGATCTACCGATCATCAGCCCACATGGGCATACCGACCCGCAGTGGTTTGCGGAGAACAAGCCGTTTCCTAACCCGGCGGCGTTGTTCATCCAGCCGGATCATTACATCTTCCGGATGCTGTACTCGCAGGGGATTTCGCTGGAGTCGCTGGGGGTTCCGCAGGTGGATGGGAAGCAGGCTGCCGATCCGCGTGAGGTTTGGCGGATCTTTGCCAGGAACTACTACCTGTTTCGTGGAACGCCGACGAGATTGTGGATCGACTACGCGTTTGCGGAGCAGTTTGGGCTGAAGAACCGGTTGAGCGAGGCGAACGCGGACGAGTATTACGACATCATCGACAAGAAGCTGCAGACGCCTGAGTTCCTGCCGCGAGCGCTGTTTGAGGCGTTCAACCTTGAGGTGCTGGCGACAACGGATGCTGCGACGGATTCGCTGGAGTTTCATAAGAAGATTAAGGCATCGGGGTGGAAGGGACGGGTGGTGCCTACGTTCCGGCCGGATGCGGTGGTGGATGCTGAGTACCTGGGGTTCAAGGAGAACCTGGAGAAGCTGGGTGAGGTTAGCGGCGAGGATGTGTCGTCGTGGAAGGGGTATCTGGCGGCGTTGCGGAAGCGGCGCGCGTACTTCAAGGAGAATGGCGCGACTGCTACCGATCATGGGCATCTGACGGCGATGACGGCGGACCTGCCTCTGGGCGAGGCGAGCGCGCTGTATGAGCGGATCTATACGGGCAAGACTCGTGCGGGCGATGTCGAGCTGTTCCAGGCGCAGATGCTGACGGAGCTGGCTGGGATGAGCGTTGAGGATGGGCTGACGATGCAGCTTCATCCGGGGTCGATCCGGAACCACAACCAGAAGGTCTATGAGAAGTTTGGGCGGGACAAGGGAGCGGATATTCCTTCGCCTACGGAGTATGTGCGTTCGCTGCGTCCGCTGCTGAACAAGTATGGGAATGAGCCGAACTTTACGTTCATTCTGTTTACGCTGGATGAATCTACCTTTAGCCGCGAACTGGCGCCGCTGGCAGGGCATTATCCGTGTTTGAGGTTGGGGCCGCCGTGGTGGTTCCATGACTCGCCTGAAGGGATGATGCGGTTCCGGGAGCAGGCTACGGAGACGGCAGGGTTCTACAACACGGTTGGGTTCAACGACGATACGCGGGCGTTCCTGTCGATTCCGGCGCGGCATGATGTGGCGCGGCGCGTGGATTGCGCGTTCCTCGGACGGCTGGTTGCGGAGCACCGGCTGGATGAGGGTGAGGCGTTCGAGCTGGTGAAGGACCTTACGGTTGGGTTGGTGAGGAAGGCTTACAAGCTTTAGGGAATAGGGAGTAGGGAATAGGGAGTAGCGAACTGCTTGCTGCTCCCCTCCCTCCCGTACTTTTGGGGGCAAAGTCTTCAGAGGGTTGGGTTTGGGGTCGGACCTTGTAATGGGAAGTAGTCACGACATGAATACAACGTCGGCGGCTTCGTGGTTTCTTTCGATATGTGCAGCGACTTGCGCGGTGATATCTGTTCCACCACGTAGATTTTTGTAGATGACGGCAGGTGTGTTGATGATGCCGTGTGGGACGCTCCACCAGCCGAATAGCGCAGTGAGTGCGGTGTATGGGATGGCTCGCTTGAGAGGCTTTTCGCCGGGCGGCAGGTAGATGATTTTTGAATTACGGCGTGACGAGATCAAGATGGCGGAGATCACGTACTGAAAAGCGACGAAGTGTGCCCCTTGCTCGATGGACTCGCGGATTTGCGGTGGGGTCAGGCCGCCGGTAATTTCGGCGAAGCTCGTCTTTTTGGGTTTGCGGCGGAAGTAAATTGGGTGCCGGCATGTTCTTTAGTGCTGGCCCCAATGTTCGGATTGGATGGGCTTAAAATTTTGCCATTCTAGAGGGTCGGCGGGTTTTGCCGTTTCGCGGCACGCATAGACCAATTGAAGTAGAGTCTGGCCGAGGACATAAAACGAGTATGCTGTGACGCGAATACGCCCATGAGGAAAAACGAGGAACATGATGAACCAAGTGAGCAGAAGCGAAAAAGCGGGAACGAAGACAATGGGTGAGTCGATCCTGGAACGCAGAGGATCGATCTGCTTTGGAGACCATTGCTGGTTTGCGATTCCGTCTTTCAGAGATGAGTTTGCCTTGAGGTTTAAGGTAAAGCCACTGGCAAGGAGTGCGAGTGATATCAGCAAGTGAGTGCCGAATGCTCCTTGCGACACAGGAGTTAGCGCAAAGAAACTGATAGAAGCAATGAGGCCGCCAGCGATAGAGAGCCATACCAATTGACTCGGTGATAGTGTGGCGAGGCGCTTCATGGGGGAATTATAGGGTGACTGCGAGACTATTTGCAGGTATTCGGGGCTAAAGAGGCTGCTAAAAAGTCGTGGCTGGCCTGAAAAGCACCCCTCCGGGGCTGAAGCCCCTTTGTTACAGCTGGCTTTATCGTATGAGCTGAAGCTCGTACCCTTCAAAACCATACTTTCCTCATCACCTTCTGAAAGGAACGAGCGGTGGACATGAGGTAGTGAAATTGCAGCTCCTTCGACTACGTAGCTCGCAGATTGCGCGATCTACTTCGCTCAGGATGCCCGACAAGGGATGGGCATAAAATGGAAGGTCTATGAGCCTCTTTTTTGCTGCTGGATCGCCTACTACGGAAATGTCGCCTGCTCAGATCAAGGCAGGGTTGTTTGAAGCGCTGTCGAAGCTTGGAGACCGGAAGAAGGTGCTGGCGGTGCCGCCGGACTTTACGCGGTTTCACTCCAAGGCCGGGGACCTTACCGAGATGGCGTGGGAGTTCTATGGCGACAAGCTGACCGATGTGCTGCCGGCGCTAGGGACGCATACGGCGATGCCGGACCATCAGATTGCGACCATGTTTGGGAAGACGCCGCGGGAGTTGTTTCGGGTGCATGACTGGCGGAATGACATTGTGACGCTGGGGGAGATTCCCGGTGAGTTCATGCTGGAGGTGAGCGAGGGGAAGCTGGATTACACCTGGCCGGCGCAGGTGAATAAGCTGCTGCGGGATGGCGGGTTCGATCTGATTCTGTCGATTGGGCAGGTGGTGCCGCATGAGGTGGTGGGCATGGCCAATGGCAGCAAGAATATTTTTATTGGTACCGGCGGTGTGATGGGGATTCACCGTTCGCACTTCCTTGGGGCGGTTTATGGGATGGAGCGGATGATGGGGCGGGCGGATACTCCGGTGCGGCGCGTGCTGAACTATGCGAGCGAGCACTTCGGGCCGATGCTGCCGCAGATTGTTTATGTGCAGACGGTGGTGAACAAGAATGCCGCGGGCGAGCTGGTGATGCGGGGGATGTACATCGGCGACGATACGGAGTGCTTTGAGAAGGCTGCGGAGCTTAGCCTGAAGTGCAATTTTCTGATGATGGATCGCGAGATCAAGAAGGCGGTGGTGTTTCTCGATCCGCATGAGTTTCATTCGACGTGGCTGGGGAATAAGAGCGTGTACCGGACGCGGATGGCGCTGGCGGATGGTGCGGAGTTGATTGTGCTGGCTCCGGGAGTGCATGAGTTTGGGGAAGATAAAAAGATTGATGAGCTGATTCGGAAGTATGGGTACTGCGGCACGCCGGCGACGTTGCAGGCGGTGAAGGACGATGCGGATCTGGCGGGGAATCTGAGTGCGGCGGCGCATCTGATTCATGGGTCGAGCGAAGGGCGGTTTACGATCCGGTATTGCCCGGGGCATCTGACGAAGGCCGAGATCGAGGGTGTGCACTTTGAGTATGGTGATCTGGCGGAGTACACGGCGAAGTATGACCCGGAGAAGCTAGAGGATGGGTGGAATGTGGTTGATGGGGAGGAGATTTTTTATATCTCAAACCCGGGGCTGGGGCTTTGGGCATATGAGGGGCGGTTTGTGGATTAGGTGCGTCTGCAAGAAAATAAATTTCTATAGAGAAATAAAATCTATTTACGACTGAGCAGAAGAGTGCTTAGAATGGCTTGGCATCCGGAATGAGGACATCCTGTCAGACGGTGAGGTTGCGCTGTCTGACTGCTTGACGGTATGCTGGCAGACGGCGATGAGCACTGAGGTGTTCACGGATTGAGTGGAGAGAGTTATGAGTGATGGGTTGGTACTGCCGAAGTTTTCGGTGGGTGTCGGAGATCGTTTTGCGCACCAGGCGAAGGCGCAGTTGGCAGCCTGCATCAAGGCGGGTGAGGCTGGAGTTGAGGTTGTGCCGGTGTGGAATAAGTCCAACCGCGAGCACACGATTATTGGCACGGACCCGAACCAGACCCGCAAGGCTGCGGATGCTGCGGTGAAGGAGTTGGGCTGGTCGAAGCCGTATTTTCTGGATGCCGATCACATCAATTTGAAGACAGTTGACCGGTTCATTGAGCCCTGCGATTTTTTCACGCTGGATGTGGCGGATGAGATTGGCAAGCCGGCCAAGCCGGAAGATGTGGACGCGTTTGTGGCGCGGCACTCTGAGTTGATCGGGACGGTGACGATTCCGCGGATTGCGGAGCCGTTCCAGACGGATGTGGCGTTTGTGAAGGGTGTGGCGAATAAATTCCTGGCTGCCGTGCAGGATGCGGGCAAGATCTACCGCTACCTGGTGGAGAAGAAGGGTAAAGGCAAGTTTGTGGCGGAGGTTTCGATGGATGAGACCGACTTTCCGCAGACTCCGGTGGAGTTGCTGATTATCCTGGCAGCGATTGCGGATGAGCAGATTCCTATCCAGACGATTGCGCCGAAGTTTACGGGGCGGTTCAACAAGGGTGTGGACTATGTGGGCGATGTGGCTCAGTTCACCAAGGAGTTTGAGGAAGACCTGGCGGCGATAGCGTTTGCGATCAAACGCTATGGTCTGCCGGAGAATTTGAAGCTGAGTGTGCACTCTGGTTCCGATAAGTTTTCGATCTACAAGGCAATTCACGAGGCTGTGGTGAAGTTCGATGCGGGTGTGCATTTGAAGACCGCAGGGACGACGTGGCTGGAGGAGCTGATCGGGCTAGCGGAGGCTGGTGGATCGGGTCTGGAGATTGCGAAGGAGGTCTATCGCGAGGCCTATGCGCACTCGGATGAGCTGCGTGGACCTTATGCGACCGTGATCGATATCGACGATGCGAAGCTACCGAAGCCGGAGGAGGTAGACGGCTGGACGAGCAAGCAGTTTACCGACGCGCTGCGCCATGACCAGAGCAATGCGGCGTATAACTCGAGCTTTCGCCAGTTGCTGCATGTTGGGTTCAAGATCGCGGCGAAGATGGGCGATAAGTATCTGAATGCGCTGGAGGCCAATGAGGAGATCGTTGCGAAGAATGTGACGACGAACCTTTACGACCGGCATATTCGGCCTGTGTTTGTGGGTAAGTAAGCGCGGTTACAGCAAGGCGCGAGCTTAGGGCTCGCGCCTTGCGCTTTGCAGAGGCTTACCTGATATTGTTGTATTCATTCGGTTTTATGCAGCTTGAGAGGCTTGGATGATTGTTGTGCTGATGGGCGTTAGCGGGTCGGGGAAGACGACCATCGGGACGTTGCTGGCGGAGCGCATGGGGACGCTGTTCGCGGATGCGGATGACTATCATCCGGCGGCCAACAAGGCGAAGATGGCCTCGGGCCAGCCGTTGAACGACGACGACCGGCAGCCGTGGCTTGAAACTCTGAACAAAATGATGCGTGGTTGGTTTGAGAGCGGTAAGGGCGGTGTGTTAGCTTGTTCCGCATTGAAGGAAAAGTATCGCGCGACGCTGGCTGGGGGGATGCCGGAGGGCGCAGTGGATTTTGTGTTGCTCGACGGGTCCAAGGAGATGATCGCCGAACGGTTGGCGGCCAGGAAGCATGAGTTTATGAATGCGAAGCTACTGGAGAGCCAGTTTGCGACGCTGGAGACGCCGAAGGATGCGGTTTGCGTGGTGAATGACCGGGCTCCTGAGGTGATTGTGGATGAGATTTTGCAACAAATAGGAAGTAGCAAGTAGGAAATAGGAAGTAGCAGGAATTGCGGAGGGTTTTGATGGCTAGCAAGTTGTTTGATTTGACTGGGAAGACGGCGGTTGTGGTGGGTGGAACGTCCGGCATTGGGCTGGCGATGGCGATTGGGCTGGCGGAGGCCGGTGCCGATGTTGTGGCGACTTCTCGGCGTGCGGAACAGGTGGATGAGGCGGCGACGAAGATCGAGGCGAAGGGTGTGAAGTCGCTGCGGCTGACGTCGGATGTGAGCGACCGCAAGACGCTTGAGGCGTTGTGCGAGGGCGTGCTGAAGGAGTTTGGCAAGGTCGATATTTTGATCAACTGCGCGGGCAAGATCAAGCGGGCGCCGACGGTGGATTTTCCTGAGGACGTTTGGCAGGACATTATGGACACGAATGTGACGGGGACGTTGCGCGCGTGCCAGATCTTCGGCAAGCACATGCTGGAGAAGGGTTATGGGAAGATCGTCAATATCGCATCGCTGAACACGTTTGTGAGCCTGAAGGAAGTGACGGCCTATGCTTGCTCGAAGGCGGCGGTTGGCGCGTTGACACGGTCGCTGGCAGTGGAGTGGAGTTCGCATGGCGTTACGGTGAATGCAATTGCGCCGGGTGTGTTTCGCACGGCTCTAAATGCGGAGTTGCTGGACAAGAGCGAGCGCGGTAAGGAGCTTCGGATGCGGACGCCGATGGGAAGGTTTGGTGCGACGGAAGAGCTGGTTGGCGCGGCGATCTATCTGGCGTCGGATGCTTCGGCGTTTGTTACAGGCGAGATCCTGGTGGTTGATGGCGGGTTCCTGGCGAGTGGAGTCAACCAGTAGGCAGACAGTAGAGGTTAGACAGTAGACAGTGAAAAGGCCGGCGCGGGTGCGTCGGCCTTTTTGTTCTGGGGGAGGGGTTAGGAGGCGGCGTCGGCTTTGGCAGCGGCTAAGGCGGCTTCTGCGGCAGCGGCTTCGGACTTTGCTGCGGCCAGGGCTGCCTCGAGTTTGGCTGCGGCGATATCAGCTTCAGCTTTGGCGGCTGCAGCTTTTGCTGCGGCGAGTGCGGCTTCCAGCTTTGCCGTATTCGCGGCGGTATTTTGGGGGGCGGCTACTGCTGGTGCTGGAGGAGCGGCGGGTGGTGGGGCGACGGGTCCTTTTCCCAGAGGCCGGACAAAGGAGGGTAGGTCGGCGGGAGTGGTTTCCAGTGCGGCTTCGGCCCGGGCTGCGGCAGCGATGGCGGCCGCTTTGGCGGGGTTTGGGGATGTTGCAGCGGGCGTTGGAGTGGCTTTGGGGGCAGGAGTCTGAGGTACAGCTGGTGTTGCGGCTGGGGTTGGGACGCGACCACCGGGACTGCGGCGATCTTTGCCGATTGGCATGATCATGGAGGGCAGGTCGGCCATGCGGCGGGAGATGCTGCGACGGTTGGGCGGGAGGTCTACGGTCTTTTCCCAGCCCTTGGGATCGCTGTGCTGGCGGCGGCTGCTGTTGACGAACAGAAAGACGAACAAGCAGATGGCCGCAAGGACGAGGCCGCCGAACAGGTAAGGCGCGATGGCGATGATTGTGCTGACTGCCGCGTTGTTGTGTGAGCGGCCAATCTGGTCGAGGTGGACGAAGAAGGCGTCAAGCTGGGGCAGGTTGCCAGTGGCGTAGAGGGCGAATCCGATCAGGAGCGCGGCCAGGATGGCGTTGCCCCATGTGAGCAGGGGACGGCGGTGTTCGATGACGGGGTCGACGGTATCGGATTTGAAGGTGCGACGCCTTGTTACTATTCGCCGGTCACGACCGGTGCGGGGATCTTGTGAGGAAGAGGGGGAAGACATGACGCTACTCCGTGGACAGTGGTGTTCGCGTGCGTCGAACAGGTGAAAACTTGGGACAAACCACGGTAGCATCTTTGGGCCGTTTCTGGTCTCTGTTTTTCCGCAAGGCGTTGGAACGAATCCTGCGAGATACTGGACAGCACGGAATAAGACTCCGGAGTGAAGAGGCCCGAGATGAAACATTTGTATGCAAGCGGTTTTGTAATCGTCGCGATGTCGATGATGACTGTGTTAGCCCAGGCACAACAGAAGCCGTGGCAGGACGCGTCGGTGCCGGCTGAGAAGCGGGCGGAGATGGTGCTTGGGCAGATGACGTTGGATGAGAAGATCGCGATTGTGCATGGCGAGGGTATCCCACACCGGGGAACTCTTCCGCCAGAGATGAAGGCGGCGCAGTTGCTGGGTAACGGCGGTGTGGGGTTGGCGATTGCGCCGGTGCGGCTGGGGATTCCGGTGATCGATATGAGCGATGCGGCGTACGGGGTGCGGTCGAGCGCGGAGAATGGGCGCTACTCGACGGCCTTGCCTTCGAATGTGGGTTCGGCGGCGAGCTGGGACCCGGTGGCGGCGTGCGCGTATGGCTCGCTGATCGGGAAGGAGCTGCGGGCGCAGGGGTTTGGGATGACGCTGGGAGGTGGAACGAACCTGACGCGGGAGCCGCGGAACGGAAGGACGTTCGAGTACATGGGCGAAGACCCGCTGCTGGCCGGGACGCTGGTGGGCAACAGGATCAAGTGCGAGGGCGAGCAGCATCTGATTTCGGACATAAAGCACTATGCGATGAACGACCAGGAGAGCGGACGAACGCTCGTTGATGCGCACATTAGCGAGCGGGCTATGCGGGAGAGCGATCTGCTGGCGTTTCAGATTGGCGTGAAGATCGGCGATCCGAAGGCCGTGATGTGCAGCTACAACGGAGTGAACGGGGATTATTCCTGCGAGAACAAATACCTGCTGACGGATGTGTTGAAGAAGGATTGGGCTTTCAAGGGTTTTGTGATCTCGGACTGGGGTGGGACACACAGCACGGAGAAGGCGTCGGCTGCAGGGCTGGATATGGAGCAGGAGTGGTCTCACTTTTATGGAGAGAAGCTGAAGGATGCGGTGGTGGCCGGCCGCGTGCCGATGGCGGAGCTGGATGAGCACGTGAGGCGGATTCTGTGGGCGGAGTTTGCCAGCGGCTTGGCGGATGATCCGCCGCATAAGAAGCTGGTTGATCCGCAGGCGGGGTTTGATGTGGCTCGGCGGATTGAAGAGCAGAGCATTGTGCTGCTGCGCAACCGGAGGGACCTGCTGCCGCTTGAGGCGGCGAAGCTGAAGTCGGTGGCGGTAATCGGGGGACGTGCGGATTTTGGGACGATCTCGGGCGGCGGGTCGGCGCAGGTAGATGCTCCGGGCGATCCGGACGCTGGGAAATGGCAGCATAAGGTGTGGTTTCCGAACTCGCCGCTGGAAGCGATGATGGCGAAGGCTCCGGGAGCGACGTTTACGTTCAGCACGGGCGACGACATTGCGGCTGCTGTTGCGGCGGCGAAGGCTGCGGAGGTTGCGGTGGTCTTTGCCTGGCAGTGGGAGTCGGAGGGGTCGGACCTGCCGAACCTGTCGCTGCCTGACGGACAGGACAAGCTGATCGCCGCGGTTGTGGCGGCAAATCCGCGGACTGTAGTGGTGCTGGAGACAGGGACCGCGGTGACGATGCCTTGGCTGGATCAGACGGGTGCCGTGGTCGAGGCCTGGTATGGCGGGTCGAAGGGCGGGGATGCGATTGCCAATGTGCTGTTTGGGGATGTGAACCCGAGCGGGAAGCTGCCGATGACGTTTCCGAGGAGCGAGGCGGATTTGCCTCGGCCTACGGTGGCGCAGCATCCGGCGGATGCGACGCCGGGCAAGCTGGCGTTTGTGGTGGACTACACCGAGGGCGCGAAGGTTGGGTACAAGTGGTACGAAGCGGAGAAGAAGCCGGTACTGTTTCCGTTTGGGTTTGGGCTTTCCTATACGAGTTTCAAATATTCGGGATTGAAGGTAGACGCCGATGGCGCGCAGGTGAGCTTTACGCTGACAAATACGGGCCAGCGGAAGGGTGCAGAGGTTGCTGAGGTATATGCCACGATTCCCGACAGTGCCGGTGAGCCTTGGAAGCGGCTGGTGGGTTGGCAGAAGGTGGAGTTGGCGGCGGGTGAGAGTCGCAAGATAACGGTGCCGACTGAGTCGTTGACGATGTCGGTTTGGGATGAGGCTGCGAAGAAGTTTGAGCGGCCAGCGGGGGTTTACAAGGTGATGGTTGGTGGGTCATTGATGGTGTTGCCGTTGGAGGGGACGTTCCAGCGGTAGTTTGGGGGATATTTATCGTGACGGGATGCCCCTGCCTTCAGAAGTAGAGAAGGACGGGGGGTACGATAACGCCGACGACGAGCAGGGCTGTGACGACTAGTTTGTTGCGGTTGTATTTGTAGGCCATGTAGATGCCGGTCAGGGTCGAGGTGAAGAGGCCGATCGCGACTAGCAGGAAGAAGATTTTTAGGGGCAGGTGGCTCTTGGGTTTTGGCTGGGGGAGGGTGGGGACGTTTGAGGTTTCGACCTGCGCTTTTTCGTGTTTCGACGCCTGTTGCGGGGCTGCGTCTGGTCTCGGCTTTCTGACCGGGATGATGGATGTCTGCTTCTTGTGGATCTGGGCGAGGGTTGCGATCCAGGCGGGTGGCTTGTAGCTGCTGCCTTGGGTTGTTTCGTGGAGGCTGAAGGTTTGCAGGGCTCCGGTGAAGGCGAAGAAGAGCAGCGCTGGCGCGATAAAGGTGCCGATGTAGAGGTGCAGGGTGCGGAAGAGTTTGAGTGTGTCGTTCTTTGGGGTCATGTTGAGGCTATGATACAGGACTGAATTAGTCGTATATGTTGTCGGCAAATAATTGCCGCTGCACAGAGCAAAATACTGGGGTCTATCGACTGCGCTGCGCTTCGGTCGAGATGACGGTTTTTGGGGGGCAAGCGAAGAACGGGAGAATACGGAGATTCTTCGCTGCGCTCAGAATGACGACCGATAAAGCGGATGAAGGGCACTGCAAGGCTTAGTGGGCGCCGGCGGGGCCTTTGCCTGCTTTTACTTTCTTGAAGAACCAGACGATGATGACGCAGAAGAAGCAGAGCAGCGAGAGCCAGCGGAAGACGTCTACGAAGGCCCAGCTTGAGGCCTGGCGGATTAGCTGCTGGTAGAGGGAGGTCTGCGCCGGGAGCAGGGAGTTGGCGGGGCCGAAGTAGCCGTTCAGGGAGTGCTGGGTGTTCTGGACGGCTGTTTGGTAGGGACCGGTTTGGGGGACCCAAGAGGTGATCTCGTTCTGGTGGACGTCGGCGCGGCGGGTAAGCATGGTGGTGGCGATCGAGATTCCGATGGAGCCGCCGATGTTGCGCATGAGGTTGAAGATGCCGCTGGCGTTGCCGATCTGTTCGTTCTTGAGCGTGCCATAAGCCGCGGTGCTGATGGGGACGAAGACGAAGCTGAGGCCGAAGCCGGTGATGAGGATGGGCCAGAAGAGCGTGGTGGGGGAGACGTCCAGCGTGATGGAGCCGAAGTAAAGCGTGGTAAGGCCGAAGGTGAGGAAGCCGAAGGTGAGCAGGTAGCGTGGGTCGATCTTGTTAGAGAGGTAGCCGATGACGGGCATGCCGCAGATGGCTCCGAGGCCGCGTGGTGCGACGACGAGGCCGGCGGTGAAGGCGGTGTAGCCGAGAAGCTCTTGGTAGAAGAGCGGCAGGACTGTGACGGTGGAGTAGATGCCCACGCCGAAGAGGAAGATGAGGATGCTGCCGAGTAGGAAGTTTCGGTCTTTGAGGACCTTGAGGTCGACGAGAGCGTACTTGCAGTGCCAGGACCGCCAGACGAACCAGACGAAGGCGATGAGCATGGCTGCGACGGCGCAACGTAGCCATGTGGCGGCGAACCAGTCGACCTCCTGGCCTTTATCGAGGACGACCTGGAGGCAGCCAACCCAGACGATGAGGGTGCCGAAGCCGATGTTGTCGAAGGCCGAGGCCTTGGCGTTCTTGATGTACGGCGGGTCATGGATGAAACGGTTGATCATGTAGAGCGCGAGGGCGCCGATGGGGATGTTGATGTAGAAGGCGTAGCGCCAGGAGTAGGTGTCGGTGAGATAGCCACCTAGGGTGGGGCCGAGGACGGGGGCGACGACGACTCCGAAGGCGAAGACGGCCATGGCGGCTCCGCGCTTGGCGGGTGGGAAGCTTTCGAGGAGGATGGACTGCGAGAGTGGCTGGAGCGCGCCGCCACCGGCGCCTTGCACGACGCGCGCTAGGAGCATGATGGCGAGGGTGGGAGCGGCTCCGCAGGCGAAGCTGGCGGCGGTGAAGATGGCTACGCAGGTCATTAGGAAGCGTTTGCGGCCGAAACGTAGGGAAAACCAGTTGGAAGCGGGCAGAATGATAGCGTTTGCAACAAGATAGCTGGTGAGAACCCAGGTGGCTTCGTCAGTGGTGGCGGAGAGCGAACCGGCTATGTACGGTAACGCGACGGAGGCGATTGCGGTGTCGAGCACCTCCATGAAGGTGGCGAGCATGACGGAGGCAGCTATGAGCCAGGGATTGACGCCGTGGGTGAGGGCGTGGGTGTCGGGCTGGGCTACGGCTGCTGCGGCCATGCTCTGCGTGCTCCGGTAGGAAGGGTTGGGGCGGTTAGGTAGCCTTTGCCGTTGGATGCGAAATAAAGGGATTAAGGAGCGGGAGACCTTTGCGGGCAAGCGTAGTGGGTGTGCGGCGGGGAGTCAACTGGCAAGGCTGCCGCATGATAGCTTTTATGGCATGAATCAAACAGAGCTGGTGGGGATGGGCGGCGAGGATGCCGTTGTGGCTAAAGAGCGGCCGTGGATATTCGGGCTGTTGGTTGCGCCAAGTGCTGTGGTGGCGAATGGGATTATCCAGGGCGGGGTACTGGCGTTTTTGCTAAGCCAGCATGGGATTGGGAGTGGGCGGCAGTCGGAACTGATTTTTCTGCTGGGGCTGCCGACGATGCTGTATTTTCTGTGGAGCCCGATTACGGATTTTCTGGTGAAGCGGCGGACGTGGCTGCTGATCGGAGGTGTTAGCTCCGGGGTGCTGATGTATCTGGCGTTCGCGCGGGGAGACCTGACGTCGACCAGTACGCTGGTGATGATGTTCGCGGGTGCTTGTTGCAGTCAGCTTGTCATATCCAGTTGCGGCGGCATGATGGGGGCTTTGCGGTCGGAGAAGTCGAAGCGGATTGCCGGGAGCTTTTATCAAGGGGGGAGTCTGGGCTTTGGTGCGGCTGCGGTTTCGGTGTTGGTGGGTTTGAGCAGCCGGACGGGGCAGCGTGTGCTGGGCCTGGTGGCAGCCGGGCTTATCGCGCTGCCGTCACTGTTTGCGCTGTTTGCGCCGGAGCAGGAAGAGATGCTGGGGGCGGCGTTCGGCGAGACGATGCGTGAGATCTGGGTGGAGTTCAAAACGACGTTCTTTCGATGGGAGGCGCTGCCCTATACGCTTTGCATGTTGTTTCCGATGGCCAGTGGTGGGGCTGTGGGACTGCTTACCGGCGTGGCGCAGAAGTATGGGGTGAACGGCGATCATGTGGCGTGGATCAACGGGCTGGGTGGCGCACTGATGATGATGGCCGGGTCGCTGGCCGGGGCGAAGATTCCAGCGAGACTTTCCGCGCCGGTGGTGTATTTGTCGCTGGGTGTGTTGAATGCGGCGACGCTGGGCATTCTGTGGCTGGGACCAATGATGCCGGGAACATATTATGCCGGCGTGCTGTTGTACCTGTTTACGGTCGGCACTTGCTATGCGTTTTTTACTGCTGTGGTACTGGAGTTTATGGGGGACTCGGGCAAGAGCGGGAGCGGGAGATATTCGATTATTAATTCGCTGGGAAATGTGCCGGTGCTTTATATGATCCGGCTGGATGGATGGGGCGGGGATAAGTGGGGAGCGCGGGGGATCTCCGGCGTGGAGTGCGTTGTGGGTGGTGTTGGTGGTGCGCTCTTGCTGGCGTATTTCCTGCTTCGCAAGCGGCCTGCGAACCGGACAATCGCGGTTTAAAAAGACGCGGAAGGCTGCCATTCCTCAGAGGTGCAGCTAGTTCTTGTCGGTCAACTCATCCAAGCAGCCGTACCAGCTAACGATCTTGCCGTCTTCGTCGAGCCGTGGCGCGCCCCGGGCTCGGACCCATCGCCAGTCCTGGCCGGGACGGCGGACACGGTATTCGGTATCGATGGGCTGTGCGGCCTCGAAGCCACGTTGCAGGGCGTCGAGGGTAGGCTGGCGGTCGTCGGGATGCAGGGCGTTTAGCCAGCCCATGCCTTTCCACTCGTCGCCGGTCATGCCGGTGATCTCCAGCCAGCGACTGCTCACGTCGAGGGCTC
>Ga0302302_1001100_pt1 | contig 16295 bp, 17 predicted proteins | sample III_Palsa_E1_3_FD_198766 | JGI IMG/M metagenome (GOLD analysis project Ga0302302, IMG submission 198766) | Peat permafrost microbial communities from Stordalen Mire near Abisko, Sweden - III_Palsa_E1_3 | ecosystem: Environmental > Terrestrial > Soil > Palsa > Peat permafrost | place: Sweden...
AGGCAGTCGCAGGGTGTCATGGCCATCAAGGGCAGCAAGGATGCCGCGCGTCCCGTCATCGGCCGTGCCAGCAAGCAGGAGGTCGACAAGAGCGGGCGCATTCAGCGCCGGGGCGTCAATCTGTGGATCATCGGTGTCAATTCGGCCAAGACCACGCTCATGCAGCGGTTGCTTGGTGATACCGATCGCGAGGAAGAAAATCGCCTGATTCATTTTCCGGCCGATCTGCCTGACGAGTTCTATACCATGCTCACGGCCGAACGTTTCGACTTAACCGCCAAGCGCTGGCTCAAGAAACAAGGAGCCCGCAATGAAGCGCTGGATACGTTCGTCTATGCCTACGCTGCAGCGCTCAGCCCGAGTGTTCGCATCCACGTCAAACGCGAGGCGGACTGGGCCGCGCTGGAGGCCAAGCTGGAACCGCCTACTGATGACCTGTTCACTGCACCTGTGGGGCGCGAAGAAAAAAAGGGGCCTGATAAGGGACTGCAAATAGACGTCCAGACGTCCGCAGTTCCACGTGAAACGGCTGACCGATCAGCATCTTCACCAGCGCCACGCACTAATAACCCCTTTGCATCTTCCGACTGGTTGGACCGCCGATGAATGAGCAGATCAATGTTGCCGAAGCGCTGCAAGATGAGCTGGCTGCCGCCCTGCAGGAATCGCTAGGCCTGGGATTCGATGAGGCCAGCCGGTACGCAGCACCGGTGGTGCGGTACCTGCAGCAGCAGTACGGCGGCGACGAGCTATACATTCCGCAGCCCTACATGCGTCGAAACGTTGACGACATCCTCGCCGCGCGGAAGGCCGGCCAGCCGATCAAGAAAATACTGAAGGATTTCGCTATCAGCAGGCGAACCTACTATCGCCTGCTCAGTCAGTTGTGATTGCGGCGAATCGACTACTAGGATGCGGCAGCAACTTGCGGATTGGCACGATTGAAGATCAAGGCGCTTTCATTGGCCCTATTTAAAGGTGCGCTTGAGCATTTTTGATATTTGTTCTTTAGCGTAGTCAACAGCAGAGGCCCTCCCTTCTTCGGCCGCTACCTGAATCACAGAGTCATAATCGTTTAGCTCGCCACACTCTTGGCACTTGAGCAGATCGCCTGATTCGTATGTGTTCTCGGTATCGCCTTTTAAGTCACAGCCGCAGAACAAGCACTTCAGTGTGATATGGAATTCTTTGTTTTCCATCACCTGACTCCCAAGAAACTGAAAACAAACGTGGCTAAGGCAACGAGAAAACCGAGAAGAACAAACCATCCCTTGTGGTCTTCAATGTAGTCGGACACTTTCTTGGGCTTTGTGCGTGAATCTTTTATCTCTACAGCTCTTGCTCTTGATCGTGCTGCTCCCACTCCTTTGGATGTAGCACCGAGGTATCTGTATTTTTCGCCTATTGATTTATGGGAGACCCACTCATTCGCGATGCACCTGTCAACTGCTTTTTCTAGGTCACTTATAGAGTAGTCGGTCCCATGTTTTGCATTGATTTCATCTGCGAGCTTTTGGTCAACATCGAACCTAACCAAGCTCGCGGTTAGACCCTGGGCTTCCATGTAATCAATCACGTTACCTAGGATTTTGAATTCCGGCACAGTCATCCCCTAACTACCTAGCTACCTACGTAACTGATCTTTTGCACGCTAGTGGAGTGTGCCACCTTTCCGGTAAACATGGCACGCGATGCCCGCGATGCTTGCGAGCATGTCCACAGCTTCCGACATGCTTGCCAGTTACCTCGCCGCCGAGTCGGCGATCCTTCGCGGCCAAAAATACCGCTGGGGCGATCGCGAGCTAACCCGTGCCGACCTGGCCATGGTGCAAGCCGGACGCCGCGAGTGGGAGCGCAAGGCTGCTGCTGAGTCACGCGGTGGTGGACGGGCCAGCGTCTCGCTGGCCAACCTTTCCGGCATGCCCATGGCGCCCGAGGGCGGCGAGGGCGATTGCCCGTGGCGCGGCCGATGAGCGCGGCGACGAAACCCGCCCTCATCGAGCGCGCTATTTTCGCGCTGTCGCCGTCGTGGGCGGCGAATCGCGCGCAGAACCGTCTTCGCGCTCAGGCGTATGGCAACGCGTACGACGCGGTGAACCACTCGCGCCTGCGCAAGCGGCAGCGCGATTTCGGCAGCGGTAACAACGTCGCCGGTCTCGCGCATCGCGAGCTGCGCAACATGACGCGCAACCTCGATCGCAACCATGACCTGAGCCGCGGCATTCTCAACACGCTGGTACGCAACGTCGTCGGCCCCACCGGCATCGGCGTGCAGCCGCAGCCGCGTGATGCCGAGGGCAACGTGCTGACGGATCTGGCCAAGCAGCTAGATGAGTTGTGGCAACAGCACAGCCTGCAGCCGGAAGTCACCGGCGAATTGAACCGCGCCCGTGCCGAGCAACTGATCGCGCGCACGTGGTTTCGCGATGGTGAGGCCCTGTGGCAATACCTTGAGGGCACGGTGCCCAAGCTCAGTCATGGCACCATCGTGCCGTTCTCGCTGGAGCTGCTGGAGCCGGACCTACTGCCGATCGACTACAACGATCCGCTGCAAAACATTAGTCAGGGCATCGAAATTGATGCATGGGGCAAGCCGCAGGGCTACTGGTTTTACAAGCAGCATCCTGGCGATCCGTTCGTGGCCATGCCCACGCTCAAGCGTCTGGCTAGCGATCGCGTCGGCCACATCAAGCTGGTGGACCGCATCGGCCAGCGCCGTGGCGTCAGCATGTTCGCTAGCGTGCTGGCTCGCCTTGATGACCTGAAAGACTACGAGGAAAGCGAGCGCATCGCCGCGCGTATCGCCGCGAGCATGGCCGCCGTCATCAAGAAAGGTGACGCGCAGAGCTACGAGCCAGAAAAAGCGGGCCAGCCGCGCAGCATGAACTTTGCGCCGGGCATGATCTTTGACGATCTGCTGCCGGGTGAGTCGGTCGAAACCATCGACAGCAATCGTCCGAATCCGAACGCGGTGACCTGGCGCGACGGCCAGATTCGCGCGGTGGCATGCGGCACCGACGTGAGCAACAGCAGCGCCAGCAAAAACTACAACGGCACGTATAGCGCGCAGCGGCAGGAGCTGGTTGAGCAAGACGCTGCCTATGGCGTACTCCGTCAGGCATTCATTGATCAGTGCACCAGCGAGGTGTATCGCCGCTTTGTCGCTGCGTGTCTCGCCGGTGGCCTGATCAAGCCGAGGAAAGGCGTCAGTTTCGCGCAGCTCAGCCATGCCGTGTACATGCCGCCGGTCATGCCGTGGATCGACCCGATTAAAGAGGTCACCGGCTGGCAGATGCAGGAAGACCGCTGCTACATCAGCGGCGCCGAGATCGTGCAGCGGCAGGGTCGCAACCCGGCCGATGTCATCCGCAGTCAGGGCAAATGGCAAGCCGACCTCAAGGCCGCCGGCATCGTCACGCAAGACGCGCCCACCGCGCAGCCCACCTACAAAAAGCAGCCGCCACCGGCCGACGACACGCCGGAACAGGCAGCGAACCCCGAGGCCACAAACCATGCGTAAACATTCCCTCACGCTTGCCATGGCTGGCCTGATGTTGGCCTGCTGGCCACACGCCCGCTTGTCTGCTGCATTCGCTGCCGCCGATGGCAACGTGCCCACCATCCGCCCGCTGATGGTGCTGCGCCCGATTGCCAACACCACCGAGGCCGAGCTGCTGGTGTATGGGGATATCGGCGACAGCTGGTGGGGCGAGTCGGTAACCGCGCTGAGCGTCGTGCAGCAGCTGCAAGCACTGCCTGCCAACACCACACAGATCAACGTGCGCATCAACAGCTACGGCGGCAGCGTGAGCGATGGCATCGCCATCTATAACGCGCTCAAGCGGCACAGCGCCCGCGTGGTGGTCACCGTCGACGGCGTGGCCATGTCCAGCGCCAGCCTGATCGCCATGGCCGGCGACGAAATCCAGATGCCGGCCACCTCGCTGCTGATGATCCACGCGCCGTGGGGCGTCGCGCAGGGCAACGCGCAGGACATGCGCGTCATGGCCGACGTGCTCGATACCTACGCCCAGGCGATGGCTGGTGCCTACGCGAACAAAACCGCGAAGCCCAACGCCGACATGCTGGCGCTGCTGTCGGATGGGCAGGACCACTACTACACCGGCGAGCAGGCCGTCGCCGAGGGTTTCGCCGACGCGCTGGTCGACGCCACGGCCGACCTCGGCGACGAAACCGACAATCAGAACGCGAGCGCACGGGCCGCTGGCGTCAATCGCCTGCTGGCGGGTGCGCCTGATCACATCAAACAGATCGCTGTGGCCGCCGCCGCGCGTCATCCAGCAGCGCTGCCCGAACAGGCCAAGCCGCGCATGCGTATGCCGGCAGGTTTCGATGCGCAATCCCTCGAACAGGCGCTGGCATCCGCCAGCGGTCAACAGGCCCTGATGGCCGCACTCACTACGGCCGCCACGGCCGAATCCGGAGATGTAGATATGAAACTTCGCAAGCTGTTTGCCGCGGGCTTCCGCAACAAGCTCGGTGCGGACGGTGGCGAAGGTGGCGGCGGTGTTGCCGCTACCGTCGCCGACGTCCACGCCGCGCTGCGTACCCGCAACGATGAAATCAAGGCCGTACTGGAACCGTATATGCGCCGCGAGGGAGTGAGTGCGCTGTACACCGCTGCCTTGGTTGATCCCTCAGTCACTGTCGACAGCGTGCGCGCCAGCTTGTTGCCGATCCTCGGCGGCGCGTCCGAGCCCGCAGGCACCACCATGCACATCGAGATGGGCGCCAGCGAGTCGGAGAAGCTGCGTGCTGCCGGTGAGCAGATCCTGTTGGCACGTGCGGGTGTCATCAAGGGCGCGGAAGCGGAAAGGGCACGTCAGGGCAATCCTTTCGCGCGCAGCACCATGATCAACATGGCGGAGCAGTTCTTGATTCGCGCCGGCGCGAATACCCGCGACATGGGTCGGGATGAGATCGCCCGCCGCGCACTCGCTGCGGGTGGCCAGACCACGGGCGACTTCCCCGTGTTGCTGGAGAACGTGCTGCATAAGACGCTGGTGGGTGGCTACAACCTCGCCTCATTCACGTGGACGCGCTTCTGTTCCACTGGCACGCTGTCTGACTACCGGCCGCATGGTCGATATCACTTAAGTTCGTTCTCCGACCTCAAGGGCGTCAATGAGGCCGGCGAATACGAAACCGGTGTGCTGGGTGATGCGCAGAAGGAAACCATCATCGGTCAGCGCAAGGGCCGCATCTTGCAGATCACGCCTGAGGTGCTGATCAACGATGACCTCGGTGGCATCACTCGCATCGCAGCGGCACTGGGCCAGGCCGCCGGGCGCACGATTGAAAAGGATGTCTATGCGCTGTTCGCGATGAACGGTGGCGCCGGTCCGACGATGAACGATGGCAAGCCGTTATTCCACACCAGCCACGGCAATATTGCCAGTACCGGCGATGCTCCCACGGTCGCCGCCTTCGATCTGATTCGCCAGCAATTGGCCAACCAGAAAGATCCGGCCGGCAACGATTTCCTCGACATCACGGCGGCCCTTTGGCTCGGCCCGTTGTCACTGGGTGGTCAGGCGCGCGTGACCAACGAAGCGCAGTACGACGTCGACGTATCCAACAAGTTCGAAGTGCCCAATAAGTCGCGCGGCATGTTCCGTGATCTGGTGGACACCCCGCGCCTGTCCGGCACCGCGTGGTACGGCTTGGCTGATCCGGGCATCGAGCCGGTGATCGAGGTGGCGTTTCTCGACGGCATCCAGACCCCGACGCTGGAACAGGAAACCAACTTCCGCACCGATGGCCTCGCCTGGAAAGCCGTGCACCGCTACGGCACCGCGGCGGTGGGCTGGCGTGGCGCGATCAAGAACCCGGGCAAGTAATCACCCCAGTGGTGGCGCGGGTCGCCCGCGCCACGGCGGCACACCTATTCCCGTTTCGGAGCAGATCCCATGACCACGCGATACATCAAGCCTGGCGAAGCGCTTGACCATACCAACAACAGCACCGCTGCCATCAACGTCAACGACGTCATCGTCGCCGGTGCGTTGATTGCCGTTGCCGCCACCAACATCGCCGTTGGCGCCACCGGCACCATGCTGGCCAACGGCGTGTTCACGCTACCCAAGAAAGCCGGTACCGCGATGCCCGAAGGCACCCGGGTTACCTGGTCAGTGGCGGACACGGCATTTATCGTCGGCGCGGGCATCGCCGGTGACGTTGCCAATGCCGGCATCGTGGTGGAAGCCGACGCAGCGGCTGGCGACACCAGTGCCCGCGTGCTGATCGCGCCCGGCCTCGGCAGCAAGGTCTAAACCATGCTGGACGACTTCGCCGCGATGCATCGTGAACTGCTCGCTGTCCTCGGGGACAAAGAGCCGGGCACGATTGCGCGCGGCGACGTCGTTTCCGATCCCATCCTGATGTTTGTGGATGACGCCGTGCAGGACCTTGGTCAGTACGGCCGCGTGGTCAGCAACAAGCGCGTCATTGGCATGATGAAAGCGGACTGGATGCCTGCACGCGGCGACGTCATCCGTGTGCGTGGGCGCACCAGCAAGGTGGAAGAAATCGTTAGCGACGACGGCATTCTCGTCGTGGTGGTGATGCATGGCTGATCCACTGAGGAATCCGCCCATCATCACTACGCCCTCGCGTACCTGGTCGCTGATCAACGCGCTGCAGTCGCAGCTCGCCACCATTCGCGTGGCCAACGGTTACCTCACCGACCTCGGCGCCAACATCTGGACCACTGACAGCCAGCGCACCGATGCGCTCGGTCTGATGATCTACAGCGAAAGCATCACCGGCACTGGCCTCGATCGCGAGCGTCCGGGCAAGCCGGTACGTGATTTCACCATCTTGCTGGAATGCGCCATCGGCACCGATCTGGACGATGCGCAGCAGCAGATCCACAGCGTCATTGAAGATATCGACAGCTGCCTGGCGACGTTCGCCAAGCAGCCAACGGCCCTGAACGCCCTGCAATGCACCGCGATGCACGTGGCGGATATCGCCATCCTCGATCGGCCCGAAGGTGCGCCGGTGATCGCCGCACAGGCGCGCATCGTGGCGAGGTATTTTCGATGAGCCGTTACACCCGCCTTGCCGTGGAGCTGACTGGCGCGCTCGACGCCATGCAGGACATGCAGCAAATCCCTGCACGCATCCTGCTGGCACAGAAACGCGCGATCGGCACCGTACAGCGCAAGCTGCCCACCGAGGCCAAACGCGATATCGGCGCGGAGTACAACCTGCTCGCCGGACGCATCGCCGATGGGCTCAGCGCACGCATCACCGGTGACGGCATCAGCCTGGTGGGCAAGTCGCGCGGCATCAACGCCATACAGTTCGGCGCCACGTGGAGCCGGATCAAGGGCAGCGGCCTGGTTGCCACCAGCAGTCGCCGCCACTTCACCGCCATTCGCTACCGCGGCAGGTTGCGCGGCGAGTCGGCGCTGGGCGCCAAATTCGCCATCAAGCGCGGCGCCCCGCCCGAGGTGCATGCGGGCAGCTTCATCGCGCGCGGAAAAAACGGCGCGCTGCTGGTGTTCGAGCGTGGTGGTAAGGGCGCTGTGTTGACAAAAAATGGCACGTTCCCGCGCCTGCCTCTTAGCGGCGTCTACGGCCCCAGCGTCGGCCAGATGCTCAAGCACGGCCGTCGCCCCGAGCGCCTGGTGGACTTCGCCATCCGCACCCTGCAGAGCGAGCAGGTGCGCCTGCTTGGGAGCACCCCATGAAAGTCACCTTGAACAAACCGCACACGCACGCTGGTGTCGATCACCCCGCCGGTGCCGTGATCAACGTTACGCACACCGATGCCGAGTGGCTGATCGCCGCCGACGTCATCAGCCCACCTAACGCCTCGCCACGCGGCGACACCGACACGACCACCGGAGCGCACGACCATGCAGAATCCTGAAACCTATTACTACGGCCAAGGCCGCGTCTCCATTGCCTTGCGCGATGCCATCACCGGTGCCCTCGGCAAATGGCGCTGGATTGGCGACGTCAGCGCGCTGAGCATCAAGCTGAGCGTGGACAAGGTGCAGCACAGCGAAAGCTATAGCGGGCAGCTTGGGCTGGCGCGATCGTTTCCGGCCAAGAAAACCGCCACGCTCGATATGACGGTAAACCAGATCGACACCGACAATCTGCAGTTGGGCCTGTTCGGTACCGTACTGGCGAAGGCTGGCGGCACCGCCGCTGCGGAAGCTCTGCCGGCTGGCTTGGTTGCTGGCGACGTGTTCTACCTCGCCAACCCCGGCGTGGCCAGTGTGGTGATCACCGACAGTACCGCCACTCCGAAAGCGCTGGTGCCGGGCACCGACTACGTGGTGGAAGATGCCAGCTTTGGTCGCTGCCGTCTGGTCAGCGTCGGCACCTATACGCAGCCGTTCAAAGCCGCTTATATCTATGGCGCCACCAAGTCGGTCGGGATGTTCACCGCCGCCCAGCCGAACGTGGCCGTGCGCTATGAGGGCATCAACCTGGCCGAGGGCAACGCGCCGGTGCTGGTGGACCTGTACAAGGTCGCCACCGATCCGTTGCAGGAACTGGCGCTGATCAGCTCGGGCAACGACGTCACCGGCATGCAGGTGAGCGGCGGCATTCTGCTCGACAGCAGTAAGCCGGCCACGGGGCCGCTGGGCCAGTACGGCGCGATCTCGCAGATCACGCAGGCCGTGTCGCCCTGATGACCATGGCGACCGATAACACCGATGGCGCACAGGACGCTGCCATCCTGCTGCCGGAGCGCCACGACACCATCGCCGGCACGGCGGTGGTGATGCGTGAATACAGCTTCGCCGAAAGCCTGCGGCACTTCGCACTGATCGCCGCGCTCACCGATGCCATGACCGGCGTCGCACTGAATCGCGACTTTCACGACTTCGATTCGTTGCGTGCCGCTTTCGGCGACAACGCCGACGGCGTGATGGCGCTGATCGCGATCGCCTGCGATCAGCCGCTGACGTGGGTGCGTGGGTTGAGTGCCGACGATGGCGAAGCGTTGCACATGCTGTGGTGGGGAGTGAACGCGGATTTTTTTCTGCGTCGCGTCCTGCTCAGCGTCAGGCTGCGAAAGGTGCGCGAACTGGCTGGGCTGACATCTTCGCCACCCTCACCGCCGCCGGGCACGACGCGCGAAGCCTCACCGGATACACCCAGCGACAGCTGATGCTGTTCTACGACGCGACGCTGCGTAAAGAGCGTCGTGATCGCCGGGCACGCGTCAAGGATATGGCGGCCGCTCATGTCGGCGGTAAAGCAGCCAGTGAATACATCGCGCACTTGAAGGATTGAATTACCCGCATGGCCGTCCAAGATTACGAGTTGTTACTGCGCGTCCGGGCGGACCTGATGGAGGCCGTCAAGGGCATGGACGGCCTTTCAACCAGCATCGGCGGCGCCAAGGCCGCCAGCGATGCCGTGGGCGAAAGCGCGGATCAGGCCAGCGCCCGCATCCAGAAGATGGTGCAGGCCACCAGCCAGCAGGTGCAGGTGCAGGAGTCGGCGCGATCGCAGGCCGAGCGTGCGGCAGAAACCGCGCGTAACACCATCAAGAACTATGACGATCAGGCCGCTGCGGCAAAGCGTGCCAGCGATGCGCTGGCGTCTTACCGTTCGCGCATGGCCACCAGCGCTGGCACCGGTGGTGCGGCTGCCGGCATTGCTGCCGAACGCATGGAAATGGCGAAGCTCGCCGAGCAGATCGACCCGACCCTAAAGGCGCTGGCCAAGCTCGACGCGCAAGAGCAATCGCTAAACGCCATGCGCAAGGCTGGCGTGGTTGGCATCGACGATTACACCCGCTTTAAGTCCGTGATCGACCAGAACCGTGTGGCCATCACTGGTGCCGGCACGGCCATGCACACGTTCAACTTCAACACGTCGCAGACGCGCATCGAAATGGGGCGGTTGATCAAGGATCTGTCGACCGGTCAGTGGGACCGGCTCGGGCAGACCAGCATGACACTGGCCAGCCAAGCCGGCCTGATGTCGGTGTTATTCAGTCCGCTGGGCCTGGCCATCGGCGCGGTGGTCGGCTCGCTCGGTGCGTTCGTCCTGGCGGCCGAGCAGGTGGCCACGGAAAACGACAAGCTCAACCAGTCGATTGCGGCCACCGGCAACTATGCCGGCACCACCACCGGACAGATCGACAAGCTGGCCAGCGGCATCACCACTGCCAATGGCAGCATCAGCACCTCGCGTGCCGTACTCAACCAACTGGTGGCCAGCGGCAAGGTCGGCAGTCAAGCATTGGGTGCGATGGGGCAGGCGGCGGTGGACATGGCTGCGCTCACCGGGCAGAGCGCGGACAAGGCTACGGCCGAAGTGCTCACCCTGTTTGACGGCACTGCCGCCAGTGCGATCAAGGCAAACGAGCAATACCATTTCCTCACCACCAGCATCTATGACCAGATCAAGGCGCTGGAGGAAGAAGGCGACACGCAGGCCGCCATGGACGTGGCGGCCGAGGCATTCCACCGTGCCGCGCAAGAACGCATCGAGCAGATGGATGCCCAGCTGTCCGGGCTGGCAGCGATGTGGGACAAGGTAAAAAAGTCGGCCGGCGGTGCGTGGGAGCAAATGAAAACCGGCGCGTCGTTGATGCTGGGCACCGCCGACGATCAGACCACGTTGTACGCGATGCTCGGCAAAAAAATGACCGCGCAGGAGGGTGGCACCAACAACGTCGGTGGCGTGCTTGCCAGCATCGGTGGTGCAGGGTCGGGGCTGACGCCGCTGCTCAACACGGCCTTGTCTAAGGTGCCGGGCACGCGAGCGACGTGGAGCGATAGCGACGAGGCCGAGCTAAAGGCGCTGCAGGCCAAGATCGACAAGGCCCAGCAGGATGCGGACGATGCGGCCACGCGCAACCAGCTCAACGACAAAGCCGTCACCGCGGATGCGGGCCTCGATCGCTTGGCGACCAGCGTCGACAAGGCGTATGCCAAAAAGGAAAAGATCAAGGAACTCAATAAATACTTTGAGGATCTGTGGGCCGGTGCCGATCCGAACAACGCCAAGCTCAACGGCGTGCAGCGCATCGTCGGTGCCGATGGGAGCGCCAGTTTCACCGGCGGTCTGTACGACACGCTCATGGCCGATATCGACAAGAAACCCAAGGCCAAGAGCGATGCCGCGCAGCAGAAAGCGGCGGCAGCGGCGCAGGCCAATCTGATCAAGCTGCTGGGCGACGAACAGGGCGCGCTCGATCCGGTGGCCAAGGTGTGGGCCACGTACAACGACGAAGTGACCAAGGCCAACGATCTGGCGGCCAAGGCCAAGACCGCCAAGGGCGCCGACGTCGTGGCGATCAATGCACAACGCGATGCGCTGATCCAGCTCTATGGCGCTGTCCGCGATGCCGCGCTGGACACCATCGCGAACAAGGATCGCGAGGCATTCGTCAAGCTGCGCGACAGTCTGAAAGACGTCAACGGTGTGGACTTCGGCAAAGCGCTCGCGCAGCTCAAGCAACTGAACGACGAGCTGAAAAAGGGCACGATCACTGCGCAGGAATACAAAGACACCACCGCGCAGGTGCTCAACCAGAACCTGCCCAAGCTGCCTGAGTACAAGGGCGTGGATGCCAGTGTCGGCGGCCCGTTCGGCGAGCTGGACAAGCTCGATGTGCAGCACAAGGCGCTGGAGGATGCTTATAAAAAGCAGCTCGATATATTGGACAAGTGGCACGCCGCCACACTCAATTCGGATCAGGCATTCGCCGACAAAGAGCAGGCCCTAGCCACGGCGCACGCCACCGAGCTGATGAAGATCGACAGCGCCCGTCAGCAGGTGATGATGCTGGGCATCACCAGCTCGCTGGATGCCGCCGCCGATGCGATCAAGCAAGGCTATGGCGAGCAGAGCAAGGCATACCGAGCCGCGTTTGCGCTGAGCAAGTCCGCAGCGATCGCGCAGGCCAGCGTCAACATGTACATGGATATCAGCCAAGCCGCTGCCAAGGGCTGGCCGCAGAACATTCCACTGATCGCGCAGGCGTTCGCCGAGGGCGTCGGCATCATCGGCAACATCCGCGCGGTGTCGGCCGGTTACAGCGACGGCGGCTACACCGGCCAAGGTGGCAAGTATGAGCCGGCCGGCACCGTGCACCGCGGCGAGTTTGTGAACCGGCAGGAAGTGGTCAAGCAGCCTGGTGCGCGCACGTTCCTCGAGGACTTCAACAAGCGCGGCATGGCGGCGGTGTACGACCGCACACATGCCGGCTTTGCCGATGGCGGTTACGTCGACGCCGGTATGACTTTCCCCACGGGCTTTGCGGCCCGCAACGACCCGAGTTTCGACATGAACCATAAAAGCAGCGGGCAGGGCGGCGGTGCTGGCCGCAACCTGCGCCTGATCACGACGCTGGACCCCCATGCCATCAGCGACCACCTCAACAGCAGTGAGGGCGAGCAGGTCATCCTCCAGGTGCTCGGCCGCAATAAAACCACTCTCAAAACCCTAGTGAATCACTGATGGCCTACGACGTCGGATTCGTGGACAACAAGGGCAGCGAGGGCATCGCGCACTGGCAGATGCTGCTCAAGCTCAAGACCTTCGCCGAGGCGAACGGCTGGACCACGCTGCGCTATCTCAACCCCACGCCGTATTCCGATCCCACCGTTAAGCGCGAGCTGATCCTGCAAGGGTCTGGCCTGTCCGGTACGGATCAGATCTTCATCGGCTTTCGCGCCTATCAGGACGTGAGCGCGGATTACTACAACCTCAGCGTTGCCGGTTTCACCGGCTACGTGTCGGGCAATGCCTTCACGGCGCAGCCGGGTTATTTCGAGAGCGGCGTCCCGGCGCACAACAACCGTATCGACTATTGGTTGGTAGTGAACGCGCAGCGCATCGCGTTCGGGCTCAAGGTCGGCACGCCGGTCTACGAGCATGGCTATGCCGGCAAGTTTCTGCCCTACGCCGCCCCCAGCCAGTACCCCTATCCGCTGGTAGTAGGCGGCATGCTCAATGGCATACCGGCCACGCGCTTCAGCGAGACCTCGCACAGCATGTACGCCAAGGGCGCGCGCGCCAACTGCGCCATGCGGTTTGTCGATGGTGTCTGGAAAACCATCGAATGCTGGCCCTGGGGTGGTTACGGCTACAACGCGAACTTTTTGACCGGCGGGTCGCAGATCCGCGACACCGGCGGCAGTTATGTGCTGTTGCCGGTGCTTCTCAACGATGCCGGCCCGAACATTTACGGCGAGCTGGATGGCATCTATCAGATCAGTGGTTTCAACAACGCCACGGAAAACACGCTGACCATTGCCGGCAAGAATTACGTCGTGCTGCAGGACGTGGCGCGCACCGGCTTTGCCGACTATCTCGCACTGGAGTTGAGCTGATGGCCTATCAGGCAGGCACCGCCACCAGCGTCACCGACTTGCTGTCGGCGTTGCAGACTTTTTGCACGTCAAACGGCTGGACATTGCGCGGCAACGTGCTCAGCCGCGGCGCCTGCTATACCAGCCTGCAGGTGGCATCGGGTGTCATCGCCATGCTGGGCGGCACGGGCATCGATGGGTCCAACAACCTCACCGGGCCGGGACCGCAAACCACGCAGTTCGCATCGCCCGTGAGCGGTCGGCCATTCGTGTATCCGGTCACCTATTTTTTCCACGCACTTGGCGATGAGGTATATGCCATCGCGCACTGGGGTGTCGATGCGTACACCTACCTCGGCTTCGGTTGCAGCCCGGTAGTCGGCTTGCCTGGTACGGGCGGCTGGTACTGCTCGAGCTACTGGGGCAATCCCGTGGGGAACCTCATCATGAATGGTGACTGGTATCAGGGGGCATCGGTCACCTACAACGGCGTCAACGGCACCGGCTTTTTCTGGTGCCCCAGTTATGCGACGCCGGGGAACGGCTATGTCCATCACGGCTTGGATGGTGGTACCTGGTCAGCGTCATCCGGCGATTCCAGTGGGTCTCCTGGACTCAGTGCCAAAGCGGCCGCGACCGCCGGTCCCTTGTTGTTTCGACAGCCCAACCAGTGGAACGGCGAATCGCTGCTGGTGCCGGTGCAGGTCTACATCGATCGCACGTCCAGCAAGATGTCACTGATCGCGTCCATGGCTCATATCCGCTATGTGGTCATCGCGAATCTGCAACCGGAGGACATCATCACGCTGGGCAGCGACAGATGGCGCGTGTACCCGTTTTTCCGCAAGGGTGCCGCCTTTGCGCCGGCTGGCCAGGACACGGGCTATCTGGGCATGGCCATCCGATACGACGGGCCATAGCCATGAGCGTGTTGAGCGGATCGATCGCGCAGTCGTTGCTCGGTGGTGGCATCAATCCCTTGTTGTCGACGGCACTGCACGGTTTTGACGTGGACTACTGGCCGACCCATGCGGCCGCCATCGGCGCCGTTCCGGTCGGTGTGCCGGCGATGCATTTGCCCATCGCGGCCAACCCGCGTTCGATAGCCGCATCCCGCGCGACCAGCTATTTGCTGGATTACTACAACCGCGTGCAGATCCGCCCGGCGACCATCGCGCTAGGCAATCTGGTAAGCACGCAGACGCGCACGGTCTCGGTGTGGAATGCGTGGCTGGATCGCTCCGTCACCGTCACCGACGTGCTCAGTGACAGCGCCAGCGCCATCGTGGTCAGCGGGCAGGGCAAGCCGCCACTGGTGATGTTGCCGCTGCAGGAGCTGACGTGGCAGCTGAGCATCGGCGTGGCGGGTGCAGCCACACTCGATACCACCGTGCAATGGTTGTTTGCCGGCGATCCGTCGCTCGGCGTGCGCATCACCGGCCAGCGCGTCACGGCGTGGACATTCGCGCCGAATTGGGACAACGGCATTACCGAGCGGCTGGAGTGGTTGACGCTGGTGGAGCGCGGTACCAATGGCAATGAAACCAGCACGCCACTGCGCGAAACACCGCGCCGCAGCTGGGAGTTTGTGCCAGTGGTGGAGGGCGTCAACCGCCAGCGCATGGAATCGATGCTGTACGACGCCAGCGCACGCACGTGGGCGGTGCCGGTGTGGGCCGAGATCAATGTGCTGTCGGCGGGCCTGGCGCTCGGCGTGCTGAGCATTCCGGTTGCCACGGCCGGTTTGGACTTCCACAAGGGCGGTCTGGCCATCTTGATGACCGACGCGCGCACCTACGAGACGGTGGAGATCGACAGCGTGACCACCGGCGCCATCAACCTGGTGCGCGCCACGCTCAATGCATGGCATGCAGGCACCCAGTTGTATCCGGCTCGTACCGCGCGGCTGGATGACTATCCGACGCTCAATCGTTACACCACGCGGCTGATCGACACCACGGTGCGCTTTATCAGCATGGACGCCAACGACTACACCGCCACCATGCCGGCAGCGCGCTACCTCGGCACGCCGGTGTTGGAGGACCGCCCCGAGTGGAGCGAGAACCCGACCATGCAATACGGCCGCGACGTGGAGCTGATCGACGGCAAGACCGGCGGCGTGCTGATCGACGATATCAGCGGCACGCCGTGGCCAATCCAGTCGCACCGCTGGCAGGTCTACGGCCGTGTAGCGCATGACGCGCTGCGCCAGCTGCTGTACGCGCTGGCGGGCAAGGTCGGCCGTGTGTGGCTGCCCACCTGGCAGGATGATTTCTACCCGGCTGCCGATGCCGCCGGCAGCACGATGGACGTGACGAACGGTGGGTATACCGCCTATCTGCACGGTCAGAACGGGCGCCGTGATATTCGCGTGCAGCTGGCCGATGGCACCGTGCTGTACCGCCGCATCATCGCCTCGGCCGAGATCGACACCGATACCGAGCGCCTGCAGCTCGATAGCGCGTGGCCGTCGACCATCGCCAAGGCCAACGTGGTGAGCATCAGTTTCATGGCGTTGTGCCGGCTCGACACCGATGCGGTGGAGATCCAGCACTGGACCGATTCGGCGGGCGCTGCTGCGTGTGCTGTGACGTTTGCGCAGGTGACCGCCAATGGCTGATGTGGAGATTTACTCCTTCGCTTGCGGGCTGCAGATGTGGCGCTACACCGACGCGCTGCTGCCGGTGTCCTATCAGGGCAACACCTATGCCGCAGCGGTGATCAAGCGCGGCGCGATCGAGCAGAGCACCGATCTGGAAAAGGCCACGCTCACGATTACCGTGCCGGTGACGCTGGGGCTGATGGATCTGTTCCGGCCAGCACCGCCTCTGCGTCGCATCTATGTGACGGTGCTGCGCCTCACGCGCGGCGACACCACGGCGCGCACGCTGTGGAGCGGCACGGTGGGCTCGCCCGATTCCGGCCAGCATACGGCGACGCTCACCTGCATGAGCAGGGCCGCGGCACAGCAAAACA
>Ga0302302_1001114_pt1 | contig 16193 bp, 14 predicted proteins | sample III_Palsa_E1_3_FD_198766 | JGI IMG/M metagenome (GOLD analysis project Ga0302302, IMG submission 198766) | Peat permafrost microbial communities from Stordalen Mire near Abisko, Sweden - III_Palsa_E1_3 | ecosystem: Environmental > Terrestrial > Soil > Palsa > Peat permafrost | place: Sweden...
TAGCCGCGGCGCACGAATTCGCGGGCGAGCGGCAGCGGGTCGCTACGCGATTGCTGGCGCGGGTCGCCCGGCATCTTGCCGTGATTGAAGACGATCATCGGGAAGGGGCCTGCGCCGTCCGGCTTGTAGATCGTCGTTTCAAGCGTGATCGTGCCGGCGGCGTCCACCGGCACGCGAATGATCTGCTGATTCAGGCTGACGGGGGGAAGGTAGGTATCGTCGTCGAGTGCGATGCGCGGGACTTCGGCGCGCGTGAGCGGCCCGGCAGCTTGCGAATCGGCCAGCGGATCGGCGTGTGCAAACGACACGGCGCATCCCGCCCATGTACACACCATCGCACCGACCGTCAGAAACTTTCTGCAACCCATTCGCAGTACCTGCCTTGAAGTACATCCTTAAAACCCACATCGCCTGCGACTCTTTTCGTTTTGCTGTCGTTTGCCTTTCGGCAAGATTTTCGGCAACAAAAAGACTCTCGCGTGTGTAGCGCGCCTGACGCACGCACGCGGTTCGAGATCGCACGGGATAACCCACCAACCTGGCCGACGCGACCCCACGCGCCGATGATGAGCAACACACGACGTCACATGAAACAACACTCGACGCACGGAGAATCAAGGCGCCAGCGCAGTTTCTGGACATCTGTGCGGGGACGGTTTGGACCGCGCCCTCACACCATGTCGCTGCAAAACCTTCAGAGCGATCCTGGCACGACAAATTGTGTTTGTGCAATTCAGGAGAACCCGCGAGAAAAAATTCGTAATGCTCAACGCCTCGCGGGCGTGCCAAATCCCAACGCGCACGGAGCCGTTGGGACGGGCGGGAGAAATGACCGATGTGGTGGGCTTCCAACAAATTCGCGCGGCCGTTTTGAGGGGCATATGTGACAGCGCGATTGATCGCTCATGGGTTGCCCACGAGCGGTCCAGCCGTTGCACGGAAGTATTACAGACGCTTACTGCATGGCATCGAATTTAGCCCTGCTAGGTATCGCTGAGGTCACCGTCGACATAGCGCCAGCGGCCATCGTCGCCGCGTAAGAAACGGCTCAGTTCGTGCAAACGGTGAGCCCGTCCGCCGACCTTATAACGTGCGATGAATTCGACTTCGGCGTGGCTGTCGTCTTGCGAGGCGAAGCGTTTGATCTGCAGACCTAGCCAGCGTGGCGCGTCAGGCGCGTCCGGGTCGGCGTCGAGGTCGGCGGGGCAGGTGTGCGGCGCCCAGGTGGCGCGCAGATAGTCGCTAGCGCCGAGCACGTATGCGCTGTAGCGCGAGCGCATCAGTTCGAGCGCGTTGGGGGCGGCCTCGCCATCATCGATGAACCGGCCACAGCAAAGCGCGAAGCGCGGCGGCCGGGCGCCACTGCGCTGATCGGGCGCAGCGCCGCCGCAGGGGCAATCGGTGGGTCGTTGCGTAGTCAAGGATCTCACCAGTCGAGCGGCGTACCGTCGTATTGGAAGAAGCGGCCATTGAACGATTCGTGCGCCGCGGCAGCCTGGGCCAGGACCTGACGCATGCCGCTCACGCTGCGCTCGGGATCGATCGCAGCCTGCGCGCCGCCCATATCGGTGCGTACCCAGCCTGGATGCAACGCGACGCATGCGGCGCGCCGCGTCTGCAATGAGGCAATCTTCAGCGCGTCGTTGAGCGCCGCCTTGCTCACGCGATACAGCCAGCCCGTAGTGCCGCTCGCCTCGGTGATGCTGCCCATCTTGCTCGACAGCACCGCAAGCACGCCGTTGGTGTTCTCGACAAGCGGCAGCAGGATCGGGATCAGTTGCATGGGGCCGCGCACATTGGTCACCATCACCTCGTCGAAGTCCTCGGCGGTGACGGCCTCCACGCCGTCGGTGCGCGGACCGTAGACGCCCGATACCAGCAGCGCCGCATCGAGCCGCTCGCCTTCGAGCTTCTGGCCAAGCGCAGCGATCTCGGTGGGCACGGTAATGTCGAGCGAAAACGTCTCCGCGCCGAGCGCTTCAAGTGTCTTGAGCGACGCCTCGTCGCGTGCGGTGGCAAGCACGCGCCAACCGGCCTTTTTGTACTGGTGCGCGAATTCGCGGCCAATGCCGCGCGACGCACCGACGATCAATACTGTTTTCATACGATTACCTCAAGGTCCAAAGCGGGTACAAAGCCGGCCCAAAGCGGGCTCAGGGCGGGTCCTATGCTGGGCTGGCTGCATGCGCCGTGCCCGCCTTGGGCCACAAGAAAGGCACAGCACACCCGCAACGCTTTACACCAGTTCAATTCCCATCGCGGTTGCTTCGCCCCCGCCAATGCACAGCGTCGCGACGCCGCGCTTCAGGCCACGGTGCTTCAACGCGCCGATCAAGGTGACCAGAATCCGCGCACCTGACGCGCCGATCGGATGACCCAGCGCGCACGCGCCACCATTCACATTGACCTTCTCGTGCGGCAGACGGTGTTCCTTCATCGCGGCCATCGTGACCACAGCGAACGCTTCATTGACCTCGTACAGGTCCACTTCGTTCGCACTCCAACCGTTCTTCTCGAACAGCTTGCGGATCGCACCGACCGGCGCGGTGGTGAACTTCGCAGGTGCCTGGGCGAAGGTCGAATGGCCGACTACGCGTGCGAGCGGCGTGACGCCCAGCCGCTTCGCCGTCGATTCGCGCATCATCACCAACGCCGCAGCGCCATCCGAGATCGACGACGAGTTCGCGGCGGTCACCGTTCCGGTCTTGCTGAAGGCCGGCTTGAGCGTGGCGATTTTCTCGAGGTTCGCCTTGAACGGCTGCTCGTCGCGTTCGATCGTCACGTCGCCCTTGCGGCTCTCCACCTTCACGGGGGCGATTTCCCACGCAAACGAGCCGTCTTCATTGGCCCGCTTGGCGCGCTTGAGCGACTCAATGGCGAAGGCATCTTGCGCCTCACGCGTGAAGTCGAACGACGCCGCGCATTCCTCGGCGAAGGTGCCCATCAGGCGGCCTTTTTCGTACGCGTCCTCGAGGCCGTCGTAGAACATGTGGTCGATCACCTGACCGTGGCCCATGCGCATGCCGCCACGCGCCTTCGGCAGCAGGTACGGCGCATTGGTCATACTTTCCATCCCGCCGGCGACGATTACATCTACAGAGCCCGCGGCCAGCATGTCGTGCGCGAACATGGCCGCACGCATGCCGGAGCCGCACATCTTGTTCACCGTCGTGCTGCCGGTGGAGAGCGGCAAGCCCGCGCCCAGAGCCGCTTGGCGAGCCGGCGCCTGGCCGAGGCCGGCGGGCAGCACGCAGCCCATCACCACTTCATCGATCTGCGCCGGTTCGAGACCTGCGCGCTTGACGGCCGCTTCGATCGCGATCGCGCCAAGTTGCGGCGCGGTCAGCGTCGCGAAGTCGCCTTGAAACGCCGCCATCGGCGTGCGGGCGACGGAAACGATCACAATCGGATCGGCCTGGTTGTCACGCTTTGTCTCACTCATGTTTTAGCTCCTTGATCACACCTTCGACGATGGCCGGCACATCGCCGAGCCTGGCCGCATCGGACGCGACCACGTCGTTGTCTGCCCGATGCGCGCCGCTCGCCGATACGGCCGCGACGCACTTCGAATACGTTTCATCGAGCTCACCGGGCGTGCCGATCATCATGCCCAGATTGCGCACCTTGCCGTCGTGCACGCCATAGGCCCAGCCATGCACGGTGAGTTCCTGGCCACGCGCCCACGCGTCGTTGACGATGGTCGTGCGGCATACATTGACGACCTGCTCGATCGTGTTCAGTTCCACGAGACGCCGGTGACGCGCTTCACCCATCGGCCACTCTTCGAGCAGCGCCGCGTGCTTGGTGCGCACATCCTGCACGTGATGCAGCCAGTTATCGGCGAGACCGATACGCCGGCCGTGCAGCGCGGCGGCCACGCCCGAGCAGCCGTAGTGGCCCACTACCATGATGTGCTTGACCTTCAGCAGGTCGACGGCGAACTGGATTACGGAGAGGCAGTTCAGATCGGTGTGCACGACGACGTTCGCGATGTTTCTATGCACGAACACTTCGCCCGGCGGCAGGCCGATGATCTGGTTGGCCGGCACGCGCGAATCCGAGCAGCCGATCCACAGGTACTCAGGCGTCTGCTGGTGGGCAAGGCGCGAGAAATACTCGGGGTCCTCGGCGAGTTTGCGGGCTACCCACTTGTCGTTGTTATCGAACAGGTGGGCGAGCGGGTTGGGCAGAGAAGAAGCGTTTGTGTTCATGGTGAGTCGAGTCGGTTGCTGGACCGATGGACCGGTCGGTGTCGTTGCAGGAGGGGCGGCCGTAGAACGGGGTCCATGTTCGTTCACGCCGCGCGTGCAGCAGGTTCGCGCGTTGCCGTTGGTTCGTTTGCGTGGTTTGCGTCGCTTGCATGGCTGGCTTTCTGCACATCGGTTCCGGGAGCGAAACGCTCCGGATAGTGGATGCAGAAGCGCACGCTGCTGTCGTAGGGAAAGAAGTCGGGCAGTTCGCCTTTCAGTAAGTGGTCCTTATGCCGTTGCCACAGCGCGGGATCGAAGAAGTCTGCGTGATGCTGCATGAAAGCACGGCGCACACGCGGGTCGCCGAGCAGGAAGGTACCGTAAGTTTCGGGGAAGATGTCATGCGGACCAACTGCGTACCACGGCTCGCCGGACATCTCGTCTTCCTCGTTGCGCGGCGGTGGTACCGCGCGCACATTGCAATCGGTCAGGTATTCGATCTCGTCGTAGTCGTAGAACACGACGCGGCCATGACGTGTCACGCCGAAGTTCTTGTACAGCATGTCGCCGGGGAAGATGTTCGCCTGCATCAGTTCCTTCACTGCGTCGCCGTATTCGCGGATCCCGTGATCGACGTCCGCGTCACTGCCGTTTTGCAGGTAGAGGTTCAAAGGCACCATGCGGCGCTCGATGTAGAGATGGCGGATTACGAGGTTGTCGCCCTCGTATTCGAGCATCGACGGCACTTCCTTTTCGAGTTCGCGCAAGAGCGCTTCGTCGAGGCGCGACACAGGCAGTGCCACGCTCGAATACTCCAGCGTGTCGGCCATGCGCCCGAGACGGTCGTGCCGTTTGACGATCTGGTATTTGCCCTGGATCTGTTCGCGCGTGGTTTCCTTCGGCGGCGGGAAGTTGTCCTTGATCAGCTTGAACACATAGGGAAACGACGGCAGCGTGAACACCAGCATCACCATCCCTTTGATGCCGGGCGCGATGATGAACTGGTCGCTCGAATGCGACAGGTGATGTAGCAGATCGCGATAGAACAGATTCTTGCCCTGCTTCTGCAAGCCGAGCGACGTATAGATTTCCGCCTTCGGCTTGCCCGGCATGATAGTGCCGAGAAACTCCACATACGCGGACGGCACTTCCATGTCCACCAGAAAATACGAGTGCGAGAAGCTGAAGATGATCAGCAACTGGTCGCGCTTGAGCAGTACGGTGTCGAGCGCGAGCAGACCAGGCTTTACGTGACGCAGCGGTACCGCGAACGGCAGCAGCGCGTCACCGTTGATGATGCGGCCCACGATATACGCTGACTTGTTGCGATAGAACAGCGACGACAGCACATGAATCTGAAAATTGGCGGCTTCGTCGAAGGTGCCGAACGCATCTTGAATGGCTTGCATCACGCAGCCGACATCGCGTTGCAGATCCTCGAACGGGGACTCCAGCTGGAAGTTCGTGACGATTCGCTCGAGCGTTGCAGCGAGACCCTCCTTACCGGGGTAGTACGCACGATAGGTCGGTTTCGCCGCGGGCTCGTCGTTCTCGATGTATTCAGTCGAGATGGCCGGCCGCACGAAAATGAAATCATTGTTGAAATAGGAGCGTTGCAGGATCTTGCAGCACACCGAATTGAAAAATGTCTCCGCACATTCGGGCTGATGATGCGTCGTCAGGAGGCCGATGTAGTGCAGCTTGATCTGCTGCCAGACTTCGTCGTCGATATTCTCTGCATCGTATTCGTCTTCAAGCAGCTTGACGCATTCCGCGACCCGTTCGTCATACGAAGTAATCCGTTCCCGCGCAAGCCCTTGCAGGCCATGCCAGTCACCGGCTTCGAACAGGATCTTCGCGTGAATCGCGGCCTCGCGGAAGACGCGATAGTGACGATCGAACCCTTCGAGCATCGTTTGCGCGAGATCGAAGCCAATCTGCGACGACAGCAGTTTGGGAAAGTGATTCATGTCGACCGGGCGTCCGACACCAACCCCTGAGGCTCGCGTTTACCGCTTTCGAGCAGCGTGCGCGCCTGGGCTTCGTATTGCGCGAGGTCTTCGAGCGTCGCGTTCAGGTCCTCGAGCTGGCGCTCCAGTACCTCGCGATGCCGTGTCACTGTGGCGAGAAACGCGTGCAGCTGCGGCGTTGTGTCGGTCGGCGATTCGTACAGATCGAGCAGATCGCGAATCTCCGACAGCGTGAAGCCGAGCCGTTTGCCGCGTAACGTCAGTTTCAGACGCGTACGGTCCCGGCCCGAATAGACGCGCCGCAATCCACTTGACCCTTCCCGGCTTGGGGAGAGTAAACCCTGGTCTTCGTAGAAGCGGATCGCCCGAGGTGTGACGTCGAATTCGCGCGCGAGCTCGGTGATGGTGTATTGCGTGTTCATGGGACGTCCCGTGGCCGGGCAGAAAAACCGATTGGACGATAGAATCGACGTTTACGTTATCGTCAACTTGAGTAAAGCGCAACCAGGGCGTGCGGCGACGAAGTGGCGGCTGTTGCCGCTGCCGCTATCACTGCGGTTACCGCACGTCCGATGGAACAAGACACCCACAATGAATGCTCTCGAACATCAGCTCGACTACCCGTTCAACGACACCTTGCCGGAGGCGGGCCACGCATTTGAAGTGACGCCTGGCGTGTTCTGGCTGCGCATGCCGCTGCCGTTTGCGCTGGACCACATCAACCTATGGTTGCTGCGCGATGAGATCGACGGTCAGAAGGGCTGGACGGTGGTCGATTGCGGCATCACCTCGGACACGATCAAGGCGAACTGGGAGCAGGTGTTCGACACGGTGCTTGAGGGTCTGCCGGTGCTGCGCGTGATCGTCACGCATTGCCATCCGGATCACATTGGTCTTGCGCACTGGATCTGCACGGGTGGCGACAAGCAGCGCTGGGACGTACGTCTGTGGATGACGCTCGGCGAATACATGCAGGCGCGCGTGATGGCGTCAGGCGACGGCTCGAACGCGGGCGGCTCGGGCGCGGCGAGCCACTTCGCACTGCATGGGCTGACGGACGAGGTCTCCCTCGACAAACTGCGCAATCGCACAAGCTACTACTCGAACCTCGTGCCAGCGATTCCGGGCCAGTATCGGCGCGTACGCGAAGGGCAGGGCATCGTGATTGGCGGCAAGACATGGCGCGTCGTGACCGGCTTTGGTCACTCGCCGGAACACTGCGCACTACATAACGAAGCGGACGGCGTGCTGATTTCGGGCGACATGGTGTTGCCGCGTATCTCGACCAATGTCTCCGTGTTCGACATGGAGCCGGAAGGCACTCCGCTCGCGCTATATCTGGAATCGCTCGGGCGCTACGAGACGATGGCCGAGGATACGCTGGTGTTGCCGTCGCACGGCAAGCCGTTCCGTGGCGTGCGAACCCGCATCAGGCAACTGCGCGAGCACCACGATGCGCGGCTCGCCGAAGTGCGCGAGGCCTGTGCGCAGAGGCCGCAAAGCGCCGCGGATATCGTGCCGTTGATGTTCAAGCGGCAGCTCGATATCCATCAGATGACGTTTGCCATGGGCGAGGCGCTCGCGCATTTGCATTTGCTGTGGCTTGCGGGCGAGTTGAAGCGCACGCATGACGCGGATGGCGTGATCCGGTTTGCGCCGCTCTAGATCTTTGCTGATCTGCTCCGCGGAAAGAGAAAGGCCCGGTGCAATGCAACCGGGCCTTGTTGTTTGTGCTCGCAGCTTTTCGGCTCGGCGTAGCAGTCTTACTGCACAACCACCGACGTAAAGTTCTGCCGCCCAAACGGACTCACGTGATACCCGCTCACGTCGGTACGCGTGATAGCCGCAGCCGTCGGATACCCCAGCGGAATCCACAACGCCTGATCGTGAATGAGCTGCTGCGCCGCTTCATACGCCTTCGTGCGTTTGGCCTGATCCGGCGTGGCCTTCGCATCGGCGATCAGCTTGTCGAGATCGGCGTCGCAAAAGCGCGCGAAGTTGATACCCGACTTCACCGCATTGCAGCTAAAGAGCGGCGTCAGGAAGTTGTCCGGATCGCCGTTGTCGCCAGCCCAGCCCATGAACAGCGTGTCGTGCTGGCCCTGCTTGGCTTCCTTGATCAACTCACCCCACTCGATCACCTTTACCTCTGCCTTCACGCCGATCTTCGCGAAGTCGGCCTGCAGCAGTTCGGCGCCGGCCTTCGGATTCGGATTGAGCACGCTGCCGGTGGGCCGCACCCAGATGGTGGTCGAGAAGCCGTTCGGAAAGCCAGCCTCGGCGAGCAGGTTCTTCGCCTTCACGGGGTCGTACGGCCAGGCCTTGACCGACTTGTTGTAGCTCCAGGTGTTCGGCGGATACGGATTCACGGCCGGACTCGCCGTGTTGTCGAACACGGTCTTCAGATACGTCGTCCGGTCGAAAGCCATGTTCAGCGCGGCGCGGACCTTCTGGTTATCGAGCGGCTTCTTGCCCGTATTCAGCGCGACGAACGCCGTCATGAACGCAGGCGTTTGCACGATCGCGAGCGACTTGTCGGTCTTCGCATCGGCCACATCCTGCGGTTTCGGCGAGAGCGCGATCTGGCATTCGCCGGTCTTGACCTTCTGAGCCCGCACTGTGGCGTCCGGCGTGATCGCGTAGATCAGGCGGTCGACCTTCGGCTTGGGACCCCAGTACGTCGGATTCACGTCATAGCGAATCACGGCGTCCTTCGTGTAGCTCTTCAGCACGAATGGCCCGGTGCCGATCGGTTTGGCATTCAGGTCGACCTGCTTGCCCGCCTTCAGCAGCTGATCGGCGTATTCGGCCGAGTAGATCGAGGCGAAGCCCATCGTCAGGATCGAGACAAACGTCGCGTCCGGCTGGTTCAGCTCGAACTTCACCGTGTCGTCGTCGACCTTCGCGACCGACTTGATCAGCTTCGGCAGCCCCATCGATTGCGCGTGCGGGAAGCCGCTCGCTCCCGTCACCTTGTGCCACGGGTTGCTGTCGTCAAGCATCCGGCTGAAGGTGAACACGACGTCGTCGGCGTTCAGCGCATGGGTCGGCTTGAAGTAATCGGTGGTCTGGAATTGCACGTTGGGGCGCAGATGGAACGTATAGGTGAGGCCATCGGCGCTCACGTCCCAGCTCTGCGCGAGCGCGGGCACCACTTTCTTCGCGGCCTCGTCGTAGGCGACCAGCGAGTTGAAGATCACGTCGGCTGACGCATTAGTCGTCACGAGCGAGTTGAACTGGACGACATCGAAACCGTCGGGGCTCGCTTCGGTGCAGACGGTCAGCGGTTTGGCCAGCGCGAGCGCGGGCGCCGTGACGAGTAGAGCGGCGATTACGGCGACGGGCAATTTAATGCGCATAGGATCTCCCATAACAAGCGCGGCTTGGCACGCGGCCTGCGCGGACCACCGACTTCATTGTGATACGTTTCCGGCGCTGGCGCTGGTCCTGCCTGCGCGAAACCGCCAGCGCGCAAGCTTATCGAAGGGTGGTTGTGTCGACAACAAACGAATCGGCATATCCATATGGACGCAGCGCCGCGGCTTTGAACACATTCGCGCTCGCGGTCTGCCTGCCTTACTCGGCGGCGCGCGGCTTGCGCGGGGCCCTTTCGAAGGCGCGATCGTAGATCCAGCGCGGCAGCACATGCAACAGCATGGCCACGACGCGCATCTGCCACGGGAAAATCGCGAAGCGTGTCTTGCGCCCAACCGCATCGGCGACCTTCGCGGCAAAGCGGTCGGCGTCCATCAGGAACGGCATGCGATACGGGTTGTGCGCGGTCATCGGTGTGCGGATATAGCCGGGAGCGATCGTCACCACGTTGACGCCTTTGGGCCGCATCTCGACGCGCAACGCCTCGAGATACTTGAATGCGGCGGCCTTGGAGGCGCTGTAAGCGCCCGAACCCGGCAAGCCGCGCACGCCGGCGACGCTCGCCACGCCTACCAGCGAGCCCTTGCCCGCTGCCATCATGGCGGCCGCGAACGGCTCGAAGGTGGCGACCATACCGAAGTAGTTGACGTCCATGACCTCGCGAAACGCGCGCAGATCGCCATGGCCGGTGACGGCGCCGCGGCTCACGCCGGCATTGGCGATCACGATGTCCGGGCAACCGTACTGCGCGATGAACTGCGCAGCGGCGGCGGCGAGCGCATCGGCGTCGCGCACGTCAGCGGGATAGATGGAGATGGGATGAGTCGGATGGGACTGCTGGAAGCTGGCGAGGGCTTCGCCGCGGCGGGCAACCAGCCCGAGAATCGCGCCGCGCCGCGCATATTCGGCGGCGAGCGCGAGGCCGATGCCACTGGACGCGCCGGTGATGAAAACCTTGAGGGTCGTGCTCATACCGGCGCTCCGGGCTTTACATCTTCTTCGCGCGGACCTGGGCGACGAGGTAGTCGAGGACCTGGATCGTGCCAGGCAGGCTGTTCGTCGCGGCCGGGCCGGTTTCATACTTGCCCTGCACGGCCAGCGTCGGCACGCCGTCGATCTTGTAGTCGTCCAGCATCTTCTTGTCGCGCTGGATCTCGCTTTGCGTCGAGAACGAGTTGTACGCGTCCATGTACTTCTTCGGATCCACGCCGTTCTTGGCAAGGAATTTCTGCTGATCTTCCGGCGTCAGCAGATAGTCCTTGTTGACGTGAATTTCGTTGAAGACCACCGGCGTGAGCTTTTCTGCGAGACCCAGCGCGTCGAGCGCGTGGTACATCCTCGAATGGGGGATGAAATCGTCGCGGAAGGCCACCGGCACACGCTTGAACACCACGTCCGGGCCTTGCTTTTTGATCCACGCTTCGAGGTACGGGTTGAATTCGTTGCAGTGCGGGCAGCCGTACCAGAAGAATTCGGTGACTTCGATCTTGCCGGCCGGCACGTCGACCGGTTGCGCCTGCGGCAGCACGGTGTAGTCCTTACCGGCGACGGGCGCGGCAGCCGATGCTTCTACGGCAGCGCTGGCGAGGCCGATTGAAAGAAAGAGAATGCTCAGCAGTTTTTTCATGTCTTGTTGACCCAATTAGGCGGAGTAACGGTGCTGCAGCGGTGCGGTGACCGCCTTGGCCGTCACCGTTACGAGAGTTCGGCGGCAGGCCTCTAAGGTGCTTGTGACTCGCGCCGCGCGCTGAGGTTCAGCGGCGGCGCATGACGGAACATTACTGCTTGGTAAAGCGGATCACGGCGGTATCGACCCCAGCGTCGGATAGACGCTGGCGGGCCGAATTCATGTCCTCGAACTTCGAGAACGGCCCGATGCGCACGCGGTAGTAGGTGACTCCGCCGGCATCGCGCTGCGTGACCTTCGATTCGAAGCCCTGGAAGGCCAGGCGGGCCCGCTGCTGCTCCGCATCCGCCGACGTCTTGTACGCGCCAACCTGCAGGAAATAGCCGCTGTTTGCGTCAGCTGCGTTCGAGGCAGGTGCGGCCGCCGTGCTGGGCGGGGCGCTGGTGGCCTGCTGCGGCTTTTTCACCGCACCGGACGCGGCTTGATCCTGCGCGGGCTGCGGCGCGACCGCGACGCCGTTGTTAGCGGCCGAGCTGGCCGGCGGCACTTCGACGATTTGCGGTTCCTGCAACATGCCGCCCGGCGGATTCGCGCCATTGGTCTGACCCGGCGCGGTGTTCGGCGGTGCCGGCTGGTTAGCCTGCGGCACCGGCTGGCCCGGCGTTTTGCCTTGCAGCGGACGGTTCGGATCGTATTGCGCGTCGCTTGCGCTGGTGTCGGACGCCGCGGGTGGCGCGACCTTGGCGACGAATGGCGTAGGCGCCCGGGTGATGTACAGCGCCACCACTACCGCGATTGCCAGGCCGACAATCAGGCCCAGTACGATGCCGAGAAATGTGCCCCCGGTTTGTTTCGACTGCTTTGTTGTGCGGCGTGGTTTTGCCATCGTCTAAATCACCTGCAAAAAGAATCCTGGAACGGTCGTCGATTATAACGACGGCCGAGTGCATGTCGTGCCGGAGGACTTACATCTTTTCGGGAGCAGAGACGCCGATTGTCGCAAGGCCGTTTGCCAGCACCTGACGGGTGGCGGCGAGCAATGCAACGCGGGCGTTACGCGCCGCTTCGTCGTCGACGAGGACGCGTTCAGCCTTGTCATTGTAGAACGAGTGGAATTCGCCCGCGAGGTCGCGCAGATAGAAGGCGACCGCGTGCGGCGCGAGTTCTTCGGCGGCGTGTTGCAGCATGTCGGGGAATTCCGCGAGCTTTTGCAGCAGCGCCATGGCGCGTTCGCTGGTCAGCAGCGACACGTCCACCGACGGCAGAATCGCCAGATCGGTGTTGTAGCGCGTCTTCGATTCGTTGATGACCGAGCAGATCCGGGCGTGGGCGTATTGCACGTAATGCACCGGATTCTCGTCGTTCTGCTTGAGCGCGAGATCGATATCGAACACGAATTCCGTGTCGGCCTTGCGCGAGATCAAGAAGAACCGCACGGCGTCGCGGCCACGGCGGATCGTCTCTTCGTCGAGCAGATCAGGCGAGGTTTCCGAGCCCGGCGTCGCGCCGCCCGACCATTCGATCAGGTCGCGCACCGTCACGTAGCTGCCCGCGCGCTTCGAAATCTTCACTTCCTGGCCATCGCGCATCACCGTGACCATCTTGTGCAGGATGTAGTCGGGATAGCCCTTCGGAATTCCGATGCCGAGACCCTGCAGGCCGGCGCGCACCCGTGCGATCGTGCCGTGGTGATCCGAGCCCTGCACGTTGATGACCTTGGTGAAGCCGCGATCCCACTTGGCGACGTGATAGGCGACGTCCGGCACGAAGTAGGTGTAGGTGCCGTCGGTCTTGCGCATCACGCGGTCTTTGTCGTCGCCGTCGTCTGTGGTGCGCAGCCACAACGCGCCTTCCTGCTCGTAGGTCTTGCCGGCGGCGATCAGCGCGTTCACCGTTTTCTCGACGCGGCCTTCCGCGTACAACGACGATTCGAGGTAGTACTGGTCGAATTTCACGCCGAACGCCTGCAGGTCCATGTCCTGCTCGTGGCGCAGGTAGGCGACCGCAAAGCGGCGGATGGCCTCGAGGTTGTCCACGTCGCCTTCGCCCTTGACCGGCTCGACGTCTTTCGCGGCGACCGTTTCACCGTTCATGTAGTCGTGCGCAATGTCGGCGATGTAGTCGCCGTTGTAGGCCGATTCCGGCCAGCCGGCGTCGCCCGGCTTCAGGCCGCGGGCACGCGCCTGGGTGGAGACGGCCAGCGTATGGATCTGCACGCCCGCGTCGTTGTAGTAGAACTCGCGATGCACGCCGTAGCCCTGCGAAGCGAGCACGTTAGCGAGTGCATCGCCCAAGGCCGCCTGGCGGCCATGGCCGACGTGTAGCGGGCCGGTCGGGTTGGCCGAGACGAATTCGATCAGCACACGCTTGCCGGCATCGCGCTGCGAGCGGCCGAAGGCTTGCTGTTCTGCGAATACGGTGCCGATCACCGCCTGTTTGGCAGCGGGCGAGAGGCGCAGGTTGATGAAGCCTGGGCCGGCCACTTCGGCGCCCTGCACGAGGCCTTGAGCTTGCGGATGGGCGAGCACCGCGTCGACGATCTGCTGCGCGAGCTGGCGCGGATTTGCGCGCAGCGGCTTGGCGAGCTGCATCGCGACGTTGCAGGCGACATCGCCGTGAGCGGCGACTTTCGGGCGTTCCAGCGTAATGGTGGGAGCGACGAAGGCCGCTTCCGTGGCGCCTTGGGTCGCCTCGGCGACCTGCTTCACGGTGTCGGCGAGTAGTAGTTCGAGCGTTTGTTTCTGTGCGGGCAGCATGCTTGTTGCGAGTCCAGTGAGGCAGTGCGGTGAAACGGGGGCAGCGCGCGAGGCGGGGGCAGACCAGGGCCGATCGGCCGTGCGAGCCATTGTCCGGCACGCAGCGGCGCGCTTTTGCGTCAGGACGGATTTTAGCAGGTGCTAATATGTCCAATGAGATGCCCAACACAGGGCCGTGGCCGCCGGTGCTCGCCGGCCTGCCAACGAAACGCACGCAGACGGTCGTCCCACGGCCATCGGCGCGTAATCAAACAAATGAAAAAGGGAACAGTCATGCTGATTACTTTCAAATGCCGCGCGACTCCGGACGTGATGATGCTGGAGAATCTGGCGAATTATCTGGTCGGCATCGTCGGCAAACGTCTCGGTGAGCGCGGGGTCATCATGCACGATGAACTGGGTGAGGCAATCACCAAACTGGAATCGGCCATCAGCTCCGACAAGCAGGAACGCGCCGAGCACGAGGGCCACTTCCACGAGGGCGAAGAGGGCCACGAACACCACGAGATTCCGGTCGGCCTTGCGCAACGCGCCTATCCGTTCCTCGACATGCTGCGCGCCGCGCAAAAGGAAAACGCGGATATCGTCTGGGGCGTTTGACGGGCGCCTGCGCCGCTGCGGCTTTGCGCGCGGCGCGCAATTGCCTCGAAGTTAACGCCCGCGCTGGACCTGGTCACGCGCAATCGACGCATCCAAAGACAAGAGCCCGCTTAAAGCGGGCTCTTGTCTTTTATGCAACTGCATAAGCCAGCCATCCATCCATCGCGCCGCAACGACAACGAGCGTGAAAGCGACTGGCTGCGGGCGCTCGGCCGTCCGGATTTTTCGAGCCGGCGCGGTTTATTGGCTGGCGGCGGCCGGTGCAGCCGCTGCGGCCGAGGCGCCCTTCTTCGTCTTCTGCTTCTTCGGCTTTTTGACGTGCTTCTGGGTAGGCGGCGAGTACGAACTGACCGCGCTGCCGGCAGCCGGAGCGGCTGTCTGGGCGAAGGCTACAGAAGTACCGACTGCAAGGGAAAGACCAGCCAAAATCAACGTCAGCTTTTTCATGCGAGATTCTCCGTGTCGGTTGCAAGTAGTTGAGCCGACGCGTTTTATGGCCGCGTCTGGCAGGTAAGGCGCTTGCAGTCTACAAAGCCGAAAATCTGCCTGCCTGAAATATTCAGCCTTACGTTCTGGATATAGTGGGGTGGTTTTTGGCCGTCCCACGCCGCTTACCTCACAGCAGCGGGGCCAGGGCCCGTTCCGCATCCTGCTTCGACAACGCCATCCGCTTCGCGAAGTCTTCCACCTGGTCTGCGGCAATCTTTCCGACCGAAAAATAGGTGCTTTCCGGGTGCGCCAGGTAAAAGCCCGAGACGCTCGCCGCCGGCAGCATGGCGAGCGATTCCGTGACGCTCATGCCGATTTCGTCCGCACGGAGCACGTCAAACATGTCGCGCTTCACCAGGTGATCCGGGCAGGCCGGGTAGCCGGGCGCGGGACGGATGCCGCGATACTTTTCGCCGATCAGGTCGTCGTTGGAGAGCGTTTCGTTCGTGGCGTATCCCCACAGGTCGCGGCGCACGCGGGCGTGCATCGCTTCGGCAAAGGCTTCCGCGAAGCGGTCGGCGAGCGCCTTCAGCATGATCGCGCTGTAGTCGTCGTGATCCTTTTCGAACTGCTTTTCCTTCACGTCGACGCCGAGCCCCGCCGTCACCGCGAACATGCCGATGTAGTCGGCCACGCCGGAATCTTTCGGCGCGATAAAGTCGGCGAGCGACCGGTTCGGCCGCATCACGCCGTCCACTACCGGCCGCACGCTTTGCTGGCGCAGGTTGCGCCACGTCAGCGCGACTTCCGAGCGCGATTCGTCCGTGTAGATCTCGATGTCGTCGTCATTCACCGTGTTGGCCGGCAACAGCGCGATCACACCGTTGGCCTGCAGCCAGCGGCCCTGGATCAGGCGGGAGAGCATTGCCTTGCCGTCGGAGAACACGCGCCGCGCCGATTCGCCGACGATCTCGTCATTGAGGATCGCGGGGTACGGGCCGGCCAGATCCCACGTCTGGAAGAACGGCGCCCAGTCGATGTAGTTCGCCAGTTCGCCGAGGTCGAAGTTCTTGAAGATGCGGCGGCCGATGAATTTCGGCTTGACCGGCTGATAGCTCTTCCAGTCGATCTTCGTCTTGTTCGCGCGCGCTTCGGCCAGCGTGACCATGGGCTGCGCCTTGCGGTTGGCGTGCTGCTCGCGGATACGGTCGTAGTCGGTCTTCAGATCTTCCAGGTACTTCGCTGC
>Ga0302302_1001118_pt1 | contig 16168 bp, 9 predicted proteins | sample III_Palsa_E1_3_FD_198766 | JGI IMG/M metagenome (GOLD analysis project Ga0302302, IMG submission 198766) | Peat permafrost microbial communities from Stordalen Mire near Abisko, Sweden - III_Palsa_E1_3 | ecosystem: Environmental > Terrestrial > Soil > Palsa > Peat permafrost | place: Sweden...
GAGCTATACACATTGCGGGTATACCCGGCCCTGGATGTCCTGCGACAGGCTGCGGCGTGGCCAACGCCGTCGCGAACGGCACCATTCCGTTGTCGGTATTCAACCAAGCCCTCGCGAGGATCCTCTATCAGGAAGAGAGATTCGGTCTGCTTGGCTGTGATAATTCCTCAGTTGCCTGCGACAATCCCGGTGGTATCGGTTCGGATCGTAGCGGCTTGGCTCCTCTTCCAAATGGCTCACAGCTTGGAGCTCCAGAACTCGGAACCAAGAATGGCGATGGCGCAATCGCGGAGAAGGTCGCGGAAGAAGGGGCGGTACTCCTAAAGAACGATCAACAAACGCTACCAATCACAGCTGAGGATAGAAAGCGCGGAATTGCAGTTAGCGGAGCCGGTGCCGAGTACCTCATTGCCAACCCAAACAACGAAGGAGCGGTCGGCTTTTCCGATCGGGTCGCGATTAATCCGCTACAACAGCTACAGCTGTTGAGTGGTTCGCCCTCCGCATTCACATATACACCGGCGAATGCTCCAACAGGTCAGCCGGTACCCTGTAACGTACTCAGCAGCCTCCCTTCTCAAACCGATCGGCAGCCGAACATCCCAGGAAAAAAATGCGACGCTCGCAGCGGACTGCAGCGGTCTTCAGGTAACACTACGGACACTCTCACAAAAGATCACATTGACGAAACCGTGGACTACTCGACTGTGTCACCCGCTGGTCAATTAGCCGCGGGTAAGGTCTATCACTGGGACGGATGGATCTATGTTCCAGTCACGGACTCCTACGTGTTCCGCATTCAGCACAGCACCGCACTAGCCGACGAGAAAATAACCTTCACGTTGGATAACAGCCGAAAGACGCTCGTTGAGGCAGAATCGTTCTATCAAGGCCAATATTACGGCGATATGTCTGTCGTTGTCTCTCCGACGAATGCTGGATATGTTGAGGGTGGTCTGAGAAACCGACAGTGTCCGTTGCAAGGAGAAAAGAAAAAGAGGTCCACGCAGCCGATTGTAACGTGCAGCGCCTCCCCTTCGATCGGTTGGCATAAAGTGACGCTCACTTTGGATTCTACGGGTCTGTCTTCGAATTCGAGAGTGAGCTTACGATTCGCGATTTCTCGCATCAACGGTGACATCGACGATGCTGCCGCCGCCGCCGACGGCAAGGCAATTGCGCTGGTATTCGTCGATGACCAGGGGCGTAACACTACTCCGGGAGCACCCGCACTTTCTTCACTCAATGCAACACATCTGCGGCTGATTAGTGCTGTGGCCGCGAAGAATCCAAATACCGTCGTTGTGTTGAACACCGGAACTCCCTTGATTCTCAAGGAGTGGATTAACAATCCGAACATCAAGGCCGTGCTGAATATGTGGCAATCGGGCCAGGAGGGTGGAACAGCTACAGCGCGTCTCTTGCTTGGCCAGGCAAACCCCAGCGGTCATGTGACCATGACCTGGCCTAAAGAGAACTCCGACACGCTTGCAACCTATAAACAGCTCCATGCTCTTTATCCCGGCGATACACTTGGGATCCATCCAGAACGGGTCGGCGGCGGCGAAGATCCATCAATCGAAACCCAAGGCATCTACTCGGGTTATCGGTATTACGACAAACTCGGTGTGCCGGTACAGTTTCCGTTCGGTTTTGGCCTTTCTTATGCCACGTTCAAATTCGCGCAGCTGAAGCTGGAGCCGAAGCGCGACGGTACAATCGCGGTAACATTCTCCGTCACAAACTTCGGCCGCGTCGCAGGAACGGCGGTACCACAAATCTACGTAGGACCAGGTCCGGATATCACTGGCGTCCAACAATCCGTGCGTTCTTTGCGCGGTTTTGAGCGCGTCGACCTTGAGCCAGGAGAGACGAAGAGGGTAAGTGTAATCCTGGAAGAGCGTTCATTCCAGTATTGGAGTGAATCGAGCCAGCGATGGGTCACGAATTTCGGTAACCGAACGGTCTACGTAGGCGACGCGGACGAGCCCTCATCGCTTTCTCTTTCCGCAACAGTGCAACTCAAGAAACCGTCCGAGTGAAGCGATACCCCTTCTGGAGGTCATTGTTCCGTGCGGGCGAATCCGACTTTTATAGAACCTGCACACAAGACCAGCTCTTCTCTCAGTCGCAACTTCAGATAAAGATACTGAGCCGACGACTGACATCGAAAGCGGTGGATGTTCAGCTCGGCCGTCTCGCCGCCGACTTGAAAGGCCACCCCATGGTCGCCGTCGGCCGAAGCCGCCAGCTCGACATCGTCGAACATCCCATCCGTTCCGTGAATCGGGCCGAAATAAACATCTTCGGGGGCCGAATGGGAGTGCAGAAACTGGGTTGTCGTCGACGGCCCTAGGTTCGCCGGTGCCGTCCATGATCGAAGAGCCCACACAACCTGCTACGCAGAAGTCACTTCAACGGACTGCAAGTATGGCATCAAGAAGGCAAAAAGACAGCGATTCTCTTGCCAACTCTTTGCTGCCCGTGCAGCGCCGTCTCCATCGATCTCTTAATCAACTCCAAATGCGCATAGATCTCCTCATCGCGCGCGGTCACGCACCCGCCGCAATACTGCCAGCTCCCGGTCCCTGATCGCATTGTCACTTGTGCGTAGTGGGTGGAATCGGGATGCAAATTACCCATCGGCCTCTCAACATGTTCCACGGAAACTCGATATTGACGGATCGCATAGTCGTCTCGTCCTAGACGACGCAATTGATGTACGGCTAGACAAAATGCAATTGCAAGGTCCCGTTTATAGTGGTCCATGTTTGCTCAGCCGAAGAAGAAGACACGCTTCTGCTCACAGAGCGGGTTCGAACGCCGCGTTGTCGTGTTGGTAGTACGAACGCCTCCCAGCCCAAGATCCTTCCGGATAGCGTGACGTTATGCGTGCTACCAAGAATGCATGTGGAGAACAGCCAAACAGAAACGAAACAAAACTTGTTTTGCGAGTACTTTACGTGGAATCTGAACATGGTCCGGTGTTGAGCTCATTGACTCGCGCGACAAGATCATATACGTTTCGTACACGGTAGACAACGTTGTCACAACTATGTGATTTGACCCATATAACCCGATCTATGCTGAACTAGATCTTCACTTGACCGAAGGTATTTCATGTTTATCAAGAGTACACGTCGCGACTTTTTGAGCAATACGGCGATGGCTTTGGCGGCTTCGAAGTTTCCTGTGGATCTCTCTCCTGAGCGCGGAACGGACCTGTCTCTGCCGGCCCGTCAAATCAACTTTGATGACGACTGGAAATTTGCAAAGGGCGACATAGAAGGCGCGCATCTATACCGCTTTAGTGACCAGAATTGGAGCGAGGTTATTCTGCCACACGACTGGAGCATCGAAGGTCCATTTAACAAAGACACCGTGGGAGGAGAGACGTGTGCCTATCTGCCGACGGGTATCGGATGGTATCGCAAACAATTTACATTGCCACCCACCGCAGCCAGCCAAAAGACATTCATTCAGTTCGATGGTGTTTATCAACGCAGTGAAGTTTGGATTAACGGTCATTCTTTAGGAACGCGTCCCAACGGCTATGTAAGTTTCGTCTACGATCTCTCACCGTACCTGCATGTGGGTCGCCAGTCGAACGTTCTCGCTGTTCGCGTCGATAACTCATTGCAGCCAAATTCGAGATGGTATTCCGGTTCCGGCATCTACCGACATACTTGGTTGATCACCACGGGGCCCCTCCATCTCGCGCAGTGGGGAACCTGTGTTCGCACCCCTGAAGTCAGCGGCGAAAGAGCCATCGTTGAAGTCACCACTTGTGTACAAAATGATCTTTCGCAGACGGCTTCATCTACGCTCCGGTCTTTCATTCAGGACAAAGACGGAAAGGTGATACGAGAGGCGACAATGAATGCTGAAATTGACGCCGATAGCGATTTCGCGTTTACCCAGCGGATAGAACTACCGTCACCTACGCTTTGGTCGACAGACGTGCCCTATCTTTATTCCGTTCGCCAAGTGCTTGAGCGCGACGGCCAGACGGTCGACACGACAACGATACCTTTTGGTGTTCGCTCCATCTGCTTCGACGTCGATAAAGGATTTCTTCTCAATAACGAGCACGTCAAGTTGAATGGCGTCTGCGTGCACGGCGACGGGGGCGCTGTGGGCGCGGCTGTTCCCGAAGCAATTTGGCGGCGGCGGCTTGCTCTGCTTAAAAAGATGGGATGCAATGCGATTCGCTGCAGCCATAATCCTCCGGCGCCGGAGTTCCTCGATCTATGCGACACCCTGGGCTTCATGGTCATGTTTGATGCCTTCGACGAATGGCACGGGGCCAAGGCGCAAACCCCACGGTATGGATACCATATATATTTTGACGAATGGGCTCATCGTGATTTGAAGGACATGATCGTGCGCGATCGCAATCATCCTTCCATCGTGATCTGGGATGCGGGCAACGAGGTACCGGACCAGGGTTCACTGCGAGGAGTCGACACTCTACGAGCGCTGAAGAACATTCTGCACACGGAAGACCCGACTCGGCCGGTCACCGTTGCTTGCGACGGGATCGCTGCCGATCCCGGCGGCACGCTGCCAGCGTTTCTTGCGGAGCAGGATGTGGTCGGATATAACTACGTGGACCGCTGGCGCGATAGACGAGAGAAGTTCTACAGCATTGACCGACATCAATTTCCCAACCGACGGTTTATTGGCACGGAAAGTGTCTCGTTAAGAGGCGCGCGCGGCGACTATACGATCGGTGCGGAAGCAGCCGTATATGTTGACAAGAGGACCAACGCGCTTGTCGAGGTCGAGCAGCTCCAGAAGTTCATCCAGACGTATGACTACGTGAGTGGCGATTTCATATGGACAGGAATCGACTATCTAGGCGAGGCGGTGTGGCCCGCAAAAGGCTCGTCCTGCGGGGTGCTCGATACTTGCGGCTTTCCGAAGGACAGTTATTACTTCTATCAAAGCCTATGGGCAAAAACGCCGGTGCTTCATCTTTCCCCGCATTGGAATTGGAAGGGGCATGAAGGCACAGTCATTTCGGTTATCTGCTATACCAACTGCGATACCGTTGAACTCTTTGTGAATGGAAAAAGCTGGGGAATAAAGGGCTATGCGTTTCCCAGACCCGGAATGGAAAAACGGTACGGAAATTATCCGGCGCGTGCGAAAGTATTGCAATCCACGGCCGATCTCCATCTGTCGTGGGATGTTCCGTATGAACCCGGTACCTTGAAGGCCCTAGGCGTCAAGGACGGAAAAGTTGTCAGTGTTGCAGAGGTTTCCACAACAGGAGAGCCGGCTCGTCTATTCTTGTCCGCTGATCGAATGACGCTAAATGCTGACCGTCGTGATGTGGCCCACGTTACGGTGGAAGTGCAGGACAGCGATGGACGTCGCGTTCCTACCTCTAATCATGCCGTGACCTTGCAGGTTCATGGGGAAGGCAGGCTTCTTGGCATGGATAACGGTGATCCAGAAAGCCATGAGGATTACAAGACCCCGCAGCACAGCGCGTTCAATGGCCTGTGTCTTGCCCTTATCGGAACGACAGAACGCGCGAGCGATATTGAGATCATGGCTTCTTCGCCCGGTTTAGCGCAAGCAACTCTTAGGTTGACCACCCAGCCCTCGATGGTTGGCCAAGACGTTCTACACCGCTCTTAGATGTCCGCTAGAGCTGGTTGGTGGACATTTTCTGGCAGCGCGAGTCGGTTTGAGTTTCAATCTCACAGCGTAAGAAGGCGATTCTTGAAGGGCGTGCCGACGGGAATCATGTTGGCCCCAATAGGCCTTCATCAGCCAGTTGAAGAATCGAAAGCAGCCATGGAGGTTTAAATGCAGCAAACAGTCGTTCGCATCTTTTCAGTGCTTCTTGCAGTTATTCTTTCCGCCCCAGCCACGGCAGAAAATATGTTTGTGTACTTTGGCTCGCACGGAGCGGGGCCGCATAACGGATTCTCGCTGGCAAGCTTTGATACCGATACTGGAAAGCTGACTGAGCCAGTGTTTCTCGAGGAAGCAGAGGCACCGGCATACTTTATCATTCGGCCGGACGGCAGACGTCTTTACACCTGCAACTCGTTTCCAGGCAGTTCCGTGAGCGCATACGCCATCGATCCCACAACTGCCAAACTAAAGCTTATAAACAAGCAACCGAGCGGAGGCGGGGACCCCAGCTACGTGAGTCTAGATCCAAGTGGCCACTATTTGTTGGTTGCCAATTTCCTCGGGGGGAGCGCCGCGGTATTCGCACTGCGCCCCGACGGGAGCATTGGCCGGCGCACGGCCTTTATTCAGCATATTGGAGCCAGCCTGGATCCGCATGATCCAAGACATGCGCATGCGCACTCGATCCGGTTCGATCCCAGTCATCGCTTTGTGTTGTTGGCCGACCTCGGGCTGGATAAGATTTTTGTCTACCGCCTGAACCCGAAAACGGGTGCGCTGACGCCAAGTGATCCGCCCTTCGCATCCGTTGCACCCGGTTCTGGCCCGCGGCACACAGCGTTTGATCCTCGCGGGCGCTATGTCTATGCAATCAACCAGACAGCGAACAGCATTGTTCGTTTCGGCTGGAACTCAGATCGCGGTGTCCTGACGCAATTTGAGACTATATCGACACTCCCGGAAGGCTTTAAGGGGGAGAACATGGGATCGGAGATCCTCATGCATCCAAGCGGAAAGTTCCTGTACGCTACGAACCGTGGAAATAACAGTGTCGCGGTGTTTTCCGTCCAAACGGATACAGGGCGCCTGACCCTTATACAGCACATCTCATCCGATGGTAAGACGCCGCGCAATGCGGAATTCGATCCCACAGGCAAATGGCTATTGGTGAGCAATCAAGACAGCAACAATGCGGTCGTTTTTCGAATTGATCAATCAACCGGCCAGTTGACTCAGAACGGAGACCCGGTAACGGTGCCAGCACCATTTTGCGAGCGGTTTCTTTCCGCCGGCAAAGGACATTAAGGGGTCCAACGATTCGCATCTCCGAAGGAATTTAGAAATGGCTCGCTCACTTCTCTCATCTTCGATTCTATCCGCCTGCCTATTGAAGGGAAGGTCTTATGAATTCCGGATTTTCGACTTTGGCGCCTGACTCTCTGGTTCGCCGCATGGCGAACAGCAAAGGTAGCATGCTATGAGACCCAACTTTCTGCCAGTCGTTATTTTCTTGATGGTCTGCATTTCGCACGCATCCGCACAGCGACGGCCGGTCGATTATGTAAATCCGCTTATCGGTACAGCTCCTATCACCGACAAGCAGTATCTGGGCAATAATCCCGCCCCGGGTGAGGAGCTATATTCCGGTACCGTGAACCCATGCGCCATGGTTCCGGATCCGGCTTGGTATCTTTGCGTTGGGCCCGTGACCGGCTTCGATGGTGCATATCATGTTCGCGGATCAGGGTATCGCTTTGATGACGCAACTATTATGGGCTTTACGCAAATGAATGGGGAATATAGCGATGAAAACAGACTGTTATTCATGCCGACCATTGGCCCGGTAAAGACCAGCCCTGGGGACCGCGCCGATCCAGCTTCAGGCTATCGGTCGGCCAAAGACACGCAAAGTGAGAAGGCATCGGCGGGATACTATTCCGTACTCCTCACGACCTATGGCATAAAAGTGGAGCTCACTGCCACAGCACACTGCGGTTTTCACCGCTACACATTTCCCCGTTCTCAGCAGGCGAACATCCTCATCGACCTGGCCAATTCGCGCCCTGCAATTTCAAATGCCTCCGTGTCTGTAATTGATAAGCACACAGTCGAAGGTTTTCAAACGAGCGGGACCAATACCGTTTTTTTTCGTGCGGAGTTCAATAAGGATTTCTCGTCTTCGGGGACCTGGGAAAACGGCATCTTGGCCAAAGAATCTTCTGAGGTGAGCGGAACTCTCGCCGGACTTTATGTCACCTTCAACACCTCCGCGAAGGAGCAGATCCTTGTCAAAGTAGGCACATCCACCATAAGTCTGGCCGATGCCGCAGCCAACCTGAAGAAAGAAATACCACCCGGCGATGGCTTCGGTGCGATCAGGGAACAATCTAGGACACTTTGGAGTCAGATCTTAGATCGAACGGTAGTGGAAGGGGGTTTCGAAGGTGATCGAACGAATTTTTACACGGCAGTGTATCGCATGGCGGCCGGTCCAAAGTATTCCTGGTTTCCTTTCTACGATGCCAATGGAATGCTTCTCGCTCGTGGGGAAGATTGGGTATCGCAACGGGTAGCAAGTAAAGAACGATTTTGGGGATGGCATTGGGGCGGAGGATATTGGGGGCCCGGAAACGTATCCAGCTTGGTGGGTTTGTACAAAATGGGAATTCACACCATCGACCTGAAGACTCCATATCAGGACCTACGCAATCAGGCGCTGAACGGAGGTGGCGCGGCGGGAGCAGCTTATCGACAATATGGATACATACCGGCCGATTCTGGTGTTAAGGATTACGTCAATCGTTCTATAGGGCTATCTCTAGATGATCGTGCGCTTTCAGAACTGGCTAACCTAACTGGTAATCAAAGTGATTCTCAGTTCTTCCTTAAGCGTTCGCAAAGCTATAAGACGCTTTATAATCCCTCGCTGGGGTTCTTCGCACCGCGTCGAGCAGACGGTTCGTGGATTCTTCCTCTGGATCCGGTGGAACCCCACGCCGAAGATATCTATCGCGAAGGTAATGCGTGGAATTACCTATGGTTCAACACGGGGGACATACCTGGACTTATCGATTTGCTGGGTGGTCCTCACAACTTCGCGGCAAAGCTGGATACATTCTTCACCACCGACTACAGCCCTAGGGTGCCCCTGCGCGACCTGACAGGAGTAATAGGCTTGTATTTCCACGGAAACGAGCAGTATCGGCACATCCCATATCTTTACGACTACGTTGGTCAACCTTGGAAAACTCAAGCACTCGTTCGAAGAATTCAGAAGGAGTTGTACCGTCCGATTCCCGCCGGACTATGTGGCATGGACGACTTTGGAGACCTGGAGGGTTGGTATGTGACCAGTGCGCTTGGTTACATCCAAGTGGATCTGGCAAGCGAATACTATCAAATTGGAAGCCCTCTTTTCCCGAAGGTGACGGTCAAGCTGCAGGGTCAACATCCCGGCACCTTTACAATTCGGGCAAACCACGTATCTGGCGTAAACAAGTACATTCAGTCTGCAGTGTTGAATGGCAGACCGCTCAATGCTTCGCACTTTAGGCAGACCGATATGGTTCCTGGAGGCAGTCTAGTTTTTGAGATGGGACCAGAACCTAACTTCAGTTGGGGGGCGAAAGACTTTTAGGTACTTGAGCATTAGACACCGTGTCCCCCACACTCCTTTCAGAGAGTGTTCCGCTCTGCCCCAACAGCGACGCAACTCTTCGACAAATTTCCGCTTCCGCGAGTGAAGAGCGTTGCGGAGCGATCGAGATGAGCTGATAACATTAAGGTGCCGCAGTAGTCAGGGACCAGGAAGCGGCTTCATCTGTTCGAATTACCAGTCCGACACCTCAGCCATCCAACCGACTCGACAGCACAGTCACGCCAATAGACGAGGATAGCGTTCCACCGTTGTACCTATCAATTCTCCAAAAAGAGTATTCGCCCAAGCGAACCACGCTCTTGTGAACAACGACGAATCATTCCGGTTATAGGATTCATGGATAAAGCCGGTACTGGCGGCACACGTCTTCACCGTCTGAATCGCCCCCATGATCTCAGCGCTCGAGTTGCTGGTGAGCGCATACATAATCTGAGACATAGGCCAAATGCTATCGCGGCCGACATGCGGGCCTCCGATTCCTTCGCCCGCGCTCCCCTGAAAGAACCAAGGATTGCTTTGACTCCATACGAAGGCTCGTGTTCGCGCATAGGTTTCGGCATCAGGTGAACTATCGAGATATGGCAAGCTCAGCAAACTTGGAGCATTAGCATCATCCATAAGGACGTGACCTCCGAAGCCATCAATTTCGTAGGCCCAGATTGCACCTCCAGCTGTCGAAACGATCGCGTGTTTCCACAAGGCGGCGTTGATCTCCTCCGCTAAAGCTGCAGCCTGGTTGGCCATCCTTGAGTCATGAAGTACATCGTTCGCCATCGCGGAAAGCTGACGCAAGGATCTCACAGCGAACAGATTCGCGGGTACGAAAAATGGGAATATGCACGCGTCGTCCGATGGACGGAAGGCGGACGCGATAAGACCAATCGGATTGACTGGATTGCCTATTCCATTTACCAACGTATCCGTCGGATTTAAGGCATAGCGTTGGAAGCGGTAGGGACCAGGCCCATCCTTACGTTGTTGTATCCGCATTGTCTCTAAGATGGTCTCCATTGCCAGCTTCCACTCCGAGTCAAAGAGTCCAGTGTGGCCAGTGTTTTTCCAATAACCATGTGCTAGACGAATCGGATAACAGAGTGAATCAAGTTCATACTTGCGTTCCCCCACTCCCTGCCTCATCTCAGTCTTGTCCATGCGACTCCCCTCTAAAGGAGGCGCGCTTAGGTCAGCCATGAAGCAGTTCGCGTATGGATCAATGAGCAAGCATCGAACTTGCCGTCGAATGACGCCTTCCAAGAGGTCGCGCAGGGAGCGATCTTTCGAAGCTAAGGGCAGGTAAGGCCATACTTGGGCAGACGAATCCCGGAGCCACATCGCCGCGATGTCACCGGTCAGGACGACCGTGTCAGGATGTCCTTCGAACGTGCCCGGTTGAATGGTTGTGTCGAGCGTGTTTGGAAAGCAGTTTGCGAAGAGATCGGCCAACTGCGGATCGCCAATTCTCCGACAAATTGAAGTGATATAGGTTTCCACCGCCTCGCTGCTAAACTTGCGATCCTGGGGAAGCGGACGCCGGGACCCAAAGGAGACGCTCTTTTCCGCTAGCAAGGGGATTCGGAGCAACGACGATGCTCCCGCACCGCCGGCCAGCCTGCCGAGAGTCCATACCAAATCGCGTCTCGTTAAGTTCATCGTATTGTCTGAACTTCACCCTCTCTGTCTATTGCTCGCGCGCTTTAATCCAGGGCTTCTCCGACGACCTGGAATGAGAGCCTTGAATTCGTTGCATTGAACGACCGGCAACGACCGAGTGCTCGCAAACGTATTCTGCATTGTGAAAACGCGGCTTGAACTAACGGCCGTTTTTACCGTTCCAGTACTTGTTGACTTGTGCAGGCCGAATCATATACTTTCGACGTGGATAAGACAACGTTGTCAAAAATCCGGTTGGCCGGATGATGAACATTTCTCCTCCATCCGCCGCGCCTATCAATTTTTCTCCTTGTGTGCTTTGTGGACCTTGCATTGCACAGTCAGTTTGTTTCCCACATAGGTCACTTGTTTCGTGCTGCCGTCGGGGAACGCGATTACTAAGTGGCGCCTTGTCAGCATGCCCGGATAGGAACCTTGTCTATCACCGATGGTAAGTTCGCGTCTGCGGTCGTCCCATTGCATTGGAATGCGAGTCGAGGCGCCTGCCTCGTAACTATAGGTATTGCCATCGTCCTCGTAGAGCGAGAAGGCTGCGTCGGCTCCTGGATAAATGCGCAGTTCGAGCGGATCTTCGGCTTCCGCGGTCGACTGCGTCACTGGACCCAAAGGTAAGATAGTGCCAGCGCGCACGTAAAACGGAATGACGTCCAGTGGTACTGGATAAAGGTCCAGCGTTTGCCCTCCGGCTACGGCGTTGCCCGTGTTTCCGTCGAACCAGCCGCCTGCCGGCAGATAAACCTTGCGTCTTCCGCCTATGGTCAGCACAGGCGCGGCCAACACACGATCGCCCAGCATCCACTCGTCGTTCAATGACCACGTTAGCCGGTCGTCCGGAAACTCCAGGAAGAGTGGCCGCATCGGCGGCAGGCCGGTGCGATAGTTTGCATCGGCAAGCGTATAGATATAGGGAATGAGCCGATAGCGCAGATCGATCGCTTTGGTCATCGCCGCGAGCCCGTCGGCGCCAAAAGCCCAGGGCCATCGCGGAGAGTTGTGAGTGCCGTGCGCGCGCATTATTGGGATGAAGACCGCCTCTTCGATCCAGCGCGTGTAGAGCTCCGGCGTGGGGGTACTCTGAAATCCACCGGTATCCTGGGAGACATAAGGCATCCCTGCCAAAGTCCAGTTGAGAAGCGTTCCCGGTTGCTCGCGAAACGTCTCCCAATCCGAGTTGATGTCTCCAGTCCATACCGCCGCGCCATAGTGCTGCAGGCCGGGGGAAAAAGCTCGATTGATAGACCACTGTCGGTTCGAGCTCGCTGCGCGGCCGCCCAGATACTGCTGCTGCGACATGTAGAAAAATTCATCATAGGCTTGTTCGGCCTCGTCGTTCCACCAGCCGTCGACGCCTGTCTTCAGCAGCGGTAGTTGATGGTTCCACCACCAGGCACGCGCAGGCGCAATATCGAAGCGTAGATCGGTTCCGAAGGGCGCTGGAATAGACCACCCCTGGCTTTTCGCGTAGTCGGCGTGCGCGCCCTCAACGCGCGGTTTTCGGATACCGACAAAGTGGAGGTCCAGCGCCTTCATCTTCGCGAGGTCGGCAGCTGGGTTGGGAAAGGTCGCGGGATTGAACTCCCAGTCGTTTACGTACCAATCGTAGTCGTAACTGAACGCATCGACTGGTATTTTGCGCTGGCGGAATTCCTGCCATTTATCCTGCACGTCGCCGGCATCTTTGTATCCCCACCGGCTTAGCATGAACCCGAAGGTCCATCGGGGAGGGATGGGCGCCGAACCCGTTAGACGGGCGTAGTCGCCGAGCACCCCCGCGCTATCCGCCGCAGCCATTAGGTAGATGTCCGCGAAACCTTCAGGCACTGTCCAGGTCAGTGTCCCCTTAGAATCGAACCAGGTAATGTGGCGATTCACGTCGAGGATATCGTTGGCCACCAATATGCCATAGCCTGACGGAGACCAGATATAAGGCACAGAGGTGGCGCCGTTGACGACCACCTGTTTGCCGGAGGTGTGAAGCAGCGGCCCGGCGTGGTTTTCATATTCATTGCCATTGCCGTAAAAGCGGTCCTGCGGATCGTGCTCGAAGGTAATCGTGATCGAGCCGCTGTCCGAGGCGACAGTCTTCAGCGTCAGCAATACGTTGCCTACAGCCGATTTTAAGACTAACGGGTTCGATATGTCCGTTGGATTACCCGTCAGCGTTCCGGAGGAGTGGTCTCCAACGGGAGGCGGAACCGACTCACTTGGTGCGACGACGAAGGGGCTCGTCGGCGGCACTGCTCCGCCTGGCAAGGCACTCACCACAACATGAAAGACACCTGGTGCAATCCCGGGGCGTATGGCTACGACGGGGGCCGGGGCATTCTTAGGTGCATCCCGGATGTTATTGCCACTTGAAGTCTTCTGCGCGACAGAAAACTGGATTCCAACCAAGAGAGTGAGAATGCCAAAACAAATTTCGCGAGTATTGCGTCTAGTGATCATATTTGTTGGAATGCTCGTAGTCTTCAGTTATGTAACCCCCATTGCCTAGCCGTAAGGGAATGGTCAGCATTGGGCTCAATGCGGCATTCATAGCGTTGAAGTCGGCTATAATGTGCGTGTATTCGTACCGATCTTCAATCACATAAAGGTCCTGGTCGCCAGTCCAAGCCCTTCGACATCTGACACTGTGCCCTTGCTGGTAACCATTCTTGTAAACCTCTGCCCGTTAGCCTGAACCAGAAACCCGGAATTGTAAGCACACATAGCCGGGTTGGCTTGGTTTGGAATCTCAATGATCTGGGCTCGCGCGGGCCTGGCCGCGAAGAAGCACGCTACTGCCATGCACGTAAATGTCAGGCTGCGAAGTACCACGTATATGTGTTTCAAGTAAGTCCTCCTGCGGCTGATGCGTCATGAGCGTGGCATCTCCTCATGCCTAAGTGCTCGACTTAAGTTAACCGTATGAACCCCCGCTTCGCTGGTGGTTTCTTGGATCTCAACCTGCGAAGGTTTTCGAGGTAACAAATTTGTGTCCGACGAGTTCTTTTGTGGTGACGACTGATCTAGAGTCAATCATTGCGTCACTCGATCCGTCGCTTCTCGGGGAGAAAGTTCGTGACGCAGACTCATCGCAGCGCGCCGGAAGTGGATCGACCTGAGTAGCCATATCTTCATTCGGAGTTGAATCAAAGTTCTGGCCCGCAAAAAGTGCGGGCCAGAGCCAAGATGCATCATCGATATGGCAATAGAGACGCGCTGCATCGCTCTACCAATAGAATTTTCCTGCTATCTGTACATCTCTGGCGAAAAACGTCTGCGTGATTGTGCCGAATGATGAGTTGCAATTCGTTCCGGCATTTGGATCGCATCCGCCGTAGCCTGTATTCGGCGTATAGAAGTTGGGATGGTTGAAAGCATTGAACATTTCCGCACGGAACTGCAACGATGTTCCCTTGGGGAAAGCCCAGTTTTTTAAGATTGCAAGGTCCCAGTTCTGATAGTAGGGGCCACGCACGTTCGATAAGTTGCGCGGCGCCGTGCCGAAGGTTCCATATGGTGCATACGCGATAGCGGCCGTGTTGAACCATTCGTTCACGGAGCGGTGAACTGCTTTCAGGTCGCCGATGATATCGGGGCGAGGATTGCCGCCATAGGAATTGATGTTGTTTCCTGAGAAGCCCAGCGGAAGGCCGCTCTTGACCGTGGTGATGCCGGAGACCTGCCATCCACCCAATACCGCATTGGTCGCCCGATTGAAATTCGACCCGAACTTCTTGCCCTTGCCGACCGGGAGATAGTATGTATAGTTCACGACCAGAGACTGTGGGATATCTCCAGAGTCAACGCTTTTTTCGGCAGCAAGGTTGTAGTTGTTGGCAGGCCCCTGGTTGCTCGAGTATGCCCAGCTGTTCGTGCCTTCGACATTGTCGAGGAACTTTGAGAAGGTGTAGGAGACCAGAACATCAAGGCCCTGAGTGAATCGATGCTTAAAGTTAACTTGAAGGGCGTTGTAGTTTGAAAATCCCACTGGCGCATCGTTTTGTGTGACGCCGCAGAATTGCCGAAAGGGCTGTAGAAGCTGGCTTTGAGCCACAGTTGGCTGATCCAGGCTGCAACTGCTCTGGCCGGTTGCGATATAGCCGTAGAAAGGATTGGTTACACCTCCATTGAGGACGTCGGTGCCAAGTGGAAGGTAGGCGGGGTTGAGTTGAGTTTCATTAAGGCCGCCGGCAAGCTGATGACGGCCCAGCAACCCAACATAGGTGACGTCCAGTACGTTGCTCGGCGTGAAGGCGTACTGGAGCCCGGTCATGAACTGCATGACGTAGCTGGAATGGCGCGAGACAAAGTAGGCGCCGGTGCCGTAACCCACATCTTGCAACAGCCCCAGGGAGTTGCCGGTGACAGCTCGCAAGCCCTGAGGCCAAGGATCTGAAATGCTCACTGCCGGATTCGGCACACGGCTGCCACTAAGTTCGCCAATCACATTGGTGCTGGTTGAAAAGCCATCCGTTGTAGTTTGGTTCAGATAGGCTGAAGGGGGAAAGAAGATCCCAAAACCTCCTCGAAAAACAAGCTTTGGCAAAGGGTTATAGGAAAACCCTACCCTTGGAGCGACGTTCCCGTAGTTAGTGTCGTAGGTTCCCCGGTGACTCGGAGTTACAAAGACAACAGCGCCGGGAAGCGTCGTACCAATCTCGGTGCCAATGGGGTTCGGCACCTGCGGGTCGAAGTACCCCGCTGTATTGTGCCGATAGGTTGGAGCAAACTGAATTTCGTAGCGGATGCCAAGGTTAAGAGTGAGCTTGGGTGTGACATGCCAATCGTCCTGAATGTAGACGCCCGCATATTTCTTGGTGATCGCCGGGTTGAACTGGACGCCGGTATTTCCGCCATCGAGAACGCCAAACAAGGCCTGAGCCACACCGTTGCCCGTGTTTGCCGTTGGATTGTCGGGATTGGGGCCGTTGGTGAAGCTGCCGCTGAAGCTTAGAGATGTTTGATATAAACCGGCATAATTTTGTTCCGACACCACGCCCATGAAGCCAAAGGAGAGGGTATGCGTGTTGATTAGCTTGAGGAAGTCCACCCCGGCGCTACCGGTCGGGCGAATTGCGGTATTCTCCTGACCTCCGCGCGGTCCCAGAGTGGTCTCGCCGCCAACGCTGATGAGTGGAAACTCATCGCTATTAGTGTCCAGGTAGCTAGGTAGGCCTAATGTCGATGGCTGGAAACCCAGGG